>Ga0066709_100000298_pt1 | contig 24308 bp, 18 predicted proteins | sample GraSoiAngelo_158_FD_79665 | JGI IMG/M metagenome (GOLD analysis project Ga0066709, IMG submission 79665) | Grasslands soil microbial communities from the Angelo Coastal Reserve, California, USA - 14_1009_16_30cm | ecosystem: Environmental > Terrestrial > Soil > Grasslands | place: USA...
CGGATCAGCGACGGTGGGCACGCCATCGATGCCGTGCGAATCAGTCGCAGCCGCGAGCGCGCGACGGTGTCGGCGTAGGCGGCGGCATCGCCGAGGATCGCGTGGTGGATCGTGGGTACGGCCGTGTACCACGTCGGCTCGCACGCGGCCATCGCCTGGAAGAACGTGCCCGCCGAGAAGTGCTCGAGGCAGGCGATGCTGCTACCCGCCATCACGCACGTCGCGAGCGTGCCGACGCCATGGGAGTGGAACAGGCCCGGCACCGCGAGGCAGCGGTCCGCAGCGGTCACGCCGAGCGCCGTCGTCGTCGCGTACGCGACGCGGCAGAGCTGGCCGTGCGTGATCGGCACCCGTTTGGGCCGCGAGGTGGTGCCGCTCGTGTGTAGCAGCACCGCGATGTCGTCGGACCCGACGCGCGCCTCGGCCGCCGCACACGAACGCGGCTTGCCCTGCAACGCGAAGAGACCGGCCGCCCCGTCGCCGAGCGGGACGAGGTCGAGGATCGCGAGGCCGAGGGCGTGAGCGAGCGCGCGCGCCTCGCCGCCCTGACCCACCGGGAAGATGACGGTCCTCGCCCGGAGCCCCTCGAGCGCGACCGCGAGATCGCTCGCGGGGAGATCGGGATTGAGCGGGGCGACGATTGCGTGCGCCGCCACTTCGAGCACCGCCGTCGCCAGATCTGGGCCGTTGGCAACGATCAGCGCAACCCGGTCGTGGGCGCCGACGCCAAAACGACGGAGCGCTCGCCCAGTCTCCTGCGCGTGGCGCACCAGCGCTCCGTACGTCAGCGGCGCCCGGCCGGGTGCCAGGATGGCCGGAGCCTCGGGAGCGCGCGCGCTCCACGCGGCGAGCAGATCCGGGAGACAGCGGTAGGGCACGTCAGCCTGCATCGAGCACCGCCTTTGCGTCCTGCAGGTCGCCGGTGTCGAACCCTTCGGTGAACCAACGGTAGGCGTCGGTCAATTGGCGGCGGCCGTCAGCGGGCCGGCCCTGCAACGCCCGCAATCGGCTCATGCTGAGCGCGGCTCGCAGCTCGAGCGACCGTGCGCGCTGGCCACGCGCAATGACCAGCGCCTGGTCGAAGCACGGCTCCGCCTCTTCGAGCTTCGGCAAGAGCATCTCGCCTCTCAGCCGGACGAGCTCCGCGTCCCAGGACGCCTCGCGCGTCCTGCCGGCAACGGTCAGCGCCTCCGTCACGACCGGCAGGCCGGCGAGCGCGTCGCCGATTCTGGCATAGCCCTCCGCCAGCGCCGCGAGCAGTCCCGGAATTCCGACCTCGTCGGCCACGGAGTGGCACACGTCGATCCCTCGTCGGAGCTTGGTCAGACCCTCTTCCGCTGCGCCCTGCTCGACGAGCGCCCAGCCGAGGATGACGAACCCACGTCCGAGCCACCGTGTGAACCCGTGTTCGCGCGAGAGCGCGATCACCTTCTCGGCGCATTCCTGCGCGGCTGCCGGCTCGCGCCGTCGCCGGTAGAGCAAGCCCGCGTAGTAGAGCGCGCGGGCCAGCGTATACGGATGGGGAGAGCGCCGCGTGACGGCCAGCGCCTCGACGTTTCGCTGGAGCGCCTGATCCGGGTACCCGAGAAGCCAGAGCGTGTTGGCGAGCTGGGAGAGCCCGAGGACCTGCGGATGGCCTGCAGTAATGAAGGTCTGGAACCGAGACTCGTCCGGTCTGTGGAGCGCGAGGCCTTGCTCGAGGTGCGACCGGGCCGACTCGAGATGCCCGACATAGAAACCGGTCGAGCCGAGCGTCAGGTGCGATTGCCAGCGCAGCACCGGATCATCGAGTTGGTCGGCCAGGGCCAGCGCCTGCTCGGCCACCTCGCGCGCGGCGCCGAGCCGGCCGGCGGAAATCGCAAACCGCGCCAGACCCATCAGCGCGGCGAAGCCCCTCGCGCGGTCGCCCAGGCGCTCGGCCAGCTCGTGCGCGCGGCGGTACACCGGCTCGACCTCGGGCGCCGCCTGGCTCTTGACGATCATCAGCGGCGAGCCGAGCGCCAGCTGCAGCTCGAGCTCCTGCTGCATACGCTCAGGGGTCTCGGGTAGCGTGGCGAGCAACTGCAGCCCCTTGCCCAGGTGGCCGATGGCCTCGGCGTTTCCCGAGCGCGCGGCGGCACGCTCGCCGGCCCGGCGCCAGAACGGGATCGCCTGCTCGGTCAGGCCCGCAGCAGTGTAGTGGTAGGCGAGCAGCTCCGGTTGCGACTCGACCACGTCCGAGAACCGCTCGGCCAGGACCTGGGCAATGCGCTGGTGATGCTGCTGCTGCGTGCTCTCGAGCAGAGACTCGTAGGCGATCTCCTGGATGAGCGCATGCTTGAAGACGTAGCGCGCGCGGGGCGGTCGACCCCGCTGATGGATCAGTTCGGCGGCCGTGAGCTGCCTGAGCGCCCCTTGCAATGTCGCGTCGTCCATCTGGGCCACAGCGTGAATCAGCTCGTAGCTGAACTCGCGGCCCAGGACCGCGCAGACCTGGGCCACCTCGCGGGCGCTGCTGAGCCGATCGAGCCGCGCCATCAGCGAGTCGCGCAGGGTGGCCGGGATCGCGAGCGGCGGCAGCGGACCGACGAGGACGTAGCCGTCCGCCGTCTCCCGCAGCAGACGCGATTCCAGGATCATCTTGAGTAACTCCTCGACGAAGAGCGGCACGCCGTCGGTCTTGGCGACGACCTGCCGGAGCACTTCGGGCGGCAGGCTCTTGCCCTTCGTGAGGTGGGCGGTCATCTCCTCCACGTGAGGTTGGCCGAGACGGCTCAGCGTGATGTGGGTCAGCGCCGAGCTCGACGGCCAGCGCGATTGGAACTCGAGCCGCGCGGTCAGCAGCGTGAGCGCGCGCACCGCTGGCGCTTGCGCAATCAGGAGGTCGAGCAGCTCCAGCGTGGACGGGTCGGCCCAGTGAAGGTCTTCCCAGACCGCGAACACCGGCCGTTGCTCGGTCTCGGCCAGGAGCCAGGTCACGAGCGCTTCGACGGTCTGCTGTTTGAGCTCCGCCGGGGCCAGCCGGCGCCGCGGGTAGCGCGTGTCGGGCATCGGCAGTGTCAAGAGGGCGGCGAAAAGCGGGACGACCTCGGGCAGGGGCAGCTGCGCGACGTCGAGCATCCGCTCCAGCTTGGCGAGCCTGTCGGCCGGGGTGTCATCGCGGCGCCACTCGAGCGAGCGCTGCATCGCTTCGATCACAGGATGGAAGGCGCTGTGCATCGCGTACGGCGAGCAGCGGAAGCCGAGCAGCGTGTAGGCCTCGCGGCCCGCGTGGTCGCGCATCGCTTCCACCAGGCGTGACTTGCCGATGCCCGCCTCGCCGCGCAGCAGCACCACCTGCCCGAGCCCGTCACGGCTCCGTTCCCAGCAGCGTTCGAGCAGCTTCAGTTCCTGCTCACGATCGACCATGGGCTGAAGGCCGACGGTAAGGGCGATCTCCCAGCGACTTCGCGCCTCACTCTCATTGAGAACACGATGGAGACGCAGTGGTGGCACGCCCGCCTGGAAGGCGCGGTCACCGAGATCCTCGCAGACGAAATAGCCCTCGGTCAGCCGATACGTCACTTCGCTGATCGCGACGGTGTCGGCGGCGGTGAGCGCCTGGATCTTGGCCGCGATGTTGGGTGCCTCGCCGAGGGCGAGTTGCTCGCGGTGAGCCCCCTCCCCCATCTCGCCGACAATCACGGGGCCGGTGTGAATGCCGATACGGACCGCGATCCGCACTGCGTACCGCGCCTCCAGCGTGGTGTTCAGCGCGCCGATGGCCTCTACGATGCCGAGCCCGGCGCGCACGGCACGCTGAGCATCGTCCTCGTGCGCCTGCGGGTAGCCGTGGTAGACGAGGAGGCCGTCACCCAGGTATTGCGCGACGTGCCCTTCGAAGCGCTGGACAACCTGGGAGCAGCTCGCCTGGTAGGCGCGCACCACCTCGCGGAAGTCCTCCGGGCCGAGACGGCTCGCCAACGCCGTCGATCCGACGAGGTCGCAGAAGAGCACGGTGAGTTGGCGGCGCTCCTCGCGCGCCGCTTGCGGCGGGATCTCCCTGACCGGCGCGGCCGCGCCCGTCGCGGTCCAGACGAGCAGCTTGCCCTTCTCGTCGACAGCCAGCCGCTTGGCGTCGATGATCTCGTCCTTGAGCGCCTCGAGGACGTCATCGTCGAACTGGAAGCGGACTTTCAGCGCGCGATAGGACACGCGCCCCTCGCGGCGGAGCAGATCGACGACCTGCATCAGGAGATTGTCGAAATCCATCGGCACCGGTCGTCACCGGCGCGCACCATGATCTTCGACAAGGCATCCGATGGCAAGGCGTGGCGCCCGCGAGCTGGCCAGTTCATCATCGTGCTGCCCGGCCAGAGCATCGCCTCTCGCGCTCACCGACGAGGTCCACGTCCTGCGGCCCTAGCCCAAGACGACCGTGACTACCGTCAGGTGAGCAGCAAGCACGCTGAAGCCGGGGAAGCGCGACTCTAGCCGCCGTGCGGGACGATCCGTGCTACGCGCAACGAGAGCGACGCGCAACCGGTGTCAACGCTGACCGCGAGGACGTGCTGAGGCGACATGTCGAGGAGCGAGAATCGCCAGCGGGTAGGATCGTCGGCAAGCCGGGGGTCAAAGTCGACCCGAATCCGCCCGTCGTCGACGCGGAAAGAGAACTGGTCGAGGGGCAGCGCCAAGCCGAGACCGCGTGCCTTGATGTAGCTCTCCTTCAACGTCCAGTAGGCGACGAAGCGGCGCGGCTGCTCGGCAGCCGGCAGCGCTCGGAGGGCCTGGACCTCGGACGCTGCGAAGTAGCGCTCGGCAAGCGGCATGGCCTCGGTCAACTCTTGCGTCCGCTCGACGTCGACGCCGACCGCTTCGTGAGCGACGCTGACCACGCAGGCGATCAGCCCGGTCGTGTTGGCGAGGTTGAAGTGGATCGGCGGCGTCAGCCGGGGATGCGCGACGTACGGCTTGCCGTGGACGCCGGCGGCGAAGCGCCAGTCGGCGGACGCGACGGACACATAGCGGCCCAGCACCGTGCGGACCAAAACCCGCGTAGCCAGGAACAGCCGGCGGTCGCGCTCGAACCGGAAGCGCTCGTATCGGTCGCGTTCCTCAGCCGTCATGAGCGCTGCGTGCGCGGCCCGCAGCGCAACACCGATCTCATCGTCGTCCCAATACCAGAGATCCACGATTCCGAGCCCGCCAGCGAGCGTCTCGGCTACCGACACGACCGGCAGTTCGCTCACGATCTGCGCCTGGACTCCGTGTGGTGAGCCGACGATTGCGGACTTCATTTTTAGCCACGGCGATGGTGAGCCTAGCCAACCCCCGCGTCAAGGCACAACGTCGACCGCAGAATCCACCGACGTTCATCGGATGAGTGGGGTCCGCCAACCGAGGATTCGCGCTTTTTCACCCTCAGCACGAAAGGGGAGCAGCGGGCCAGACCAGTACCACCTTGAGAATGGAGGACCCCGTGGGCGCCAGACATCCAGGATGCCTCCTCGACGAACCTATGACGACGGCCGCATCATCCTGGTCGCGGCGCTGTCGGCCGGCAATGCGACGTCCTTCCATCGATCGAGACATGGCGCGGCTGCAACGGATCAACGCGGCCTACAAGGTGCTTCGTCGTCGGCATGGCGGCTCGTTTTAGCTCGTTAAGTCTGGAAACCGGTTCTGCTTCCAGTCGAACTTCTCCCAGAACACGTGGATGCGGTCGACGATCCCGTGAAACTTGTGTCGCCGATCGTCGTGGGCGACCCAGAGATCGTGGAGCGAGGCGAACTGCGCCAGATAGGCGAGCCCGTACTCGGCCGGCTCGGCCATCTTCATCTCGCCCGACAGGAAGCGCCGGTAGCCCTCGCCCGGAAAGATCCAGAACCCCTCCGACGTCTCCTCCGTATAGAGCCGCGGCTCTTGGCCGGCCGGAACCGGGCCGAGGAAGAAGCGCGCGGTGAACCGGATCGGACTCGCGGTCGGCGTGATGAAGTGCGAGAGGTACCGGAGGGGCCGCAGGTCGCAGTACCAGCCTTCGCGGGCGATCAGCTCGGCGAACGGCGCCTCGCCCGCCATGAGCGCCTTGCGGCAGCGCTCGATCGCCTCGCGGGTCCGCGGGCTCGCGGGGTCGAGCGCCTGACCGGCGGCGTCGCACGCGAGCATGATGCCGCTCTCCTCCAGAAGCTCGCGAACCGCGGTCACCCAGAACGCGAGAGCCGGCGCGCCCGGGCGGCCCGGAAAGATCGTCTCGGCCTCCGCCCTCTCGATCCCGCGACAGCGGGCGAGCACCGCGGACGAGCCGTCGGCGGGGTCGACCTTGCCGCCGGGAAACGCGTAGTAGCCGCCGAGGAACTTCATGCCCCGGTTGCGCCGGATCATGTACACCTCGATCGGCTCGGGCGCACCCGGCGGCGCATCGCGCACCAGCACGACCGACGCCGCCGGCTTCGGCTCGACCGGATTCACAACCGCGCTTGTCTGAGGAGCGCTCATGAGCGAAGCAGTGAAGCGTCGCAGCAAGCGCGAGCGAGCCTCAAGCTCGCTCGCGACGCGAATCGGGGGGTCTGGGGGGGTGCGCCTCGCGCCCCCCCAGCTTCATAGATTAATCAGCTGCGCGACCCGCTCGCGGTGGTACGTCGCGTCGCCGAACGTGAACTCGGAGGACTTGGCGCGCTTGAAGTAGAGGTGCAGGTCGTGCTCCCACGTGAATCCGATGCCGCCGTGGAGCTGGATGCCGGCGCCGGCGACTTTCCGGTAGGCGTCGGTGACGTATGCCTTGGCCATCGAGACCGCCAGCGCGGCTTCCGGCGCGTTCTCGTCGACCGCCCAGGCCGCGTAGTACGTGAGCGACTTCGCGTTCTCGACGTCGACGAGCATGTCGGCGGCCTTGTGCTTGACGCCCTGGTAGGTCCCGATCGGCTTGCCGAAGGCCACCCGGATCTTCGCGTAATCCGTGGTCATGTCGAGCACGCGCTGCGCGCCGCCGCACATCTCGGCGCAGAGCGCCACCGTCGCGCGCTCGACCACGCGCGCGAGCGCCGGCCACGCCCGGCCCTTGACGCCCATCATCGCATCGGCCGGCACGGACGCGTCCTTGAAGCTCACCTCGCAGAGCTTGCGCGTCTGGTCCATCGTGGGCAGGAGCTTCACCTCCACGCCGCGCGTCCCCTTCGGGACGAGGAGAAGGCTCACCCCTTCCTCGGACGTCTTGCCTTCGCCGGTCCGCGCGACGACCACCAGCGCGTCGGCCAGGTGCGCGTCGAGCACGAAGAGCTTCGTGCCGTTCAGGACGAACCCGCCCTTGTCCTCGCGAGCGGCGCAGGTGACGCCGGCCGCGTCCCAGCGCGCGCTCGGCTCGGTCCACGCGAGCGTCGTCCGGGCCCGTCCGGCCGCGATACGCGCCAGCCACTCCTTCTTCTGCGCGGGCGAGCCCGCCTCACGGATCACCAGGCCGCCGAGCAGCACCGTGGAGAAGAACGGCCCGGGCATCACGACGCGTCCCATCTCCTCCATCAGCACCGTGAGGTCGACGAAGCCGAGCCCCGAGCCGCCGTACTCCTCCGGATAGACCAGACCGAGCCATCCTTGCTCGGCGAGCTTGGCCCAGAACTCGTCGGTCACGCCCGCCGGCTCCTCCATCCGCGCTCGCACGAATCCGGACGTGCACTCGTTCTCGAGGAACTTGCGCGCGGTCGCGCGGAGCATCTCCTGCTCTGGGCTGAATCCGAAGTCCATACAGCTAGTCCTTCGGCAGGCCGAGCAGGCGCTCGGCGATGATGTTCTTCTGGATCTCGGTCGTTCCACCCTCGATCGAGTTGGCGCGCGACCGGAGGAACGATTGCGGCCACACGCCCCCCTCGACCGCCCACTCCGAGCCCTTCCAGAGCTGCGAGTACGGGCCCTCGATCTCCATCGCCAGCTCTTGCAGCCGCTGGTGCGTGTCGACCCAGGCCATCTTGCCGGTGGACGCCTCCGGACCGGGCATCTCGCCGCGAAGCAGCTTGGTGATGGCCCGCGCCCCCGTGTACTTGAGGCACTCCGTGTCGATCCAGAGCTGCGCCAGCTTCTGACGCATGACCGGGTCCTTCGTCAACACACGCCCGCTCTTCTCCATCCGACGCGCCAGCTCGATCAGGCCGTCGAGCGCGATGCGCAGGCGGACCTGGAGGCCGAAGCCGAGCGTGAGCCGCTCGTACATGAGCGTCGTGAGCCCGACCGCCCAGCCGTTGTTGACGCCGCCCAGGACCTGCGACTCGTGCACGCGCACGTTGTCGAAGAAAACCTCGTTGAACTCGGCCTCGCCGGTGATCTGGCGCAGCGGTTTCACCGTCACCCCGGGCAGCTTCATGTCGAGCAGGAAGTAGGTGATGCCCTTGTGCTTGGGGACATTCGGGTCGGTCCGCGCGAGCAGCATCATGTACTCGGAGACGTGAGCGAACGACGTCCACACCTTCTGGCCGTTGATCACCCAGTGCTCGCCGTCCTTGACCGCGCGTGTCTGCAAGGACGCCAGGTCGGAGCCGGCGTTCGGTTCCGAGTAGCCCTGGCACCAGATCTCCTCGCACGACAGGATCTTCGCCGGATAGCGCTTCTTCTGCTCCTCGGTGCCCCAGGCGACGATCGTGGGACCGGCCATTCCAACCCCGAGCACGTTCAGGATCGGCGGCGCCTTCGCCAGCGCCATCTCCTGTTGCAGGATCAGCTCTTCCATGAACGTGAGGCCGCGGCCGCCGTATTCCTTGGGCCAGGTGAGACCGATGAAGCCGGCGTCGAAGAGCGTGCGCTGCCAGCGCCGGAGGAACTCGTACTGTTCCGCCCGCGGGATCTCGGAGCTTCCGATCGACTTCCACTCAGGCGGGATGTTCGTCTTGAGCCAGGCGCGGACGGTCGCCCCGAACGCTTCCTGTTCTGGAGTCAGTGAGAGATCCATTTCCCCTCCTGAAGGTGGGCGAACCGAACGACTGAACAGTGGTTCATTTTCGGATCCTTCCCGAGTGAAGTCAAGGCTTATACTCCCGTCCGGTGATCTCCATCTCGCTGCCGCGCCTCACTTCTCGGATCAATGCTCTCGCGCGCTTCGGCGCCCTGTCGGGAGGCGGCGTGACGCGCCCGTGCTGGTCACCTCCTCACGAGGAGGCTCGCGCGTGGCTTCTCGGGGAACTGCGGGCGGCCGGGCTCGAAGCGTGGGTGGACATCGCGGGCAACGTCTTCGGCGCGACCGGCATCCGCGCCCTGAGTCCAGAAGCCCCGATCGTCCTCACGGGCTCGCACATCGACACCGTCCCCGAGGGCGGCATCCTCGACGGCGCGCTCGGTGTTCTCGCGGGCCTCGAGTGTCTCCAGGCGATCGGCGAAACACGCACGCCCCACGCCAGACCGCTGGTCGTCGCGGCGTGGAGCGACGAGGAGGGACGCTACGGGAGTCTCTTCGGCTCGCGAGCGTTCTGCGGGCTGCTCGACGGCGCGCGGATCGACGAGATGGCCGCCGTCGACGGCGTGCGGCTCGTCGACGCGATGGCGCGCGCCGGCTTCGACGCGCACCGCGCTCCGGAGGCGCGGGCGCCGGCGGGCGCGGTCAACGCCTATGTCGAGCTTCACATCGAGCAGGGGGCTCGTCTGGAGGAAGCGGGCATCCCCATCGGCGTGGTCGAGACGATCGTTGGGGTGCGTCGATCGCGCGTCGTCTTCGTGGGGCAGGCCGACCACGCAGGCACTACGCCGATGGATCGGCGGAGAGACGCCTTCCTCGCCGCGGCCGACTACGCGCTGCGAGTCCGCGAGCACGTCGTCACGCGGGGCAGCGGCGTGAGCGTGACCAACTTCGGCGTGGTCCACGTCCATCCCGGCGCGTCCAACATCGTCCCCGGCCGTGCCGAGCTCGTCCACGAGATGCGCGACCCCGACGTCGCCGTGCTGGAGCGGCTGGCCGAAGAATGCGCCGCCATGGCGCGCGAGGTCGCCGGCCGGCACCGGGTCGGGGCGGAGATCCAGCTCATGTCGGCCACGACGCCGGCGCCCTGCTCCAGCCGTGTGCAGACGGCGACCGAGAACGTGTGTGCGAGGCTCGGGCTCCAGTACCGACGCCTCTACTCCGCGGCGGGACATGACGCCCAGAACCTGGCCAGCGTCACCGACGCGGGGATGATCTTCATCCCCTCCCAGGGCGGGCGGAGCCATCGCGTGGACGAGATGAGCGACTGGCCGGCGATCGAGCGCGGTGCCAACACGCTCCTCCACACGCTGCTGGCGCTCGCCGCCTAGAGGCGGCTTGCGGACAAGTTTCCCCTTCTGTACCGTCAACCCTCGTGATCTCCCGAACGAGCGTGCGCTGCTCACTGCGCTCCGGCCTCGGGGGTCTCAAGCTTCTCGGCTTCGGCTTCGCGGCAACCGCAGGCGGCTGTGCATGGGACGCGCCCATGAGCACCGTCGTCGGCCGTTCTGATTTCGCGCGCGATATCCTCTACGTCTACGGGATCGTCACCTGGGCGACCGTCGTCATCGGTCTAGTCGTGGGAGGCGCGCTCGCCTGGGTCCTCGTCCGCTTCCGCGACCGGCCCGGCGCCCCACTGCCGGCCCAGACGCGCGGCCATACCCTGCTCGAGATTGCGTGGACGATCGCCCCCGCGCTCGTCCTGCTGGTGATCGCGATCCCGACCATCCACGTGATCTTCCGGACCCAGGGGGCCGTCGCGCGAGACGCGCTCCAGATCAGGGTGCTCGGGCGGCAGTGGTGGTGGGAGTTTCGCTACCCGACGCTCGAGGTCGTCACGGCGAACGAGCTCCACGTCCCGGCCGGACGGCCGGTGGCGCTCACGCTCGACGGTCCCGACGTGATCCACAGCTTCTGGGTGCCGCAGCTCGGGGGCAAGCGCGACGTGGTCCCGGGGCGCCTGAACCGGCTCGCCTTCACCGCCGAGAGCCCGGGCGAGTACCGGGGACAGTGCGCCGAGTTCTGCGGCACCTCGCACGCCAACATGGGCCTGCGCGTCATCGTCGATGCGCCCGATGCGTTCGAGCGGTGGGTCGCTGCGCAGAAGGCGACGCCCGCCGAGCCGGCGGGCCTCGCCGCAGAGGGCAAGGCGATCTTCACGCGGAGCGCGTGCGTAGGCTGCCACACGATCCGCGGCGTGTCGACCGGGACGCTCGGCCCCGACCTCACGACGTTCGGCAGCCGGGGTACACTGGCCGCCGGCATACTCCCGAACACGGTCGAGACCGTGACGGCCTGGCTCAAGAACCCGCCGGCCCTCAAGCCCGGCGCGAAGATGCCGGCGCTCGGCCTCACCGACGACCAGGCGCGCGCCCTCGCGACCTATCTGCTGAGCCTCAAGTGACGCCGGCCGAATCGGAGCCGGGTCGCACCTTTTTCAGGCCACCCTCGGTCGCCACGGACTCACGGCCATCGCGACAATGAATCCGGGTCGCACCTTTTTCAGGCCACCCTCGGTCGCCGCGGACTCACGGCCATCGCGACAATGACCCGCGCCTGGCTCACCACCGTCGACCACAAGCGGATCGGCATCCTCTACGGCGCGACCGGCTTCGTGTTCTTCCTGCTCGGTGGGATCGAAGCGCTCCTGATCCGGCTGCAGCTGGCGGTCCCGCACAACACGGTCGTGAGCGCCCAGGCCTACAACGCGCTCTTCACGATGCACGGCACGACGATGATCTTCCTCGCGATCATGCCGTTCAACGCCCTGTTCTTCAATTACATGGTGCCGCTTCTGATCGGCGCCCGCGACGTCGCCTTCCCGCGCCTGAACGCGCTCTCCTACTGGATCTTCCTCGCCGGCGGGATCCTCCTGAACGCGAGCCTCCTCGCCGGGACGCCGCCGGACGTTGGGTGGTTCGGGTACGCGAACCTCACCTCGAAGCACTACGCGCCCGGGCCGGGCGTCGACTTCTGGATCTTGAGCCTCCAGATCCTCGGCGTCTCGTCCGTGATCGCCGCCATCAACTTCATCGTGACCATCCTCAACATGCGCGCGCCGGGCATGACGCTGATGCGGATGCCGGTGTTCGTGTGGATGACGCTGGTCGTGCAGTTCTTGATCGCGCTCGCCTTCCCGCCGATCACGGTGGGATTGATCTTCCTGCTGTTCGACCGCTTCTTCGGCACCCATTTCTACGACGTGGCGGCGGGCGCCGATCTCCACCTCTGGCAGCACTTGTTCTGGATCTTCGGGCACCCGGAGGTGTACATCCTGATCCTGCCCGCGTTCGGGATCGTCTCCGAGGTGCTCCCGACCTTCGCCCGCAAGCCCCTCTTCGGCGCACCCGTCGTCATCTACTCGGGGGTGCTGATCGGCTTCTTCGGCTTCGGCGTCTGGAGCCACCACATGTTCGCGGCCGGCATGGGGCGGGTGGCCGACGCCGCGTTCTCGATCGCGACGATGCTCATCGCGATTCCCACGGGGGTGAAGATCTTCAACTGGCTGGCCACGCTCTGGGGCGGCACCATCCGGACGACGACGGCGCTCCACTTCGCCGTCGGACTGGTGGGGCTCTTCACCATCGGCGGCCTCTCGGGAATCATGCACGCCTCGCCGCCTATCGACCTCCAGCAGACGGACAGCTACTTCGTCGTCGCGCACCTGCACTACGTGCTGATCGGCGGCAGCCTCTTCGGGCTTTTCTCGGGCACCTACTACTGGTGGCCGAAGATCACCGGCCGCCTGCTCGGCGAGGGACTCGGCCGCCTCCACTTCTGGGTGCTGTTCGCCGGCTTCAACCTCGCGTTCTTCCCGCAGCACTACCTCGGCGCGCTGGGCATGCCGCGCCGCATCTACACCTACGCGCCCGACGCCGGATGGACGACGACCAACTTCGCCTCGACGGTCGGGGCATTCGGCATCGGCGTGGGCGTGCTCCTCTTCATGATCAACGCCTGGCGGAGCCTGCGACGAGGGGCGCCGGCGCTCGCGGACCCGTGGGACGGCCGCACGCTCGAGTGGCGGACGTCATCGCCACCGCCAGCTCACGATTTCGACACGATCCCCCCCATCTATGGCCGCGACACCTATTGGCGGGAGAAATACGGTCGCCCCCGGGGCGGCCAGCCCGCCCCGGGCCCCGGGGCGGCGGTATTCCATCTCCCCTCCCCGTCTCACTGGCCGGTGGTGATCGCGTTCGGGATGGGCATGGCGGCGGTGGGCGCGCTGACCCATGTTTCACTGGTTCTCGTCGGCGGGCTCCTGACCGTCTTCGGCGTCTTCCGTCTGGCTCTCGAGCACCACCGGACACCGGCGCACGCGCACCAGACGGGCGGGCTGGGCCTCGACCACCGCAAGGTGGCGATGTGGGTCTTCCTCGGCTCCGAGTGCTTCTTCTTCGGCACGCTCATCGCGACCTACCTCGCGTACAAGGGACGGAGCGTCGTCGGACCCGAGCCGCACCAGATCCTCAACATCCCGGTGACGACGATCTCGACCTTCGACCTTCTGATGTCGAGCCTGCTCATGGTGCTGGCGCTCGCGGCCGTGCAGCGCGGCGACCGCCGGCAGGCGCGCCTCTGGCTCTTCGGGACGGCCCTCTTCGGACTCATCTTCCTCGGCTTTCAGGCGTACGAGTTCACGGAGTTCGTCCACCAGGGGTTCACGCTGCAGCAGAACCTCTTCGGCTCGACGTTCTTCGTCCTCACCGGTCTCCACGGCGCGCACGTCGCCCTCGGTGTGGTCTGGCTGCTTGCGCTCTGGATGCTCGACCTCCGGGGCCGACTGGCCGTCGCCGATGCCGTCAAGGTCGAGATCGCCGGGCTCTACTGGCACTTCGTGGACATCGTGTGGATCGCGATCTTCACGCTCGTCTATCTCATCCCATGACCGGCGAGCATCGTCCGGGCGAGCACGCGACGGTCGGGACCTACGTCAGGGTGGCGCTCGTACTGACCGTCGTGACGGCGTTCGAGGTGGGCGTGATCTACGTCCGACAGCTCGCGCCGATCATCGTGCCGCTGCTGCTCGCGATGTCGGCGGCCAAGTTCGCGCTGGTCGCCCTCTTCTTCATGCATCTGCGCTACGACTCGCGCGTGCTCACGCTCTTGTTCGTGGGTCCGCTGATCATCGCCTCCGGGCTCGCCGTGGCCCTGATAACGTTGACCGGCGCGTTTCTGGTGTTCGGCCGCTGATGGACGCTCCGCCGCCGTTCGCGTGGACGTCCGGCCAGATCCACGCCGACGTCGTGCTCGGCGCGGGCCTCGTCGCCCTGGCCTACGCGATCGCGTGGACTCGTGGCCCACGGACCGGCCCCCGCAAGCCGGCGCTCTTCCTCGGCGGGCTGCTCGTTCTGCTCGTCGCGCTGAACGGCCCCTTGCACGACCTGAGCGACTACTACCTCTTCAGCGCCCACATGGTGCAGCACCTGCTGCTGACCCTCGTCGTCCCGCCCCTCCTGCTCGCCGGCACGCCGACGTGGATGGCCGACGCGCTCATCGGGCGCCTGCGGCGCCGGCACCTCGGCGCCGTCCTGGTCGTGACCCGGCCTGTTCCGGCACTCGGGCTCTACACGGTGGCGCTCGTCGGCTGGCATCTGCCCGGGCCCTACGGCACGGCGCTCGAGGTGCACGCCTGGCACGTGGTCGAGCATCTCGTCCTGATCGCGACGGCCTGCCTCGGGTGGTGGCCCGTGCTGTCGCCCTCGGCCCTCCGGCCACGCCTCCACTACGGGGCGCAGATCCTCTATCTCTTCGCGTTCGGGATGCCGATGACGGTCGTGGCCGCGATGATCACCGGCGCCGAGCGCATGCTGTATCCCTTTTACGCGGCCGCGCCCCGCGTCGTTCCGCTCACGGCGCTCGCCGACCAGCGCCTCGGCGGCGTCATCATGTGGGTGCCGGCCGGCTTGATCCCCCTGATCGCGTTCAGCGTGGTGTTCTTCCGCTGGGTCGCCGCCGAGGCCGAGGAGGAATCGAAGGCGGTCGACGACGTCTGCTATGATGAACGCACATGAACATTTGCGTGGTCGGCGCCGGCTATGTGGGGCTCGTCACGGGCGCCGTCTTCGCCGACCTCGGCAACGAGGTGATCTGCGTGGACAACGTGGCCGACAAGATCGGCACGCTCCAGGCGGGTCGCCTGCCGATCTACGAGCCGGGTCTCGAAGAAATGGTGGCGCGTAACGTGGGCGACGGCCGCCTATCTTTCTCCACCGACCTGGCGGGCGCCGTCCGGAAATCCGTGATTGTCTTCATCGCGGTCGGTACGCCGCCGAAAGTCGACGGCCAGACCGATCTCAGCGCCGTCGAAGCGGTGGCGCGGGAAATCGGGCGGGCCATGGATCGCTACACGGTGGTCGTCAACAAGTCGACGGTGCCCGTGGGCACCGGAGAGTTCGTCCGCGAGGTCATCGAGCGTCACCAGCGCCAGCCGGTGCCCTTCGACGTCGTGTCGAATCCGGAATTCCTGCGCGAGGGCTCCGCGATCGAGGACACGCTCCGTCCCGACCGGATCGTCATCGGCGCCCCGACCCAGCAAGTCGCGATGACCCTGCTGGAGCTGTACGCCCCGCTCGAGCGGCCGATGATCATCACGGGCGTGCCGTCGGCGGAGATGATCAAGTACGCCTCCAACGCCTTCCTCGCGACCAAGATCTCGTTCATCAACGCGATCGCGAACATCTGCGAGCTTGCCGGCGCCGACGTCACCCAGGTCATGAAAGGGATGGGCCTCGACGCGCGGATCGGCTCGACCTTCCTGCAAGCCGGCCTCGGCTACGGCGGCAGCTGCTTCCCGAAAGACACCGACTCGCTCGTCCACACCGCCGCGACGCTCGGCTACCGGTTCGACATCCTTCGCGCGGTCGTCGACGTCAACGCCGGGCGGTCCGCGCACTTCCTCTCGATGATCGAACGGGTGCTCGCGCCGCTGCACACCCGCCGCATCGCGATCCTCGGCCTCGCCTTCAAGCCCAACACCGACGACATGCGCGAGGCTAAGTCGATCGAGGTGACCACGCGCCTCGTCGAGCTAGGCGCGACGGTGTGCGCGTACGACCCGGTCGCCATGACCAACGCGCGGAAGATACTGCCGACAGTCATCGAGTACGCCGACTCCCCGTACGCCGCGGCGGCCGGCGCCGACGGCGTCGCGCTCATCACGGAGTGGAACGAGTTCAAGTTCCTGAACCTGGAGCGGTTGCGGACCGTGATGCGGCGCCCGGTCGTCTTCGACGGGCGCAATCTCTGGGAGGCCGAGCGCATGCGGCGTCTGGGCTTCGAGTACTACTCGATCGGCCGTAAGCCCGTGCACCGCCCGTAGGACCACGATGCGGGTCCTGGTCACGGGCGGGGCGGGGTTCATCGGCTCGCACCTCTGCGAGTTCTTCCTCGGCAAGGGCTGGGATGTCGTCTGCATGGACGACTTCGTCACGGGCTCGCGGGACAACCTCGCCGCCATCGGATCGCGACGCGGCTTCACGCTCGTGGAGCACGATGTCACCGAATACATCCGCCTTGACGGGGAACTCGACTGGGTGCTGCACTTCGCCAGCCCCGCGTCGCCCCTCGACTACCTCGAGCTGCCCATCCAGACGTTGAAGGTCGGCGCGCTTGGCACGCACAACGCGCTCGGGGTGGCCAAGGCCAAGGGCGCGCGCTTCCTGCTCGCCTCGACTTCGGAGGTCTACGGCGATCCGCTCGTGCATCCCCAGCCCGAGGACTACTGGGGCCACGTGAACCCGGTAGGTCCGCGCGGCGTGTACGACGAGGCCAAGCGGTTCGGCGAAGCGATCACCATGGCCTACCATCGCTATCACGGCATCGACACTCGCATCGTGCGTATCTTCAACACCTTCGGGCCGCGCATGCGGCTCCACGACGGCCGCGCGATCCCGGCGTTCATGAGCCAGGCGCTGACCGGGGCGCCCATCACCGTCTTCGGCGACGGCGGACAGACGCGCTCGTTCCAGTACATCACCGACCTCGTCGACGGCCTCTGGCGGCTGATGCAGGCGCCGGTGAACGACCCGGTCAACATCGGCAATCCTCAAGAAATGACGCTGCTGGAGCTCGCCAAGCGCATCATCCGGCTCACCGGCTCGCGCAGCGAGATCGTGTTCCGTCCGCTCCCGGTCGACGACCCCAAGGTCCGCCAGCCCGACATCGGACGGGCGCGCTCGCTGCTCGGGTGGGAACCGCGCGTGGACACCGACGAGGGGCTGCGGCTCACCGTCGAGTGGTTCAGGGAGAAGCTTCGCTCGTGAAGGTCGCCGTCACGGGCGGGGCCGGCTTCGTCGGCTCGCACGTCGTCGATCGTCTGCTCGCCGACGGGCACGCCGTCGACGTGATCGACAATCTAGCCACCGGACGCCGCGATCGGGTGAACGCGGCCGCGCGACTCCACGTCTGCGACCTCCGCGACGCACGGCTTGACACGTTGGTCGCCGCGACACGACCCGGGACCGTCGTCCACGTCGCGGCCCAGGCCGCCGTCTCGCGCTCGGTGGCCGACCCGCGGTTCGACGCGAGCGTCAACGTGCTGGGAACGATCAATCTGCTCGAGACGTGCCGGCGCAGCGGTGTCCGGCACGTCGTCTACACCTCGACAGGCGGCGCCGCGTATGGGGATACCGACGTCCTGCCAACCCCTGAAGACCATCCCCTCCGCCCGGCCTCGCCCTACGGCGTGTCGAAGACCGCCGCCGAGCGGTACCTCGAGTGTTGGGCGGCACTTACGAACGGCCGCGCGCTGACGCTGCGCCTGGCCAACGTCTACGGCCCGCGCCAGGACCCCGCCGGCGAGGCAGGGGTCATTGCGATCTTCACCTCGCGACTGCTCGCCGGAGACACGTGCGTCGTGAACGGCGATGGTGAGCAGACGCGCGACTATGTCTACGTCGGCGACGTCGCCGACGCGGTCGCGCGTGCCGTGGCGTCCCCGGACGTCGCCGGGGTCGCGAACATCGGCACCGGCGCCGAGACGACCGTGAACGACCTCTATCGGCGTCTCGCGCGGTTGACCGGCGTGAGTCGCGCCGCCGAGCACGCGCCAGCCAAGCCCGGCGAACAGCGGCGCAGCGTGCTCGACGCGGCCCGCGCCAAGGCGCGGCTCGGATGGAGCGCGACGACGCCGCTCGACGAAGGCCTCGCGAAAACCGTCGCCTGGTTTCGGAAGGAGGGTCACCCATGATCGACGAAGAGCTGAGAGCGATCCTCGCCTGCCCAGCGTGCAAGGGCGACCTCCTCTTCGAGGAGACGCGGATCATCTGCCCCGCTTGCCGCAAGGCGTACCCTATCCGGGACGGGATCCCGGTGATGCTGATCAACGAGGCCGAACCCTGGTCGCCTGGTAGCTAGTGGCCAGCAACAACACCCTGCAGGCGGTGATCCTGGCAGGCGGCCAGGGCACGCGCCTGCGCCCGCTGACCCTCTCGCGCGCGAAGCCCGTCGTGCCGATCCTGAATCGCCCCATCCTCGCTTATCAGTTCGCGCTGCTGAAGGCGCACGGCGTCTCTGACGTCGTGCTGGCGTGCTCCTACCGGGTGGCGGACGTACGCGCCGCACTCGGCGACGCCGAGCACCTCGGCGTCAGGCTTCGGTACGTCGTCGAGAACGAGCCGCTCGGGACCGGCGGCGGCGTCCGCAATGCCTCCGACCTGGTGTCGGGCACGCTCTTCGTGCTGAACGGCGACATCCTCACCGACGCCGACCTGACCGCGATGCGACGGCTCCACGAGAGCCGTGGCTCGCGCACGACCATCTTTCTCCAGTCGGTGCCGGACCCACGCCAGTACGGTCTGGTCGAGACCGACGCGAGCGGGCGTCTGCGCCGGTTCCGCGAGAAGCCGACCGCCGACGACGAGATCACGACCAGCACGGTCAACGCGGGGATCTACCTCATCGACGCCGAGTTGCTCGGCCGGATCCCGCGAGATCGCCCGAGCTCGATCGAGCGCGAGTTCTTTCCGGCTCTGATCGCCGACGAGATCCCGTGCTTCGGCTGGTGCCCGACCGCGTACTGGCGCGATATCGGAACCCCGTCGGCATACCGCGCCGCCCAGATCGACCTGCTCCACGAGCGGGTGGACATCCCGTTGTCACCCCTCGGGAAGCCCCTCGACGGGAGTTGGATCGGCGGCGGCCCCGTCGCGCCCGAGGCCCGGATCATCGCGCCCTCGGTGGTGGGCGCGGGCGCCGCGCTCGGCCCGCGGTGCCGCGTCGGTCCGGGCGCCGTCGTCGGGGACGGCTCGACGATCGGCCCCGACGCGCGCATCGAGGGCGCCATCCTGTGGGAGCGCGTCGAGGTTGGGGCCGGCGCCGTGCTCCAGGATTGCGTGATCGGTGCGGATGTCAAGATCGGCGCCCACGCGCGCGTGGGACCCGAGGTCGTGCTCGAGTCAGGCGCCGTCGTCCCCGAACACGCCACGCTCACCCGCTGAGCCGCCCGGGGGTTCGCCGCGCGCGAGCCGGAGCGGCCCGACGGGCGCCGGCTCGTCCCGGGCACACGACGCGGCGTGTTAGACTGAATCGATGGTCCTGAGTCGCATCCGCAACTTCTCGATCGTCGCTCACATCGATCACGGAAAATCGACGCTCGCGGACCGGCTCCTGTCGCTCACCGGCACGATGGACGCGAAGAAGGCCGTCGACCAGGTCCTCGATTCTATGGACCTCGAGCGCGAGCGCGGGATCACCATCAAGGCGCACACGGTGCGCCTGCTGTACCGGGCGCGCGACGGCCAGGAGTACACGCTCAACCTCATCGACACGCCCGGTCACGTCGACTTCTCGTACGAGGTGTCGCGGGCCCTGGCGGCGTGCGAGGGGGCCGTCCTCATCGTCGACGCCGCCCAGGGGATCGAGGCGCAGACGCTGGCCAACTTTTACCTCGCGAGCGACGCGAACCTCGCCATCATCCCGGTGATCAACAAGATCGACCTCCCGGCGGCCGACGTCGAAGGCACGCGGGCCCAGATCACCGAGACCCTCGAGCTCGACGGCGGTGAGGCGCTCGCCATCTCGGCCAAGCACGGGACCGGCGTCCCGGAGGTGCTCGAAGCGATCGTCGCCCGCATCCCGCCACCGGAGGGCGACCCGGACGCGCCGCTCAAGGCGCTCGTCTTCGACTCGTTCTACGACTCCTACCAGGGGGTCGTCGTCCACGTGCGCCTCACCGATGGCCGCGTCCGGCCTGGCACGCGCGTGCTCCTCATGTCCAACGGCCGGTCGTACGACGTCCAGCAGGTCGGCGTCTTCAGCCCGGACATGCGGCCCGTCGAGGAGCTGTCGGCCGGCCAGGTCGGCTACATCACCGCGTCCATCAAGCGGGTCGCCGACGCGAAAGTCGGCGAGACGATCACCGAGACTGCGCGGCCCACCGCGGCGCCGTTCCCCGGCTATCGCGACGTGAAGCCGATGGTCTTCGCGGGGCTCTACTCGATCGAGGACACGGACTACGAAGCGCTCCGCGACGCCCTCGAGAAGCTTCGCCTCAACGACCCGGCCTTCACGTACGAGCCCGAGACGTCGCTCGCGCTGGGATACGGCTTTCGCTGCGGGTTCCTCGGCATGCTGCACATGGAGATCGTCCAGGAGCGGCTCGAGCGGGAGTTCGACCTCTCGCTGATCGTGACGGCGCCGAGCGTCCAGTACAAGGTCCTCACCACCGCGGGCGAGGTGCTCGACATCGATAATCCGTCGAAGCTGCCGACCCCCGATCGCATCGAGCAGATGGACGAGCCCTACGTGACGTCCTCGGTCTTCGTGCCGACGGAGTTCATGACGGCGATCTACAAGCTCGCCCAGGAAAAGCGCGGCGAGCACCGTTCGCTCGAGTACCACGGCAAGCGCGTGCACATCCGGTTCGACTTCCCCCTGGCCGAGATCGTCGTCGACTTCTACGATCGGCTGAAGTCGATCTCCAAGGGGTACGCGTCGTTCGACTACGAGCTCTCGGAGTTTCGCCCGTCGGACCTCGTGAAGCTCGACATCCTGCTGAACGGGGACCCGGTCGACGCGCTCTCGATCATCGTGCACCGCGACAAGGCCTACGAGAAGGGCAAGGCGCTGGCCGAGAAGCTGCGCGCGGTGATTCCCCGCCAGCTCTTCGAAGTCGCGATCCAGGCGGCGATCGGAAGCCGGGTCATCGCCCGCGAGACCGTCAAGGCGATGGGCAAGAACGTGACGGCAAAGTGCTACGGCGGCGATATCACGCGTAAGCGGAAGCTGCTGGAGCGTCAGAAGGAAGGAAAGAAGCGGATGAAGCAGGTCGGGAAGGTGGAAGTCCCCCAGGAAGCGTTCCTCTCCGTGCTCAAGAGCTGAGGATGGACGAGCGGAAGATCGAGATCGAGGACTCCCCCGCCCTCCCCACCGATGCGGTCGAGCCGAAACGCCGCCGGAAGTCCATCGTCCGCGAGTACGCCGAGGCGATCGCGATCGCCGTCTTGCTCGCGCTGGTCATCCGGTCGCTCGTGGTGCAGGCCTTCACGATCCCGTCCGGCTCGATGATGGACACGCTGCTCGTCGGCGACTACATCCTGGTCAACAAGTTCCTCTACGGCCCCGAGCTGCCCCTGACGGACTGGCATCTGCCGGGGATCCGCGACCCCCGCCGCGGCGATATCATCGTATTCAAGTACCCGCAGGACGAGAAGCGCGATTTCATCAAGCGGATCGTCGCCATCGCCGGCGAGCGCGTGCAGGTCCGCGGTCACCAGGTCTTCGTCAACGGCAAGGCCCTCCGCGAGCCCTACACCAAGTTCGCCGACTCCGGGACGACGCGGGGCGCGGAGGCCTACTGTGGGTACGCGTACGGATGCGAGCCCACGACGGTCCCGGCCGACTCCTACTTCGTGATGGGCGACAACCGCGACAACTCTCAGGACAGCCGGTACTGGGGATTCGTCAAGCGCGACAAGATCAAGGGAAAGGCCTTCCTCATCTACTGGTCCTGGGACGGCGACCGGCACTGGCTGCGCTGGTGGCGACTCGCGAACTATATACCGTAGTGCCCCTTGTGATTGAGCCTCGCGGATCGCGCGAACAGCGGGCTGTTGGAGCGGGGGCCATGAGCACGGCTTTGACCGAGGGTGGCCTGAGACAGATGCGATCCGGGCTGTTGGAGCGGGGGCCGTGAGCACGGCTTTGACCGAGGGTGGCCTGAGACAGATGCGACCCGGCTCCGTGTCTGCGGACAACCCGAGCGGTTTGGCGTCGCCTGACGTCGCGCTCGGCTCGGTGTTGGCGGACAATCCGCCGGAGGCGGATGCGGTCGGGTTGTACGTGCATGTCCCGTTCTGCGCGAAGCGGTGCGGCTACTGCAGCTTCAACACCGCCCCACTCGACGACGGCGCCATGGCGCGCTATCTCGAGGCGCTTCAGCGTGAGATCGATCTGCTCGGCGCCCTCGCGTGGTCGCCGCGCGTGCGGCTCGCGACCGTCTTCCTGGGCGGTGGCACGCCCTCGCTCCTGACCGCCGCCGATCTCGCGGCGACGCTCGACCGGATCCGCGCCCGCTTCACCGTCACCGTGGACGCCGAGATCACCGTCGAGTGCAACCCCGAGAGCGTGACCCGCGAGAAGCTCGAGGGCTATCACGCCGCGGGGGTCAACCGCCTGAGCCTCGGTGTCCAGTCGCTCGACGACTCGATCCTCCCGCGACTGGGCCGACTTCACGATGCGCGCGGAGCCCGCGCGGCCTTCGAGGCGGCGCGGGAGGCCGGCTGCGTCAACCTGAGCGTCGACCTGATGTACGGTCTGCCCGGCCTCGACCTCGATGGATGGACACGCGCCGTCGACGCCGTACTCGACTGGCGGCCCGACCATCTCTCCGCGTACGGCCTGACTCTCGACGCCGGCAGCCTCTGGGGCGCGGCCGGCGTCGACGGGCTGCCGACCGAGCAGACGCAGCTCGACCAGTACTGGCGGCTCGCGCACGCCGCGACGGTGCAAGGCCTCGAGCACTACGAGATCTCCAACTACGCGCGACCCGGCTTCCGCTCGCGCCACAACCAGATCTACTGGCACGCGGCCGAGTATCTCGCCGCCGGGCCGGGCGCGTGTGGATTCATTGGCCGGGCGCGCTACGCGAACGTGAAGGCGACGCCGCGCTATTGCGATGCGCTCGCGGGCGGCGACCTCCCCGTCGCCTCCGTCGAGCACCTCTCGCCGCGGCAGCGTCTCGCCGAGCGATTGATCCTCGGTCTGCGCACGGCCGACGGCATTCCCGCGACGTGGCTCGAGACTCGGATCGGCGGCGACCGGCACCTCCGTCGGCGGATCGAGACGTGGCGCACGCAGGCGCTGCTGGTCGACACGGGCGATCGCATCCGGCTGACCGAGGCGGGATTCCTCCTCTCCGACGCTCTCTTCGTCGAATTGCTATAATTCCGGGCGATGGACGCCCGTCATCGCGACGTGCTGGTGGCGGTCATCCGCGAGTACGTCGACTCGACCGAGCCGGTCGGCTCCCGCGTGTTGGCCCGACGCCACTTTCCGAACCTCTCGGCGGCCACGCTCCGCAACGTGATGGCCGACCTCGAGGAGATGGGCTACCTCGTGCAGCCCCACACGAGCGCGGGCCGCGTGCCGACGGACAAGGCCTACCGCTTCTACGTTGAGTCGTTTCCGCCGCCGCAGGGTCCCAAGGTCGCGGTGTCCGGCGAGACCCTGCCGACGCGCCGATCCGGCATCGACGGCTTCATGGAGCTGACGTCCTCGCACCTGTCGAGCGCAACGAAGCTGACGGGCCTCCTGCTGACGCCGCCCCTCAAGCAGACGACGCTCGCGCGGGTCGACCTGATCCCGCTCGAGGACGATCGGGCGCTCGCCGTCCTGGTGACCGACGCGGGCTGGGTCACCGCGCGCGCGGTGACCCTCGACCCGCCGCTCGCGGTCGAGGAGGTCCGCGCGATCGGGCGCGAGCTCAACCGCCGGTACAGCGGCCACTCCGTTCAAGACGTCGTCGACATGGAGACGGTGCCCAGCGATCCCCTCGACGCCTTGCACACCCGGGCGCGCGGCGTCACCGAGCAGATCGTCGCGCTGCTGCGGGGCCGCACGCTCTACGTCAGCGGCGCGATCAACATGCTCGACCACCCGGAGTTCTGGAACATCGAGACGACGCGCGAGCTGCTCCGGACCTTCGAGCAGAAGGAACGCCTCGCGGACCTGATGACGGCGCTGGCCGGCGCCGAGGGCCTGAGCGTGACGATCGGCGAGGAAAACCCGGTGGCCGAGATGCGCGAATGCACGCTGATCACTTCGACCTATCTCTATCGCGATCAGGTCATCGGCATCCTCGGCGTCGTCGGGCCGCGGCGATTGCCGTATCCCGAGGTCATCTCGATCGTCAACGAGACGGCTCGCCACGTCACCGACGCTCTCTCCCGCGTCCGTCAAGATCTCTACTTGC
>Ga0066709_100000299_pt1 | contig 24301 bp, 27 predicted proteins | sample GraSoiAngelo_158_FD_79665 | JGI IMG/M metagenome (GOLD analysis project Ga0066709, IMG submission 79665) | Grasslands soil microbial communities from the Angelo Coastal Reserve, California, USA - 14_1009_16_30cm | ecosystem: Environmental > Terrestrial > Soil > Grasslands | place: USA...
CGCCACACGTTGGACTCCTCCACCCGCTTGGCCACCAACGTCCGCCCCGCAGCCAGCACCCGCTCGCCCTCGGTGATGACTTCCAGCAGGCGCAGCGCGTCGGGACCGCTGAGACAGCCGGGCTCGAGCGCGGACAGGATGGCCCGCTGGGTCGCCACCGTCGCCTGCAGCTCGTCGAGCACCGACATCGCCTCTCCCGCGGACGCGAGGAATCACCGATGCGGGGAAGCGCTGACGTCACTCTACTCGAACATACGTTCGATCACAAGACATTTCTGACAAGATTTCTCAGGGTCCCGCAGAGAACGGGAACTGCCGTTGGGCCACTGCCGTCCAAGGGGCGTGTTGAGAGAGCGGATGCTGGCCCGGGCGGCGATCGCAGGCTTCGTGGTGGGTGTGATCGGCCTGGCCGTCGTCGCCGGGCGCTCGAGCGACAGCTCCCCCTCCCGGCTGCCTGCGATCGCGTTGGGAGGAGAGTCGGCCGGAATCCGGACCGTCTCGGCCGCCTTGTCATTTCCGGCGGATGCGATCGAGTACCGGGTGCGGGGAACCCTGCCCGCCCTGCCGGGCCGAGCGCGGGCATGGGAAGTGGGCCGAGATGGTGACGCCTCGCGCGTCGAGGCGCTGGCCCACGCCCTCGGCCTGGACGGGCCGGTGAAGGCCGGCGCCGGCGGATGGACGGTGAGCGCGAGCGGGCACAGCCTGAGGGTCGAGCGTCAGCCCGGCCTTCCGTGGTACTTCGGGCCCGATGCGCGCGCGATCGGCCCGTGCACGGTGCCCGCGACGGCCGCGGGTGCATCACCCGCCCCCGACACGCCGGTGGCGGGCAGCGAGTGCGGGTTGAGCGGCGGTGGCGTCGTGCGGTCGGCCGGGTCGGCGGACGCGACCGGTTCGGCGATGGTGTCCTCGTCGGCGACGACGACGGCGTCGACCCTCGCCGTCTGCCCCTTGCCGCCGTGTCCGCAGAACGCGGTCTGCCCGGCGGTGGCGTGCCCCGCGCCCGAACCGGTCCCGGCGCCCGAGCGCCCCGCCGGCCTTCCGACACGAGAGCACGCCGAGGCCACCGCGCGGGCCCTCCTGGCGAAGACGGGTGTCGACCTCGACGGCGCCCGCGTGCGCGTCGACGACGGCGTCTCGCAGTGGCAGGTGACGGTTGACCCGCAGGTCGGCGGGCTCCCCACATTCGGGTACGCCGGCAGCGTGTCCGTCGGACCGAAGGGTGCGGTCGAAGCGGCCAACGGCTGGTTGACGCAGCCGGTTCGGGGCGACGAGTACCCGCTCGTGACCGCGGCCGCCGGTCTCGAGCGGCTGAAGCGGTCGCCCTTCGGGATCGGCCCGCAGCCGCTCGCCGGCGGCGCGCCCTCTTGCGACGGGTGCCAGACCCTTCCGCCGCAGGTGCGCACGATCACCGGTGTGCGCGTCGGCCTCGCCTTCGCGCCGCTGCTCGGGCCCGACAACGAGGGGCGCGCCCTGCTCGTACCCGTCCTGCTCTTCGACCTCGAGGACGGCGGCACCGTGCCCGTGCTGGCCGTCGCGGACGAGTTCCTGCCCAAGCCCGTGCCCGCCGAGAAGCGCTTGCCCGAGCCCGGGCCGGCCACGACCGAGCCGGCCGACGTGCCGAGCAGCGTCGTTCCCGCCGCCTCGACCACGTCGGTGACGCCTCCGCTCCCTCCGAGCGCCCCCTCAGGCTCATGATCGGTGGATGCCGCGCCCCGGTAGCCTGAGGCGCCCATGTTCGATTCTCTGTCCGATCGCTTCGAGGGGATCTTCAAGCGCCTGCGGGGCCGGGGCCGTCTCGGCGAGCCCGAGGTCGACGAGGTTCTCCGCGAGATCCGCCTGGCCCTGCTCGAGGCCGACGTCAACTTCAAGGTCGTCAAGGGCCTGATCGCGCGCATCAAGGAGCAGTGCGTCGGGGCCGACCTGTCGCAGAGCCTGAGCCCCGCGCAACAGGTCATCCAGATCGTCCACAACGAGCTCGTCGCCACCCTCGGAGGCGAGACGCTGAAGATCACCTACGCGTCCCGCCCGCCGACGGTCGTGCTGCTGGCCGGCCTGCAGGGCTCGGGCAAGACGACCGCCGCCGGCAAGCTGGCCCGTTGGTTCAAGCAGCAGGGCCGCAATCCGCTCCTCGTCGGCGCCGACCTCCAGCGCCCGGCGGCCGTCGAGCAGCTGCGCGTGCTCGCCCACCAGGTCGACGTGCCCGTCTTCAGCGAGCCGTCCGACCCGGTGACGGTCGCGCGCAAGGGGCTGGAGGAGGCACAGCGCCTCGGGCGTGACGTGCTCATCGTCGACACCGCCGGGCGGCTCCACGTCGACGAGGAGCTGATGACGGAGGTGCGCCACGTGTCGGCCGCCGTCGACCCCAAGTACACGTTCCTCGTCGTCGACGCGATGACGGGTCAGGACGCGGTGAACGTCGCCGAGTCGTTCCACGCGGTGCTCGAGATCGACGGCGTCATTGTCTCGAAGCTCGACGGTGACGCACGCGGCGGCGCGGCGTTGAGCGTGAAGGACGTGATCGGCCGGCCCATCGCGTTCGCGTCGGTGGGGGAGAAGCTGAGCGACTTCGAGCCATTCCACCCCGATCGCATGGCGAGCCGCATCCTGGGCATGGGCGACGTCCTCACCCTCATCGAGAAGGCCGAGGAGGCGTATGACCAGGAGGAGGCCGAGAAGGCGGCGGCCAAGCTCCAGAAGGGTCAGTTCACGCTGGAGGACTTCCTCGAGCAGATGCAGCAGATCAAGAAGATGGGGCCGCTGCAGAACATCATCGGTATGATCCCGGGCATCCCGAAGGAGCTGAAGAAGGCCGAGATCGACGAAGGCGAGCTCGGTCGGGTCGAGGCGATCATCCGGTCGATGACGCCTCAGGAGCGTAGGAACCCCTCGGTCATCAACGGGTCGCGGCGTCTGCGGATCGCGCAGGGGAGCGGCATGACCACGACCGACGTCAACCAGCTCCTCAAGCAGTTCAAAGAGATGCAGAAGATGATGAAGTCGTTCGGCAAGGGGTCGAAGGGCCGAGTGCCCACCCTGCCGGGTCTCAATTAGGAAAGCGAGAGAACAGCGACGTGGCCGTCAAGCTCCGCCTGATGCGGATGGGCAAGAAGAAGCAACCGACCTACCGGGTGGTGGCAGCCGACAGCAGGTCGCCGCGTGACGGTCGATTCATCGAGATCGTCGGCACCTACCAGCCGCGCGCCGAGCCTTCGGTGGTCAACATCGACAACGACAAGGCCGTGGGTTGGCTGGCAAAGGGGGCGCAGCCCACCGAGGTGGTCGAGAAGCTGTTGAAGATCTCTGGCGCGTGGGACCAGTTCAAGACGCCGGGCACGTCGTGACCGACACCGACGCTGACCTCGACGACGACCGTGACGACGACCTCGACGACGACCGCGACGACGGCAACCGTGTCATCGGGGCGGTCTCGCGCAACGTGCTCGACTATCTCGCGCAGGCGATCGTCGAGGACCCCGCGGCGGTGATGATCGAGATCGACGAGGGCCGGCGCAACAACGCGGTCACGCTGCGCCTGCACGTCTCGCCCGACGACATGGGCCGTGTCATCGGTCGCCGGGGCCGGGTGGCGCAGGCCATCCGCACGGTGGTGCGCGCCGCCGGCGCAGGTGAGGGCGTCGACGCGCAGGTCGACATCGTCGACTGAGCCGGTCATCCGCTGAGTTGCTCGAGGTCGGCCGGATCGTCAAGCCCCACGGCATCCGCGGCGAGGTGATCGTCGACCTCGTCACCAACCGCACCGAGCGGGTGGCGGTGGGCTCGGTGCTCGCCACGCCGCGCGGCCCGCTCGAAGTGGAGCGCTCCTCGCCGCACCAGGGCCGGTGGATCGTCGCCTTCGCCGGCGTGGCCGACCGCAACCAGGCCGAGGCGTTGCGTGGCACGCCCCTGTCGGCTGAGCCCATCGACGACGAGGGTGAGCTGTGGGTGCACGCGCTCATCGGCGCCGAGGTCGTCGACGTCAGCGGTCGCACGTACGGCCGGGTGGAGTCGGTCGAGGCCAACCCGGCCAGCGACCTCCTGGTGCTGGGCGACGGGCGGCTGGTGCCGCTCGTCTTCGTGGTCGAGTCGTCCGCGGACCGCATCGTGGTCGACGTGCCCGCCGGCCTGTTGGATTGATGTCGCCGGTCTCGCCGCGCAGAACGGTGTGACGTGCGGATCGACGTCTTCACCTGCCTGCCGCAACTGCTGGAGGCACCGCTCAACGGAAGCCTGCTCGGTCGGGCACGCGAGCACGGGCTCGTCGACGTCCGGCTGCACGACCTGCGCGACCACACCACCGACCGGCACCGGTCGGTGGACGGCCCGCCGTTCGGCGGTGGCGCCGGCATGGTGCTCGCTCCGGAGCCGATCTTCCGCGCCGTGGAGGCGGTCGTGCCACCGCGTCCGCTCTTCCTCCTCGGTCCCGGCGGGCGTCGATTCGATCAGGGGTTGGCCCGCGAGCTCGCCGCGGGCCCGGGTTTCTCGCTGCTCTGCGGCCGCTACGAGGGAGTCGACGAGCGCGTGCGCGATCACCTCGTGGACGGCGAGTTGTCGGTCGGCGACTACGTGCTCGCCGGTGGCGAGGCGGCCGCCTTCGTCGTCGTCGAGGCGGTGACGCGTCTCGTCCCGGGAGTGATGGGCAACGACGCGTCGGCGGAGGAGGAGTCGTTCGTCGAGGGGCTGCTCGAGTATCCCCACTACACCCGCCCGGCGACGTTCCGGGGACACGAGGTGCCCGAGGTGCTGCGCTCCGGCGACCACGGCCGCATCGCCCGGTGGCGACGGGCGCAGGCCCTGGCCCGAACCCGCGCGGCCCGGCCCGACCTGATCGACGCGCGTGGGGGCTTGAGCGCCGAGGAGCGTGCCCTGCTCGACGAGTTCGGGTTCTGATGACCGCGCGTGTATCCTGAGCCGTCCCCGGGACCCTGGCCAGGAGCCTGTCGCGCCGTGAACCCCACTGATCTCGTCGATCGCAGCAGCCTCCGTGACGACGTCCCCGCGTTCTCGCCGGGCGACGCGGTGAAGGTGCACGTACGGGTGGTGGAGGGCAGCCGTCAGCGCATCCAGGTGTTCCAGGGAGCGGTCATCCGCCGCCAGGGCTCCGGCGTGCGCGAGACGTTCACCGTGCGGAAGGTGAGCTTCGGAGTCGGCGTGGAGCGCACGTTTCCCGTGCACTCGCCGATCATCGCCCGCATCGAGGTGCTGACCCAGGGCGACGTGCGTCGGGCGAAGCTGTACTACCTGCGTGACCGGTCCGGAAAGGCCGCGAAGATCAAGGAGAAGCGCAGCGTCCGCTGAGCCCGAGGCGGTGCCCGAGATCGGGCTGCCGCGAATGCACTGGGCGAAGGAGGTGGGCCTTCTCGTCGCCGTCGCGCTGCTGGTCGTGTGGCCGGTGCGCACGTTCGTCGCCCAGGCGTACTACATCCCCTCGGCGTCGATGACCCCGCAGCTCGAGGTCAACGACCGCGTCGTCGTCTCGAAGCTCGCGTACGACCTGCACGACCCGCGCCGGGGCGACATCGTGGTCTTCGACGCGCCGCCGGGCCTGCCCGCTCCGCCGGACCACGCGTCGGCGCCGATCCGTTTCATCCGCCGCCTGTTCCAGCCGTCGACTCAGGAGTACATCAAGCGGGTGGTGGCTCTCCCGGGTGAGCGGGTCGAAGGCCGCCAGGGGCGGATCCTCGTCGACGGCAAGCGGTTGGTGGAGCCCTACCTGCCGCCCGGCACCTCGACCGCGACCTTCGCGCCGACCGTCGTGCCCGCCGGCCGGCTCTGGGTGATGGGCGACAACCGGTCGAACTCGGAGGACAGCCGGGTCTTCGGCCCGATCCGCCGCTCGACGGTCGTGGGCCGGGCCGTCGTGCGGGTGTGGCCGGTCCAACGAACATCGTTCCTCTGACACGTAGAGTGGAACGATGAGCGAGCACCGAAGCGTGGTGCACCAGAGCGAGCACCAAAGCGAAGCGGAGGAGCGCAGCTCCATCAATACGAGCGTGGTGCACCCGTGAGCGCCGAGGACCTCGAGCGGTACGAGACCGAGATCGAGCTCCAGCTCTACGAGGAGTACCGCGACGTCATCAAGATGTTCTCCTACGTCGTGGAGACAGAGCGCCGCTTCTATCTCGCCAACTCGGTCGACATGAACCTGCGCACCGAGGACAACCGCACCTACTTCGAGCTCGACATGCGCGACGCGTGGGTGTGGGACATGTACCGGCCGGGCCCGGCGCGCTTCGTCTCGTCGGTGCGCGTCGTCACGTTCAGAGACGTGAACGTCGAGGAGATCCGTCGGGAGGAGTAGTTCGGTGACGCATGCTCGCCGGGCACTGGGCGCGAGCGGCGAGGAGCTGGTTGCCGAGTGGTACGAGGCGCGCGGCTACCGCGTGCTGGACCGCAACTGGCGCTACCAGCGCGGCGAGCTCGACATCGTGGCGTCCCGCGGTGCGCTCGTCGTCTTCTGTGAGGTGAAGACCCGCACGTCGGACGCGTTCGGTGTGCCGGCCGAAGCCGTCACCCGCACGAAGCGGGCGCAGCTGCGCAAGCTCGGCCTGCAATGGCTCGAGCAGGCCGGCCGGCGCAGTGCCGGTGAGATCCGCTTCGACGTGGCGTCGGTGCTCGCCGGCGACGTCGAGGTGATCGAAGCCGCGTTCTGACTGCGTTTCGATCGCGGTTGCCCTCAGCGTCGGCGGTCGCGGTGCGCCCAGCACGCGTGGTGCCAATGGCGGCGCAGGTCGGGCGCGTCGGAGGGCACCACGACGAGATGACCGGTTCCGGGCTCGATCCACTGGTTGCAGCCCGGGCACCGATAGCGCTTCACCGCCTGATACGGCTGGACCCGGGTGACCGTCACCTCGGGATCAGGGCCCACGCGAGCACGAGCGCGATCACGACGAAGGCGGCCGCGACGAGCGCGTAGTCCGACGTGCGCCGCTTCTGCTGGCGGAAGGGGTTGAAGCCCACAGGGTCACTATCGTGCCAGCCATGGAGAGCTACGAGACGCTGCTCGTCGACCGCCGTGACGGCGTGGTCACCGTCACCATGAACCGGCCGCACCGCAAGAACGCGGTGACGGCGACGATGATGGAGGAGCTCATTGCGGTCATCACCGAGACGGCCGCGCAGCGCGACGACCGGGTGCTCGTGCTCACCGGCGCCGGGGGCGCCTTCTGCTCGGGTGCAGACCTGAGTGAGTCGCCCGTGAGCGACGGGCTGACCTCGATGCGTCACGTCGGCGATCTCATCCTCGGCCTGCACCGCTTGACCAAGCCCACCATCGCGAAGGTCGGCGGGGTGGCCGCGGGGATGGGCGCGAACATGGCGCTGGGGTGCGACCTCATCCTCGCGTCCGACGACGCTCGCTTCATCGAGATCTTCTCGAAGCGCGGGATGTCGATCGACGGAGGCGGCAGCTGGGTGCTGCCGCGTCTCGTCGGCCTGCACCGGGCCAAGGAGCTCGCGTTCTTCGCCGAGCCGCTGTCGGCACCCGACGCGTTGGCCATGGGACTGGTGAACCGGGTCGTGCCCGCCGACGAGCTCGACGCGCTGGTCGACGAGTGGGCCGCCCAGCTCGCCGCGGGCCCCACGATCGCGCTGTCGATGACGAAGACGCTCCTCAACCACGGCTCCCTGGTGTCGATGCAGCAGGCGCTGGAGGACGAGGCCCGGTGTCAGATCGTCTGCAGCGGTACCGCAGACATCGTCGAGGCGATGAAGGCCTTCGTCGAGAAGCGCGAGCCCCATTTCGAAGGCCGCTGACCCGGGAGCGAAGCGACCGGCAAGCACTGTCGCACCCTCCCGATAGGGTGACAGCCACTTCCTCCTTGCGTGAACCGATACCGCAGGAGGAGCGCCCGTGCTCGCCACCATCCCCTCCGCCACCCTGCTGGGTGTCGAGGGGCACCCCGTCGCCGTCGAGGTGCACGTCTCCAACGGGCTGCCCGGGTTCACGATCGTCGGCCTCCCCGACGCCGCCTGCCGCGAGTCGCGCGACCGGGTCCGGGCCGCGCTCCTGTCCAGCGGGCTGGCCTGGCCGATGCGGCGGGTCACGGTCAACCTGGCGCCCTCCGGCATGCGCAAGGGGGGTGCGGGCCTCGACCTTCCCATCGCGGTGGGGCTGCTCGTGGCCATCGGCGAGCTGTCCGCCGAGGCCGTCGCCGGCTGTGCGTTCCTCGGCGAGCTCGGGCTCGACGGCTCGCTGCGGCGTGTCCCCGGCGTGGTGCCGTTGGTCGACGCGCTCCGCACCCGGTCGGTTGCGGTGCCGCTCGAATGCAGCGCCGAGGCCGGGCTCGTCGGGCGTCACGCGGTCAGGGGGGCATCAGCCCTGCGCGAGCTGGTCGACTGCCTGAAGGGCGATGCGCCCTGGCCGCCGGCGCCCGAAGCCGGCCCCGCGCCCCGCGACGCGGCTTCCCCCGACCTCGCCGACGTCCGCGGTCAGCCCGTGGGCCGTACGGCCATCGAGGTATGCGCGGCAGGTGGCCACCACTGCCTGCTGTCCGGGCCGCCCGGCGCGGGCAAGACGATGCTCGCGCGGCGCCTGCCCGGCCTGCTCCCGACGCTCACGCGCGACGAAGCGCTCGCGGCGACGCGCGTCCACTCCGCGGCAGGTGTCCCGCTGCCCGGTGGCTGGCTGGTCACCCGGCCACCGTTTCGCGCGCCGCACCACGGAGCATCCGCGGTGTCGCTCATCGGAGGCGGCACCGCGGCGATGCGCCCGGGCGAGATCAGCCTGGCCCACAGCGGCGTGCTCTTCCTCGACGAGATGGGAGAGTTCCCCCGGCACGTGCTCGACGCACTGCGTCAGCCGCTCGAGGAAGGCGTAGTGCGCGTGTCGCGCGCCAGGGCCAGCGTCATCTTTCCCGCCCGCTTCCTGCTCGTGGGCGCCACCAACCCCTGCCCGTGCGGGGCCGGTGGGCCGCGCAACTCGTGCCGCTGCAGCGAAGCGGCGCGCTCGCGTTACGCGCGCCGGCTATCGGGCCCGCTCCTCGACCGCTTCGACCTGCGCGTGCTCGTGAGCCGGCCCGAGGTCGGCGAGCTGATGGGAGGCACCGGCGGTGAACCCTCGTCGGTCGTTGCCGAGCGCGTGGCCTCGGCTCGCGCACGCGCCCGGTCGCGGGGTGTTGCGTGCAACGCGGCGCTGCCGGCCGGGCGCCTCGACGACGTCGCCCCCCTCACCACCGCGGCGTCGCGCCTCCTCGAGCACAAGCTCCGGGCCGGTCAGCTCGGCGCGCGCGGCCTGCACCGCGTCCGGCGTGTGGCACGAACGCTCGCAGACCTGGCGGAGGCCGGGCACACCGTCGGCGAGGAGCACGTGTGCCTGGCCCTCGATCTACGGGCCGAGCCTCTCGTCGGCGAGATGGTCGCGTGAGAGTGGGAACGGCCACGGGGCCTGAGCCTCAGGGGCCCCTCCGGACGGTTCCGTCCCCGTTGGAGTCGGGCTCGTGAGTGGCGAGCGCCCGCCGCTCGAAGGGTTCGCGGCCGCGCTCGCCGGGCTCCCCGCGATGGGTCCCAGCCGGATCGCGGCGTTGCTCGACACCTGGCCGGCCGACGACGCGTGGGCACGCGTGGTCGAGGGCCGGGCGATGCGACACGAGCGAGTCGAGTCGACCTGCGGACCCCGACCGGCTCGCATCGCGAGCGAATGGCGCCGGGCCGCACGTGCGACCGATGTCGCCGAGCACTGGTCGCGCTACGCGGCCCACGGCGTCGGCGTCCGGGTGCTCGGGCATCACGGGTATCCGGTCGCGCTGGCGGACGACAACGACCCACCGCGCGTGCTGTTTCACCGCGGCGACCTCGATGCGCTCCACGGCACGCGCGCGTCCATCGTCGGCACGCGCCGGTGCACTCGTTACGGTCACGACATCTCGTTCGAGTTCGGACGCGACCTCGCGCGTGCGGGCGTGCGCGTGGTGTCCGGGCTCGCGCTCGGCATCGACGGCGCGGCGCACCGCGGCGCGCTCGAGGCGACCGACGATGGTGGGGCACCGCCGATCGGCGTGGTGGGCAGCGGGCTCGACGTCATCTACCCGAAGGCCCACGCCCGGCTGTGGGACGAGGTCGCCCGGGCGGGGGTGCTGCTGAGCGAGGCGCCGTTGGGCGCCGCGCCCGAGCCCTGGCGCTTCCCCGCGCGCAACCGCATCATCGCCGCGCTCGGGTCGGTGGTCGTCGTCGTCGAGTCCCACCCGCGCGGCGGGTCACGCCACACCGTCGACGAAGCCGCCGCCCGGGGCCGTCGCGTGCTCGCGGTCCCGGGATCGGTTCGGAGCGCGGCATCGGCGTTCACCAACGAGCTCCTGGCCGAGGGTTGCCATCCGGCGCGCGACAGCACCGACGTCCTCGTCGCGCTCGGCCTCAGCACGGCGGTCGCAGGCGCCGCGGTCGCAGGTGGCGCGGATGGCGCGGGCCGCGCCGATCGCCGCCGCGCTCCCGACGCGATGGGGTCGAGTGTCCTCGACGCCCTCGGCTGGGACGCGGCCAGCCTCGAGGAGCTGGCCGCCCGCACCGCGCAACCCCCGGCCCGGCTCAGCGTCGTGTTGAACCACCTCGAGCGCGACGGCTGGGTCGAGGTCCGCGGCGGCTGGTGGGAGCGGATCACCGAGGTAGCGGGATGAGACCGGTAGGTTGGGCCCGTGGATTGGCAGCACGAAGCGTTCGTGCGCTCGCTGTCCTCGGCCTCCTCCAACACGGTTGTGGCCTACGGCCGCGACGTGGCCGCGTTCGTCCGGTGGGCGGAGCGGGGCGGGCTCAGCGGGCCCGCCGACGTCACGCGTCTGCACCTCCGCCGCTACCTCGCGTACCGCACGACGCTGGGCCGCAAGTCGCGCACGATCGCGCGCGAGGCGGCATCGTTGCGGCGGTACTTCGGTTGGCTGTTGCATGCGGGCGCGATCGATGTCGACCCCTCCCGGCGCCTCTCGGCCCCGCGTGGCGAGGCACGGCTGCCTCGGGTGCTGCGCGACGCCGAGCTGGAGACGGTGCTCGAGGCTCCCGGCCCGCCGCCCACCGACGAGCTGGCCTGGGCCGTTCATCTCCGCGACAACGCGGTCGTCGAGCTCCTGTACGGGAGCGGTCTCCGAGTCGCCGAGCTCTGTGGTCTGCGCCCCCCCGACCTCCAGCTGCGAGAACGGCGGGTGACAGTGTGGGGCAAGGGCGACAAGCAGCGGTGGGTGCCGATGAGCGAGCCGTCGGTCGAGGCGGTGCGGGCATGGCTGGCGCATGGCCGGGCACACCTCGTGGGCGAGCGTTCCCCCGCCGACGCCGCCTTCCTCAACCGCAGGGGTGGTCGGCTCACGCCACGCGACGTCCGGCGCATCCTCGACCGTCGAGCGAGCGATCCCACCCATCCCCATGCGCTCCGGCACACGTTCGCCACCCATCTTCTCGACGGTGGGGCAGACCTGCGTGCCGTTCAGGAGCTGCTGGGTCATGCCGACCTGGCGACCACCCAGCTATACACTCATGTCAGCAAGCAGCGGCTTCGTGCCGTGTACGAAGCAACGCACCCTCGTGCCTAGGACGTCCGTGGAACCCGACGACGACGCGGCAGCCGTCTCCCAGCTCTGGAAGGAGTACAAGGAGACCAACGCCCGCGACGCCCGCGACAAGCTCATCGTTCAGTACTCACCGCTGGTGAAGTACGTGGCCGGTCGCGTCTCCGTGGGGCTCCCGCAGAACATCGAGCAGGCCGATCTGGTCAGCTACGGCATCTTCGGGCTCATCGATGCCATCGACAAGTTCGACACCGACCGGGGCATCAAGTTCGAGACGTACGCGATCGCGCGCATCAAGGGCTCGATCATCGACGAGCTCCGGTCGATCGACTGGGTGCCACGCTCGGTGCGGGCGAAGGCCCGATCGGTCGAGAAGGCGTACACGAAGCTCGAGAACGACCTGCACCGCACCCCGACCGACGCCGAGGTGGCGGCGGAGCTGGGCATGACCGAGGGCGAGCTCCACGGTGTGTTCAACCAGATCTCCTTCGTCGGCCTCGTCGCCCTCGACGAGATGCTGTCGGTCGGCGGTGAGCGCGGCGAGTCCACGACGCTCGGCGACACGATCCCCGACAAGGGCGAGGGACCGGTCGCGGCGTTCGAGGTCGAGGAGATGAAGCAGATCCTCGCCGACGCCATCAACCGCATGCCGGAACGCGAGAAGGTCGTCCTCACGCTCTATTACTACGAGGGCCTCACGTTGGGCGAGATCGGCGAGGTGCTCGGCGTCACCGAGAGCCGGGTCTGTCAGATCCACACCAAGGCGGTGCTGCAGCTCCGGTCGAAGCTGGCCGAGCCCGAGCGCGAGCTGGCCTGAGCTCCTCCCTATCCGGCGGTAGCCTGCGCGCCGGCGCTTCCCCCTCAGAGCCCCCGAGGCCCGGGAGTCGCCATGCTGTCGCTGCTGTCGCTGCGCACCACCCTCACCGCCCTCACCGCGGTCGTCACGTTGGCCGCGGTCGGCTATCGACCGCCGGTCGACGCTCCGGTCGTCGACCCGTTCCGTGCCCCACCGGCGCCCTGGGCGGCGGGCAACCGGGGGATCGACTACGCCACCGTGCCCGGCACCCGGGTCGGGGCGGCCGCCGACGGCGCCGTGGTGTTCGCGGGCATGGTGGGCGGGTCGCTCCACGTCGTGGTGCGTCATGCCGACGGGATCCGCACGAGCTACTCGTTCCTGCGCACGGTGCTGGTCCACCGGGGCGACCGGGTCGTCCGGGGCGAGCCCGTCGGCACCGCCGGCGACCGCTTCCACTTCGGCGCCCGGATCGGCGACGTCTACATCGACCCCGCCCTCCTCTTCGGTGACGCAGGCCCGTCCCGGGTGCACCTCGTTCCCGACCGCGACGCCGCCGGGGCCGTGGTGAGCGATCGGGTGCGGTGGCACTAGAGTGGGTCGATCCCAGCGATCGTCGCCGGGGTTCACCACGTCCGTGCGCACCCCACGGTCGCCCTTCGGGGCGCAGCGCCCGGGCCCACCAACCGATGGGAGGAGTGTTTTTCGTGGCTGTCGTCACCATGAAGCAGCTGCTCGAGGCCGGGGTCCACTTCGGCCACCAGACCCGGCGCTGGAACCCGAAGATGCGACGCTTCATCTTCGGCGAGCGCAACGGGATCTACATCATCGACCTGCAGCAGACCCTCGAGCGCATCGAGACCGCGTACACGTACGTGCGCGACACCGTCTCCGATGGAGGCTCGATCCTCTTCGTCGGCACGAAGAAGCAGACCCAGGACCCGGTGGCGCGCTACGCCGACAAGTGCGGCATGCCCTACATCAACGAGCGCTGGCTCGGCGGCATGCTCACCAACTTCCAGACGATCAGCTCGCGCGTGAAGAAGATGCAGGAGTACGAGTCGATGCAGGCCGCCGGTGACTTCGACGCGATGCCGAAGAAGGAGGCGCTGATCCACTCGCGCGAGCTCGAGAAGCTCCAGCGCAACCTGGGCGGGATCCGCACCATGGCGAAGCTCCCCGACGCGGTGTTCATCATCGACACCAAGAAGGAGCACATCGCGGTCACCGAGGCCAACAAGCTCGGCCTGCCGATCGTCGCCGTCGTCGACACCAACTGCGACCCCGACGTCATCCAGTACGTCATCCCCGGCAACGACGACGCGATCCGCGCGGGCACGCTGCTGTGTCGCGTCATCAGCGACGCGGTCGAGGAGGGGCGCTACATCGCCTCGCGGCGCAACGCCCGCCCGGTGACCACCAAGGCCGACCTGGGCGCCCCCGACCCTGAGAGCGAGGCCCGTCGCGTCCACCAGCAGGCCGAGGCGCGGCGTCAGGCCGCGCTGCAGGCCCAGGAGCGCGAGGCCCGCCTGGCGGCGTCGAGCCGCCGGCCGGCGGCGAGCGAGCCCGACCCCGACAACGCCACCGGCACCACCACCGCGACCGCGTCTCCCGCCACGCCCCCGCCGCCCCCACCTCCTCCACCCCCCGAGGCGCCGTGATGGCCGACTTCACCGCGAAGGACGTGCAGCGCCTCCGCCAGGACACCGGCGCGGGGATGATGGACGCGAAGCGCGCGCTCGAGGAGTGCGCGGGCGACTTCGACGCGGCCAGGACATGGCTGCGCGAGAAGGGGAAGGCGCAGGCGGCGAAGCGCTCCGACCGCGAGAGCTCACAGGGCGCGATCGCCGCCGCGAACACGGGTACGGCCGCGGCTGCCGTCGAGCTCAGGTGCGAGACCGACTTCGTGGCCAAGTCCGCCGAGTTCAGAAGCTTGGTGTCCGAGCTGGCGGAGGCGGTCGCAGCCAAGGGCGAGGCGTCCGCCGACGAACGGGCCGGCGACATCACCGACCTGGGCGTGACGCTCAAGGAGAACATCACGCTGGGCCGCGTGGTGCGCTTCGAGGCGGCCGCGGGCGCCGTCCTCGACACCTACCTGCACGTGCAGAGCGACCGCGGGGTCATCGGCGTGCTCGTCGAGCTCACCGGTGGCGACCAGGCGCTCGCGCACGAGGTCGCGCTGCACATCGCGTCGGCGAACCCGCGATACCTCAGTCGCGACGACGTCCCCCCGGAGGTCGTCGCGGAGGAGCGCGCGGTGCTCGAGAACCTGACGCGCAACGAGGGCAAGCCCGACCAGGCGATCCCCAAGATCGTCGAGGGCCGGATGAACGGCTTCTTCAAGGAGGCGTGCCTGCTCGAGCAGCCGTACGTCAAGGACCAGAAGCAGACCATCCGCCAGCTGCTGGGTGGCGCCGACGTCACCCGCTTCGCGCGCCTGGAGATCGGGAAATAGCGCTGATGCCCGACGGCGTCCCGCAGTGGTCGAGGGTGGTGCTCAAGCTGTCCGGCGAGGCGTTCGCCGACTCGACCATCGGCTACGGCATCGACGGCAAGGTGGTCGCCAGAATCGCGAGCGAGCTGGCCGACGCGAGCAGCGACCTCGGCGTACAGGTGGCCGTCGTCGTGGGTGGCGGCAACATCTGGCGTGGGCTCACGGGTGAGGGCGCGGGCATGGACCGCGCCAACGCGGACTACATGGGCATGCTCGCCACCGTCATCAACGCGCTGGCGCTGCAGGACGCGCTCGAGAAGGTGGGTCAGGCCACGCGTGTGATGACCGCCATTCAGATGGCCCAGATCGCCGAGCCCTACATCCGGCGCCGCGCGATGCGTCACCTCGAGCGGGGGCGGGTGGTGATCTTCGCAGGCGGCACCGGCAACCCGTACTTCACGACCGACACCACCGCGGCGTTGCGCGCTGCCGAGATCGGGGCCGCCGCGATCCTGAAGGGCACGCACTCGGGAGTCGACGGCGTCTACACCGACGACCCCCTGCTCAATCCGGAGGCGACCAAGTTCAGCGAGGTGGCCTACCTCGACGTGTTGCGCCTGGGCCTCAAGGTCATGGACTCCACCGCCATCACCTTCTGCATGGACAACAACCTGCCGATCGTGGTCTTCAACCTCATGGAGCCGGGCAACATCCGCCTCGCCCTCGAGGGGGAGGCGATCGGTACGCTTGTCCGATGACAGAGGATCGCTCTGCCGAAGACGTCCTCCTCGAGACCGTCGAGAAGATGGCCAAGGCGGTCGCCCACACCCAGGGCGACTTCTCCTCTGTCCGCACCGGCCGCGCCACTCCGGCGCTGGTCGAGAAGATCAAGGTCGAGTACCACGGCACCGAGGTGCTCCTCCAGCAGCTGGCCGGGTTCAACGTCCGCGAGGCGCGGCTGCTCGAGATCCAGCCCTATGACAAGAACGACCTCAAGGCCATCGAGAAGGCCATTCAGCACTCCGACCTCGGCATCAACCCCTCCAACGACGGCCAGGTCATCCGCCTGGCGTTCCCGCAGCTCACCGAGGAGCGGCGCCGGGAGATGGTCAAGGTCGTGAAGCACAAGGCGGAGGAGGGGAGGGTGGCCGTGCGCCAGGTGCGACGGACCGCCCGCCACGACCTCGAGGCGCTCGAGCGCGACCACAACCTGTCGGGCGACGAGCTCGAGCGGGCGGAGAAGGAGCTCGAGAAGCTGACCCACGAGTACGTGGCCGAGATCGACCGAATGCTGCAGCACAAGGAGCAGGAGCTGCTCGAGGTCTGAGCTGTCAGGAGGGGTCACGTGGGCGACCGCGACGTTGACGAGGAAGACGAGATCGAGGTCCGGCACACACCGCGTGCGCCCACCGAGGGCGTGCGCATCATCGGCGCCGAGGAGGCGCAGGCGGCCATCGAGACCGGGCAGGCGGCGGGCAAGCGGCCCGACGACGAGCTGCGGTTCGGCGACGTCCCCCCCTCGCCCGAGGGGCCGCGCCCGCCGGTGAGCTTCCCGCTCGCCGAGGACAGCGACCCGTCGACGGCCGTGCCCAAGCCGCCGCCGGTCGCGCCGACGTCGCGCGGCACGACGACGGGCGCCGGCGAGCCCGGGCCGCCCGCCGCCGACCTCCCGCACTGGACCGAGCCCCCCACGGGCGAGGTGCCGCGGATCCTCCCCGAGTCCGACGACGCCTCCGCCGCAGACGACGACATCGACGCCTGGTCGTCGGTCTCGAGCCCGCGCTGGCGCGACCAGCCCGGCGACTGGGAAGGCCGCGACTTCGAGGACGACGAGCTGCAAGGTGCCCGCGACACCCGCGTCGGCGCGCTCGCCGACCGGCCCGAGCACAGCGACCTCTACTCCTTCGACGAGCCCGAGACCGAGGCGCAGCCCTCCGCGCCCGAGCCACCCCCCGTGCGGGCCAGTTCCCGGCCGCGGCCCCCGTTGCTCGACGACGAACGCGCCGACGGTGGTGGACGCAACGTGCCCGTGGCCGTCGCGACCGCCCTCGGCCTCGGGGGCGTCGTGCTGCTCGCCGCCGCCGCCGGGCCGGGCGTGCTGCTCGTGGTGGCCGGCGCCGCCGTCTTCCTCGCGGTCGCCGAGATCTACAACGGCCTCCGCCTCGCTGCCTACCACCCCGCGACGGCGCTGGGCCTCGTGGGCACGATCTCGCTCATGGCCGCGGCCTACCGGAACGGCGAGGCCGCGTTCCCCCTCGTGCTCGCCATGTTCGTCGTGTTCGGCTTCCTCTGGTACCTGATCGGGGTCATCCGGGCGCGTCCCGTGCCGAACCTCTCGGTCACCATCCTGGCCTTCGCCTGGGTCGGCTTCCTAGGCTCGTTCGCGGCACTGCTGCTGAAGTTCCCCCACCGCCACGGCGTGGCGTTCCTGCTGCTCGCCATCATCGCCACCGTCGCCAACGACGTGGCCGCGTTCTTCGTCGGGAGCCGGTTCGGCCGCTCGCCGATGGCGCCCGCCATCAGCCCCAACAAGACCTGGGAGGGCTTCCTCGGGGCATCGGTCGCCACCGTGATCGTCACGGTGGCGGTCGTCGCGGCCTTCGGGCTCGACCCGTGGACGATCCGTCGCGCCTTCCTCCTCTCGCTGGTCGTGATCGTGTTCGCGCCCCTCGGCGACCTGTGCGAGTCGCTGGTGAAGCGCGACCTCAACCTCAAGGACGCGGGCTCGCTCCTCCCGGGTCACGGCGGGGTGCTCGACCGGCTCGACGCGCTGCTGTTCGTCGTGCCCGCCACCTACTATCTCGTGCGGCTCCTCGAGCTGCATTGATCCGGTGAGGACGGTCAGCCTGGTCGGCTCCACGGGGTCGATCGGCACCCAGGCCATCGACGTGATCCGGTCCGAGCCCGGACGCTACGAGGTGGTGGCCCTCGGCGCGGCGTCGTCCATCGAGCGGCTGGCCGAGCAGGCCCACGCCCTGCGGCCCAAGCGGGTGGCCATCGCCGACTCGACGAAGGCCGCCGCGCTTGAGGCGCAGGTCCCCGCGGGCACCGAGGTCTGGGCCGGGCCCGAGTCGCTCGTGGCCATCGCGCGCGACGCCGACGTCGTGCTCAACGCGGTCGTCGGCTTCGCGGGGCTCGGCGTCACCTTGGCCGCGCTCGAGGCGGGCGCCCGCCTGGCGCTGGCGAACAAGGAGTCGCTCATCGCCGGCGGGCCGGTCGTGCAGCGGGCCCGGGCCACCGCCGGCGCCGAGCTGGTGCCGGTCGATTCAGAGCACGTCGCCGTGCACCAGTGCCTGCAGGCCGCCGGAGTGGCCGGGGCCGAGCGGGTGCGGCGCATCGTCCTCACCGCGAGCGGCGGCCCCTTCCGGGGCCGCTCGGCCGCGGATCTCGCCCACGTGACCGTCGACGACGCCCTGGCCCACCCGACGTGGCGGATGGGGCCGAAGATCACCGTCGACTCCTCCACGCTGATGAACAAGGGCCTCGAGGTGATCGAGGCGCACGAGCTCTTCGGTGTCGACTACGGGTGCATCGAGGTGGTCGTGCACCCGCAGTCGATCGTCCACTCGATGGTGGAGTTCACCGACGGGGCCACGCTGGCCCAGCTGTCGCACCCCGACATGCGGCTTGCCATCGGTTATGCGCTCGCATACCCCGATCGGGCCACGATCCCCTTCGGCAGCATCGACTGGGCGGCGCTCCGCCGGCTCGACTTCGAGCCGCCCGACCTCGCCGCGTTCCCGTGCCTGGCCCTCGCCTACGAAGCGGGTCGGGTGGGCGGCACCTGTCCGGCCTGGCTGAACGGCGCCAACGAGGTCGCGGTCGCCGCCTTCCTCGAAGGGGTCATCCCCTGGGTCGCCATAGCCGAAGTACTGGAGGAGGTGCTCTCGGGGCACGATGGAACAACCCCCACCAGTGCCGACGTTGTCATCGAAGCCGACAGGCGGTCCCGGGAATCGGCCCGGCGAGCCGTGGAACGGAGAGCAGCAGCCGCGTGACCGACACAGATCGCACCCAGCCCGGCGCGGGCGCCGACGCCGACCTCGAGGTGGCGCCTGGTAGCCCGCTGAGCATGTTCGGAGGGCGTCGCCCTCCCCGGGAGATGACACCCGACCAGCGGCGGGCGTCGTTGATCCGCCTGCTTGCCGTGGTGGGGATCACCCTCGCCTTCTCGATCGTGACCGGCGCGTTCCCGTTCGTCCTCGTGGTGATCGCGCTGATCGTGATGATCATGCTGCACGAGCTGGGGCACTTCCTGACCGCCAAGTGGAGCGGCATGAAGGTCACCGAGTACTTCCTCGGGTTCGGGCCCCGCCTGTGGTCGGTGCGCAAGGGCGAGACGGAGTACGGCGTCAAGGCGATCCCCGCGGGCGGTTACGTGCGGATCATCGGCATGAGCAACCTCGAGAAGGTCGAACCGGCCGACGAGGCCCGCACCTACCGGCAGCAGTCGTTCCCCCGCCGCCTGTCAGTGGCCGTCGCGGGCTCGACCATGCACTACGTCATGGCCTTCGTTCTGCTGTTCGTCCTCGTCACCGGGGTCGGCGTGCCCGCGACCACGCTCACCATCGGCGAGATCTCGAAGCTCGAGAAGGGCACCAGTCCCGCGCAGCGGGCCGGGCTCCTTGCGGGGGACCGCGTCGTCTCCGTCGACGGCGTGCGGCCCGCCGACTGGGAGACGGTCGTCCACTACGTGCAGAAGCGCCCGGGCAAGGACATCCGCTTCGTCGTCGAGCGCCAAGGCGCGCAGGTGCCGCTGACCGTCGTCCCCGCGCACCAGAACCCCGAAGGTCAGCGGGTGGGTTTCGTCGGCATCGCTTCGAAGGTCGAGAACAAACGCGTCGGCCCGGTGCGCGGGCTCGACCAGACCGTGCGCGGCATCGGCAACGGCACCGTCCTCACCGTCAAGGCCCTGGGCTCGTTCTTCGCTCCGCACCGGCTCAAGAACTACGCCGACCAGATCGTGGGCCAGAGCGGCCAGGGGTCGACCGCGACCAACAGCGACCGGCCGGTCTCGGTGGTCGGCGCCACCCGCGTCGCAGGCCATCTGGCGGAGGACCACCGCTTCTCCGAGCTGCTGCTGCTGCTGATCGGCATCAACATCTTCGTGGCGATCTTCAACATGATCCCGTTGCTGCCGTTCGACGGTGGCCACGTCGCCATCGCGGTGTACGAGCGCATCCGTTCGCGTCGGGGCCGCCGGTACCACGCCGATGTGGCGAAGCTGCTTCCTCTCACCTCTGCCGTGGTGGTGTTCCTCGTGGTGTTCGGCGTGGCCGTCCTCTACCTCGACATCGTCCGCCCCATCTCGATCCAGTAGGGATGGCGTTCCCGCGTCGGAAGACCCGCCAGGTCGTCCTCCGGCATCCCACGAACCCCGTCACGGTCGGCGGCGACGCGCCGGTGAGCGTGCAGTCGATGACGATCACCAAGACGGGCGACGTCGACGGCACGCTCGCCCAGATTTACGCGCTGGCCGCGGCCGGCGCGGACATCGTGCGGTGCACGTGCAACGACGAGGCCGCCGCCGAGGGCCTGGCTCGCATCGTGCCCCGCGCGCCGGTGCCGATCGTCGCCGACGTCCACCACCAGTACAAGATGGCCCTCGCCGCGCTGGACGCGGGAGTGCACTGCCTCCGCCTCAACCCGGGCAACATCCGCAAGCCCGAGCACATCAAGATCGTCGCGAGCGAGTGCCGCGACCGCGGTGTGCCGATCCGCATCGGCGTGAACGGCGGGTCGCTCGACCCGAAGCTCTACGAGAAGCACGGCGGGCGGGTGACGCCCGAGGCGATGGTCGAGTCCGCCCAACTGGAGCTCGCGTACTTCGACGAGGTCGGCTTCGACGACGTCAAGATCTCGGTGAAGGCCTCCAACGTGCCCTTGATGATCGAGGCCTACCGGCAGCTGGCCGACGTCGTCGACCACCCGTTGCACCTCGGTGTCACCGAGGCGGGCCCGCCCCCGGCCGGCCTGCTGAAGGCGACCGCGGGCATGGCGACGCTCCTGATGGAGGGCATCGGTGACACCATCCGCTACTCGCTCACCGCCGACCCCGTCGAGGAGGCGCGTGCCGGCCGGCAGCTGCTCGAGGCGTTGGGTCTTCGCGAGCGCAAGGGGCTCGACCTCATCGCCTGCCCGTCGTGCGGGCGGGCCGAGATCGACGTCATCGGCGTGGCGCGCGACGCGCAGGCTGCCCTCGAGTCGCTCAACCTGCCGATCCAAGTCGCGGTGATGGGCTGCGTGGTGAACGGCCCCGGCGAGGCCCGCGAGGCCGACCTCGGCATCGCCGCGGGCCGCAAGCGCGGCCATCTGTTCATCAAGGGCCAGGTCGTGCGGGTGGTCCCCGAGGACGAGATGGTGGATGCGCTCGTCGAGGAGGCCGAGCGGTTGGTGGCCGAAGGAGTCGAGGCGCGTCTGGCCGCCGCCGATTCCGGCGCTGCCGCGGCGGCCGAGGCCGACCGGCAGGCCCTGCTCGCAAGCCAGGGCCACGACGTCAACCACAGCGAGGAAAAGGTCGAGCTCATCCGCAAGCGCACCGAGTAGAACGGCGGCATGCACTCTGCCCCCGACTTCGGTGCCCCCGGCTCGGGACGCCGCGCCGACTTCGAGATCCGTCCTGTCACCGAAGACGAGCTCCCTGCATTCGTTGCGGCCGGGCACGTCGCGTTCAGCGAGGAGATGACGCCGGCGCGCCTCGAAGCCATTCGGGCCATTACCGAGATCGATCGCACGCTCGCCGCGTTCGAGGCGGGCCGCGTCGTCGGCACCGCCGCGGCGGGATCGTGGGAGCTCACGGTGCCGGGGCCGGCCATCGTCCCCACGGCCACGGTCACCGCGGTGGCGGTGCTGCCCACCCACCGCCGTCGGGGCGTGCTGACCTCGCTCATGGCGCGCCAGCTCGACGACGTCGCCGATCGCGGTGAGGCGGTGGCCGTGCTCACCGCCTCGGAGAGCATCATCTACGGGCGCTTCGGCTACGGCCTCGCCACGTGGGCCGCGGGGTTCGCCATCGAACGGCTCCACGCCGGCCTGACCCGACCGGTCGATGCGGGCGGCCGGGTGGTGATGCTCGACAACGACGAAGCACCCAAGCGCATCCCTGACCTCTACGACGAGCTGCGTCGGAGCTGCGTCGGCGCATTGAGCCGGCCGCACGGATGGTGGCTCGACTACTTCCGCGATCCCGAGGACCAGCGCGACGGCGCCTCGCCGCGCTTCTACGCACTGCACGAGTCCGACGCCGGCGAGGCCGACGGGTTCGTCTCGTACCGGGTCAAGAGGAACTGGAGGGACGAAGGTGTGGCCGCGGGCGACACGCAGGTGTACGAGCTGCACGGGTCGAGCCCCGCGGTGCGGGCCGCGCTCTGGCAGTTCTGCCTCGGTGTCGACCTCACAGCCACCCTGAGCTGCGCAAACGCGCCGGTCGACGAGCCCCTGCGCTGGATGCTGTCGGACCCGCGCCGGTTCCGGGTCACCGCGGTGAGCGACTGGTTGTGGGCGCGCCTGGTCGACATCCCCGGCGCGTTGGGCGGCCGGCGCTATGCGTCACCTGGGCGGCTCGTGCTCGAGGTGACCGACTCGTTCAAGCCGCACAACGCGGGCCGCTACGAGCTGGTCGGCGGTCCCGACGGTGCCGAGTGCCGAAGAACCCGCGCCGAGCCCGACCTCGCCATGAGCGTGGCCGACCTCGGCGCGCTCTACCTCGGTGGCGTCGGCTGCACCGCGCTGGCGCGGGCGGGCCGGATCGAGGAGCACGCGCCCGGGGCGCTGGCCGCCGGCGACGGGCTCTTCAAGACCGCCGAAGCGCCCTGGTGCGCCACGGAGTTCTGACACAGGACGCGCCGCGGCCCGCCGTAGCCGCACCTGAGCCGCTATACTCTGCCGGCTGTTCCGTTCGACTGGTGGGCAACGGGTGAGGACGGGTGGTGGTGGAGCGTGGGCGTTTGCCCACGTTTTTTGTTGAGGGCATAGCGCGAGAAGGGAGGTGCGAGAGATGTCGGCAGGCGAGCGCGTCCGCGGATTGATCGAGCCCCTTCTCGGCGAGCAGGGCCTCGAGGTCGTCGACGTCGAGCACTCCGGCGCAACCCTTCGCATCACCGTCGACCGCGTGGAGGGCGGGGGCATCGACCTCGAGACCGTGGCCAGCGCGTCGGAGGTCGTCTCGGCGGCGCTCGACCGCGACGACCCCATCCCGGGTCGCTACACGCTCGAGGTGTCCAGCCCCGGCGTCGAGCGCCCGCTCCGCACGCCCGCGCACTTCCTCCGCCACATCGGCTCCACCGTCGCCGTCAAGACCCGACCGGGCACCGAGGGCGACCGCCGGGTGGAAGGCACGCTCACCGCCGCGGACGACGTCGGTGTCACCGTCGGGAGCCGCACCGTCCCCTACGCCGACATCGAACGGGCGCACACGGTCTTCAGCTGGGGAGGCTCGGCCAAGAGGTCCACGAAGAAGAGAGCATCATGAACTTCGAGCTGATGGAAGCGCTGCAGGTGATCGAGCGCGAGAAGGGCGTCCCGATGGACACCCTGCTCGAGGCGCTCGCCAACGCGCTCGTGTCGGCCTACAAGCGCATGCCCGACGCCGCCGAGGAGGCGTTCGTCACCATCGATCCCGACTCCGGCGAGATGCACGTCTACGCCCAGGAGCTCGACGAGGACGGCAACGTCACCCGCGAGTGGGAGGACACGCCCGACGACTTCGGCCGCATCGCCGCGCAGACGGCGAAGCAGGTGATCCTGCAGCGCATCCGCGAGGCCGAGCGAGAGATGAAGTACGAGGAGTACGCGGGTCGCGAGGGCGACATCGTATCGGGCACGATCCAGCAGTCCGACCAGAGGTACACCCTGCTCAGCCTGGGCAACGTCGAGTGCCTGCTGCCGCAGGCCGAGCAGGTGCCGTACGAGCGCTACGAGCACAACGCCCGCCTCAAGGCCTACATCGTCGAGGTGCGGCGCACGACGAAGGGTCCGCAGATCGTCGTCTCGCGCACCCACCCGGGCCTGATCAAGCGGCTGTTCGAGCTCGAGGTGCCCGAGATCAGCGACGGCATCGTCGAGCTCAAGGCCGTGGCGCGTGAGCCCGGTCACCGCACCAAGATCGCGGTGTGGTCCAACGACAGCAACGTCGACCCCGTCGGCGCGTGCGTCGGTGCCCGCGGCGCCCGCGTGCGCATGGTCGTGAACGAGCTGCGCGGCGAGAAGGTCGACATCGTGCCGTTCTCCGAGGAGCCGAGTGAGTTCGTGATGAAGGCGCTGTCGCCCGCCCGGGTGAAGGAGGTGCGCATCGACGAGGGCACCGGCACCGCCGAGGTGATCGTCCCCGACTACCAGCTGTCGCTCGCCATCGGGAAGGAAGGGCAGAACGCCCGCCTCGCCGCCCGCCTCACCGGCTGGCGCGTGGACATCAAGAGCGAGACGCAGCTGGCCGAGGAGGAGGCCTACGCCAACCAGGACTGGGCCGAGGGCGAGTGGGTCGAGAACGAGGCGGGAGAGATGGTGTGGAAGCCCGCGGAGGGCGGCGAGGGCCTCACCGCCGAGGCATGGTCGCACGGCGACGAGCCAACAGAGCCGCACGGCGACGAG
>Ga0066709_100000301_pt1 | contig 24271 bp, 19 predicted proteins | sample GraSoiAngelo_158_FD_79665 | JGI IMG/M metagenome (GOLD analysis project Ga0066709, IMG submission 79665) | Grasslands soil microbial communities from the Angelo Coastal Reserve, California, USA - 14_1009_16_30cm | ecosystem: Environmental > Terrestrial > Soil > Grasslands | place: USA...
GGGCGCGGAGCGACCGCCGATGTCTCAGCGCGCATAATGGGCGTCGTGCGACTCTCAGCCCGGGTGGACTACGCGCTGCGCGCGGTCGCCGAACTGGCCTCGGCCGGCGGCGGGCCGGACCGGCCGGTCACGGCCGACCAGCTGGCCCGGGCCCAGGGCATCCCGCCGAAGTTCCTGGAGAGCATCCTGCTGCAGCTGCGCCGCGGCGGCATCGTCAACGCGCAGCGCGGTCCCGAGGGCGGGTACTGGCTGGCCCGCCCGGCCGGCAACATCACCCTGGCCGACGTGATCCGGGTGATCGACGGGCCGCTGGCCAATGTCCGCGGCCAGCGCCCGGAGCAGCTGGGGTACCAGGGCTCCGCGCACGCGCTGCAGGAGGTCTGGATCGCGTTGCGGGCCAGCGAGCGGGAGATCCTGGAGCTGGTGACGATCGGCGACGTGGCAACGGGCGAGCTGCCGGAACGGGTACGGCAGCTGACCGCCGACCCGACCGCCTGGGTCTAGTCACCTGCCCGGCAGGAAGCGGCCGGCCGAGGTGATCCGCGGCGGTGGCATCGCCTCGCGCAGTTCCGGCCGGCCGGGTGCGGACAGCCAGCCGGGCAGCAGGTACGCGCCGGGGCCGCGCTGGGCGCCGGGGCCGCGGCGGGCACCGATTCCGGCGAGGTCCAGCGGTTCGCCGCAACCCGAGCAGGTCATCGCCGGCTCGGCGGGGGCGCCGCAGGTGTGGTGCACGACGGTCACCGGTGGCCCGGCCGGGTCGGCGGCCCACCGGTCGCCCCAGCGCATCAGCGCGAGGAGCACCGGTACCGCGTCGGCACCCTTGTCGGTCAGCTCGTACCGGTACCGGACCGGCCGCTCGCGGTACGGCTCGCGGGTCAGCAGGCCGTGTTCGACGAGCGTGGACAGCCGGTCGGCGAGGATGTTCGTGGCCACGCCCAGGTCGCGCTGCAGCTCGTCGAACTTCGTCAGCCCGAAGACGATGTCGCGCAGGATCAGCGGCGTCCACGGCTCGCCGAGCACCGCCAGGGTACGGGCGATCGAGCAGGGCATGGCCCGGAAGTCGGTGCGCTGCATCCCCGCAGCGTAACGGTGGCGGCGGGCGCCGCCAGGGCAACGCCCGCCGCCACCGGTTCCAGGGGCTTACCAGTTACGCATGAACGACAGGTGCGCGTTGAGCCAGTCGCGCGCCTTGACCACCTCGTCGGTCCGGCTGTCCAGCCACGGCAGGTAACCGCCGATGGCCAGTACGCCGAGCACGATCGCGCCGATGCTGAGCAGCAGGCCGAGCAGGGCCACGCTGTGCCCGGTGACGCCGCGCCGGCTCGCGCCGACCAGGCCACCGGCCGAGATCGCGCCGCCGACCACGCCGGCCGCCACGCCGATCGGCGCGAGCAGCCCGGTCAGCGTCGCGAGCAGGGCGGCGAGGCCCACGATCAGGCCGAGCGTCGCCAGCGCGCTGACCCGTACCCAGCGCGGTGGGGCCTCCTCGACGGCGGGCCGCTCGGTGACCGGCCGGTCCGCCACTTCGGTGTCCCGGGCGCGCCGGTCGTCGATCGTCGGGCGGGTTTCGATCCGTTCCACGCTCTCCGGGCGGTCGATCGTATCGGTCACTTCGTCGTCCGCCGTCCGGTTTCGGTGCATGCCGAGTCTCGCCACGGCAGACTCCTCCCTCTTGCGCTCCGATGTTTACGACGTATCGATACCCAGCCCGGTTCTCCGCTACACCGGACAATGGCGGTATGGCAGACCGGCTGACCGAGTACCGGCGCAGGCGCGACGCCCGGCGCACCCCGGAGCCGGTACCGGCAAAAGCGCCCGAGCCGGGACAAGGTGATGTCTTCGTGATCCAGCAGCACCACGCCCGCCGGCTGCACTGGGATCTGCGGCTGGAACGCGACGGGGTACTGGTCTCCTGGGCGGTACCCCGCGGCCTGCCCCGCGACCCGGCGCGCAACCACCTCGCCGTGCACACCGAGGACCACCCGATGGAGTACGCGGACTTCCACGGCGAGATCCCGGCCGGCGAGTACGGTGCCGGCCGGATGACGATCTACGACAAGGGCACCTACACGACCGAGAAGTGGCGCGACAACGAGGTGATCGTCGTACTGCACGGGCAGCAGGCGTCCGGCCGGTACGTGCTGTTCCAGACCCGCGGCAAGGACTGGATGATCCACCGGATGGACGGTCCGCCGCCGGGCTGGTCGCCGATGCCCGAGCGGGTCGAGCCGATGCAGCCGACCGGGGCGACGAAGCTGCCGCCGGACGACGACGCGTGGGGCTTCGAGCTGTGGTGGCCGGGGGAGCGCGCGATCGCCTACATCGAGGGCGGGCAGCTGCGCCTGGACGCCGAGGGGTACCCGAAGCTGCGCGGCCTCGGCGAGGCGCTGGCACCCACCGAGTGCGTCCTCGACGGCGTGGTCGTCGGCTTCGACGCCGCCGGCCGGGTACGGCCACCCGACCCCGACAACCATCACTACCTCGCGGTCGACCTGCTCTGGCTGGACGGGGTACTCACCGTGGAGCTGCCGTACGAGCGGCGCCGGGAGCTGCTGGCCGGGCTGGCGGTCGCCGGCCCGTACTGGCAGACCCCGCCGTACTTCGCCGGCGGCGGCGAGTTCGCGCTGGCGGCCAGCGCCGACCAGGGCGCGCCCGGGATCCTCGCCAAGCGACTGGATTCTCCGTACCTGTCCGGCCGGCGTACCCGTCGCTGGCTGCGCGTCCGCGGCTGACAGCATTCCGCCGACAGACCCCTTGCTACCGTCCCGGCCACTGTCTAGCCTTTACCTATCGAATTAATCGACAAAGTAGGGATGGCCATGGGTACCCGGATCTTCGCAGGCGTGGCGGCACTCGCTCTCGCGGCGGCGCTCGCCGGCTGTGCCGGTACCGTCAACGCCGACAACGGTGGCGGTGCCAGCGGCGGCCCGGTCACGCTGTCCCTCGTCGCGTACTCGACCCCGCAGGCCGCCTACGAGGCGCTGATCAAGGCGTTCCAGGCGACACCCGAGGGCAGGAACGTCAGGTTCACCCAGTCCTACGGCGGCTCCGGCGACCAGAGCCGCGCGGTGGGCGCGGGCCTTTCAGCCGACATCGTGGCATTCTCCCTGGAACCGGACATCACCCGCCTGGTCACCGCCAAGCTGGTCGCCCCGGACTGGAACGCCGACGCGACCAAGGGCATGGTCACCGACTCGGTCGTGGTCATCGCCACCCGCAAGGGCAACCCGAAGGGCATCAGGACCTGGGACGACCTGGTCAGGCCGGGAGTACAGGTGATCACGCCGAACCCGTTCGCGTCCGGTGGCGCGCGGTGGAACCTGCTGGCCGGGTACGGCGCGAAGTCGAACAAGGGCGCCGACAAGGCGGCGGGCCTGGCGTACCTGGAGGCGCTGCTGCGCAACGTGCCGGTACAGGACACCAGCGCCCGGGCGTCGCTGCAGACCTTCGCCGGCGGCAAGGGCGACGCGATCATCTCCTACGAGAACGAGGCGATCTTCGCGCAGCAGCACGGCCAGGCACTGGACTACACGGTGCCCGACGACACGATCCTGATCGAGAACCCGATCGCGGTGACCACGAACTCGGCGCACCCGACGCAGGCCAAGGCGTTCCTCGCGTTCCTGCACTCGGCGCAGGGGCGGAAGATCTTCGCGGACCACGGGTACCGGCCGGTCGGGCAGGCGGTCACCGGCGTGGGCTTCCCGACCCCGGCCGGCCTGTTCACGATCAAGGACCTGGGCGGCTGGTCCAAGGTCAGCAAGGAGTTCTTCGACCCGGGCACCGGCTCGGTGGCCGCGATCGAGCAGAAGCTGGGCGTGTCGACCGCGAGCGGTGGCGGCACCCCGAGCCCGAGCGGGAAGTAGGCGCCGTGGCGACCATCGAGGCGCGGGCCGCACCGATCTCCGCACCGCCGGCGGCGCCCGCACGCGCGCCGCGGCCGCGGCGCCGGCCGCCGCACCTCGGCACCGGGCTCGGCCTCGGCCTCGCGGTGACCTACCTCAGCCTGATCGTGCTGCTCCCGCTCGCCGCGGTGGTCTGGCGGGGAACGCGAGGGGGCGACTTCTGGCGCGCGGTCAGCACCCCGGACTCCTGGGCCGCGCTCAAGCTGACCGTGGGCGGGTCACTGCTCGTCGCCGCGATCAACATCGTCATGGGTACCGTCATCGCCTGGGTCCTGGTCCGCGACCGGTTCCCCGGCAAGGCGGTCGTCGACGTGCTGATCGACCTGCCGTTCGCGCTGCCCACGATCGTGGCCGGCCTGGTGCTGCTGGCCCTGTACGGCACCGCGAGCCCGCTGCACCTCAACCTCGCCTACACCCAGGCCGGCGTCATCGTCGCGCTGCTGTTCGTCACGCTGCCGTTCGTCGTGCGTACCGTGCAGCCGGTACTGCTCGAACTGGACCGCGACATGGAGGAGGCGGCGCACTCGCTGGGCGCCGGCGGGTGGCTGACGTTCCGCCGGATCATCCTGCCGAACCTGCTGCCCGCCATGCTCTCCGGTGGCGGGCTGGCGTTCACCCGCGCGATCGCCGAGTACGGCTCGACGGTGCTGATCTCCGGCAACATCAAGTTCAGGACCGAGGTCGCCGCGGTCAACATCTTCGGCCGGATCGAGAACGACGAGATCACCTCGGCGGCCGCGGTGTCCACCGCGCTGCTCGTCGTGGCGTTCGTCGTGCTGGCCGGGCTGGATCTGGTACGGCGCTGGGGAGCCCGCCGTGGTGACTAGGTACTCGTTACGTGTGCTGGCCCTCGGGTACCTGCTGTTCCTGCTGGTCCTCCCGGTCGGCCTGATCGCCTGGCGGACCTTCGCCCGCGGCCTGGCGCCGGTGCTGAGCGCGCTGACCTCGCCCTCGGCGGTGCACGCGTTCGAGGTCACGCTCAGCGTGGCGAGCTGGGCGGTGGTGGCGAACACGATCTTCGGCATCGGCGCCGCGATCCTGCTGGTCCGGCACCGGTTCCCCGGCAAGCGGATCCTCGGCGCGCTGATCGACCTGCCGCTGGCCGTGTCGCCGGTGGTGGTCGGCCTCGCGCTGATCCTGGTGTACGGGCGGTTCGCGCCGGCCGGCGGCTGGCTGGAGCGGCACGGCCTGCAGGTCATCTTCTCGCTGCCCGGCATGGTGCTGGCCACCGTGTTCGTGTCGCTGCCGCTGGTGGTACGGGCGATCGTGCCGGTACTGGAGGAGCTGGGCGAGGAGCAGGAGCAGGCCGCGCACACCCTGGGCGCCACCGGCTGGCAGACGTTCCGGCGGATCACCATCCCCGGCATCCGCTGGGCGCTGGCCTACGGCGTGGTGCTGTGCCTGGCCCGCGCGCTCGGCGAGTACGGCGCGGTGGCGGTCGTCTCCGGCCGGCTGGTCGGCCAGACCCAGACGCTGACCCTGTTCGTCGAGGAGCGGTTCCAGAACTTCGACCAGCCGGCCGCGTTCGCCGCCGCGACCGCGCTCGCGCTGATGGCGGTCGTCACCCTGCTGCTGACCAAGTTCCTACGGCCCAAGGACTGAGCATGGCGATCGAGGTACGCGACGTGACCAAGAGCTTCGGCGGTACCCCGGTGCTGCGCGACGTGTCCGTCGACATCGGCTCCGGGTCGCTGACCGCGCTGCTGGGGCCCAGCGGCGGCGGCAAGTCCACGCTGCTGCGGATCATCGCCGGCCTGGAGCAGCCGGACACCGGTACCGTCGTCATTTCCGGGGTGGACGCGACCCGGCTGTCCCCGCAGCGGCGCAACGTCGGCTTCGTGTTCCAGCACTACGCGGCGTTCAAGCACCTGACGGTGCGGCGCAACGTGGCCTTCGGGCTGGAGGTGCGCAAGCGGCCGAAGGCGCAGGTGCGGCGCCGGGTCGCCGAGCTGCTGGAGCTGGTGCACCTGGAGCAGCTGGCCGACCGGTACCCGGCCCAGCTGTCCGGCGGCCAGCGGCAGCGGATGGCGCTGGCCCGGGCGCTGGCGGTGGAGCCGGAGGTGCTGCTGCTGGACGAGCCGTTCGGCGCGCTGGACGCGCAGGTGCGCAAGGAGCTGCGCACCTGGCTGCGCCGGCTGCACGACGAGGTGCACGTGACGACCGTGTTCGTCACCCACGACCAGGAGGAGGCGATGGACGTCGCCGACGAGATCGTGGTACTCGCCGACGGGGTGGTCGAACAGGTCGGCAGCCCGCACGAGATGTACGACAACCCGGCCAACCCGTTCGTGATGAGCTTCCTCGGTCCGGTCACCCGGCTGGACGGGCGGCTGGTCCGGCCGCACGACATCGAGGTCTGCGCGGCCGAGCAGCCGGGCAGCAGCGCGGCGACGGTCACCCGGGTGGTCCGGCTCGGCTTCGAGGTGCGCGTGGAGACCCGGGTGGCCGGCCAGGACGTCTGGGCGCAGCTCACCCGGGGCTCGGCCGACCACCTGCGGCTCGACCCGGGTGACACGGTCTACCTGCGGCCGGTCTCCAACGCGCGCACGCTCGCCGGGTCCGGCTGACCCGGGGGTACCGTGCCGGCCGGCTCGACGGTGCCGTCGGGACGGTACCGGCCGGGCCGACCGGTACCCAGCCAGCCGCCCGCCCAGCGCGCCACGATCTCGCCCAGCTCGCCGACGGCCGCCCGGCGCCCGAGCGCGTCGACGACGGTCTGGTCGCGGTCGGGGGCCGGCTGGTCGTCCGGTCGCAGGGCGAACTCGGTGACCGGGCGCCCCGGCGAGCGCACCGCCTCGGCGAGCACGTTGCCGAAGGCGGCCAGCAGCGCGGTGATCCGTTCCGGCCGGTACCGGTCGGCGTCGTAGGCGGCCGCCAGCTGGAGCTGGTGGCCCTGGGGTACGCAGCGCAGGGACAGGTCGACCGGGGTCGGCACCGGCAGCGGTACCGGTTCGGCGGTCACGCCGGGCAGCTCCAGCGCGGGTGCTTCGGCGTCGACGACCTCGAAGAGAACCTGCGTCGCCGGTACCGGGCCGACCGTCGGGTGGGCGAGCGCTTCGAGCAGCTCGTCGCGCACCTGCCGGACCTGGTTGGCGAAGGTGCTTGCCGGGTCCGGGCGCAGCCGCAGCGGCGCGATGTCGACCAGCCCGCCGAGCAGCGGCTCGAAGGCGGGCGAGCGGGGCCCGACCATCGGGGTACCGACGAGGAGGTCGGCCTGTCCGGCCAGCCGGGCCAGCACCACGCCGAGCGCGGCGAGCAGTACCGCGGCCGGGGCGGCGCCGAAGCTGCGCGCGAGCCCGGCGATGCCGGCCGTGGTGGCCGGATCGAGGACCGTGTCCGCGTGGCCGGTCGGGCCCGGTCGGGTACCGGTCGCGTCGGCCGGCAGGTCGAGCCGGGTCGGCACGCCGTCCAGGTGCGTCGACCACCACAGCAGGTCGGCCGGGCCGCGCCGGCCGGTCCGCCAGGCGACGTATTGCGCGAAGCCGGTCGGCAGCGGCGGCAGCCGGTGGCCGTCGTAGGCGGCGGCGAGCTCGGCGTACAGCAGCGCCTGGGTGCGCTCGTCGAAGACGGCGCGGTGCCCGACGAAGGCGAGCACGTGCTCGTCGGGTCCGGTTCGGTGCAGCGCGGCCCGCCACAGCCGCTGGGCCGGGTCGAAGTGCCTCGTCGCGATGTCCGCGAGGTCGTCGTGCAGCGGCACCGGACCGGGCGGGTCGACGATGCCGGCGCCCTGGACGATCCGGTACCGCAGCACGTCCTGGCGGGCGGCGACCGCGTCGAGGGCGGCGCGCAGCGCGGCCGGGTCGAGGGGGCCGCGCAGGCGCTCGGCGAAGGCGGTGTGCCAGCCGGCGGTGGCGCCGTCGAGCAGCGGCACGAGTGCGCTCGGGCCGGTTGCGTGGTGCGTGCGTACCGCGGAGCGCAGCCCCGGATTGATGCGGTTACCCGGACGGTGCATGTCGCGCAGGCCTTCCCTTCATCGAGGGGGGCGGTGCCGAAATCGGAGCGAGCGTACGACACAGCGCAACCGGCGGGAAGTACCCGAGCCGCGGTCTGGACCGCCCATCGAGGCACTGACCTGGGCAAACTAGCCCACGAAATCGGGTACCGTGCTGGCGCGTCGTCACCTTCGGTAATCACCCGTTCGAGGCCGCATTGATGCTGGTCAACCCTGTATCGGCTGCCGTGATTGGCATGAATCGGGCATCATACGCGGGTACCGATGCTTTGTCCCGAAATCGCGCGAGACCCGGCGCGCGCTGGGGGTGGTCGGCGACGCTGTGCTCAGGCTGTGCGGCGAAGGGGGGCAGTGTGCCGCTCCGGGTGCTCATGGCCGGGTACCTGTTCGTCATGGCGGGGCTCGCCGCCGCCTTCTACGCGGTCCCGGCCGGGCACATGGTCTTCTGGACCGCCATCGGCGTGGTGAGTGCCGCCGCGATGGCGGTGGGCGTCGCGCGCCACCGCCCGCGGCAGCGGCTGCCCTGGCTGGTCCTGGCGGCCGGCGTGCTCGGCTTCGCCGGCGGCGACCTGACCTTCAACCTGCTCGTCACCGTCTGGCACCAGCCCGACCCGTTCCCGTCGGTGGCGGACGCGTTCTACCTGGTCACCTGCGTACTGCAGCTCACCGGGATGGTGCTGCTCGCCCGGTCGACGGCGGCCGGGCGGGACCGGACCAGCCTGCTGGACAGCCTCGTGCTGACCCTCGGCGTCGGCGCGCTCTCCTGGATCTTCCTGATCAGCCCGTACGTGCGCGATCCGGACCTGGCCCCGTTCGCCAAAGCGGTCGCGGTCGCCTACCCGCTCACCGACGTGCTGCTGCTCGCGCTGGTCATCCAGGTGGTCAGCACCGCCCGCCGCAGCCCGGCGGTGGCACTGCTCGCGATCGGTACCGCGGGGCTGCTCGTCTCCGACGTGCTGTACGGCCTGCGCCAGCTCGGCGGCTCCTGGCAGGTCGGCGGCCCGACCGACCTCGGCTGGATCGTGCTGTACGCGGCGTGGGGCGCGGCCGCGCTGCACCCCTCGATGGCCGGGCTGACCGAGCCGCGCCCGCTGCGGCCGGTCGAGGTCGGCTGGCCGCGGCTGGCCCTGCTCGCGCTGTCGTCATTGATCGCGCCGGCCGTGCTGCTGGTCGAGGCGGCGCGCGGCACCGTCCGGGACGGCGTGGTGATCGCGGTCGTCTCGGCGCTGATGTTCGCGCTCGTGCTGGCCCGGCTGGCCGGCATGGTCAACCGGCACCGCCAGGCGCTGGCCCGCGAGCGCGGCCTGCGCGAGGCCGGCAACGCGCTGCTGCTGGCCACCGACGTGGCCGGGGTGACCGCGGCGGTGCGGGATGCGGTGGCCGGGCTGCTGCCCACCGGTACCCCGCACGAGGTGCTCTTCGGCGAGAACTGCGAGGGACCGGGCGAGGTGGCGCTGGTACCGCCGGACCGGCTGCCGGCCCCGTTCGCCGAGCGGCTGCGCGACTTCCCGCTCGCGCTGTGCTGCCCGCTGGCGATCGGCCACCGGCCCGGCACGGTCGCCCGGGTGGACAGCGTCGTCGTGGCCGCGGCGGAACCGGTACTGGCCGTGCTGCAGGGGCCGGTCGAGGTACTGGCCACGAAGGCGGCGCTGGCACTGGAGCGGATCGTGCTCGCCGACGAGATCAACCGGCGGGCGGGGGAGGAGTACTTCCGCACGCTGGTACAGCACACGCCGGACATCATCCTGATCGTCGACGACGACAACGCGATCCGGTACGCGAGCCCGGCCGCGGTACCCGTCTTCGGCACCGAGGCGCTGGTCGGGGTCAACCTCGCCGACCTGGTCGAGGCCGGCGACCGGCTGCTCGCGGTGCAGCTGCTCGACCTGGTGCGCTCCGGCGGGTACCGGCACGATCCGGTGGACTGGCGGCTGCCCACCATCGACGGGCACGTGATCCAGGCCGAGGTGGCGTGCCGGGACCTGCGCGCGGACCCGACGGTCGCCGGCCTGGTGGTGACCCTGCGGGACGTGACCGAACGGCGCCGGCTGGAACGGGAGCTGAGCGCGCGGGCGTTCCAGGACCCGCTGACGGGCCTGGCCAACCGGGTGCTGTTCGGCGAGCGGGCCCGCCAGGCGGTCGCGCGCAGCAAGCGGACCGGGCAGGGCGCCGGGGTGATGATCGTCGACCTGGACGACTTCAAGGAGGTCAACGACACGCTCGGGCACGCCGCCGGGGACGAGCTGCTGGCCAAGGTCGGCGAGCGGCTGACCGCGGTGCTCGGGCCGGAGCACCTGCCGGCACGGCTGGGCGGGGACGAGTTCGCCGCGCTGATCGAGGACGTCACCGACCCGGCCGACCTGGACCGGCTGGCCGCGCGGGTACTGGGAGCGCTGGCTGAGCCGTTGCGTGTCGGTACCCATCTGATGCCGGCCCGGGCCAGCATCGGCGTCGCGATGGTGGTGGCCGCCAGCGGCAGCGAGGACCTGGTCCGGCAGGCCGACCTCGCGCTGTACGCGGCCAAGGGCGCCGGCAAGGGCCAGTGGCGGCGGTACCAGTCGGAGCTGCACACCGCCGTCGTCGAGCGGCTGCGGCTGCGGGCCGAACTTGACCGCGCGGTGGAGAAGGACGAGTTCACCCTGCACTACCAGCCGATCGTGGCGCTGGGCAGCGGCACGGCGGTCGGCTTCGAGGCGCTGGTGCGCTGGGCGCACCCGGAGCGCGGCCTGCTCGCCCCGGCGCACTTCATCGGGGTCGCCGAGGAGACCGGCGTGATCGTGCCGATCGGCGAGTTCGTGCTGCGCAGCGCGATCGGTACCGCGACCGACTGGTACCGCCGGTGCCAGGCGCAGTCGACCGAGCCGCCGTACCTGAGCGTGAACGTGTCCGCCCGGCAGTTCCGCACCCCGGGGTTCGTCGCGACGGTACGCCGGGAGCTGGCGGCGGCCGGGCTGCCGGCGCGGTACCTCATGCTGGAGATCACCGAGAGCCTGCTGCTGCGCGACGACGAGCAGGTCTGGTCCGACCTCGACGAGCTGCGCGCCGTCGGGATACGGGTGGCGATCGACGACTTCGGCACCGGGTACTCGTCGCTGAGCTACCTGCGCCAGGTACCCATCGACGTGTTGAAGATCGACAAGTCGTTCATCGACACCGCCGTGTCCTCGCCCCGCCAGCGGGCGCTCGTCGACGGCATCGTCCGGCTCGCCGACACCCTCGGGCTCACCGTCGTCGCCGAGGGCATCGAGCGCACCGCCGACCGGGACCTGCTGCTGGGCCTCGGCTGCCGGTACGGCCAGGGGTACCTGTTCGCCCGGCCGATGAGCTACCCGGACGCGGTGGCCTGGCTGTTCGCCGACCGGGTCGCGGCGTGACGCGCCAGCCCCGGGTGGCCGGCGCGATCGTCATCGGCCGCGGGTCAGCGCGGAGACCGCGAACGTGACCGGCAGCGGGCCGGACCGCAGTTGCGCGGCAAGCCGGCGGGCCGCCGCGCCGTCGATCTCGGCGCCGGAGATGGCCGCGTCGCCCGGGATCTCCGCCTGCACCGTCGGTGCCGAGATCACCTCGTCGTCCACCACGATCGCGATCTGGTTCGACGGCGTGTAGTGCACCGCCGCCCGGGTCAGCGCGGTCCACCGGGCCTGCCCGGCCGGGGTGAACCGGACGGTCACCGTCCAGCCGGAGACGGCCTGCAGCTCGACGACCGCGCCGGCGACGTCCGCGGCGGTCACGGCGGCCGGCTGCAGCAGGTACTTGGCCTCGGTGCCGGTGCGCTCGCAGGCGACCACCGGTACCGCCGGATCGAGGGCGCCCGGCGCCCGGCCGTTGAGCTGCGCGCACGTGATCGTGGGTACCGCGTACTGCATCGCCGCCGGCAGCGCGGCCACCTCGTCCGGGCGCAGCGTGCCGAACGGCGCGAGCGCCGGCAGCGCGGACGCCGGCACCTGGCCGGGGTCGGTGAGGTCGCGGGCGGCCGGGTACGCGGCGCCGAGCTTGGCCAGCACGGCCGGCGGCACGCTGGCCGCGGCGGCGCTGGGCGTGTCGACGTGCGGGGTGGTGGGGCTCGCCACCACCGCGCGGAAGCTGAGCCGGCCCGGCTGCGCGAGCAGCCGCAGGCCGTCGGCGTCGCCCCCGGCCACCGTCACGGTGACGGTGTGCGGGCCGGTCACGCTCACCCGCGGCCGTGGGTAGCCGGCCGCGGAGAGCCGGTCGAGCAGCAGGTCGGCCGCCCGGTGCAGGTCCGCGTCGGCCGGGGCGCCGGCGTCCAGCGTCATCACCAGACCGGCCGGCGGGCGGCTGGCGCGCCACCAGACCAGCCCCCCGGCGGCGAGCGCGAGGACCACCACCGCGGCCACCGCGACGCCCAGCCAGGAGCGGCGGTACCGGGTGGGAGGCGCTTCGACGGCCGGCCGTACCGGCGGCGCCGGGACGGGTTCGGCAGGCGGCGCGGGGTTCGGCGGTCCGTCCGGGGCCATGGCACCGCAGCCTATTACGGCAGCTGCCCCAGCAACGCCCCGGCCACCCCGGTGACGTCCTGCGCCGTCCAGGACAGGGCCGGTTCGGCGACGGTGACCTCGGACATCGCGTACCCGGGTGCGCCTTGCGTCCAGCCGCCGCTGAGCCAGATCTTCTCCGTCTCCGCCAGGCGCACGGTCGCCTCGTCCAGCGCCGCGGCCGGGTACGGCAGCCACCACTGGAACTGGTGCGTGTGCGGCGGCTGCGGATGCACCCGGGCACCGGGTACCGCGGCCAGCGCGTCGGTGACGGTACCCGCGTGGCCCACGTACTCCGGCAGCCGCGGCAGTACCGTGTCCAGCCCGGCCAGCGCCGCGAGCGCGGCCGGCCACTGCTGGTACAGCATGCCGCCGTACCGGTGCCGCCAGGCGCGCGCCTGGGCGATCAGGTCGGCCGGGCCGGCCAGGGCCGCACCGGAGATCCCGCCGAGCGTCTTGTAGAACGAGACGTACACGGTGTCGGCGAGGGCGGCGATCTCCGTCAGCTCGTGGCCGAGGTACGGGGTGGTCTCCCAGATGCGGGCGCCGTCGAAGTGCACCCGGGCGCCGCGCTCCCGGGCCGCCGCCACGGTCGCGGACAGCTCGTCCCAGGTCGGCAGCAGGTACCCGGCCTCGCGCAGCGGCAGTTCCAGCAGCAGCGTGCCGAACGGCTCATCGAGCGCGCGGATGTCGTCGGCGGTGGGTGGCCGGGGTTCCCGGGTCGGGTGGACCGCGCGCAGGCCGGTCAGCACGGCGTACGCGTGCCGCTCGTGCACCTCGGGATGGGCCAGGGGATGCATGGCGACCGCCCGGTTGCCGGTACGGTCGGCCCAGCAGCGCAGCGCCACCTGCTGCGCCATGGTGCCGGTCGGGAAGAACAGCGCCGCCGGGGTACCCAGCAGCCCGGCCACCCGTTCCTCCAGCGCGGCCACCGGACCGCCCGTGCCGTAGAAGTCCGGCGTGCTGTACCCGTCGGACACCGCCACCGCGGCGTACAGTTCCGCCAGCCGCTCGCCGGTGCTGCGCTCGCGGGGACCGGACAGGATCCGTTCGCAGCCGGCCCGCGCCCGGCGCAGCCGCGCCACCCGTTCATCCATGACGGCAACCCTACGGCTCACGTGATCGCTGTTTCCTTACCGGATTGCGCAGTCTGACTGACGATCCGGTACGGAGTTCCCGATCTTGCCCCGGGGGACTACGGTCACGTCCGATGAGTGACCATGTCGCGATCGTCACCGGTGCCAACCACGGCATCGGAGCGGCGACCGCGAGAGCGCTGGCCGCGGGCGGCGCCGCCGTGCTGTGCGCGTACTGGCGCGTGCAGGACCCGGTCGACCCCGCGGTACCCGATGCGTACCGGCGCAACCGGGCCCGCGACGCCGATCACGTGGTGGCCGGGATCGCGGCCGGCGGCGGCCGGGCGCTCGCGATCGAGGAGGATCTGCGCGATCCGGGGGCCCCGGCGCGGCTCTTCGACGCCGCCGAGGCGGCCTTCGGCAGCGTCGACATCCTGGTCAACAACGCCAGCGGCTGGGTCCAGGACACGTTCCGCCCGGCCACCGTCGACCAGGTGGGGCGGCAACTGCGACCGGTCACCGCGCAGACCTGGGAGGCGCAGTTCGCCGTCGACGCCCGGGCGGCCGCCCTGCTCATCGCCGAGTTCGCCGGCCGCCACGCGGCCCGCGGCGCGACCTGGGGCCGGATCATCGGGCTCACCTCCGGCGGCGAGCTGGGCTTCCCGAGCGAGGTCTCGTACGGCGCCGCGAAGGCCGCGCAGGCCAACTACACGATGTCCGCCGCGGCCGAGCTGGCCGGCCTCGGCATCACGGCGAACATGGTGCACCCGCCGGTCACCGACACCGGCTGGGTCACCCCGGCGGTGCGCGGGTTCGTCGCCGGCAGCGGTACCCACGTCCACGTCGCCACGCCGGAGGAGGTCGCCGCGGTCATCGCGTTTCTCGCCTCGGACGCGGCGGCCCTCGTCACCGGCAACGTGATCACGCTGCGCTGACCTCAGGACCGCAGGTAGGCGAGCACGATCCGATGCGCGGGGACTATCCCACCGGCCGGCACGGCAGTTCCAGGCGCAGCACCGTCGGGCCGCCCGGCGGGCTGGCCACGAGCAGCCGCGCGCCGGCCGCGTCGGCCCGGTCCGCCAGCCCGTACAGCCCGCTGCCGCGGGACGGGTCGGCACCGCCCTTCCCGTCGTCGCGTACCTCCACGACGAGCGTCCCGGCGTCGTACCGCGCGGCCACCACCGCCTGCCCCGCACCGCTGTGCCGGTCCACATTGGACAGTGCCTCGCCGATGACGAAGTGGGCGGTGCTCTCCACCTGCGGCGCGAACCGGCCGGGCAGGTCGACGTCGGTCGTCACCGGTACCGCGCACCGGGACGCCAGATCGGCGACCGCGGCGGCCAGCCCGCGGTCGGTCAGGATCCACGGGTGGATCCCGCGGACCAGCGCGCGCAGCTCGTCCAGGATCGCCTTGGCCTCCTCGTGCGCCTGCGCGACGAGCGGTGCGGCCGGTCCGGGTTCCAGGCGGGCCAGGCCCAGCGTCACCGACAGCGCGAGCAGCCGCTGCTGTACCCCGTCGTGCAGGTTCCGCTCGATCCGCCGCCGCTCGTCGTCGAACCCGCTGACCAGGCGCGACCGGGATCGGGTCAGCTCGGCCAGCCGGGCGCTGTCCGGCCCGGGTACCAGCAGCGCCCGGGCCAGCGCCGCACGCAGCCGGGCCAGCGCCGTCACCCCGTACGCCAGCGCCACCGAGAGGACGACGCCGAGCAGCGGTACCAGCCAGATCACGCCGGCGTGCGCGAGCCGCGTCCCGTTGGGTACCGCGGCCGGCGGCGCGACCGCGACCACGACCGGCGCGAACAGGGTGAGCAGGCACAGCCCGACCGCCCCGACCACCACGGCCAGCTCCAGCGGCCACAGCAGCACCCCGGCGAGCAGCGCGAACGCCAGCTCCTGCCAGGTGGCCGGCTCCCGCAGCCGGGTCGCGAGCCAGCCGCGTGGGCCGACCGGCCGGTGCGGCGACGGCGCCGGCCGCGGGTCGACCAGCCGCAGCCGGCGCCGCTCCACGGCGCCGACGGGCACGCCGGAGCCGAGCGCGGCGAACGGCACGAGCAGCAGCGCGAGGACGCCGACCGGTACGCCGGTGGCCAGGTAGAGGAGCGGGCGCCAGGGTCGGGGCACCCGATCACCGTAGTCCGCCGCCGGCCGGTGGGCCGGTCCTCGTCAACTTCTCGGGGTTGAGCTGGTTGAACACGGCGGTGATCTGCCCGTCGGCGACCGCGAACGCGGTCACCACCCGCTGCACCGTCCCGTCCGGCAGGCGTTGGTCGACCAGCAGGCCGAGGTCGCCGTTGACCAGTACCGGCTCGACGGTGATCCCGGGCCGGCGGGACTGCCGCACCAGGTTGGCCAGGAACCGGGCCACCCGCAGCGCGCCGGTGACCGGGGTACGGGTCGCGGTCGCGCCGTCGCCGATCACCACGATGTCCGGCGCGAGGACGGCGAGCAGCCCGTCGATGTCGCCGCGCTCGGCGGCGTCCAGGAAGGCGGCCAGTACCCGTCGCTGCTGCGCCCGGTCGCGGTCGTGCCGCACGCCGCCGTCGGCGACCGCCCGGCGCGCCCGGGAGGCGAGCTGCCGGGCGGCCGGCACGCTGGTACCCAGTGCCGCCGCGATCTCCTCGAACGGCACCGCGAACACGTCGTGCAGGACGAACGCGACCCGCTGTTCCGGACCGAGCCGGTCGAGCACGACGAGCAGCGCGAGGCTCACCTCGTCGGTGCGGGCGACCCGGTCGGCCGGGTCGGGCCCGCCGGCCGGCAACCGGGACACCACCGGCTCGGGCAGCCACTGCCCGACGTAGCTCTCCCGGCGTACCCGCGCCGAGCGCAGCACGTCCAGGCAGATCCGCGCGGTGACGGTGGTGAGCCAGCCGCGCGGGTCGGCCAGGTCGTCCGGCCGGCTCGCGGCGTAGCGCAGCCACGCCTCCTGTACCGCATCCTCGGCCTCGGCCCAGCTGCCCAGCATCCGGTATGCCACGCCCAGCAGATGGTCGCGATGGTCCTCGAACCCGTCGGCCTGTACCACTCCGACGAGCCTATCCGGCTGGTCGGCCGTACAGTGAGCGCGGAACGGAGGGACAAACGTTGGCACCCACGGCCGCGGTCGACCGGTTACGGCTGGGCGACCACGTGTGCTGGGATTTCGACGACGACGATGCGCGGCTGGAGACGATCGCCCGGTTCGTCGAGGGCGGGATCCGCGCGCACCACCGGGTGCTGTACCTGACCGAGACCGACCTGCCGGCGCGGCTGCGCACCGCGTTGCGCGACCGCGGGGTACCCGTCGACGAGCTGCTCGCGGTCGGCCAGCTCGACCCGGCCGCCCGCATCGCCGCCCTCGCCGACTACGTGGCCGCCGCGCGGCGCGACGGGTACGCCGGGGTGCGGGTGGTGGCCGACATGTCCGGGGCGGCCGGCGCCGCCGACGCGATCGAGCGGATGGCCTGGTTCGAGGCGAACCTGAACCCGGTCTTCACCGGCGGCCGGGTGATGGCCATCTGCCTGTACGACCGGCGGGTGTTCACGGCGGCCGAGCTGTCCCGGCTCGGGCCGGCGCACCCGGCGACCGCCCGGCCGCAGGACGACCCGGCCACGTGGGCGCCGCTGCTGCGCGCGGTACGCCTGCCGGAGGGCTCCGGGCTGCGGCTGGTCGGCGCGGCGGACGCGGCCAACCGGTACGCCGTCGCCGCCCTGCTGGGCTGGCTGGTCGGGGACGCGGTCCGGGCCGGCCGGGCGGCGCTGCTGGACCTCGCCGGGCTGCAGTTCGCCGACGTCGCCGCGGCGGAGGCGATGGTGGCGGCCGGCCGGGCGGTACCCGCCGGGCTGCGGCTGACCGGCTGCCGGCCGGAGATCGGGCAACTCATCACACTCGTCGGCGGGGCCGGGATGCTGGACCGGACCGCATGAACCCGTTCGTGCACGAGGGGTTCTTCTACGCCGATCCGGACGGCTATCTCGCCGGTACCGTGCCGTTCCTGGAGTCGGCGCTGTCCGCCGGGCAGCCGGCGCTGGTGGCGGTACCGGGGCCGAACCTGGAGCGGATCCGCGACGCGCTCGGCCCGGCGGCCGACCGGGTGCGCTTCGCCGACATGACGGTGGCCGGGCGCAACCCGGGGCGGATCATCCCGTGGGTGCTGCACGCGTTCCTCGCCGAGCATCCGGGTACCCACCCGCACATCATCGGCGAGCCGATCTGGGCCGAGCGCACCCCGCAGGAGTACGCCGCCGCGGCCCAGCACGAGGCGCTGATCAACGCCGCGTTCGCCGGCCGGGCGGCCACCATCCGGTGCCCCTACGACACCGGCCGGCTCGGCCTGCGGGCGCTGATGGAGGCGGAGGGTACCCATCCGGTGCTGGTCCGTGACGGGCACCGCTGGACGAGCCCGGAGTACGCCCCGTTCGACATCGTGGCCGCGCACAACCGGCCGCTGCCGTCGCCGGACGGCCCGGTCGCGTCCGCCTGCTTCGACGACGCGGTGGCCCTGGCCGACCTGCGCGGGCTCGCCGCCGAGCAGGCGCGGCTGGCCGGACTGCCGCAGGGCCGGGTCGCCGCCCTGCAGATCGCGGTGACGGAGCTGGCCACCAACAGCCTCGTCCACGGCGGCGGTACCGGGGTGCTGCGCCTGTGGCCGGACCGCGGCGGGCTGTCCGGCGAGGTGGCGGACCACGGCCGGCTGGCCGACCCGCTCGCCGGGCGGTTGCCACCGGCGGACGGCGCCCCGGGCGGGCGGGGTCTGCTCATCGTCAACCACCTGTGCGATCTGGTGCGCATCCACACCGGCCCGGACGCGACCCGGATCCGGTTCCACTTCGCCACCTGACCGCGACCGTCCACTGTGTACCGTCATCACCCGGCCACCGTCGGTCGATGAATGCTTCCGCGTGCCGGACAGGACGGCGGCAAACGGTGTGTTTCCCCTAGGGTGGATGCGTCCTTGATGAGTGACGTCGATAATCTTCGATTGACCGATGTGTCACCAACCAGGGGAGTAGAGCGGCAGACCTATGGTCACGAGGCGGCAGGTCATTCAGGCAGGAACCGTCGGCGGTGCCGCGCTGCTGGTACCGGCGGCGTTCATCGCGCGGCAGCAGGCTTTTGCGGATCCGGTACCCGGCGGCACGCTGGACCCCACGAAGGTGCCCAAGTACGTGCTGCCGCTGTTCGTGTTGCCGGCGATGCCCGGCGGCCGGCAGGTCGGCGGCACGGACTTCCACGAGATCTCGGTGCGGCAGTTCAACCAGCGCATCCTGCCGCCCGGGTTCCGGACCACGCCGGTGTTCGGCTACGGCCGGCTCGGCGTGTCCTCGACGTTCCACTATCCGGCATACACCATCGAGGCGCAGACCAACTGCGCGACGCGGGTCCGCTGGGTCAACGAGTTGATGACGCCCGACGGGCGCTTCCGGCCGCACCTCGTACCGGTCGACCAGACGCTGCACTGGGCCAACCCGCCCGGCGGCAACTCCGGCCGGGACATGCGACCGGAGTTCAAGTCCACCCCCGGCCCGTACCGGGGACCGGTGCCCACCGTCGTGCACCTGCACGGCGCGCACGTGTTCGAGGAGAACGACGGCTATCCCGAGGCGTGGTACCTGCCGGCGGCGGCCAACATCCCGAGCGGCTTCGCGAAGGTCGGCACGTTCCACAACCGGTTCCGCGCCGAGGCGGCTGCGCGTAGCGGAGTCAGCTGGCCGGCCGGCAGCGCGGTGTTCACGTACCAGAACGACCAGCGCGCCACCACGATGTGGTACCACGACCACACGCTCGGCATGACGCGCACCAACATCTACGCCGGCCTGACCGGCATGTACCTGTTGCGCGGCGGCTCGTCCGACCTGCCCGACGGAGTGCTTCCCGGTCCCGCGCCGATGCCGGGTGACCCGCCCGGCAAGCGGTACTTCGAGTTCCCGCTCATCATCCAGGACCGCTCGTTCAACGCCGACGGCACGCTGTTCTTCCCGAAGACCCGGGGCACCTTCGGCGACACCCCGCCGGACGGACCGTTCATCCCGAAGACCGACGTGTCGCCGATCTGGAACCCGGAGTTCTTCGGCAACACCATGGTGGTCAACGGAAACACCTGGCCGGTGCTCGCGGTGGAGCGGCGGCGGTACCGGTTCCGCCTGCTCAACGCGTGCAACGCGCGCACGCTGTTCCTGAAGATCGCCACCGACCCGCTGGCCAAGCGGCCGGCACCCGCGGCGCTGCCGATCTGGGCCATCGGGACCGACGGCGGGTTCCTGCCGGCGCCGGTGTCGCTGCCGTCGGCGCGGCTGGGCGTGGCCGAGCGGATGGACGTCATCGTGGACTTCTCGAAGGTACCGGCCGGCACCGCGCTGTACCTCATCAACGAAGGCCCGGACGAGCCCTTCGGCGGCGGCGTCGTCGGCACCGACTTCGAGCCGGCGGATCCCGGTACCACCGGACAGGTCCTGAAGTTCGTCGTCGTGCCCGCCACGTCCACGGACCGCAGCGTGCCCCCGGACAGGTTGCGGCTACCCGCGGTGCCGCGGCTGGGCAACGCGGGCGTGACCCGCAAGCTGTCCCTCAACGAACTGGACTCCGCGGCGTTCCCGGAGGCGCCGACCGAGGGCATGCTCGGCTCCATCAACGCCGACGGCACGCCGACCCCGCTGCCGTGGATGGCGCCGGTGACCGAGAACCCGCGCAAGGGCGCCACGGAGATCTGGGAGTTCCGCAACTTCACCGAAGACGGGCACCCGATCCACGTGCACCAGGTGCAGTTCGAGGTGCTCGACCGGCGGCCGTTCGGGGGTGCGCAGAACCCGAACCAGATCGGCACCCCGCGGCCGCCGGAATCGTGGGAGACCGGGTTGAAGGACACCGTCATCGCGCTGCCCGGCGAGATCACCCGGATCAAGGCGCGGTTCGACATCGCGGGTCGGTACGTGTGGCACTGCCATATTATCGATCATGAAGACAACGAGATGATGCGGCCGTACCAGGTGGGTACATGACGCAATGGAGAGGGTACGTTACAGATTCCTTGACATCGATGTCATGTAGACTCTTTTCCTCGATGGCGAGCCTGCCGTAGGCTTCGGAATGCCCTTCCGCAGGCCCGAATCAGTCGGGCTGGGAGGGGTCCTGGGGATTCAGGTTGGCTGATGACCGGTGCCTCGACAAGGCTGGCCGTGCAGTCGCCGCGGCGCCTGGTACGCGATGCTCTCTGCGCGTACCTGGCCGGCTGGCCAGAGTTTGCTGTCGTCGGGCAGACTGCCGAGCTCGACGCGCTCTACGCGCTGTGCGCGCTCCGGCAGCCTGACACCGTGCTCGTCGACACTGACCGGCTCGCGGTGGAGACGGTCGCTGAGCTGTCCCGGTTGCGCACCGCATTCCCGTCGGTACAGGTCGTCGTCATGTACAGCGAGTTCGGGCCGCATGCGCTGGCCGCCGCGGTACAGGCCGACATCACCGCGCTGGTACCCGGCAACCGCGGCCTGAGCGGGCTGTTGCGCGCGCTACGCGTCGGCGGCGGTACCCCGCACCGCGCCGGCCCGGACGGCCTGGCGCTCACCGAGCGGGAACTGGAGATCGTGTCGCTGCTCGGCGCCGGTCAGACGGTTCCGGAGATTGCCACCCAGCTTGAAATAAGTCCGCACACGGTGGAGAACCACAAGCGCCGTATCTACGTGAAACTAGGCGTGGGGAACCAGATACACGCAGTTTCCCGGGCGACCTCGCTCGGGCTGCTCCAGCCGGACCCGGCGAGCCAGCCGCCGCGCCGCCCGCGCGAGGAGCCGGGCCGGCCGCCGCTGGTCACCGTCCGCGGTCCGGGCGGCGGCACCCTGGACGACGTCACGACGGTACTGGTCGAGGCCGGCCTGCCGTTCGTGTTCGCCGCCACCCCGCAACTGGACGACCGCGAGCACTGGTTCCTCTGGCACCGTGGCCCCCGGCCGGTGCTGCTCATCGACCCGCAACCGGAGGACTGGACGTTCGCCGAGGCGCTGGACGGGCCGGTGACCGTGGTCTGGTCCGTCCAGCCCGACCTCGCCGACGTGGTGGACGCGTTGCTGCGCGGGGTACGCGGGCTGGTCCGGCCGGCCGACGTGCCGACCGAGCTCGCCCCGGTCATCTCGCTGGTGTCACACGGCTACGTGGCCCTGCCGGCCATGCACTTCGACGAGCTGGCCCAGACACTGGTCGGGCGGCTGGACGAGCGGCCCGGTGGGGTACCCGAACTGACCGCCCGGGAACGCGACATCCTCGACTCGATCGCGTGCGGGCACACGGTACGGCAGACGGCGCGCACGCTCGGTATCGCGGCCAAGACGGTGGAGAACACCCAGGCGCGGTTGTTCCGCAAGCTCGGAGCGCACAACCGGTCCGCCGCGCTCACCATCGCCTACCGGTTAGGTTTGGTGGCGCCGCGCGGTACCAACGGGGAGCCCGCCCACTAGGGGAGCTGTGTCCTGGCGCGGCGTGTCGTTCCCCCCTTGACTCTGGAGCATGACATTGGTGTCGGTCGATTCTGCGGGCCGCACCGAGCCGCGCGTCCGCCCCGAGCCGTGCGCAGACGTCGTCGCGCCGCTGGCGGAGGCCTTGGCGCCGCTGGCGGAGGCCTTCGCGCTGCTGGCTGAGCTGGGCCGGGTGGCGTGGGTACCCGACCGGCCGGCCGCCGCCCCCGTACCCCCGCCGGACGTGCAGTTCGACCTCACCCCGCATGTGCCACCGTCGCGGCTCATCGACGGGATCCGGGTCCGGTTCGGGCCGGTGCACACCGTGTTCGCCACCGCGGTCCTGGAGCGCACCCCGACCCGCGAGGACCAGCAGCGCCTCGCCGACGCCCTGGCCACCGTCGAGGCGGCGTACCCGTGGCGGCCCGGCGGCCTCTTCCTGCACGTCGCCTACGGGCTGCCGTACTTCCGCCGGCTGCCGCGCGGCCTGTTCGACCTGTACGTGCCGCGGCGCCTCGCCGACACCAGGCGCTTCGTGCTCGCCGAGGCACAGCCCGCCACGGCGGACACCCGGGTACTCGTCGAGACCAACGAACTGCTGCTCACCCTGCGCAGCGACGTACCCGACCACCTCGCCGACGTGCTGGCCTGGTTCACCGGCAGCGACCGCCTCGCCGGGTACCCGGTGGACTCGCCGCGGCTGCCGGTGCGCTTCACCTCCGGCCGGGTGGCGTTCACCCAGCCCGGGTTACCGGCGGCGCTCGCGGTGCGGCACGGGCTGCGCTACGCCGAGCGGCTCAACCCGCGCTCGCCGACCTGGATGGGGCTGCTGGACAACCAGCCCGAGCCGGGTACCACGGCACCGGCGGTCACCTTCCGGCGCGCCGCGACCACCGCACAGGCCGGCGACTACTTCGACGAGGGTGCGGTACAGCACCTCGCGCACACGCTGCTCGACCTGCCCGCGTTCTACGAGGACGCCGGGTTCACCGAGCGGGTGCGGTGCCTGTTCCGCGACGTGCCGGTACCCCGGGCGCCCGGTGCGGTACCGCTGCACGAGCGCATCGACGGACCGGGCCTGGACGCGATGGACGTACCCGGCGGCGCGGTCGCGCCCAAACTGCATTTCGCCGTGTTCGTCCCCGACGCCGACCACTTCGTCGCCCTGCGCCGCGACCACCCGCCGGCCGACCTGGAGCGCTTCCTGACCGCCACCCGCCGGCAGAACTTCCTCGTACCGCCCCGCCGGCACCGCGCCTTCCCACTGCTGGAGCTGGCCTAAGCTGGCCGCATGCCGCCACCCCTGCCGGCAGCCGACCTGGCCGCCGCCCTCGCCCCCTTCGGCACCTCGCGGATGCTGCCCGGCGCGGCGTACACGTCGCCGGAGGTGCTGGCCTGGGAACGGCGGCACCTGTTCGCCGCCGCGTGGACGTGCCTGGGCCGCCGCGACGACCTGCTCGCCCATGGGACGACCCAGCGCGGCGTCACCGCGGGAGACGTGGGCGTGCTGCTGACGGCCGCGGGGCAACGGTTGCGCGGGTTCGCGAACGTGTGCCGGCACCGTGGTCACGAGCTGCTGCCCGACGGGGGTACCGCGACCAGAGGCGCCATCGTCTGCCCGTACCACGGCTGGTCCTACCGCCTCGACGGTGCCCTCGCCGCGGCACCCCGGATGCCGACCGACCTGGACGCGTCCGACCACGGCCTGGTCGAGGTACCCGTCGAGGTCTGGCAGGGCTGGGTCTTCGTCAACGCCACCGGCACCGCGCCGCCGCTGCCCGCCTACCTCGGCGGCCTCGCCGGTCTGGTCGAGCCGTACCACCCCGCCTCGCTGGTCCACGGCGCCCGGCACACCTACGAGATCGCGGCGAACTGGAAGGTCGTCGTCGAGAACTACCACGAGTGCTACCACTGCCCGCTGATCCATCCGGAGCTGTGCAAGGTGTCCCCGCCCAACTCCGGCGACAACTGGAACCTGCCCGGCGCCTGGGTCGGCGGCGCGATGGACCTGCGCGAGCATGCCGAGACGATGTCGCTGTCGGGCGCCTGCGCGGGACGGTTCATCGACGGTGCGCCGCGCGGCACCGTCCGCTACCTCGGGCTGTTGCCGAACCTGCTCATCTCCGCGCATCCGGACTACGTGATGACGCACCGCCTGGAACCCGTCGCGCCGGGCCGCACCCGGATCGAGTGCGACTGGTACTTCCCCGACGGGGTAACGGATCCGGCGTACGCGGTGGAGTTCTGGGACATCACGAACCGGGAGGACTGGGCCGCCTGCGAGTCGGTACAGCGGGGGTTGTCCTCGCCGCACTTCCGCCCCGGTCCGCTCGCGCCCGGCGAGGACGCGGTGTACCAGTGGGTGACGCTGGTCGCCCGGATGTACCTCGACCCCGCTGTCGCCTTACGTCAAGCGACCGAGAA
>Ga0066709_100000303_pt1 | contig 24249 bp, 20 predicted proteins | sample GraSoiAngelo_158_FD_79665 | JGI IMG/M metagenome (GOLD analysis project Ga0066709, IMG submission 79665) | Grasslands soil microbial communities from the Angelo Coastal Reserve, California, USA - 14_1009_16_30cm | ecosystem: Environmental > Terrestrial > Soil > Grasslands | place: USA...
CGGACCGTGCCGAACTCGCTCGCGCCGACGTTGAGTGTCTCACCGGCGACGCCCGAGGCTTTGGCTGCGAGGACGAGCGCGTCGACGAGATCCTCGACCGCGAGCAGCTGATAGCGGTTGGAGCCGTCGCCCAGGATCGGGATCCGCCGGCCCTCGCGGATCCAGTCGAAGAGGATCTCGAAGACACCAAGCCGCTCAGGGCCGATGAAGGTCTTGGGCCGGATGATCGTCACCTCCAGCCCTCGCTGCGCGTAGCCGCGCGCGACCTCCTCGGCCTCGATCTTCGAGCGGCCGTAGTGCCCGACGCCTTGCAGCGGCACGCTCTCGTCGATGGGGTGAGTTTCGGGCACGCCGTAGACCGCCGTCGACGAGATGAGCAGCGCGCGGCCGACTCGGCTTTCCGCCGCTGCAGCGAACAGGGTCGTCGTGCCTTCGACGTTGACGGAGCGGATCTCACGCCCCGAGCCGCGGATCGGGAGCGCCGCCGCCGCGTGCACGAGCACGTCGGCGCCTTCGGTCAGGCGTCGCGCGGCGGAGAGATCGCGAATGTCTCCCCGCATCTCCTCGACCGCCTGTTCGAGCTCGGGCTCGTCGAGCGGCGCGACGTCGAGCGACCGGACGGCGTGGCCGTCCGCGAGCAGCCGCCGCGAGAGGTGGAGGCCGAGAAACCCGGCCCCGCCGGAGATCGCCCAGAGCATGCGGTCACGATATTGGCTCAGAACCGGATCGGTCCCGCGCGTGGTCGGGGGGTACGCTGGCGGCGGGCGGCGGGTGGAATCATCTTCCCCACCCGGGTGGGGCGCGCGCGTGTACCTATCTACTCGTACTGGAGCGCGCGCAGCACGTTCAGGCGGCTCGCTCGGCGCGCGGGCGCTACGGCCGCGACGACGCCGACGATCATCGCCACGATCGCGAACGCGACGAGGTTCCGCCACGGCGGGTGGAACTCGACGTCGAACTGCGAGAGCGCCCGCGTCACGAGCACGGCGAGGAAGACACCGAGCGGGAGCCCGAGCGCCGCCCCGATCAGCGCCGTGATGACGCTCTCCTGCCGCACCATCCGGGCGACCTGGTTGCGGGTCATCCCGACGGCACGCAACATCCCAAGCTCGCGCGTGCGCTCGAAAACACTGAGCACGAGCGTGTTCACCATCCCGAACAGGCTCACGATCACCGCCAGGGCGAGCAGGACGTAGAGCATGATCAGGAAGTTGTTGAAGTCCTTGTCCTGCGCGTTGATCCAGTCGTCGCGCGTCTGCAGCTTTGCATCGGGGAAGCTCGCGACCGCCGCCTCGAGAGTTTTCTTCGTCTCGCCATTCGGCTTGCCGGCGACGTTTACGAACGTGTAGATCGTCTGCGGCCGCTCGTAGATCTGATCGAACCGTGACTTGGCGATGCTCGCGACGCCGAGCAGCGGATAGAACGGCGGCGCCTTGTAGATCCCCTTCACCTCGAACGTCGCTCGCTCGTTGCTCGCGGTCAGCACCGGGATCCGGTCGCCAACGTGGAGGCCCTGGTCCTTGGCGAACTTCTGGTCGAGGATGATCCCGTCGTCGCCGAGACTCTCGACCGTCGCGTTCGAGCCCTTCTTCCAGTCGAAGCCGTAGACATTCGTGACCGTCTTCGGGTCGATTCCCGTCAGCTGCTGGCTCGATCCGTCGACCTTGGCCAAGCCCTGGCGCACGTCGGATGCGACCGCGACCCCCGGAGCGTGGCTGATCGCCTTGCTCGCCCCTGGGGTGAACCCCTCGAAGCCGCTCTGGGAGGTCATCATGTAATCGGACTTCACCTGGCGCTCGATCGCGCCACGGTTCGACTGCTTCATCCCGTTCGCGAGGACGGCGATAAACGTGACGAGCGCGAGCCCGATCATCAGCGCTGCCGCGGTCGCCGCGGTGCGGCCGGGGTTCCGACGCGAGTTCTCGCCGGAGAGCCGGTCGGTCGCGGGGTCGAAGCGAAGCTCGGGCATGTCGCTCGCATAGCCCCGCCCGCGCAGGCGGTTGACGATCATGACGAAGAGCCAGGCGACGAGGAGGACTTCGAGGCCCCCGACGGCGGCGTATCCGATCCACCGGATGATCGAGCCAAGCGCGCCCAGCACATACGACGCGGCCAGAAGAACTGCCGGACCGATGATGAGCAGCAGGAGGACGCCGCCGATGAACGCGCCGACCCGCTCGAGGGCGCCGCCGCCGGTGCGGAACAGGCTGTGCCGCACGAGCCAGACTCCGAGCCTCGTCGGATAGACGAGTAGACCGACCCCGAGCATCGCCCACTTGGCAATCGGACGGACGAATCGAGCGAGGACGGGCACGAGCCGCGGCGACATGAGCGCCACGCCGACGAAGAGCGCGAGGCAGCCCACGGCCAGAGACAGCAGCCTCAGGACAATCCCGAGCTTGCCGGCGAACATTCCGTAGGCGAGGAGCGCGATGGCGCCGGCGACGACCAGCAGAGCGATGTAGGGGACATAGGGGGCCAGCCGTCCGGGCGGCAGGGTCGCCCCCTCGCGGACGGCCGCGATCGGCGGCACCTTCGTCGCGCGAACGGCCGGTGCGAGACCGGCGACGAGCGTCACGACCACCCCGATGAGCAGCGCGACGTAGATCGTGCGGCTCTGGATCTGCAGGCTGACCGTCGGTAGGTCGAGGTGCAGTGCCTTGAAGAGCCGCTCGAGCCCCCAGGCGAGCCCGATTCCGAGAAAGAGGCCGACGATCGAGGCGAGGGTGCCGACGATGAGCGCCTCGAGCCCGACCGAGCCCAGCAGTTGGCGCCGCGAGGCTCCGATCGTGCGCAGCGTGGCCAGCTCCCGGATCCGCTGGGCCACCGTGATCGAGAGCGTGTTGAAGATGACGAACGCGCCGACGAAGAGCGCGATGCCGGCAAAGGCGAGCAGCAGGTACTTGATGAATTTGATGAACCCAACCTGCTTCTTGTCCTCACGCACCTGTTGCTGCGCGGTCCTCACCGTGGCCTTGCCGGCCGGGAGCGACGACTTGATCTCGCCGACGAGCTTCTTCTGGGAAACACCGCTCTTCGCCGCCACCGAGATCGCGTCGAGCTGGCCCTTGCGATCCAGCAGCTGCTGCGCCTGGGGGATCGTGAAGACCGCGAACGTTGCGGTCCCGAGCGAGCGCACGGTTCCGTACTGGGCAATGCCGACGAGCTTGAACGACCGGACCGGCTTCAGCGTCGCGATCTCGATCGTCTGCCCGACGTGGTAGTTCTGCTTGTCTGCGGTCGCGGCGTCGATGACCGTCTCCCCGGGCGCGGTCGGCCAGCGACCCTCGGTGAGCTTCAGCGGATTGAACCTGGGGATCGAGGGGTCGATGCCGAAGCCGAACGAGGGCGCGCCCTGCGTGTTGATCGCCTTGCCGTGCTTGTCGAGGATCTTCGTCGCCGTCGTGTCCGAAACCAGGCCTGACGCCGAGTCGACGTCGGACAAGCGGCGGATGGTGTCGAGGAACGACTCGGGCACCGAGGGAGATGCAGCCGTATCGCCCGAGAAGCTGATCCCGGCCGACTTGCCGGTGATGACGGCGTCCGTGTTCGCGTACGACTCGGTGAAGATGTTGTTGAAGGCGCGGTCGATCGTGTCGGTGAGGACGAAGGTGCCGCTGACCATCGCGACACCCAGGACGATCGCGAACGAGGTGAGGACTGCGCGGAGCTTGCGCCCCGCGAGCCCGCGCAGCGCGACCCGGATCACTGCAGCGTGACTTCCTTGACCGTCTCGAGGATCTGCTGCTCGTCTGCGGCGCCGAGGTCCTTGACGATGCGTCCGTCGGCCAGGAACAAGATCCGGTCGGCGATCGTCGCTGCCCGCGCCTCGTGGGTGACCATGACCATGTTCTGGCCCAGGCTCTCGACGGAGTCGTGGAGCAGCTCGAGGATCTCACCGCCCGTCTTCGAGTCCAGGTTGCCGGTCGGTTCGTCGGCGAAGATGACGGTCGGCTTGGAGACGAGGGCGCGCGCGATCGCGACACGCTGCTGCTGGCCGCCGGAGAGCTCCGAGGGCCGGTGCTTGCGGCGGTCCGTGAGACCGACCTTCTCGAGCAAGGCCTCGAACTCGTCCGGGTCCGGTTTCCGGCCGGCGATCGAGAGCGGTAGGAGCACATTTTCCTCGGCGGTCAGCATCGGGAGCAGGTTGAAGAACTGGAAGACGAAGCCGATGTGCCGGCGCCGCAGCTTGGTGATCTCGGTGTCGCTCAGCTGGCCCAGCCGCGTGCCGGCGAGAGTGACGTAGCCCGAAGTCGGCCGGTCGAGCGCGGCGAGGATGTGCATGAGCGTCGACTTGCCCGAGCCCGAAGGGCCCATGATCGCGGTCAGCTGCTGAGGCGCGACCTCGAGCGAGACACCCCGAAGAGCGTCGACCGCGGTGTCGCCCTCCCCGTACCGACGGGTGAGCTCGTGTGCGGTGACAACGGCGCCGTTCTGCGACGCCTGATCGGCGCGCGTCTCGTGCTCCTGCGTGGCGTGCATGACGGCTTCCCCTCTCAACCCAGATTGCGGCAGATTTCGACCTCGAAGCTACTCGACTCTATCCGGCCACGCAAGGAGGAATTCCCTCCTTGGAACAAGGTCTGAATCTTTTTGAGACTAGGCAGCCAGCGTGAGCTGGTCGCCGATCTCGAGCCCGCGCCGGAAGCTCTCACCCGCCGGCAACTCGAGAACGGCCTTCGCTCCCCGCTGGGAAGCGGCGCGCCAGGGGTCGACGGCGTCCGCGATGTCGAGCACGACGAGTGCGCGGTCGAGAAAGACCGCGTCGATCGGGAAGCGCATGAAGAAGGTGTGGATCGACGAAGCCGGGCGCAGCAGAAGGCCCTCGCCCGGCTGCAGGCCGTCGCGGCCGAGCAGGCCCCTCAGGCGGGACAGCGGGGCGTCTGCGAGCGTGCACCGCTCGCAGACGACCGTGCCGTCGTCCCGCCTGAGGATGAACTCTTGGCCTGCCACGTCTCCCTAGAACCCCACGTGGATGTGGTCGTCGTGGTTGGCCAGCGGGAAGGAGGGCCCGCCGAGTCCGAGTAGGGAGATGACTTGCCTCGGCTGCATCTCGACCGGTAGCAGCAGGATGTTGCGCACCGCTTCCTCGGTGACGCTTCCCGGCTGCTGGTGGCCGAAGATCGACACTCCACCGAGGGCTGAGATGTCTGCGGCGAGACCGTAGATGTGCGCCGAGATCACGCCCGGCCGTGCATAGAGCCGGTGCCCCGTGATCAGGCACGACACCGTCACCTGCCCGTGCGCTTCGGCGAGGTAGGCGATGAGAGCGAGGACGCGGATGTTGACCCGGCCGGCCTCGATGTCGGCCCGCCCGCCCGGATAGATCGAGATGCGCTTGTCGTTGAGGATCCGCTTCGAGAGCGAGGGCTTGGCCCAGTCGAAGCCCTTGACCAGGGCCTTGAGCCCGACGGCTCGGTAGAGCCGCTGGAGCGCGATCGTCCGGTCGGCGAACGTCGTCCGGCCCTCGAGCGCGAGCACGGACGTCCACGCGGCATGCTCCTTGTCGCGCGCGCTGCGGTGCATGGCGAGCGACGAGGACAGGTGCTTGGACAGGTCCTGGAGCCGCGCCGGCGATCCCGGCACGGACCCTCGCTCGCCACTCGCGCGGAGGACGGCGAGCACGAGTGCCCAGTCGACGTGGTTCTTCGCCGCGACCCGGACGAGCCGGCGGGCGAACGCCGGCTTCAGGCGCCGGGACGGTGGCGTCGGATCCGGAAGAGCACGGTGCAGCCAGACGGTCGCGGCCACACCAGGCTCGTCGGCCTCCGGCTCGCGGTCGACAGTCGCCCGAAGCTTCCGGGACTGCGCCTTGATCAGCGGCGGCGCTGCCTGGAAGCCGCCTGCCCGGTTGACGTGCAGCTTCGCACCGCCCTTCCGGGCGGACTTGGCGTTCTTTGCGACGAGGCGAAGGCGGGCACGCTGCCTGAGCTGCGTCTGGACACCCGCGTTGTGTGTGAGGCTCGCTGGTGCCGAAGCGGCTTGCGAAGCTGCCGGTGCCTGCTCGGCGGCCGGCTGCTGGTCGGCCGGTGCCTGCTGGTCGGCCGGCGGCGGCTCGGCTGCCGGCTGCGCTGCGGGCTGCGGCTCCGCCGGGGCGCTCTCTGTCGAGGTCGACTCGGTCGGCGGCGTCTGGTCGTCGGTCGTCGTCGTCGTGCTCGTCGGGTCCGCCCCGACAGCCGACTGGTCGGCCGAGGGCGGATTGATCAGATCCGCGACGGTGTTGCCGGCTCCAGCCGAGAGGGCGGCGCCGGCGAAGAAGAGCGTGGCGAAGGCGAGGCTCACCGCGATCCTCTTTGGTGCGAGGCGGATCTTCGGCCTACGCGCGCGAGTTCCCGTCTCCAGCAGCTCGCTCCGCTCCCGTCGCAGCACGGCGCCCAGAAGCGAGAGCGCGGCTGCCAGGAAGACGAGCCGGATGAAGCTCTTCCCGAATCGATGTCTCCGTTGTGGCATTACCTTGCTCCGTTCGTTTGAGCGCCGAGGCCGCCACATCGGCGCGGATCTCTTACGACATCCGCGGCCGCAACGGAATCGAGGCAGCTATCGGCCTCACATGACGAGGCAACTTCACTCGAACTGGGGAACAGCTCCGAGGATCACTATCGCGAGGGATTTGAGCCAGCTCCCCTCAGGGCGATGATCGGGAGCGACTGAGCCAATCAAGGCGGCGCGGCCACGCCGAAGACGTTGGAGGTTTTCGCGGCGTGACCGGACAATTTGCCCCTAGTTACACAGGCTCATCCCACGACTCACGCATCTCCTTTTCTTCAGTTGCCAGTCGTAGTGCGTTGGCGCGCCGCAAGGCTCGCCCGTTTCGACGAAGGGAGGTGAATCAGGTGCTGAGGCTTTTCGACTTGTTCGCTTCAGTTCGCAAGCGCGAAGAGGGGCAGACGATGGCGGAGTACGGTGTCGTTTTGGCCGTCATTACGATCGCTGTCTTCGGCGCGCTCGCGCTCCTCTCCGGAAACATCGTCAACGCCATTAATCGGGTCGCCGGGTACATCACTTAGGCCTGGCAGGCATGGCACCAAGGCGGGCTCTTCCACGTGGAGAGCCCGCCTCCCTCAACTGCAACGCCGCTCCAACCGAAGAAGAAAACGAATGACAAAGAGATTCTCATTCAGGAACCAGCAGGGACAGTCGATGACGGAGTTCGCACTCGTCCTCCCGATCCTCGCCCTGCTCCTGTTCGGCGTGATCCAGTTCGGTCTCGTCTTCAACAACTACGTGACGATGACCGACGCCGTTCGCGCAGGCGCCCGCAAGGCAGCCGTCGGACGGCACCTGTCCGATCCTGAGGGCTCGGCGATCACGGCCGTCCGCGCGGCAGCCACCGACCTCAAGCAGTCGGACCTGAACGTCACCGTCGGGGTCAATCCCGACTGGACGCCCGGCGCCGAGGTAACCGTCTCCGCCGACTACCCGTACCGGATCAGCTTGCTGGGCCTCGTCGTTCGCTCCGGCCGAATGCATAGCACCACGAAAGAGAGGGTGGAATGAACACCAATCGATATCAGCGCGGCCAGGCGATGGTCCTCAGTCTCGTCTTCCTGACGGTGTTCCTCGGGATCGCCGCTGCAGTCATCGACGTCGGCGCCTGGTACCGAGCACACCGCCAGGTGCAGGCCATCGCCGACGCGTCGGCCCTTGCAGGCGCGACCAGCCTTCCGGAGAGCACGCAAGATGCCTCCGGGCTGGCTCTCGACTACGCGGACCGCAACGGCGGTGGAGTGAAGCCGGCCGATGTGACCTTCTCGAGCACGAACGTTGCCGACGACACGATCGAGGTCACGGCCAGGAAGCAGATCCCAGGCTTGTTCGCAAGGCTCTTCGGCCTCGGAAGCGTCACGGCGCGCGCGCACGCGAAGGCTCTCTCGGGCGTTCCCGGGTCGGCGAAATGGGCGGCGCCGATCGCGGTCGACGTCCGCCACGAGAAGCTTCAGTGCAAGCCGCTGCCCTGCTTCGACCAGCCGACCGAGCTCGACCTCGACAAGGTCGGGCCGGGCGCGTTCCACATCATCAATATCGACGGCACCCGCGGCGGAATCAGCCCGCAGACAATGGGCACCTGGGTCGAGACCGGCCTCGACGCCTACATGCCGCTCAAGTGGTACTACTCGGACCCCGGCTCGAAGTTCAACTCGTCCAACATGCGGGACGCTCTCGACAATCGCATCGGGACGGAGCTGCTCTTCCCTGTCTATCGGGGCATCCGCGCTGAAGGAGCCGGCTTCGACTACGAGGTCATCGGCTGGGTCGGTTTCCACCTGACCGGCTACTCGATCGGAGGCAAGGGCAAGCTCTTCGGTTGGTTCACCAGGGTCATCTGGGACGGAATTCAAAGCGAGCCTGCGACCGGGGACGATTTCGGCGCCCGGTCTGTGTCACTCGTCGAATAGGTCAATCCAAACAGAGAAAGAGCTAGGTGCAATGACGTACAGAATTCGCAATATCGGAATCGCAGTAGCGCTTGCGATAGTCGCCGCCTTGCTGACGACGTTCTACGTCACGAATTACAAGCGGAATGTCCAGCAGGGCGAGCAGAAAGTTCCGGTCTATGTCGCTTCGCACGACATTCCGCTCGGAACACCGGGCTCGGACATCGCCCACCACAGCATGCTCCGCGTAGAGCATGTGCTTCGGCGAAGCGTTGTGCCGGGAGCGATCTCGCAGCCGGATCAGATCGACAAGCTCGTAGCAGTCGAGCCGATCTACGCCGGCGAGCAAGTCTCCACCCGGCGTTTCCGGACCGCCCAGGAGCAGGGGATTCGAGCCCAGCTGAAGGGGAACCTCCGCGCGTTCGAGATCGCCGGCAGTGAGCAACAGCTTCTCGCCGGGACCCTCAAGGACGGTGACCGGGTCGATTTCGTCGGGAACTGGCTGCTGCCCGAAGGCGGCCAGACCCATGTCAGCCGGGTTGTGCTCCGCGATCTGCTCGTGCTGCAGGCTCCTGAGACGAGCCGGATCTCGAGCAAACTCGGGAGCAGCCCCGACCAGCCCTTCTCGACGATGCTTGCCGTGACCGACGCGCAGTCCGAGAAGCTCTGGTGGGTCGCGCAGAACGGCAAATGGTCGCTGGAGCTCCGCGCTGTGACCGACGCCGCGGACAGCCCAGACCGCATCGAGTCTGCTAACACGGTCGCTCTCGACGGGCTGTCAGCCCGCGAGCGCAAGCGCGCGCGGGGAGGTCGATGATGACTGTCGAGACCCAGGCACCGGCCCGAGAGAAGAGTCGTGTCTTCATCACGGGCAGCTGTGAAGGGCTGACCGAGCTGTACGACGCCCTCGGGCGCCACAGCGAGGTCGAGCTCGTCGGTCACTCCGACCAAGTCCGTGAGGGCGCCGGCCCGCTGACGGGAGGCCACCTCCAGGCGGTCATCCATGCCACCCGCAGCTCGGCGCTGCCCGTCGACGAGATCGCGGCGATCCGCGAGTACACGCACGCCCCGATCGTCCTCCTCGCCTCGGGCGAGTCGTCCGCGCTGCTCGAGGAAGCACTCGACGCAGACGTCGCCGACGTTCTGCTGCTCCCGCAGCTGACCGAGAACGTCGTCTTTGCCATCCGCAAGGCGAGCCACTCCGGCCGCCGCGGCCAGAAGGGCGGCCGCCCACGCGGCAACGGCCGCGTGATCACCGTCTTCTCGCCCAAGGGCGGGACGGGCAAGACCGTCATGGCGACGAACCTCTCCACCGCGTTCGCCAAGACAGCGGGCAAGCGAACCCTGCTGCTCGACCTCGACCTCCAGTTCGGGGACGCCGCGATCATGCTCGGGATCGAGCCGGAGAAGACGATCCAGGATCTCGTCACCGCTCCGGGCGAGCTCGATCCCGAGAAGCTCGCCGGCTATACGTCACGCCACGCGTCGGGCCTCGACGTCCTGCCGGCGCCGATCCGGCCCGAGGACGCCGAGCTCGTCACCGAGGCGAAGCTGGCCCGGCTGATGGAAGTGGCGAAGGAGTCCTACGACATCATCGTCGTCGACACCTCGCCGTTCTTCCACGGCCCGATGCTGGCCACCCTCGACCAGACCGACGACCTGCTGCTCGTCTGCGGGCTCGACGTGCCGACGATCAAGAACGTCCGGCTGAGCCTCCAGACGCTCCAGCTGCTCTCGTTCCCCCCCGACCGCATCCGGGTCGTCCTCAACCGGGCGAACTCGAACGTGGGCATGAAGAAGGGCGAGGTCGAGGCCGCGCTCGAGTCGAAGGTGCGCTTCGAGGTCCCGAGCGACCGGGCCGTGCCGCTCGCCGTCAACCGCTCGAACCCAGCCATCCTCTCCGACCCGAAGTCGGACTTCAGCCGGGCACTGCGGGAGATGGCGAAGACCCTCCTCCCCGCCCAGGCCGCGAAGAACGGCAATCGGCGGTTCCTCAGGAAGAGTAGCTAGCCATGGGCCTCCACGACCGCATCAAGGGCGGCAACAACGACTCGCCGCCGCCGGAAGAGCAGCCCGTCAGCCTCGCGGCAGGTCCCGCGATCGGCGAGCAGCCGAAGTCGGAGCCGCATGCCGACCCCTACGCGGAGCTGAAGACGCGTATCCACCACGCGTGCATCGCGAAGCTCGGCCCGCAGCTCTTCACGACCGAGACGAGCGAGAACCTCTCCGAGCGCGTCCTGCGCGAGGTCACCGAGCAGCTGACGCTCGACCGAACCCCGCTCACGCGCGAGGAGCGGCGCCGCATCGTCCGCGAGATCACCGACGACATCCTCGGCTACGGGCCGCTGGAGCCGCTGCTCCGGGACGACACCTTGACCGAGGTCATGGTCAACAACTTCGACCGGATCTACATCGAGCGCGACGGCAAGATCGAGAAGTCGCCGACGACCTTCGCCGACAACGCCCACCTGCTCCGCATCATCGACAAGATCGTGTCGCAGGTCGGACGGCGCATCGACGAGTCGTCGCCGATGGTCGATGCCCGCCTCCCAGACGGAAGCCGTGTGAACGCGATCATCCCCCCGCTCTCGCTGCGGGGGCCGACGCTCACGATCCGGAAGTTCTCCCGCGACCCCTACACGATGGACGACCTGATCAACTTCGGCACCCTGACGCCGAAGGCAGCGCAGTTCCTCGCCGCCTGCTCGCGGGGGAAGCTGAACGTCCTCATCTCCGGCGGTACCGGTACCGGTAAGACGACGACGCTGAACGCGATCTCGGCCTTCGTGCCCGGCGACGAGCGCATCGTCACGATCGAGGACGCAGCCGAGCTCCAGCTCCAGCAGGACCACGTGATCACGCTTGAGGCCCGGCCGCCGAACATCGAGGGCCAGGGCGAAGTTCGGATCCGCGAGCTCGTCCGCAATGCCCTGCGCATGCGCCCCGACCGGATCATCGTCGGCGAGGTCCGCGGCCCCGAGACCCTCGACATGCTCCAGGCGATGAACACGGGCCACGAGGGGTCGCTGACGACGATTCACGCGAACTCCCCCCGGGACGCGCTCTCGAGGCTCGAGACCCTGGTGCTCACAGCCGGCGTCGACCTGCCGCTGCGCGCCATTCGCGAGCAGATTGCGAGCGCCTTCGACCTGCTCGTGCAGATCACGCGTCTCGTCGACGGCTCTCGCCGGGTTTCCCACATCACCGAGGTGCTGCGCATGGAGTCCGAAGTGATCACGCTTCAGGACATCTTCCATGCGAAACCGCCGGCTGAGGACGCCACCATGGGAGATACGGTCCGGCTCCTCTCCCCGCTTCAGTGCACGGGCCTCAAGCCGCACTTTCTCGACAAGATGGCCGCGCACGGAGTCCCTCTCCAGTCGAACTTCTTCGACGAGGACGAGAACGGCTACCGGTCGACCTTTGCTGCGACGAGCTTCGGCGGGTTCTCGTGAGCCAGCCGAAGAGTGCGGTCGGCAACCCGCCGAAAAGGGTTCTCATGAGGCGACGGCCAGTCGCATATCTCGCCCTCCTCGGGGCACTCACGCTCCTTGCGCCGGCCGCGCAGGCCGGCGTCTCTGTGAAGGGAATCGACACGGGTAGCTACCCGGACGTGCGCGTCAGCGTGGTCACCTCGAAGCAGACCTCGAGCGCTCCGACTCTGACCGAGAACGGGCATCGCGTCCCGCTCATGGAGGCCCAGAACCTGGGGCGCGCCAAGTCGGTCGTGCTCGCGCTCGACCGCTCTCGCTCGATGGAGGGCAAGGCGCTTTCGGAAGCCCTTTCCGCCGCCCGCTCGTTCGTCGCGGCCAAGGCGCCTGGCGATCGGATCGCGATCGTCGGCTTCGGCTCGAAGGCCGTGCAGCTGACGCCTTTCTCGTCGACGAGCGGCGACACCGTCGGGGCTTTGCGAACGATGACCGTCGACTCGGAGCAGGGCACCGCGCTCTACGACGCGGTCGTCTCCGCCTCGCGCGCGCTCGCGACCGAGACCCTCCCCGGGCGCGTCATCATCGTCCTCACCGACGGCCGGGACGTGTCCAGCCAGGCGAAGCTGGCCCAGGCGGCCGAAGAGGCGCGCGCCGCCGGTGCTTCCGTCTATGCGATCGCCATCGAGAGCCCGCAGTTCTCCCCCGAGCCGCTCCGGCAGCTCTCGCATCAGACCGGCGGGGCCTACAGGGGCGCGGCTTCGAGCGCCGGCCTCGGCGGGCAGTACGCGGCTGTTGCCGCAGAGCTCCGACGCACATGGCGGTTGACGTACGCGACATTGGCTCGCCCCGGTGACGACACGACGCTGCAGGCACACTCGAACGGGTCCACCTCGAAGGCGGCTCTCTTCCAGCTGCCCGCAAGCCTCGGGCCCGGAGCCGCGGACCCGAAGCCGTCGCACCTGCTTCCCGACGTCTTCTACCAGACCGTTCTCGGGACCCAGGTGATGGCCCTCGTTTCATTCTTCATCGTCCTGTTCGCAGCGACGCTCGCGCTGACGACCGTCAAAGGCTCTCGACTGCGCCGTCGGATCGCGCCGCATCTTGCCCCGAGCACGGATGTCCGGAAGCGCAAGCAGGAAAAGGAGCGCTTCGCCGCTGCGGCCGGGCTGTTCAAGGCGACCGAGAGCGCGTTCGCCCACTGGAAGTTCTGGACGCGCCTCGAACGGCTGCTCGAGCGCAGCGACCTACCGCTTCGGACCGTCGAGCTCGTCTACCTGATGGGTGGAGCGGGCCTGCTGGGCGCGACGTTCGCAACGCTCGCGGGCCAGTCGACCGTCGTCACGCTCGCACTGCTCGCCGGTTTCGGGTTTGCACCGGTGACCGTCGTCTGGTTCAAGGCGACGCGGCGCTTGAAGGCTTTCGAGAACCAGCTCCCGGACGTCCTGATCACCCTCGCGGCCGCGCTCAAAGCGGGCCACAGCTTCAAGCAGGGCCTTCAGACCATCGTCGACGAAGGCAACCCGCCTGCGAGTAAAGAGTTCCAGCGGGTGCTTGCCGAGGCGCGCCTCGGCCGTCCGCTCGAGCTCGGGCTCGCCGACATGTCCGAGCGGCTCGGATCGAAGAACTTCGACTTCGTGATCACCGCCGTCAAGATCCAGCAGCAGGTCGGCGGCAGCCTCGCCGGATTGATCGACATGGTCGCCGACACGGTCCGCCAGCGCCAGCAATTCATCCGCAAGGTCAAGGGGCTGACCGCAATGGGCCGCGCGGGCGCGTACACGCTCGTCGCGCTCCCGTTCTTCATCGCGGCGGGGATCACGATCATCAACCCGACCTACATGGACCCGCTCTACCACTCGAGCACGGGTCACATGCTCATCTACACGGGCCTCGGAATGATGGCTTTCGGCTCCGTCATCCTCAAGAAGATCGTCTCCTTCAAAGGCTAGGTGCAATGACAATCCTCCTGGTAATCGCCGTTTTTTGCCTCGCAGGCGCCGCCTTTCTCCTCGGTGAGATAGTCACCCTCCCCTCGCGCCAGCGCTTCCTCTCGGTTCGGCGGGCGGCCACGTACGGCCGGATGGAAGTTCCCTCGGGGACACCCCAAGAGGGTCTTCGCGAGCGCGTGATCGCACCCGTCGGCGAGTGGCTCGCACGGTGGGCTCTCAAGGTCAACCCGCGCTCGAGCACGGACGCGGTCTCGCTCAAGCTCATGGCCGCGGGCATGAGCCGGACGATGTCTCCCTCGGGGTTTCTGGCGCTGAAGGGCCTCTTCGCGCTCGGAGGCCTGTTCATGGGCGCGCTGATCGGATCGGGCCGCGGCTTCAGTGGGATCCTGATGGGCTCCATGGTGCTCGGCTCGCTCGGGTTCCTCGGCCCCGATTACTTCCTGACGCTGAAGGCGCGAGGCCGGAGGGAACGCGTCCGGGCTGACCTGCCCGACGCGCTCGATCTGCTTGCCGTCAGCGTCGAGGCCGGCCTGGGCTTCGACGCCTCGCTGGCCAAGCTCAACGAAAACATGGACGGCCCGCTCGCCGAGGAGTTCGGGCTCACTCTTTCCGAGATGCGCATCGGCGAGAGCCGGTCCGAGGCGCTGAAGCGGCTCTCCGAGCGCGTCGACGCACAGGAGCTCTCCGCCTTCACGCGCGCGATCATCCAGGCCGACCAGCTCGGCACCTCGCTCGGCCGCATCCTGCGCGTACAGGCTGCCGACGCACGCCTCCGACGCCAGGCCGCCGCCGAGGAGCGGGCCATGAAGGCACCGATCAAGATGCTCTTCCCGACCGTCCTCTTCATCTTCCCGGCGATGTTCCTCGTCATCCTCGGGCCGGCGATCCTCAACGTCCAGAAGCTCTTCGGCTAGGAGCAGTCGATGCCCAGCGGTGACGACAAGAGCAAAGAGAAAGACGAGAAGGGCGAGGCCACCGAGGGCGGTTTCGGAACCGGCCTCCGCGCCCAGCTCCAGAAGCGCCGCGAAGGCGACCAGCTGCAGGAACAGCCCGAGCCCCAGGAGCAGCAGCCGCTCGAGGCGCCGCTCGCACGTGTCGACCTGGACACGTCACTCCCACCACTAGCAGCGCCGGACCTGACCGGCGAGCTCGAGGGACTCCGCAAGCAGCTCGCCGAAGCGCAGAACCGCGAGCGCGAGGTACGCGCCGCCTTCGCCGAGCAAGTCGAGGCATACGAGCGCAAGCTCTCCGAGGAGTACGAGGTCTCGCGCGAGCAGACGAGGCTCGCGGACGCGACCGCAAAGCTTTCAACGACCGAGACTCAGATCCGCGAGCGCGAGCAGCGGTTGGCGACCGAGCGCGAGGGGTTGAACACAGAGCGCCGGCACCTCTCCGCGCTTCAGGACGAAATTGCAGCAGCACAGAGTGCTGCCGCCGAGCTCCAGGAGGAGCTCCAGGCCCGCGACGCCGAGCTGACTGAGGCCGAGCGAATCGCAGGCAGGAGCTCCTCGGAGCTTGCACAACGCACCTCCGCGCTGGCCGCGCGCGAGGAAAAGGTCAGCAAGACCGAGCGTGAGATCGCCGGCCGCGAGGGTCAGTGGAGGGCCCGCGAGAACGAGCTCAAGCGGACCGAGAAGGATCTCTCAGGCCGGGAGTCGCGCCTGACCGAGGCGGAGCAGCGCCTTGCGAAGGAGAGCGCTCGCGTCGCCGCCGACGGCGAGGCGCTGAAACGCCGCGAGGCCGAAGTGTTCGAACGCCATGAGCGCGTCCGGGCCGAGACCCAGCAGCTGGAGAGCCAGCTCGCCGCCTCAGGCGCCGAGGTCCAGCAGATGCATACAAGGCTCGCCGAGATCGAAGGCCGCGAGGAAGAGCTCATCGCCCGCGAGGCGGAGCTCAATCGCCGCGACGCCGAGCTCAACCGCATCGAGCACGAAAGCGTGCGCGGTCGCGACCTCGACGAGTGGACGGCGCGCCTCGAGGCGCGCGAGAAGGAGCTGGCCGACCGCGAGTCGGCAATGGCCGAGGAGGCGGATCTCTCCGACTCGGCCCGCCAGCGAGTCGATCGCCGCGAGAAGCGCATCGCCCAGACCGAGGCCAACCTCCGAGAGCGCGTCCGCGAGATCGACGACCGCGAGGAGGAGCTCGACCGCCGCGAGGCTCGGGACGAGACCGACTACGAGCTGCGCCTCGACAAGCTCGAAGCGCGGGAGAAGGCGCTCGCCGAGCTCGAAGAAAAGCTCGGCAGCAAGGAAACGCAGCTGGCCGCGTACGTCGCGCAGGCGCAGGGCGCGCTGCAGCGCCGCGAGTCCGAGTGGTGGAACAAGCAGCTCGGCCGCGACGACGACGACGCAGACGCCGAAGTGGCCTGACGCCTTTGGCCATGCCTAGGTGCCAGGCACCAGGCATGTCCGCGGAAGACGGCCCCGCCCAACCCACGCGCAAGCGAATAGCTCTCTCGCGCGGAACAAAAGCCATGTCCGGTGCCTGGCACCGGACATGTCCAAGTGCTTGGCACCTGGACTTGGCTCCTTCTCACGCGTCTGAAACTCCGCTAGGATCCCGCGGCCATGTGGCAGGCCTACGTGAGATTTCGGTCCGGCTCGACGACCCGAGCCGACGTCGCCGATAACGAGGACGACGCGCGCAAGGCGCTCGAGGACGCAATGGGCCAGCTGAAGTCGAACGGCATCGGCACCGTGGGGCCAAGCCTCGTGGTCACGAAGGACGACCTCGAGTTCATCAAGCTCGAACAGAAGCAGCAAGAGCGCTAACGCTTAGCGGAGTTCGCCTTCGCCGAGCACATGCCGGCGGCAGCGAGGTATGCGCGGCTGGTCGTATCCAGCGGCTTCTGGCCGGACAGAATCACGCCGGACTGCTCGATGCAGCTCCAAAACGCCCGCAGGACCGGCTCGGCCGCCTTGTCGGCCGCAGCCATCTCGGGCCCGTCCGCGAATGCGTTCACCGCACGCTGCTCGGCGACGCACGCTCGTTGCGCGCGGCCGGTGGGGTCGAGAAGCTCATAGGCGCCGTTGCCGAGGCTCGACTTCGTCGCGCCGTGACCGAGATAGCACGTCTCGAGAGCCGCGTTGAGCTGGGCCATCCTGTTCGCCAGTGCGGTCGGGAACTGGAACTTTCCGTGCTCGAAGGGCCCACGATCCCCGAGGAGCGAAGCTCCAATCGCAGTCCCGGCGATGATGAGGATGCTCACGGCGACCGCGACCGCGATCACGGCCGACCGAGGGCGGCGGCGGAGATCTCGGCGAGCCGCAAACTCGAGGACATCTCCGACTCGAGCCAGCTCAAGCGTCACATCGGTCACTGCGTTCCCCCTTCCAATGCTTGCCGGAGCGCGGCAAGCCCGCGCGAGACCCTGATCCGGGCGGCTGTCGCCGAGCAACCGAGCTCCTTCGCAACCTGGCCGTATGCGTGCCCTTGGAGCACTCGAAGCTCAAGGGCCCGGCGCTGACCTGCGGGAAGGTCCGCCATGGCCTCGCCAAGACCCTCGACAGACGCGGCCCCCTCCCAATCCTCCGGCCGCTCAACGAGAATCCCGAGCTTCATCCTCGCGCCGGATTCCAGACGCCCCTTTTCGGTCGAAGAGGCGAGGACGTTCCTCGCGATGGCGAAGAGCCACGGACCGGCGCTCCCGCCGGCCCGGTCTCGGAATCGCCGCCGTCCGATCCAGGCCCGCGCGAAGGTCTCTGCCGTCAGATCGAGGCTCGCGTGATGATCGTGCGTCCGCCTCGCGAGGAACGCGTGGATGCGCCCGGAATAGCGGTCGTACAGCGCTCGAAAGGCTTCGGGATCGTTGCGTGCCGCTGCCAGGAGGCCGGCATCCGAGTCGTCTTGGCGCCAGGAGCTCGTCATCCGCATCGCTTCCATTAGATGCCGGGAGCGACGCGAATTGTTTCAGGCCCGGTCCCCCGGGCAACGCCCGGGGGCCACCGAGCAAGGTCCGAGGGACTGTCCCTCGGACCTGGCCGGCGTGGACTAGTCAGGTGCCAGGCAGCGGACACGGCTCTCTCGGAGACCTCTACCAACAGCCGCCGCAGCCGGGCTTAGCCCGGTCAACTGGCCGCTAGGACGAGGGATTGCGCTCCCTAGGCCGGGTGACCTATGGACGAACCGACGACCAGCAGCTATCCATTTAGGTAGGGATCGGAGGGAGGACGGGTGCGTCGCGTGACTCTGGGGGTGCTTTGTGGGCTGCTCGCTGCGGCTTGCGTGGCGACGAGCGGCTCGTCGACGGGCTCCCACGAGTCTCTGCGCGCGATGCGTCACTCGATCAAGCAAGCAAGGCTCGAGTCGCGCCTGGCGCGGCTTCGGGCCGGAACGGTCCGCGTCGAGCTTCTGGCCGCACGGCCGGCCCAGGCTCGGGCCCTCGTTGCAAGGCGCGGCGGGCGCGTCGAAGCGGCCTACCGCGACCTCGTCGAAGCTCGTGTCCCCGTCGGCTCCCTTCGAGTACTCGCGCGCGATCCTTCTGTCCGCTACGTCAGTGAGCCCGCGCGACCGGTGCCCGAGGCGGTTCGCGGCCAGGGCGTGGCCACGACGGGCGCGGCAGCCTGGCACAGAGCCGGCGGAAAAGGCGAAGGCGTCAAGATCGCCGTCCTCGATCTCGGCTTCGAGGGCTACCGCCACAGCCAGTCGAGCGGCGACCTGCCGACCTCGCTCGTCAAGGTCGACTTCTGCCCGTCCGGCGGCTTCCAGGCCACGAGCCACGGGACCGCCGTCGCCGAGATCGTCGCCGAGATGGCGCCTGCCGCGAAGCTGTACCTGATCTGCGCGCAGAGCGTCGCGGCGCTCGGCCAGGCCGTCCAGTACGCGCGCGCACACGGCATCCAGATCATCAGCCACAGCGTCAGCTGGCTCAACACGAGCCGCGGCGACGGGGCCGGCGCGGCCGACTCGCCCGAAGGAATCGTGGCCGCCGCCCGCAGCGCGGGCATTCTCTGGGTGAACGCGGCGGGCAACCGGGCGCGGCAGCATTGGAGCGGCACCTTCACCGACGCGAATGCGAACGGCTGGAACGAGTTCGCGCCGGGCGACGAGGGGAACACGATCACCCTTCCGGCCGGGGCTTTCACGTGCATCGCGCTGAAGTGGGACGACTGGCCCGCGAGCGCCGAGGATTACGACCTCTACCTGACCCGCTCACCCGACGGCGTCGTGGTCGCCTCCTCGACGAACCCCCAGACCGGCACGGAACCTCCCACCGAGCTCACCTGCCACGGGAACGGCTCAGGAGTCTCGGAGACGTACGCGATCGGGATCCGCGCCAACCGCACTTCCGGTCGCCCCCTGCGGTTCGACCTCTTCGTCTACCCCGGTCCGGATCTCGAGTACCAGACCGCGGACGGCAGCGTGACCGAGCCCGGCACGTCTGCCTCGGCCCTGACGGTCGGCGCGGTCTGCTGGCAGGACAGCTCGCGGGAGCCGTACAGCTCGCGCGGGCCCACGATCGACGGCCGCATGAAGCCCGACCTCGCCGGGCCGGACTCGGTTTCCTCGTACACGTTCGGGCCCTTCGCCGGCTGCGGCTATAGCGGCTTTGCGGGCACGTCTGCGGCTGCGCCGCACGTGGCCGCCGCCGCGGCGCTCGTCAAGCAGGCCAATCCCGGCTTCGGGGCCAACGAGCTTCAGGCCTACCTCGAGGACCACGCGCTCGACCTGGGAATCGCCGGCAAGGACTCGTCATTCGGCAGCGGCGTGCTCGCGCTCGGGGCCGCGCCCCGGCTGCCGAAGCGAGCCTGTGTCGTACCGCGAGTGCTGGGTCGTCGGCTGGCTTCGGCTCGCACGGCGCTTACTCGCGCAGGCTGCCGTCTCGGACGGGTGCGCCGAGCCTACTCACGGGCACGAGCCGGTCGCGTGATCGTGCAGCGCCCCCGGCCCGGCACGCACCTTGCTCCACGCGGCCGCGTGAATCTGACGCTCAGCCGCGGACACCACTAGCCCGCGCAGCATCCCGGCCATGGACGAGTGGCTGAGCCAGCACCGTGACGCGGTCGCAGCGAAGGCCGGCATCGATTGGCAGAGCTCGAGCTCAACGAGTCGACCGTTGAGACCCTCCTCGAGGTCGCCCGGATCGAGAAGCCCCTGCTAGTCCGGGCTTCTCTGCGGAGTAGTCGGAAGTGTTGATCCCGGCCGCATGCGGGTGTAGCGTCGCCCGCATGAGAGCAGGTCACGCAAACGACCCGAGGAGAGCCGGGCTTTGAAACACGAGGTCATGTACGGCCAGGTCTACGCGCTCGGAGTCCTCACGCTCGATCCGGGCGAGAAGGTCCAAGCAGAAGCTGGGGCCATGGTCAGCATGTCGGACACGATCACGGTCGAAACGGGCGTGAAGGGCGGCGTCTTTTCAGGTCTCAAGCGCAAGGTGCTGGGCGGTGAGAGCTTCTTCATCGAGACATTCACAGCCCAAGGCGCCGGCGAGGTCACGGTGGCGCCCTCGCTTCCCGACGACATCATGCCGATCGAGCTCCAGGGACAAACTCTTCTCGTCCAATCCGGGTCGTTCCTCGCCGCTACGCCGGACGTCGAGATCGATACCAAGTGGGGAGGCGCCAAGACCTTCTTCTCCGGCGAGGGTCTCATCATGCTCCGCTGCTCAGGTGTTGGAACCGTCTTCGTTGCGAGCTACGGGGCGATCCATCCGATCGACCTTGCCGATGGCGAGCGGTACACGGTCGACACGGGTCACATGGTCGCCTTCGACGAGTCCGTTACCTACGAGGTCGGCCGGGCGGGAAGCTGGAAGACGACCCTCTTCGGCGAGGGTCTCGTCTGCAAGCTGACGGGACCCGGTCGCTTCTACCTCCAAACGCGCAACCCGATCGGCCTCGTCGACTGGCTGGCCTCCCGGCTCCCGACGCGTGACGGTGAGGGATCCGGGGTAAGCCTCTTCGAAAGATCCGATTGAACGGTAGACGCACTGCGAGTGTCGCGCTCCGAGGCCAAGCGCGCGGCGCACGCTCGGATTGAAGAACTTTTCGGCTACTCGCGCTCGACGGCCCAGGTGCGACCGCCGTCGAGCGATCGCCAGGTGATCGTGCCCTCTTCGTCCCGCGTGAACGCGGTGACGTCGAAGCCGTGGACGGTGAGGGTTGGCCAGGCCGCATCCACGGAGCGTGCGAGCACGTCGCCTCCCGCGTGCGGCAGCCTCAGGACGCGCACCCGCCGGCCCTGCACGAGCAGGAGCCGCGGTGAATTGTCCAGGCCGACGCCTCCCACCCGGCGGCTTACGAGCGCGACCGCACCGCCCGGGACAGGATCGGCGTCGACGATCGCACCCGGCAGGTGAGCGACGTGGCGGCCGTGTAGACCACCGCGGCCAGGCGGCCAGGCGACGGCGCGGTAGAGCCGCCCGCCGCGCCACCACCAGAGAGTTCCGGACACGGCGACGAAGCCGTTGGCCGCGGCCTCGCCCGTGCGGTGCCAGCGGGCGCCGTCGTCGTCCGTCCACAGCCGCACCGTCCGGCACCCGCAGGCGGAGACCCGGTCGCCGGTGGAGACGATCCCCGCCCGCGCGGACGTGCGCACGAGCCGGTTGGCGCTGCGCGGATAGATCCGGCTCCACGACCGGCCGCCGTCGTCGGTCGCATAGACCCCGTCTTCGCGGCTCGCCCAACCGTGGAGCTCGTCGGCGAAGCTGCGGTGCTCGGGGAGCCCGCTCTCGCCGTTGCCGACCGGGCGACTGAGCGCGGAGGCGAGCGCGAAGCCCTGCACCCCGCCGGTGTACGTGCCGAGGTAGAGCCTCTGGCCGACGATCGTGGGCGCAACTACCGACGGGCCCGCGAGCCGGGCGCGGAACCGCTTCGCTCCCATGCGGGCGTCGAAGCCGAGGAGAGCCGAGCCGTCGGTCGCGTTCCCGGCCAGCCAGACGGTGGTACCGGCGACGGTCGGCGAGCCGTTCAGCACGCCGATTCCGACCGGTCTGCTCCACTTGACATGGCCACGGCAGCGGCGATCGACGTCGATCCGGACGAGCCGGGTGGGCGTCGCCGCGTAGAGCGCTCCCGTCAGGGGGGAGTAGGCGAGCTGGGAGAGGAGCGGCGAGGCAAGCGTCGGCCGGGCGAGCCGGACCGCGAACAGGGGGCCGCGCACGATCCGAGCGCTCCGCCAGACATAGAGGAAGCCGTCCTTGTTCAGCACGCCGACGAGCTCGCCGCAGGAGCGATGCCGGAAGAGGACAGGGGAGCCGACGAAGTCGAGGTCGAGCGACGCGCGGATCCGCGAGGGATGGTTCGATGCGCGAAGGGAGAGATCCGGCCCGAGCTCGACGAGGTGCTCGCCGTAGCCGGCCGACTCGCGGAAGCGCCGACCGGTGTTCGCGCCGCCGCGGAAGGCGTTGCCGGTGGCGACGAAGAGCGAGCCTCGCGCGGGACTGTAGGAGACGCCGCCCCAGCCCCATACTCCTCCGCCGCCGCCGAGCCTGCGCGGCACGACCGTCCACTGCGACACCGCGCGTGTCGCGATGTCGACGCGCATCACCTTGCCTTCCATCGGGTGGTCGCAATAGGAGCCGGTCCCGAAATAGACGGCCCCGCCGACGATGGTCAGGGCTCCCCAGACCAGCTCCCGCCGGAAGTCCCGGTAGAGCACGACCGGCCATCCCGGCCGTTCGATCCCGGTCGCCAGGTCGAGCGCGTGCAGCCGGCCGAAGGCGTCGACGACGTAGAGCGCGCTCGTGGCGGGGTCGATCGCCGGCGTCCCGGTGACGCCGTAGCCGTCGATCTGCCCGCAAACACGCTCCAGCTGCCCGAGCTCGACCCGCCAACGGACGTAGCCGTTCTCGGAGAGCGCGTAGACGACGCCCTTCGAGGTCGCCGCGTACACGGTCCGGCGACCGGCCGCCGGCAGGCCGTCCGCGACGAGCGCCTGCGAGCTGATCCGGCCGGCGACGGGCGCGTACCAGGCCGGCCGTACCGAGTGGGTCGAGAGCGACACGGCCGTCGCCGAGCTGCGTGCAGGGTCGTTCCCGTAGACGAGCCAGCCGCCGACCGGCTGCTCCGAGGCGCGGCCGGCGCCGGCGAGCAGCAGCACGATCGCCGCGCCGCTCAGAACGCGGGCAACTCGACGCACAGCTCGATCCCTACGCGCTCAGGACGTCCTCGGAGGGATCGCCGGCGGAGCGGAACGGCCGCGGCCGCGAGCCGGTCCTTGTCAGCGCTTCGGGGCGAACGACCACGGCCACGCTGGTCGAGCGCCCCAGGCGCAACGCGCCGAAGACGACGAGCGCGAGCGATCCGGCGAGGACGGCCCGTGCGAGCGGGTCGCTGCTCCAGTGCTCGCTCGCGAGGATCGGCGCGAGCAGAACGGGCACCAGCGCCTGGGCCGTCAGGACGACCGGCACGACGCGCGTCGCGGGACGGCGCTGGAAGGCGGACATCTCCGTGACCATCCCGAACCCAACTCCGAGCAGTGTCACTGTGAGCCAGAAGAGCAGTCCGGGGACAGCCCCATTCGTGAAGTCGTCGGTCGCAAACTTCGTCGCCAAACCGACGAAGGCGTAGGCGAGCCCGGCGCCGACGGCGAGCATCCCGGCCGACCGGCGCGCGATCCCCGTCAGGACATACGGCGCGACGGCTGCCGCGGCGACCGCTGCCAGCACGAGCGTCAGCCTCGCGCCGCCCGCGTGGGAAGACGAATGCGGCGGCGTCGCGAACGCGAGCCCCGAGATGCCGAGCACGATCGCGACGACGCCGATCACCTCCTGCCTGCCCACGTGCTCGCCGAGCCTGGTCGCGCCCACGACCATCAGCACGATCAGGCCGACGGCGAGAGCCGGCTGAACGATCGTCAGGGGAGTGAAGAGCAATGCCGCCGCCTGGACGAGCCAGGCGACGAGGCCGAGCAGCGCCCCCTGCAGCCAGCGCCGGCGCGCGGCCAGCTGTCGAAGCATCGACGGTCGCAGCGCGTGCCGGACGGGCACCGAGCGCGCTTCGTATGCCTGCAGTGCGATCCCGACCGCGTACAGGGCCGCCGCCGAGCAGGCGACGATGAGCCCGAGAAGCTCAACCATCCGCTCGCGCGCCGGCAAGGTGCGCGCGATTGCCCCAGAGGAGCGCGAGCCGAGACGAGGCCCAGCTGACCACAGGTGTTGCGAGCAGGACGACCGCCCCGGCGACGACGTCCAGGACGAAATGGTTCCCGGTCGCGACGATCGAGTACGTGACGAGGAACGGGTAGAAGAGCCAGATCAGCTTCGCCCACCAGCGGCGGCTGAGCGTCACGCCGGCGACGCTGAGCACGATCGCGTACGACGCGTGCAGGCTCGGCATCGCCGAATAGGGGTTGTTGAGCGTGTTGATGAACGAGGAATGCAGGTTGAGGCTGTTCTCGTCGAGCGTGTCGACGAACGAGCCCAGCATGCGCGGCGGGGCCAGCGGATAGACGAACATGACCACGAGCGACACGTAGTTCGCCGCGAGCAGCGCGTCCCGGACGCGGGCGAACCGGTCGTTCCGGCGGAAATAGACCCAGAACAGGAAGAGGATC
>Ga0066709_100000304_pt1 | contig 24241 bp, 21 predicted proteins | sample GraSoiAngelo_158_FD_79665 | JGI IMG/M metagenome (GOLD analysis project Ga0066709, IMG submission 79665) | Grasslands soil microbial communities from the Angelo Coastal Reserve, California, USA - 14_1009_16_30cm | ecosystem: Environmental > Terrestrial > Soil > Grasslands | place: USA...
ATCGAGTCGGCCAAGGCCGTGTGCGCCGGGTGCGGGGTGCGGGAAGCCTGCCTCGAGTTCGCGGTGCTCACCAACCAGGAGTTCGGTGTGTGGGGCGGCACCTCCGAGGAGGAGCGCCGCCGCCTGCGTCAGGCCCACCGCGGCAAGGTCTTCGTCTCCTGATCCGCGCCGGCGCGGCCGCCCCGGGCCTTCAGCCGTCGGCCGCGGTGTGCGAGCCGGTCCAGGCCAGCAGGTCGTCGGCCCCCCACGAGTTCACGATCGACGACGCCGGCACCTCACACTCCCCCGCCCGCGCACAGCCGTAGCGCTGCCAGTTGAGCTGGCCGGGCGCGTGCGCGTCGGTGTCGATCGACACGCGGCAGCCCGACTCGACCGCGATGCGCAGGAGCCGCTTGGGCGGGTCGAGGCGCTCGGGTCGGCAGTTGATCTCGACCGCGGTGTCGAACTTCGCACACGCCGCGAACACCAGCTCCGCGTCGAAGGTGGACTCGGGCCGGCCCCGGCCGGCGAGGAGCCGGCCGGTGCAGTGGCCCAGGATGTCGACGTTGGGGTCCGCGACGGCCGACACCATGCGCTCGGTCATGGGCCGGCTCTCCATGCGCAGCTTCGAGTGGACGCTGGCCACCACGACGTCGAGGCCCGCGAGCACGTCGGCGTCCTGATCGAGCGTGCCGTCCTCGTTGATGTCGACCTCGATGCCCGTGAGGATGCGGAAGGGATCCAGCTCCTCGTTCAGCTCGGCGACGACGTCGAGCTGCTGCAGCAGTCGCTCGCGCGAGAGGCCGCTGGCCACGGTGAGACGCGGCGAGTGATCGGTGAGCACGAGGTACTCGTGGCCGAGGTCGCGGGCGGTGCGGGCCATGTCGACGATCGGGCTCCCACCGTCGGACCAGTCGGAGTGCGTGTGGCAGTCGCCCTTGAGGAGCGCGCGGATCGCAGCGCCCGGGCCCGTTCGCGGCGCGGTGGCCTCGATGGCATCGGACTCGAGCCGGTCGAGGTACGCGGGCGTGCCGCCCGCGAGCGCCTCGGAGATGACGCGCTCGGTCGTCTCGCCGACGCCCTTGAGCTCGCGCAGGCGCCCGGTCTCGGCACGCGCCCGGAGCTCGGCCGGGTCGAGCTGCTGGACCGCGGCGAGCGCGCCGCGGAACGCCCGCACACGGTACGTGGGCGCGCGCGACTCCTCGAGCAGGAAGGCGATGCGCTCGAGCGCCGCGACCGGGTCCACGGGGGGCGAGCGTACCGGGACGCCCGCGCGACATGATGAGGTCACGAGATCGGGCCTGTGACCAACATCGTCGTGCTGGCCGACACCCACATCCGAAGGGGCTCGCGCCGCCGCTTGTCGGACACCGTTCGTGCCGAGCTCGGGCGCGCGGACGTGATCCTCCATGCGGGCGACCTGCTCGTGCCCGAGCTGCTCGACGAGCTGTCGGGGTTCGCGCCGGTCCACGCGGTGCTGGGAAACAACGACCACGAGCTGGTCGGGTGCCTTCCCGAGCAGCTGGTGGTCGACATCGATGGCGTTCGCATCGCGATGGTCCACGACTCCGGCGCACGCGCCGGGCGGGCCGGTCGTCTGCGGCGCCGCTTCCCGGACGCGGCGGTGGTGGTCTTCGGCCACAGCCACGTCCCGATCGACGAGCTCGGCATCGACGGCCAGCGTCTGTTCAACCCGGGCTCGCCGACCGAGCGGAGGGGTCAGCCTCATCACACGCTGGGCCGGCTCGGTCTCGTCGACGGCCGGGTGGCGGTCCATCACATCCACGTAGTGTGAACGCGTGCGGAAGGCGTTGGGCGTGGTCGACGTGGTGTTCGCGCCGTCGCCTCTGCCCGAGGCCGCCCGCCGGGCGCAGGCGCTGGGTTTCGCGCACATCGACGTCCCGTGCGACTGGCAGGGCGACCTCGCGCTGCCGGTGGGCGACCGGATGGCGCACCCCTCGCCGCGTCCGCACTGCTCGTGCCCCGCTCCACCGGAGGCGGAGGGCATGTGGGAGCGGGCCGTGCGCGCCTATCGCCGCACCCCCGGCGTGCGCATGGAGCCGTGGCCCGGCTCGATCGTCGGCAGCGTGACCGCGGTGAAGGCCATGCTCGACGAGGTGCCGGGGCTGCGGCTGCTCGTCGACACGGGCCACGTGGCCAACTGGGGCGAGGACCCGGCGGAGTTGCTGCCGTGGGCCGACCACGTGCAGCTGCGCCAGGCGGCCAGGGGCGTGCCCCAGGCCCTGGAGGGCGACGTGGACTTCGCCGCGCTGTTCCGCAGGCTCGACGCCATGGACTACGGCGGTCTGCTCAGCGTGGAGTACTTCGACCTGCCCGACATGGGCTGGGGCCTCGACGACCCCGTCGCCCACGCCACCGCGCTGGCCGAGCAGCTGCGGCCGCTGTTGGGGGCGTGCGCGTGAGGGTGCTGAGCCAGTTCGGGGGCGGGATCTCCAAAGAGATCACGGACGCGGTGCCCGAGGTCGAGGTCGTCGAGGTGCCGACCGACGGCGACGTGGACCCCACGGTCGAAGGTGAGGTGCTGCTGGCCATGCACCGGTCGGCCACGCTGCCGGAGCTCGCATCACGCGGCGTCCGCTGGGTGCACAACTTCGGGACCGGGGTCGACGGGTTTCCGCAGGAGGTCTACGCGGGCCGCACCGTGACGTGCTCCCGGGGGGCGGGGGCGGTGCCGATCTCCGAGTTCGTGCTCGCCACCATGCTCGCGTTCGAGAAGGACGTTCCCGACGTCTGGCTGCACGAGCCGCCGAAGCACTGGTCGTGGGCCCAATTGGGTCAGCTGCACGGGCGCACGCTCGGACTGATCGGCCTGGGCGGCATCGGCACCGCCATCGCGTCGCGGGCGCTCGCGTTCGAGATGCGCGTGGTCGCCACCCGCCGCTCGCACGCGCCCAGCCCGCTGGCGGGCGTCGAGGTCGTGGACCTCTCGCGGCTGCTGCCTGCGGCCGACCACCTCGTCGTCGCCGCGCCTGCCACGGCGAACACCCGGCACCTGCTCGACGCGAGCGCGCTCGCGTCGGTGAAGCCCGGCGTGCACATCGTCAACATCGCGCGCGGCTCCCTGATCGACCAGGATGCGCTCCGCGTCGCGCTCGACGACGACCGGGTGGCCAGGGCCAGCCTCGACGTGTGCGATCCCGAGCCGCTGCCCGCGGGCCACTGGCTTTACGCGCACCCGAAGGTGCGGCTCAGCGCGCACATCTCGTGGAGCTCGCCGGACCTCTACAACCGCATCCTCGAGCTGTTCGTCGCCAACCTGCGGCGTTACCTCGCAGGTGAGCCGCTCGAGGGTGTGGTCGACCCGGTGGAGGGCTACTGAGCTGAGCGGGCCGGGCATCGCCGTCATCGGCACCGGTTTCGGCGCGCGGGTCCACGTGGAGGCGTTCCGCGCCGCCGGGTTCGTGGTGCGCGCCCTCGTGGGGCGCGATCGCGACAGGACCGCGCGGCGCGCGGAACGCCTCGGCGTACGCGCGCTCACGTCGGTCGACGACGCGCTCGCGCTACCCGACGTCGACGCGGTGAGCATCGCGACCCCACCGCACACCCACCACCGTCTGGTGCTCGACGCGGTCGCCGCGGGCAAGCACGTCGTGTGTGAGAAGCCGTTCGCGCTCGACGCCGCTGAGGCGCGTGAGATGGCCTCCGCCGCGGCGCGTGCCGGCGTCACGGGATTCGTCGGCCACGAGTTCCGGTGGGCGACCGAGCGTGCGCTCGTCGCGCGGGCGATCGCGGAGGGACGCGTCGGCGAGCCGCGGCTGGCCACGCTGGTGTCGTACGTGCCGCTCCTCGCCGACCCGGCCGCGCCCGCTCCCGACTGGTGGTTCGACAACGCGCGTGGCGGCGGCTGGCTCGGTGCTTCGGGTTCGCACGCGGTCGATCAGGTGCGCGTCTGGCTGGGCGAGGTCGAAGCCGTGCAGGGACGGTTGTCGATGACGTCCGCGCGCGACGGACGGGTTGCCGCGGCCGACTCGTTCACCGCACTGCTCGATACCGCGTCGGGCGCGCACGCGGTCGTGCAGCAGACGGCCGGCGCGTGGGGGCCGGCCACCGACGTGGCGCGGGTGGCGGGCACCGATGGCACCTTGTGGATCGACGCCGGGCGCGTGTGGCACGCGGACGCGACCGGCGCGCCGCGGTGCCTCGACGTTCCCCCCGACCTGGCGCTGCCGCCGGCGCCACCGGCGAGCACCGATCCGCGTCACCGCTTCACCCACCTCGAGCTGGGCCCCTACACGCGCTTGGCCGAGGCGTTCGCGGCGCGCATCGGCGGCGGAGAGCCGTCGTCACCCGTCGAGCCCGCGACCTTCGCGGACGGCGTGGCGTGCATGGAGGTGCTGGACCGGTTGCGTCAGCCCTGATCGGCGGCCCGGGTGCGCAGCACCCGCTCCACCTGGTCCTTGCCCTCGAGCAACAGGCGCCGGATGGGGGGCACGTCGATGCCCGATGTGAGCTCGGCGTCGGTGCGCGCCACGACCTCGGGCGTCGCCACCGCGGCCGGGTACATCGTGCCCGCGAAGGTGAGCGCCACCTCCTGGCCCCGCTCGCGCCACATGGGCCCGAGGGCGTCGAAGTAGGGGTCGACGTAGGGCGTCAGCAGGTCCTCCTGGTCGGGCTGCTGGAAGCCGCGCACGTGGGCCCGGAGCATGGCGAGCGCCGTGGCCGGGTCCTTGATGGCATCCCACGCGGCGGCCTTCGCCGCCGGGTCCGGACGCGCGGCGCGGGCGGCGGCCGCGTGGCGCAGGCCTGCGTCGGTCGGGTCGCGCTCGGCCTCGGCGTCGATCGTGGCCACGTCGAGGGCGCCCGCCGCAGCCAGCGACTCGATGACGTGCCAGCGGAACTCGGTGTCGATCGTCAGCCCGTCGACAGTGACCGCGCCGTCGAGGAGACCGCAGGCGTGGTTGAGGTGCGCCTCGTCGCGTGCCGCCGCCACGAACGCGCGGGCCCACGCCAGCTGGTGGTCGCTGCGCGGGGGCGCGGCACCCAGCTCATGCCACGCCGCGCCGGCCAGCCGCAGTCGACCCTGCTCGCGATGCGGCGGAGCCCCCAACACGAGCACCGCAGACGCCGCCTGGGTGAGAAGGCTCGTGATCACGCTGATCTCGGACTCCGTCGCGATGTTGCCGAGCACCACGTCGAGATACCTGCGTGCGGACAGCTCCGCGTCGCGGAGCATGTCCCACGTCGCGGCCCAGCACAGTGACCGGGCCAGCGGGTCGACGATTCGTCCGAGGTGCGCGGTGACGGTGGCGAGCGAGCGTTCGTCGAAGCGCACCTTGGTATACGCGAGGTCGTCGTCGTTCACGAGCACGAGGTCGGGCACCTGCCGTCCGTCCAGCTCGGGGACGACGGTGCGTTCCCCGTCGACGTCGATCTCGACCCGCTGGTGTCGGGTGAGCTGCTCGCCGTCGCGGTCGTAGAGGCCGATGGCGATGCGGTGCGGGCGCAGCACGTCGTGCCCGGGAGGGGCGGTCTGCACCACCGCGAACGACGAGAAGCAGGGCGTCTGCCCGCTCCCGGCGGCCGTGTCGAACGAGGCCTGCACGGTGTTGACCCCTGCGGTCTCCAGCCAACGGGCGGACCAGTCGTCGAGGTCGCGACCCGACGTCTCCTCGAGCGCGGCGAGGAAGTCGGCCAGCTCGGTGTTGGCCCATTCATGGCGACGGAAGTAGTCCGCACAACCGCGCAGGAACGCCTCGTCGCCCACCCAGGCGACCAGCTGGCGCAACACCGACGCCCCCTTCGCGTAGGTGATGCCGTCGAAGTTCACGTGCACCGCGTCGGTGTCGACCATGTCGGCCGCAATGGGGTGGGTGGTCGGCAGCTGGTCCTGGCGGTAGGCCCATGTCTTCCACGCGTTGGCGAACGTCGTCCACGAGCCGCGGAAGCGCGTGGCCTCGGCCTGGGCCAGGATCGACGCGTAGGTGGCGAAGCTCTCGTTGAGCCAGAGGTCGTCCCACCACCGCATGGTGACGAGGTCGCCGAACCACATGTGCGCCAGCTCGTGAAGGATCGTCTCTGCCCGCCGCTCCCGCTCGGCGTCGGTGACCTTCGACCGGAACACATAGGCCTCGAGGAACGTGACGCACGCCGCGTTTTCCATCGCGCCGGCGTTGAACTCGGGCACGAACACCTGGTCGTACTTCTCGAACGGGTACTTGTGGTCGAACACCCGCTCGTAGAAGTCGAGCCCCTGCGCGGTGACCTCGACGATCTCGCCCGCGTCGAGGTGCTCGGCAAGCGACTGCCGGCAATAGACGCCGAGGTCGATGCCGCGGTGCGAGCTGCGCTCGACGTGGTACGGCCCGGCGACGACCGCGGTGATGTAGGTGGGCAGCAGGAAGGTCGGCGCGAACGTCCAGTCGCCCGCCTCGCCCTCGACCGGTTGCTTCACCGCGGGCGTGTTGGCGACCACCAGCCAGCCGGCAGGGGCGCGCACGGCCAGCGCGAAGACCGCCTTGAGGTCGGGTTGGTCGAAGCACGGGTAGACGCGATGGGCGTCGAACGGCTCGAAGTGAGTGAAGAGGTACACGCTGCCGTCGACGGGGTCGACGAAGCGGTGCAGGCCGACGCCGGTGTGCTCGTACGCACAACGCGCCCGTACCGTCAGCACGTTGTCGGCGTCGAGCTCGTCGACGTGGATGCGGTTGCCGTCGAAGGCGCCCGCCCGGAGCGGCCGTCCGTTCAGCGCTGCGCTCGTGACCTCGGGTGCGACGAGGTCGACGAACGTGCTCGCGCCCGGCTCTCTGCACCGGAAGCGGATGGTCGTCGTGCAGCCGAAGGTCTCCTCGCCGGTCGTGAGGTCGAGAGCGATGTCGTAGGACAGATCGGAGAGGAGCGAGGCTCGTGTGCGCGCTTCGTCGCGCGTCAGGTTGTTCTCGCTCACATGCCCACCTTAGAAAGCGCGCGTCACCGCGCGCGTCGGCCCGAAGCTGTGGCAGGCGAGCGCGTGCAGGTTGCCGAGCCCGCCGCACACGAGCACAAGCAGATGCTCCGGGCCCTCCAGCAGGTGGACGAGCCCGCGGTCGTCGATCCGGCCGTTCTCCTCCGCCCGGCGGCGGTGCGCCTCGGGCCACGCGGTGGCAGGCAGCGCGGCGTGCTCCCACAGCAGCTGCTGCACCTCGGCCAGGTCGGGGACGTCGCGGGCGATGAGGTCGACCCACGGAGGAGCGATCGCCACCAGCACCTCCGCACCGTGGTGGGCGCCGATGAAGGCGTTGGTGCCCGGGAAGGCGAGCGAGGACCCGATCACCTGCAGCAGCTCGGGCCCGCTCGTGGCCGTGATGTCGGCGACGTCGATGGTGCCGGTCACCCCGTGGACCGTGACCGCGTTGCCCGGCACGCCCCGGCGCGCGGCCAGCGGTGCCCACGGCGAGCGCTCCTCCCACTCGGCCACGACGACCCCGGTGACCCGGCCGGGCTGGCCGAAGACGCTCTTGGAGGACGCGCCGACGACCTGCCCACCCACGTTGCGCATGGTCAGACGGGTGGCCCGGCCGATGGCGGGCGCGGGCCCCGCCTCGCCGCCGAAGCAGCCGGGGCCGTACGGGATCTTCAGCTCGTGGCGGCCGGGCCCGTTCACGAACATGCCCGGCACGACGCAGCTGGTCGTGGTGTTCAGGGCGAAGAGGTTGTGCTCGGGTGCGCTCATGGCCTCGATCGCCGCGCACAGCAACGGCATCGCCGCCGGAGGGGCGCCCGCCATCACCGCGTTGACCGCCAGCTTCTCGACCGTGCACCTCCCGGCCCGCGGCGGCAGCGTGCCCAGGAGCTGGTCGGGGAAGCGGCCCGAGGCGATCACGTGCCCGCGGACGAGCTCTTCGCGAGGCGGTACGAGAGGCAGCCCGTCGCCCCAGCCCGCGTCGGTGGCGAGCCGGGTGAAGGCGACGACGTCTTCGTCGACCTCGATGCGCCTACTCGTCAGCCACTCGAGCTGGCAACCCGAAGGCCCGCAGGAGTGGTCGATAGTGCTGTCTGGCAATGCCTCGCACCTCGTCTTCCGGTAGCGTCTCCAACGGATACGGGAGCACGTGGATGCGCAGCGCGGCGCGGCCCGCGTTGGCCGCCATCGTGTGCGCGAGCGCCTCGAACTCCTGGGTCACGGCGACGACCGCCGCCTTCCCCCTGGACGCCACGGCGACCGTGTCGTGGACGCTCCAGGAGGTGCACGACCCTCAGTTGCCGAGGCCCACCACAGCGAGGTCGACCTCGTCGGCGAACGCCTCGAGCGCGGCTCGGGTGGCAACGCCCTCGTCGCCGATGCGGTTGCCCGCGCACCAGAGGCGCACCCGGGCGCCCTCGGCCTCGAACGACCGTGCCCACTCGTCGATCACCCACTCGAACGAGCGCCAGGTGCGGTCGTAGCGGATGCCGACGAGCCTGCCCGTCAACCGGTCGACGTCGGGACCGGGGCCGACGTCGTCGTCGGGCGGCGGCGCGGTGGGGTCGAGCACTGCGATGCGTCCCATCGGGGCAGTGTACGGCGTGCTCTAGACTCTGACGTCCACGTCAGACACGGGGAGGCCTCATGAGCGCGACCGAGGGCGCGACGCAGCCCGCCACCGAGCCGGCGTCCGAGCAGTACGACCCCTACGAGGCGTTCGGCGACCTGGCGGGCGACGTGCGCGACCCGTGGCCCGACCTGGCGGCCGCCCGTCGCCGCGCCCCGGTGCAGAAGACGAGCATCTTCGCGCTGGAGGGCGTCGAGGCCCCGCCCGACCTGCCCGACGAGTACACCGTCTACAGCTACGACCTGGTGTCGCAGGTGCTGCGCGACAACCACACGTTCTCGTCGGAGGTCTACGCAGCGATGATGGGCCCGGTGATGGGCCACACCATCCTCGAGATGGACGAGCCCGAGCACCGTCACCACCGCAGTCTGGTGGCCGAGGCGTTCCGCCAGAAGACGCTCGCGCGCTGGGAGTCCGAGCTCGTCTCCCCGGTGGTGGACGAGCTCATCGACGCGTTCGTCGGGCGCGGCAACGGTCGAGCTGAGCTCGTCCGCGAGTTCACCTTCCCGTTCCCCGTGCAGGTCATCGCGCGCATCCTCGGGCTCCCGCGGAGCGACTACCCGCGCTTCCAGCGCTGGTCGCTCGAGCTGATCAGCGTGGGCACCGACTGGGACCGCGGCATCGCCGCCTCGGAGAAGCTGCGCGACTACTTCAAGGAGATCGTCGACCGCCGCCGCGCCGAGCCGGCCGACGACCTCATCAGCGACCTGGCCCACGCGGAGATCGACGGCCACACCTTGAGCGACGAGGAGATCTTCGCGTTCCTGCGCCTGCTGCTCCCCGCCGGCGTCGAGACCACCTACCGTTCGTCGGGCAACCTGCTGTTCGGCCTGCTCACCCACCCGGACCAGCTCGCGGCGGTGCGCGCCGACCGCGCCCTGCTTCCGCAGGCGATCGAGGAAGGGCTGCGATGGGAGCCGCCGCTCCACGGCATCGCCCGGGTGGCGACCGTCGACACCGAGCTCGGCGGGGTGGCGATCAAGGCGGGAGCGGTGCTCAGCGTCGCCATCGGCGCGGCGAACCGCGACGAGACTCGCTACCCCGAGCCCGACCGCTTCGACATCTTCCGCGACCCGCAGCAGCACATCGCCTTCGGCTTCGGGCCGCACATGTGCCTCGGCATGCACCTGGCGCGCATGGAGACACGCGTCGCCGTCGACGCCCTGATCGAGCGGCTGCCCGACCTGCGCCTCGATCCCGAGGGCGACGACCCGCACATCCGCGGTCAGATCTTCCGGTCGCCCACCGCGTTGCCGGTGCTCTTCGGCTAGCCCCGTTCTTGTCGTAGTCAGCCGTCCTGAGGACGGGTGTCTACGACAAGAAGCGAGAGAAGCGCTCACGTCGGCTCGTGGGCGAGCGCGTCCTCCCACGACGCCCGCTCCGCGATGAGGCGGCGGTACGCCACGAGCAGCCGGGGGCGGCTGAGGGCGAGCGCGCCCACCAACCGGCCGGCGCGCCCGTAGATCGCGACGAAGCGACGCTCCGCGACCGAGCCGTGCACGATGCGGACCTCGTCGTCGGGCGCGCACGTGCCGACGAACTGGATCTTCGCGTCGTACTGGTCGGACCAGAAGTAGGGCACGGGCGCGAAGGGCTCGGCGCCCGCACCGGCCAGCAGGGCGCGTGCCGCGGCCATGCCCTGCTCGGCCGCGTTGGTCCAGTGCTCGACGCGCATGTCGACGCCGAAGAGCGGGTTGTGCCAGCGGGCCACGTCGCCTGCGGCCACCACGCCCGGCGCCGAGGCGAAGCAGCTCGCGTCACAGAGCACGCCGTCGCCGAGCGCGAGCCCCGAGCCCTCCAGCCACGCGGTCTCCGGCGCGACACCCACACCGACGACGACGACATCGGCGTCGATCGCGCTGCCGTCGCTCAGCCTGACGCGCTCCACCTGCTCGTCGCCGTCGAACCCGGCCGGCGCCACGCCGACGCGGAGGTCGACGCCGTTGTCGCGGTGGAGCTCCGCGCACGCCGCGCCCATCTCGTCTCCGAGGGCGCGGGCGAGGGGCACCGGCAGCGCCTCGAGCAACGTCACGTCGAGGCCGCTCATCCTGCAGGTAGCCGCGACCTCGGAGCCGATGAAGCCGGCGCCGATCACGACGACACGCGCGGCTGCATCCAGCGCGGCGCGGATGGCGAGGGCGTCGTCGAGGGTCCGCAGCACGTGGATCCCTGCGATGTCGGGAGTGCCCGGCAGCAGTCGCGGACGACAGCCGGTGGCGATGACCAAGCCGTCGAAGGCGACGCGCTCGCCGTCGTCGAGCACGACCGCTCGCGCGTCCAGATCGAGCGCGGTGGCTCGCCGGCCGAGCCGCATGTCGAGCGCGAGCGAGGAGTAGTCGTCGGCGGGACGCAGGACGATCTCGTCGGGGCCCCACTCGCCTGCGAGCACCTGCTTGGAGAGTGGCGGCCGGTCGTAGGGGAGCGACGGCTCGGCGCCGACGAGCACGAGCCGCCCGTCGTAGCCGTGTTGCCGGAGCGTCTCGACCGCGCGCAGGCCTGCGAGCGATGCGCCGACGACGACGATGGTGCGCGCGGCTCAGTCCTCCCGCGAGACGAAGTCGACCGCGACTCCCATCCGGCGCATGATGTCACGGCGTGGGTGCCGAGGAAGTCGAGCTCGTCGTCGTGGGCGGAGGCGTCGTCGGACTTGCGACGGGCTGGCAGCTGGCGCGCGCCGGTCACGAGGTGTCGGTGCTCGAGCAGGACGCGGTCGGCCATGCGCGCGGAAGCTCGCACGGCGCGTCGCGTGTCTTCCGCCTGGGGTACGACGATCCCGAGTACGTCGCAATGGCCGCGGCGTCGGCGCCGCTCTGGCGCGAGCTCGAGCAGGAAGGCCACGACCCGGGCCTCCTCACCCTGACGGGCGCGCTCGTCGCCGGTCCCGGGATGCGGGGCGTGCAGCGGGCGTTGACGGCCGCCGGCGTCGCGTGCGACGAGCTCGACGAGCGGGAGGCGCGCCGCCGCCATCCCGAGCTCACGCTGTCGGGGCCGCTGCTGTGGGAGCCGACGGCCGGCGTGCTGGCGGCGGACCGGTGCCTCGCCGCGCTGGTGCGCGCCCTCACCGCGGCCGGCGGCGACCTGCGGGAGGGGACGCGGGTGCTGGACGTGGCAGACGGCGACCGCGGCGTGACCCTCACCACGTCGGCGGGAAGCGTGCGTGCCGCGGCCGCGGTCCTGTGCTGCGGCGCGTGGGCGCCCGAGCTCCTGCGGCCCCTCGGCATCGGCGTCGGGATGGTGGCGACGCGTGAGCAGATCGCCTACGTGGCGCCGGCCGGGACCGGTGGGCGCGACGGGCGCGATGGGCGTGGTGAGCTGCCGGTGTTCATCGAATGGGACGAACCGTCGTACTACGGTCTGCCGACCCCGGCGCTCGGCTGGTACAAGCTCGCCGAGCACGGCACCGGGCCCGCGGTCGACCCGACCGACGAGCGGCGCAGCCTCGCACCCGACCCGATCGTGGCCGGCCGGCTCCGGGCCGCCGCCGCCCGCATCCTGCCCGGGTTCCGCTCCGAACCGGTGGCGCAGGAGACATGCCTCTACGACAACACCCCGGATCGCGACTTCATCGTCGACCGCCGCGGCCGCCTGGTGGTGGGCGCGGGCACGTCGGGCCACGGCTTCAAGTTCGCCCCCCTGCTGGGCGAGGCCCTTGCCCACCTGGCCCTGGGGCGGGAGCCACCCGTGCCCCGCGACCGTTTCTCGCTCACCCGCCCGGCCCTCGCCCGAGGAGGTGCCGGGCTCGACCGACCCCGGTGACGGCCGCATCTTGTCGTACGCAGCCGTGCCCAGGACGGCCACGTACGACACGAAGCGGGGGGTGGGGGGAGTTCCGGGTCGCCTTGGCCCGGAATTCGGCCGATACTGGTGCATGCCTTGGGGTTGGCGCACGCTGAGGGGCTTGGCGCCCCCGATCGCGCTCGCCGTCGCCGGGGGCGTCGGCCTGGTCGCCTGCGGCACGTCGAAGTACCACTACGTGACCACGAAGTCGCCCACCCTCGTCTACAAGATCCCGGTCGGCAAGCGGACCCTGCGCCGGGCGGTCGAGGCGGCCGACTCCTACTACAAGGTCCCGCGCACGTGGAAGGTCTTCAGCAAGGAGCAGGTGCTGTCGGCCATGCCCGGCGTCGACAAGCTCACGCCGACCGGTATCGCCGACCTGGTCGCGGGACAGAACGTGACCGGATTCGACGCGTCGCCGCGGCCGTCGCCTGCCAACCTGTTCTCGGCCACGTCCTCGCCGTCGGGGCGCGAGATGGTGCTCGTCCTCGACGACGACCAGCGCGATTCGGTCTCGCTCTCCGACATGCGCAACTTCCCCTTCAGCGTCGACGCGCAGCAGGGGGCACAGACGGATCAGCAGTCCGGCGAGCCGAAGGTCGAGGTCATCGCCCGCGACGACGAGGTCGTGCGCCCGGGCGGCTTCCACGGCACCCAGGTGCTGTTCAACCTCAAGGGAGACCACGGCCTGGCCTATACGGTGAACCAGACGACGTTGACCGATACCGCGTCGCGCCTGCTCTACACACTCGTGATCGGGTGCGAGGCGAGGTGCTACGTGCAGAATGCCAAGACCATCAACGAAGTCGTCGCGTCGTGGACGATCAAGGAGAACAAGTGAGCGAGCACCGCAGCGCAGCGAGGAGCGCAGCTCCCATGTGGCAGGTCGGTGCAGCGGCCGAGGGACGAGGCACGGTGAACCGATGAGCGAGGCTGACACCGGTAACGGGAACGGCAAGCCCGGGCTCGCGTGGCCCGACCACGACACCGGGCCGGTGCCGCCGGCCGAGTACAAGAGCCGCCCGCGCGACGACGAGCTGCCGACGCGCAAGCCGCTGGCGCCGTGGGACCGCGTCAAGCTGCTCCTCGCGATCGTCGCGCTCTTTCTCTTCTTCTTCTGGGGCGCGGTCTCCGACAACCCGATCATCTCCGCGCGGGACGCGTTCTGGGACACGGTGCGGTCGAAGGCCTGGCTCATCGGGCTGCTCATGCTCGAAGCCATCCGTCAGCTGCACTACGTCTTCTGCGAGCGTGACGCCGGCTACCACCGCTTCTGGAAGGAGCGCATCTTCGGCGGCGTCGATCGCCGCTTCAGCGGTGTCAGCGACTGGACCCGCTTCCGCATCGCGCGGACCATCAAGTGGGTCACGTTCCTCGTCGTCCTCGACCTGGTGCTCGCGTCGGCGTTCAAGGTCGCGCCGGCCACCGCGCTGTTCGAGCTGCCCGTGCGGCTGGTCCAGGCCCTGCCGTTCGTCTTCCAGTTCGGGATCCTCTTCTTCGTCATCATCATCCAGTTCGTCGGGCTGGCCTGGTACGCGGGTCGCCAGGGCATCGACGTCTACTTCCCCGACGACGTGAAGACCCGCTTCAGCGACGTGTGGGGCCAGGACGCGGTGCTCGCCCGGGTGCAGGAGAACATCGTGTTCCTCGAGGACCCGGAGTCGATCGAGGCCAAGGGTGGCCACGTGCCGAGCGGCATCCTGCTGTGGGGGCCGCCGGGCACCGGCAAGACGCTCATGGCCGAGGCGGTGGCGGGGGAGACGGGCAAGCCCTACGTGTTCGTCGATCCCGGTGGCCTCACCGCGTTCGGGTTCGGGGCCCTGGCCGTCAAGGGCGTCTTCCGCAAGCTGCGCAAGCTCGCGGTGCGCTACGGCGGCGTGATCGTCTTCTTCGACGAGGCGGACGCGCTCGGCAGCCGCGGCGCGCTCACGACGGGTGGGCCGTTGGGTGGTCAGATGTCGGGGCGCAACCAGGGCCCCTGGGCCACGTCGCCGTCGTGCAACGGCCTCTCCTACCTGGCGCCCGACACCGCGTCGATGCTGTTGCACACCGGGCTCGAGCCGTCGGCGGTCTCCGAGCCGCGGGGTCGGTGGCGCGACGGGTTCTTCATGATGGGGGGCATGGGCGGCGGCGGCATGCTGCAGGCGCTGCTGACCGAGATCTCGGGCCTCAAGAAGCCGCGGGGCCTCCTCAACCGGTACGGGCGGCGGTTGCTCGGCATGCGGCCCAAGCCTCCGCCCAAGTACCGCATCCTCGTGATGATGGCGACGAACATGCCGCAGGCGCTCGACGAGGCTCTCCTCCGACCCGGCCGCATCGACCGCATCTACAAGGTGGGCTACCCGTCGAAGGAAGGCCGCGTCCGCACCTACGAGGGCTACCTCGACAAGGTCAAGCACGTGCTCACGCCCGCCGACATCGACAAGCTCGCGACGATCACTCCCTACGCCACCGGCGCGACGATCAAGGACCTGATCAACGAGGCCCTCATCCACGCCATTCGAGAAGACCGCGACACGATCGACTGGCGCGACATCGTCAAGGCCAAGCAGCTGAAAGACCTGGGCCCGCCCGAGAACGTGGAGTACATCGAGCGCGAGCGCCACGCGGTCGCGGTGCACGAGGCGTGCCACGCAGTCGCCGCGTACCGCATCCGCCACCACCTCACGATCGACATCGCCACGATCGAGAAGGGGGGCACCTATCTCGGCATGGTCGCGTCGATCCCGCCCGAGGACCAGTTCACGCAGTGGCGCTCGGAGTACGAGGCCGACATCGTCGTGAGCCTGGCCTCTCTGGCCGGCGAGCGCCTGTTCTTCGACGGCGACAACTCGTCCGGCGTCTCCGGCGATCTCGAGGGCGCCACGCAGATCGCCACGCTGATGGAGGGTTACTGGGGGATGGGCTCCACTGTGGCCTGCCACGGGGTGACGCAGCGGGTCGGCATCGGTGGCGGCGGCAAGCCCGGTGAGGACGACAAGAAGCGGGAGAAGCAGGAGCTGCTGCGGGGGACGCTCGGCGAGCGCATCGAGGAGAAGCTGGCCGACCTGCTCACCCGGGCCGAGCAGCTCCTCGCCGACGACCGGCGTGCCGTGCTCGCCGTGGCCCACGCGCTCGAGACGAACAAGACCCTCACGGGCGAGGACATCGAGGCGATCATCGAGGGCATCCCGGGGCCGCTCATCGACGGGCAGGTCTACGCCACACCCGAGTTCGCCGAGGTGGCCGAGCGCTACCACGCGATGGTGCTCGCCGCCCACAAGGGCCACGGCCAGGTCGAGATCCCGTTGCCGGTGCTGAACGGCAACGGCCACAAGCCGCACTTCACCGAGGTCGAGCTCGTCGTCGACCCGTGGGCCACGCCCGGTGCGCTGATCGACCCCCGACCTCCCGCGCCGCCTGCAGAGCCCTAGACGCGCTACAGCAGGTCGAGCCGGGGATACGGACCGCCGAGGCTGCGACGCGCGTCGAAGCCGACGATCCCCTCGAGGACGGTCGCGTACACCGAGCGGAAGTCGGTCGTGTGCTTCAGGTCGCCGTCGTCGAGGTCGACCAGGCTGGGCTCGTCGCCGTAGAACGTGCCGCCCTTCACGCGCGGACCGGCGACGAGCACGGGGCCGGCCGCGCCGTGGTCGGTGCCGCCGCTCGCGTTGGCGGCCACCCGCCGGCCGAACTCGCTGTAGGCGACCATGACCACGCCTTCGCGGTGCGGGTCGCCTTCGAGGTCCGCGAAGAAGCGCGTGATGGACGCGTCGAGCTGGCCCAGGAGCTGGGCATGCACCGCCTTCTCGTTGGCGTGGGTGTCGAAGCCGCCGAGGCCGACGGAGTACACCGTCGTCGGGAGGTCGGCCTTGATGAGGCGGGCGACGAGCGAGAGCTGCTCGCCGAGCTCGCCGGTGTGCCCCGGACGGTCGGCGCCGTCCGCCACACCCTCGAGGTTGGCCGCGCCGGCCTCGCTCTCGGGCCGGCCCGCGACGACGTCGGCGATGGTGCGGCCGGTCGTGAGCAGGTCGGCGCCCGAGCGGGCGATGGCGGCGGCCAGGGGTGCGTCGAACCCATCGGGGTGTTGCATGGACCCGAACGCGGCCTTCAGCGCCGGTGTGCCCGGCAACGCGAACGGGCCGAGGGGTACGGCCGTCGCCGACGCCTTCTCGCCCCTGAGGATGCGAGGCACGCTCGCGCCGACCGCTATGGCGCGGAGGGGGTCGGTGCCTGTCGCGTCGAGCCACGGTCCGAGCCAGCCGGTGGTGCTGCCACCGTCGGTCGAGCCCGATTGCCAGATGTCCATCGACACGAAGTGGCTCCGGTTGGGCGCCGGGTAGCCGACGCCGCGCACGATCGCGAGCTGCCTCGCGTCCCAGAGGCGCTTGAGCCCGGTGAGGGCGGGATGGAGCGCGAGCCCGTCGGCGAGGGGGATGACGGCGCCGTCGGGGTGGCCGCCGTCGGAGAAGTTGCCGAGCTCACCCCGCGCGCCGAGGTAGCGGGCATCCTCGAACGGGATCACGGTGTCGAGGCCGTCGTTGCCGCCGTAGAGGGTGACGAGCACGAGCGTGCCCTTGCTCGACGCGGTCGGGACGGTCGTGGTCGTGGCCGCGGTCTTGTCGTCGCCGCGTGCCTGCCAGGGCGACTGCGACAGGGCCACACCGACGGCGCCGGCCGCGCCCGCCCCCACCTCACCGGTGATGAACTGTCGTCGGGTGATGGCCACGGCTGCCCCTTATGCGAGCACGTACTCGGGAGCCACGAGGGCCAGCGTGAGCAGGGACCGCGGCTCGTCCGCGACTTTTTCGAGCGCCCTCGTCGTCGTCGCTCCCCAGCCGTCGACGGAGAGCAGGTGAGCCACGGCCTCGGGGCGGGCACGACGCGACACGGAGGCGACGGGTGTCAGGTCGGCGTCGCGTGCCACGGCCTCGGCGAACCGCATCCGTCCGAGGCTCGACGCGGTCGAGATCCAGTAGCCGTTCGCCGGCCAGCCGCCGACGCTCGGTGGAACGAACGGCTCCTGATCGAGCTGGCGCAGGGCGCGCAACAGGTCGACGCCCTCGGCCCGTCGACCGAGCGCGCGCAACGCGCCCGCCACGTACTCGATCGGCTGCTTCACGAGACCGGTGCGGGTGCTCGCCGAGTCGAACTCGGGATGCAGGAACATGGCGCGCAGCAGCGCGCGCACGTCGAGCTCGGGCGTGAACGCGTCCGTGAGCTCGGCGACGAGGGGGTCGTCCGGAGTGACGGGGCGGGCGAAGTGGCTCCACAGCTGCGCGGTGACGAACCGGGCACACTCCGGCCGACCGGTGACGAGCCGCACGACGTCGTCACCTCCGAAGCTGCCCGTCTCGCCGAAGAGCACCTTCGCGTCACCGTCGTGGAGTCGCGGCGCGAACGCGAACTGCTGCGTGCGCGGGCTCACCCGCCACCCGGTGAACGCCCGGGCGGCCGCCTTGACGTCTGCCTCCGAGTAGTTGCCCGCGCCGAGCGTGAAGAGCTCGAACAGCTCGCGCGCGAAGTTCTCGTTGGGGCTCTCGCGCTTGTTCGAGTTGGAGTCGAGCCACACCATCATCGCCGCGTCCTTGGCCACGGCCTGGGCGAGCGGCTCGAAGCGACCGGCACCCATGGTGCGGAACAACTGGTTCTGGCGGAACATGAGCTCGGGCGAGCCCACCTTCTGGAGCGAGGTGGCGAAGTGGTCGTGCCAGAACAACGTGAGCTTCTCGGGGAGCGGGTTGGTTGCGGCGATCATGCGGTTGATCCACCAGAGCATCATCTGGCTGGCTTCGTGACGGCGGTGGCGGCGCACCGTCATGAAGTCGCCGAACACCTTGCTGAACGTGGGGTCGGCCATGGTCGCCACGCCCGGGTCGGTCGCGTCGGCGTCCAGCAGGTGATCGACGGTCACGCGGTAGCCGCGGGCCGCGGCGGCGTCGAGCTCCTCGGGACGGGCACCGAAGCCCGCCCGCCGGTACAAGTGGGCGATGCGGCTCCGCGTGGTCCGTCCCTGCGTGCCCTGCTCCTCGGCCACGCTCCCCAGCCTGCCAGTCCCGTGTGTGCGGGTTGTGATCGCCGTCGTCGGGTTGTGTGAGGAGGCGGTACTGTCGTGTCGACGAGCCGGCCGACGATCGGGGGTTGCTCCGTGGCACTGGATGAGGTGGTCAACGAGCACTTCCTGGCCCGGTACCGGGCCCTGCTCGACGAGGAGGACGCGGCGTTCGACGAGCTCGAGCACGCGTACGAGGACGGTGACCGAGAGCTCTTCACCGCCGACCTGACTGCCTGGCACGAGGCGATCTCGCGCAAGCTGCACTACCTGCAGCGGCACGGCGTGGACCTGAACCGCGCCGGGCTGGGCGCCACCGGGTTGGGCGCCCCGGGGTTGAACGGGGCGTCACCGGCGCGCTGAGCCTTCCGGCACCCCTCGTCCGTCTCCACCCCCGCCGGCGGCGGGCGATCGCCGTCTCGCCCATCCCTGCCGCCCTGCTGGCCCTCCTCGTCGCGGGCTGCGCCACCGGTCCCGACGCCCCGCACCCGTCCGCATCGGCGTCCGCGACCGGGCCGGCTCCGACGGTCACGCCCACGACCGTGGCGCCGGCCCCCGCACCCCTCGCGGCGCTGGCCGGGTGCCCGGCCCCGCCCCGCCCGCCGCGCCCGCCGGTCCCGCCGCCCTGGCACCCGTCGGTGCTGGTCCCCGAGGCGGCGCTGCCGGAGCCGGCCCCGCCGGGTGGGCTCAGCGGCGATCGCGGCCCCATCGAGGGCAAGGGCATGTGGGTGTGGCAGATGCCGGCGACCGAGGGGGGCGACGTCGCCGCGATCGTGCGCCGGGCCCGGGCCGCGGGGCTGCGCCAGCTGTGGGTGCGCGTCGGCGACTCGCGTCACGGCTTCTACGGCGCCTCCGTGCTCGACCGTCTGGTACCCGCGGCGCACCGGGCCGGGATGGCGGTGGTGGGCTGGGCGTTCCCGTACCTCTACGACCCCGTCGCCGACGGGGCCTGGACGGGACGGGCGTTGGATTGGCGCGCCGCGGACGGGTCGAGGCTCGACGGGTTCAGCGCCGACATCGAGACGGCGACCGAGGGCACCATGCTGTCGGCGCGTCGGGTGGCCGTGTACCTGGGCCTGGCCCGACGCGCGGCCGGCAGCCGCCTGCTCGTGGCCACGGTGTTCCGTCCCACCGATCGTCTGTGGGCGACCTATCCGTACACGACGATCGCGCCGTATGTCGACGCGTTCGCGCCGATGGTCTACTGGGGGTGCACCGAGCCCGGAGCCGCGGCCACCGAGGCCATGGCGCGGCTGGCGCCACTGCGTCCCGTGCACCTCATCGGGCAGGCCTACGACATGGGCCCCGAGGGCGGGCGGTCCGCGGCGCCGAGCGCAGACGAGACCCGCCGGTTTCTCGACGTCGCCCGGCGCGGTGGCGCGACCGGAGCTTCGTTCTGGGTGTGGCAGCACATGAACGTCGAGGAGTGGGACGCCATGGCCGCCTTCGCCTGGGACGTTGCGCCCGCCCGCGATCAGCGGTAGACGACAGCCCCATGTCGGACGCGCCCGTCAATCTCACCCACGGTCCACCGGAGACGGTGCTCGACGCGGAGCCGGCCGACGCCGTGCGCGCCCTTGCGGAAGCGCTGGAGCGGCCGTTGGCGGAGCGACGCGACGCCGTGGCGGCCGTGGTCGCGCGCTGGCCCCGATCGCTCGACGCGTGGGCGCGCGCGGGCCAGCTGGCGCGTGACGACGTCGAGGCCTACGCCTGCTTCCGCGTCGGCTACCACCGCGGCCTCGACCGGCTGCGCCAGGCCGGTTGGCGGGGGAGCGGTTACGTGCGTTGGCGGCACGAGACGAACCGGGGCTTCCTGCGCGCGCTCGACGGCCTGCGCAGGACGGCCGCCGCCGTCGGTGAGACCGACGAGGAGCAGCGCTGCGCCACCTTCCTGCTCCAACTCGAGCCGGAATGGGAGCGACTGCGCGAGTCGTCATCCGTCGACCCGCGTCGCGCGTAAGGGACGGTATGCGCGTCAGACAACCGTCTCCGTCGTCCTGCTCGCCCTCGCATCGGTCTTCGGGCTCCAAGCCTGCGGGAGCGACGGCAAGAGCAGTGCCAAGGCGAAGGCGGCGAACGGAGCCACGCTGGAGGCCTACGACTTCCGCTTCGACCCCAAGACCCTGGCCGCGAAAGCCGGCGAGAAGGTCACGCTGACGTTCAAGAACGAGGGCAAGGTCGAGCACAACTTTCAGCGTGTCGTCACCGAGCGTCGACAAGGACGCGGAGGACGGCAAGACGGTCAGCGTTTCGTTCACGCCCGACCAGGCCGGCAAGATCCAGTTCTTCTGCAAGTACCACAAGGGGCGGCATGGTGGGAACGCTGGATGTGAGCGCTTGAGCGCGCTGGGCTAGAACGAGGGCAGTGCAGGCGGCTGCCCCCGACCACGCGACCGATCGCCCGCTCGATCGACCGTCGACGCTGACGGTGGGGACGGTGGTGTGGCTGGCGTCGGAGCTCATGTTCTTCAGCGGGCTCTTCGCCGCCTACTTCACGTTGCGGGCGGCGGCGACGGGCCCGTGGCCGCCCTCCGGTGTCGACCTCTCCGTGCCCGTCAGCGGTCTGTTCACCCTCGTCCTCGTGCTGTCGAGCGGCACCATGCAGCTGGCGGTGCGCGCCATCGAGCACGGACGGGTGGCGGTCTTCCGGCGTTGGCTGGCGGTCACGCTCCTGCTCGGCGCCCTGTTCGTCGCCAATCAGGCCCGGGAGTGGGCGACGCTCGACTTCCGTGTCGACTCCCACGCCTTCGGGTCGGCCTTCTACCTCATGACCGGGTTCCACGGGCTCCACGTCATCGGCGGGTTGGCAGCGATGCTCGTGCTGCTGTTGCGCGCGAGCGACCGGCGCTTCGACGCCGGCGCGACGCCATCGGTCGAGGTCGTTTCGTACTACTGGCACTTCGTCGACGTGGTCTGGATCGGCTTGTGGGCGACGCTCTTCCTCCTCAAGTGACACGGCGTCGACTGGTGCGGCCGGCGGCGCTCGCGGGTGCCGTCGCCGCGCTCGTGGCCTCGTCCGCCGCGCTCACCCGCGCCCAGGCGGCACCGGTCGCGTCGGCGCGTCAGCAGGTCACCGCGGTCGAGGCGGGACGAAGCCTCTTCGTCACGGGTTGCTCGAGCTGCCACGGTCTCGACGGCGGGGGGACGCAGCGTGGTCCCGACCTGACCCATGCCGGAGCCGCGTCGGCCGACTTCTACCTCTCGACCGGGCGCATGCCGCTGGCGGACCCCGGCGACCAGCCCGTCCGCGCGCGTCCCGCGTACTCGCGGGGTGACATCGACCGGCTGGTCGCCTATGTCGCGTCGCTCGGGAAGGGCCCGCCGATCCCGGTGCTGGCCCAGCGGGGCGGTCTCGCCGAGGGCAACGAGCTCTATACGCAGAACTGCGCCGCGTGCCACAGCTCCGCGGGTGCCGGTGGCGCGCTCGGCGTGTCGATCGACGCCCCGCCGCTGTGGCGGGCGACCGACCTCCAGGTCGCGGAAGCCCTCCGGACCGGCCCGGGCGCGATGCCCGTGTTCGGCCCCGAGACGCTCGACGACGAGCAGGTCGCGTCGATCGTGCGCTACGTCTCCTACCTGAGGAAGCCGGACGACCGGGGCGGCAACCCGCTCGGCCACATCGGGCCCGTCCCCGAGGGGTTCGTGGCTTGGGTCATCGGGCTCGGGTGCATGCTCGCCGTGGCCTACTGGATCGGGACGAGGGACTGACGGTGCCCGGGGGGACACAGCCCGGAGAGAAGCGCATCGCCGCCGCGCTCATCGTCAGCACCCTCGGGGCCCTCGGCCTCGCCGTGGTGTACGTGCGTGGCGGCCAGCCCCAGCTCGAGGGCGCGCTCCTCGGCGTCAGCTTCGGGGGGCTCGGGGTCGGCCTGATCCTCTGGGCCAAGTACCTCCTGCCCGGCACGCCCGTCGTCGGCGACCGGGAGACGCTCGGCTCCTCACCGGACGAGCGCGCCGCCTTCGAGGCGAGCTTCGAACGAGGAGAGCTCGCGCTCGAGCGGCGAACGTTCCTCTCGCGCCTGCTCATGGGCGCGGTGGGTGCGCTCGGCCTCGCCCTCCTGTTCCCCATCCGGTCGCTCGGTCCCAGCCCCGGCCGCACGCTCCAGACGACCGCGTGGGCGCCGGGGAAGCGGCTCATGCGCGAAGACGGCTCGCTCGTGCGCGTCGGCGACCTCGAGGTGGGTGGGATCGTCACCGCGTTCCCCGAGGACCGCCCCGACGCCGCCGATTCCCAGATCGTCGTCGTGCGCGTCGACCCCGACCAGATCCGGCCCCGCCCCGGGCGGGAGGACTGGTCGCCCGACGGCCACGTCGCCTACAGCAAGATCTGCACGCACGTGGGCTGCCCGGTCGGCCTCTACCGCCAGACCACCCATTCGCTCCTCTGCCCGTGCCACCAGTCGACGTTCGACGTGCTCGACGGGGCCCGACCCATCTTCGGCCCGGCCACCCGGTCGCTGCCCCAACTGCCGCTGATGGTCGTGGAGAACGGCGTGCTCGCGGCGCGCCGTGACTTCACCGAGCCCGTCGGGCCCGGCTACTGGAACCGCGGATGAAGTTGCCGGCCCCGAAGGTCGCCCGTTGGATCGACGACCGACTCGGCGCGTCGCAGTTCGCCCGGACCGCGCTCAACAAGATCTTTCCCGATCACTGGTCGTTCATGGTCGGCGAGATCGCCATGTACGCGTTCGCGGTGCTCGTGCTGACCGGTATCTACCTCACGTTCTTCTTCGAGGCGAGCACACGCGAGGTCGTCTACAACGGGGTGTACGCGCCGTTGCGCGGTCAGACCATGTCGGCGGCCTACCGGTCGGGCCTCGACCTGAGCTTCCAGGTGCGCGCCGGCCTGGTGATGCGTCAGGTCCACCACTGGGCCGCGCTCGTGTTCATCGGCGCCATCATCGTCCACCTGTGTCGCGTCTTCTTCACCGGGGCGTTCCGGCGGCCGCGTGAGATCAACTGGATCGTCGGCGTTACCCTCCTCCTGCTCGCCATCGCCAACGGATTCTTCGGCTACTCGCTGCTCGACGACCTGCTGTCGGGAACGGGCCTGCGCGTCGCTTACTCGATCGCGCTGTCGATCCCGATCGGCGGCGAATGGCTCGCCTTCCTGTTCTTCGGTGGCGAGTTCCCCGCGAGCGCCACCATTCCCCGCTTCTTCGTGCTCCACGTCATGATCCTTCCCGCCCTCATCATCGGGCTCCTGAGCGCCCATCTGGCGATCCTGTGGCACCAGAAGCACACGCAGTTCCCCGGGCCCGGGCGCACCGAGCGCAACATCGAGGGCTCGCGGCTGTGGCCGACGTACGCGATCAAGTCGGTGGGCCTGTTCCTCCTCGTGGCCGCGGTGCTCACCGCGCTCGGCGGCCTGGCGCAGATCAACCCGATCTGGCTCTACGGGCCCTTCAAGCCGGCAACGGTCTCGGCGGGCTCACAGCCCGACTGGTACGTCGGCTGGCTCGACGGCGCGCTCCGGCTCATGCCCCCATGGGAGATCCGCGCCTTCGGGCACACGGTGCCGAACCCGTTCTTCCCCGGCGTCCTGCTACCGGGACTGACCTCCGGTGGACTGTACGCGTGGCCGTTCCTCGAGCCCCGCTTCACCAAGGACCGCGGGCCGCACAACCTGCTCAACCGGCCGCGCGACGTGCCGGTGCGCACCGCGATCGGTGCGGCCGCGCTGGCCTTCTACACGCTCCTGTTCCTCGCCGGCGGCAACGACATCCTCGCGGTGCAGTTCCACGTCGCGCCGGAATCGATCACCAACACGTTCCGCGTGCTTGTGATCGTGCTGCCCGTCATCGTTTTCCGCGTGACGCGGAAGCTGTGCCGCGACCTCCGGCGCGGCGACTCACATCCGATGCAGCGTCCGGTGGGATCGCGCGTGCGAGGCACGGCGCCGGGTGGCTACGATGAGGTGGACCCC
>Ga0066709_100000306_pt1 | contig 24154 bp, 19 predicted proteins | sample GraSoiAngelo_158_FD_79665 | JGI IMG/M metagenome (GOLD analysis project Ga0066709, IMG submission 79665) | Grasslands soil microbial communities from the Angelo Coastal Reserve, California, USA - 14_1009_16_30cm | ecosystem: Environmental > Terrestrial > Soil > Grasslands | place: USA...
CTCTCGCATCCGGCGACTTCCGATTCCGGCTCGCGCGTCAACGTGGGGGTCTTCAATCAGGCGGACGTTCCCCAGCTCGTCACGTACCGTCTCTTCGATGGATCCGGCAACCTTCTCGGCGAGACCGTCAGGCTCTTTGCGGCGAGAGAGATCTTTCAGGTCAACGACGTCTTCCCTTTCTTCGGCGTTTCTGGAGCGCTCGAGAGCGCGTACTGCCTGGTCGAAGGAAATGAGAACCTGCCGCTCTTCGCCTACGCGGCGGTCATCGACAACCGATCCCAGGATCCGATCTTCATTCCGGCGGAGGACGACCCGGAGCATCCCCCGATCGTTCCGCTCTCGGCGCCGAAGTAAGCTCCGGGCCGGTGCCCAAGAAAGAATTCGCCGAAGACGCCGTCCCCTCCTTCGATCAGGCGCCTTCGGTCGTGGCGGTGGTCGGCCCGGTGGACTTCTTCGTCGAGGAAGCCGCGATCGGCGCGCGCGGCCGGCTCGCGGAAGGAGATGTCGAGGTTCTCCGCTTCGACGACGACGCGCCTCCGGGCGCGGTCGCCGAAGCGCTCTTGAACCGCCCGCTCTTTTCGGCGAAGCGCCTGGTCGAGATCGACGTCTCGCGGCTCCTCGGCACCGACTCGCCCGGAAATCTCGCGGAAGAGGCGCTCGACGCATGGACGCGGAAGACTCCGGCGGGTCGCCGCGACGCGTTTCGACGGATGCGGCGTGTGCTCTCGGCCCTGGACGTCTCGATCGAGGGGGATCCCGCGGAAGCCGCTTCCGTCGTCGCCCGGAAACTCCGCCGCAAAGAGCTCGCCGAGCCTCTCGCGGAAATCCTCCGGGAGATGCCGGAGGAAAGAGCCGCAACGGGAGCCACGCTCGCGTCGACGCTGCGGCTCCTGCTTTCGCGACCGAACGACGGCCTCGTCGCCCTCCTGACCGCGTCCGACCCTCCGGCGGGGTCCGAGCTGCTGGCCGAGGTGGCCAAGCGAGGCCTCCTGCTCGCGGTCCGCGTCGACGAGGACCGCAAGGAGATCGAGAAGGCCCTGCGCCGGCTCGCGGCGGCCCGCGCGCGGGAGCGGGACGTCGGGATCGACGCCGAGGCGGTCTCGCGACTCATCTTCCGGACGAACGCGGAGCCCGGCATTTTCGCGACCGAGCTCGAGAAACTCCTGGACTGGGCGGGCGACGGAGGACGGATTCGCGCCGCGGACGTCGGAGAACAGGTCTTCGACGAGGCGTCCGAGGACTTTTACGAGTTCCTGGAGATGGTCGGCAAACGGGAGGCGGGCGAAGCGCTCAAGCGGCTCGAGCGACTGTTCTCGGGCCGGGAGGTCCGCGCCGGCCAGCGTTCGTTCGATCCCAACGACGGATGGCCGCAGATCTTCCTCGGGATGCTCACGAGCGAGCTGCGCCGCATGCTCTTGATCCGCGCGCAGCTGGACGAGCCCGGCGCGACGGCGCCCGATCCTCGCACGGACTATCGCGCTTACAAGGCGGCGTCGCGCGCTTCGCGGTACACCGTGCGGGAGCTCGCCCGAGCGCTCGCGGGAGCGGCGGAGCTCGACGTGAAGCTCAAAACCTCGGCGCCCCCTCTCGAGACCTTGACCGCGTACGTGGGCGGTCTGATCGCCGGCAGCTGACGGGCGGGCGTCCCATAAGATACCCGCCGTCTTGTCCGTCTCGATCGACCTCTCGCCGCGCGTCGCGCTCGTCACCGGCGCCTCGCGCGGAATCGGTCGCGCGACCGCGGAGCTTCTGGCCCGCGCGGGGGCGCGCGTCGCCGTCAACTACCGGACCGACGACACCGGCGCCGAGCAGTTCGTCCGCGAGACCCGCGCGGCCGGAGGGGAAGCGCTCGCTCTCTCCGGAGACGTCTCGCACCCCGACGAGGCGCGCCAGATCGTCCGCGACGTCGTCTCCGCGTGGGGCCGGCTCGACGTGCTGGTCAACAACGCCGGGATCTGGGAGGAAAACGCGGCGGGGAGCGCGGACCTCGACGTCTGGGACCGCACCTTCGCCGTCAACGCTCGGGGGGCGTTCGTCGTGACCGACGCGGCGATCCCGTACATCGAGAAAGAGGGCGGCTCGATCGTCTTCGTGTCGTCGACCGCGGGGCAGCGCGGCGAATCGCGTCATTCCGCCTACGCCGCGTCGAAAGGGGCTCTGATCTCGTACACCAAGTCGCTGGCGGCCGAGCTCGGTCCGCGCGGGCTCCGGGTCAACTGCGTCGCTCCGGGATGGATCGAGACCACGATGACCGCGCCGGTCCTCGCCGACGCGGCTTCCCGGCAGGAGATCGAGCGAACGATTCCGGTCGGCCGCGTGGGCCGGCCCGAGGACGTCGCCGGCGCGATCCTCTTCCTGGTCTCGGACCTCGCTCGACACGTGCAGGGGGAGATCCTGAACGTCAACGGCGGAAGCGTGCTCGTCGGCTAAGCGGCGGAGGAATCGATGGAGAGATTCGATCGCAGGGATCGGCGTTTCCTGCTCGCCTGCCTGGCGGTGATCGCGATCGGGGCGGCGCTCACCGGGGCTCTCTTCCGGCGCGCCTTCCCGGAGGCCTCGATCGAGTTCCGCGTGAACCGGTCGGAGGCGCGCGTCCGCGGCGAGAAACTCCTGAACGACCTCGGCCGGAAGATCTCCGGCACGCACTTCGCGGGGCGCTTCGAAGTCGAGGAGGAGCCGAAGGTCTACCTGGAGCGCGAGCTCGGGCTCGAGCGGGCGTCGCGCTTCTACGGCACCGACGCCAAGGTCTGGCGATGGAAGATGCGGTGGTTCCGGTCCGGCGCGAAGGAAGAGGAGCGCGTCGAGATCACCCCGCGCGGCGACGTCGCGGGCTTCGAGTCGGTGCGTCGGGAAGACGCTCCCGGCGCGCGCCTGTCGCAGGACGAAGCGCGCGAGCTCTCCCGTCGATTCCTGGACGGGCGGGGGCTGCCGGCCGCGAATTTGAAGCCGATCGAAGTCTCGCCGGTCACGCGTCCGAAGCGCACGGACTGGACGTTCGTGGACGAGAAGCCGGACTTCCGGATGGGCGAGTCGACCGTGCGCTATGCGACGACCGTCGCCGGAAACGAAGTGATCGGGTTCCGCGAGTTCGTCCACGTGCCGGAGTCGTGGTCCCGCGCCTATCGCCGCCTCCGATCCAAGAACGAGGCGGCTTCGACGGTCGCGACGTTCGGCTTTTTCCTGACGCTCGTCGTGCTGCTGGGCGTCCTCGTCACGAAGATCGTGCGGCGCGACGTGCGCTGGAAGCTCGTGGCGGTCTTCGGCGGGATCGCCTGCGTGCTCGCGTTCCTGTCGATGCTGAACGAGATTCCGCTGACGCTCTTCGACTACGACACCTCGAGCCCTCTGTCGAGCCACCTGACCCGCCAGCTCGTCCTGGGGATCCTGGGCGCGATCGCCACGGGCGCCGGGATCGCGGTCGTCGTCGCCGGCGCCGAGCCGATCTATCGCGAGCGATTCCCCGCGCAGCTTTCGCTCGCGGGGATGTTTTCACGGCGCGGAGTGCGGACTAAGCGGTTCTTCCTCGGTGTCGTGCTCGGCTACGCGCTCACCGCGTTCTTCTTCGCCTACCAGGCGGTCTTCTACGTAGTGGCGGCGCGGCTGGGCGCCTGGGCGCCCGCGGACATCCCATACAGCGACATGTTGAATACGGCCTTTCCCTGGGCGACCGTTCTCCTGATCGGGTTCCTGCCGGCGGTCTCGGAAGAAGGCATCAGCCGCATGTTCTCGATCTCTTTCCTGGACCGGATCGGAGCGGGCCGCGTCATCGCGGTCGTGGTGCCCGCCCTGATCTGGGGGTTCGGGCACTCCGCGTATCCGAACCAGCCTTTCTACATCCGCGGCGTCGAGGTCGGAGCGGCCGGCATTGTGATGGGCTGGCTTCTCCTGCGGTACGGCGCGCTGCCGCTCCTCGTCTGGCACTTCACGGTCGACGCGACCTACACGGCGCTCCTCCTGCTCCGTTCCGGAAACGCCTATTACGTCCTTTCCGGCGCGGTGGCCGCGGGAATCCTCCTGTTGCCGCTGGCCGCGGCGATCTTCCTCTATCTCAGACGGGGCGGATTCCTGCCGGAGACCGGACTGACCAACGCGGACGAAGGCTTCGTCCCGACGCCTCCGTCGGCCGCGCTCGCGCCCGAAGAGGCGCCGACCGTGCACGCGGTCTCCCCCGGAATCCTCGGGTTCGCCGCGGTCGCCGCGCTCCTCCTCGTCTCTTCCTTCTTTTTCCGGGTCGAGAGGCCGGAATCGCTCGCGGAGGACCGGACCGGCCGCGATTCCGCCGAGAACATCGCGCGCCGGTTCCTGCGGGTGAACGGAGCGGATCCTTCCCGCTACCACGTCGTCGCCTATCTCGGGACGGGATTCCCGGACGACGAAGAGGTGCGAAGGCAGAAGCCGCAGGAGAACGGGCGGATCCCGGGTTTCTCGGATGCCGCCGCCCGATACGTTCTTTCCAGGGGAGGAGAACCGGCCTTCCACCGGCTCGCGCAGGAGAACCTGCCGCTCGCGTACTGGGTCGTCCGTTTCTTCGAGCCGGAAAAGAAAGAAGAGTGGAAAGTCTTAGTCGACGCGCGGCGGGTGCGCGTCGTCGGATTCCTGAACCCCCGGGAAGAAGCTGCCCCGGCCGCGGCGCCCCCCGGGGCGGACTCGGCGCGCGCCCGCGCGCTGGCTGCCGCCGGCGCGCTCGGATATCCCGCGAAAGACTACGTGGCGGTCGACGTCGGCAGCCAGGACCGCCCCAAACGAACCGACACGACGGTCGTGCTCGAGGCCGGGAAAGCGGCCGTGGGAGAGGCGAAGCCCCGGATCACCGCGGTCTTCCACGGCGCCCGTCTCGCCGCGATCTTCCCTTCGATCCGCGTGCCCGAGACCTTCACGCGGGAGTACGAGCGCCGGCGACCGGCCGACTGGGTGCTCCTCGCCGCGAAGATCGTGGCGATCGGCGCGTTCGTCGGCCTGGGCGTGATCGTTTTCCTCCGTCTGGTGCGCGGCGGAGGCTTCCGCTGGCGGCGCCTCGTAGGGCCTCTGGGAGTCGCGCTGGTCGGAATCGCGGTCGCGCTCGCCAACTCGATTCCCAACGTCGGCCGCGCCTATCCGACCGAACAGCCCTATTCCATTTTCGAAGTCGCGGTCGCGTTCTCGTTCGCGATCGGCGGCATCGCTTTCCTGTGTCTCGCCGCGTGCGGGTTCGTGCTTCTCTCGGGGGCGCGGCCCGGCTGGAGAGCCGCGCTCCGCCGCAGCGGCTCGCTTCGCGATGCGCTCGCGCGGGCCGTCATCGCCGCGGCGGGAACCGCGGGTCTCGCCCGCTTCACGGCGGTCGCTTCGTCGCGGTTTCCGGCGCTGTTCGATCCGGACCCGACGCTGCCGCGGGCGCTCGAGCGCCTGATGCCCGGATACGCCGGCTTCTGGTCGGCCGCCACGACGACGTTCGGGCTGGCGGTCGCCGCGGCCGCGGCGGCGCTGGCGTGGCGCCAGCCGACCTTTCAGAGGCGCGGTTTCCGAATCCTCGCGTTCGTCGCGATCCTCTTCGCCCTCGCCCCGATCGGCGCCCGATCCTCCGGGGAGTTCGCGGCGGCGTTCCTTCCGGAGGTCGCGATCGCCGCCTGGCTCGCCTTCTGCGTCTTCGGGCTGCTCAAGGACCACGCGGCGGCCTGGGTGCTGTTCGGCGCTCTCTTCTTCGGAGGATCCCGCGCGATCGAGCTCCTGGCCCAGCCCGCGACGGCGGACCGCGCGGCGGGATGGACGGTCGTGGCGCTGGTCGTCCTGGCGTCGGCCGTACTCCTCGCCGGAAAGCGGGAGCGTCTCGCCCCCGCGGAACCCGTGACCGGATGGACCGCGACCGCCGAACCGCTTCCGGGCGTGACCGACGGGACGGGTCCGACCGGCGCGACCGAAGCCGTCGAACCGCCGTGAAGGCGCGCCTCGGGCTCGCCGCGATGATCGCGTTCGCGCCGCCCGTGCTGGCCGGCGCAGCGCCCGGAGACGCGTTGCGTGATCCGGTCCGTTCGTATCGGGCTTCTCACGAGCTCGCGATCCTCTCCTCGCTCTCGCAACTGCTCGCGATCCCGAACGTCGCATCCGACCGGGAGAACATCCGCTTGAACGCCGACGCGATCGTCGCGGAGTTCGCGCGACGCCGGATCCCGGCGAAGCTTCTCGAATCGCCGGATGCGCCGCCCGCGGTGTTCGCGGAAATGCGGGGTCCAGCGACCGCGCGCCGCACCGTCGTCTTTTATGCCCACTACGACGGGCAGCCGGTCGACCCGTCCCGCTGGACCGGAAAACCGTGGGAGCCGGTCGTCCGGGACGGCCTTCTCGAGCGGGGCGGGAAAGACGTGTCATGGGCGGCGCTGAAGCCGCCGGTCGATCCCCGGTTCCTGGTCTACGCGCGTTCGGCGAGCGACGACAAGGCGGCCATCGTCGGGCTCCTTTCCGCCGTCGACGCACTGCAGGCCGCCGGCGTCCCGCCGTCGGTCCACGTGAAGTTCTTCTTCGAAGGGGAGGAGGAGGCCGGCTCGCCCCACCTCGCGCGCATCCTTCGCGACAACGCGGCGCTCCTGGCCTCCGACCTCTGGCTCTTCTGCGACGGACCGGTCCACCAGAGCGGCCGCAAGCTCGTCTTCTTCGGGACCCGGGGCGTCACCGACGTCGAACTGACGGCGTACGGCGCGCTCCGGCGCCTCCACAGCGGCCACTACGGGAACTGGTCGCCCAACCCGGCCGTCGAGATCGCGCGGCTGATCGCGTCGATGCGCGATGACGAGGGAAACATCCGGATCGCCGGATTCTCCGACGACGTCCGCCCGCCGACCGACGCGGAACGCCGGGCGGTCGCGGCGGCGCCGGACGTGGACGAGCCGCTTCGCCGCGAGCTCGGCCTCTCCCGGACGGAGGGGGCGCCCGAGAGGATCGAATCCCGCATTCTGCAGCCGGCTCTGAACGTCCGCGGGCTCGCGGCGGGAGACGTCGGCACGCGGGCGACGAACTCGATCCCGACCGAGGCCTCGGCCTCGATCGATTTCCGACTGGTGCCCGATCAGACCCCCGAAAGAGTCCGCGAGAAGGTCGAGGAGCACCTGCGCCGGCAAGGTTATTTCCTGGTGCAGTCGGTCCCGGACGAATCGACCCGTCTCGCGCATCCGCGGCTCCTTCGCGTCGCGTGGGGAGCCGGATACCCTTCGTCCCGCACGTCCATGGAGCTTCCGGCATCGCGCGCGGTCGTGAAGATCCTGTCCGACGCGACGGGATCGCCGGTGGTCCGCCTCCCGACGCTCGGCGGGAGCGGTCCCAACTCTCTGTTCACCGAGATCCTGAAGGCGCCGGTGATCGGAGTCGCGATCGCGAACCACGACAACAACCAGCACGCTGCGAACGAGAATCTCCGGATCGGAAACCTGTGGGACGGGATCGAGATGTACGCAGCCTTGATGGCGCGGCTCGACTTCTAGCCCGCGGCCTCAACTCCCCGTCGAGTGATAGCGGGCCACGCCGCTCTTCCAGAGGGCGAGCGCGATCGAAAGTGAGATCGCGGCCACCAGCGGAACCGCCCAGAACTCCTTCCCGAACTCGATCCGATGAAGGAACCGTGCCGTGGGGTAGAACGACGCGAACGCGAACGGGATCACGAACGAGAGCGCGAACCGCACCCACGCGTCGTAGATCGTCAGCGGATATCGGCCGAATTGCATCAGATTGAAAACCGGCGGCGAAATGCCGATCCGATCCTCGATCCAGAACGACGTCGCGGTCAGGCCCAGGAAGATCGCGATGTAAATCACCCCTCCGGCGGTCGCCCAGATCGTGAAGAGCAGAACGTCGCCGAAGTCAAAGGAAAGCCGGAGGCGGCGGGATGCCCACAGGACCGCCACGATTCCGGTCACGATCGACTCGATCGATTCGAGCCGGAACGACTCGAAGAGCACCTGGAAGACCGACGAGACCGGTCGGAGGAGAACGCGGTCGAAGCGGCCCTCGATCAGGTATCGATCCGCGAACATCCACAGGTTCCACGAGAACACGTTGAAGATTCCGACGGGGATCAGGGAAAAGCCGTACAGGAAGACCATCTCCTCGAACTTCCAACCGCGCACCGCGGGCACCCGCGAGAAGACGATCAGCAGGAAGGCGAAGGAGGCCGCCGTCCCGAGGAAAGACGCGATCACGGCCGAGAAGAAGTCGGCGCGGTACTCGAGGCGCGCCTTGGCGTACTGCGAGAAGTACAGGCCGAACAGGCGCGCATGACGCCTCAGGCCGGAGCCGACGGCCGTCATCCGCCCTGGATCGTGATCCGGTGCCGCGACCGGCGCCACACGATCTGCCCGAGCCCGAGAAGGAGGACGGTCCACGCCGCCTGCAGAAAGAGGAGCCTTCCGGCCTCCGCCCCGGTCACCTTCCCGAGATACAGAGCGGCGGGCGTGTAGTTGATGTGCGGGAACGGCGACGCGAAGAGAATCGATCGGAACGGCTGAGGGAAGAGCGTCGTCGGGATGATGAGTCCCGAGAGGACCTCGAGGACGAGGTACTTCGCCCGGAGAATCCCCAGAATCGACTTCGTGCGGATCGCGATCAGGCCGACGAGGAAGTTCAACGCTGCGACCAGGAAGAACGAAACGACCGCGGAGACCAGGAACATCAGGAGCGCCGCGATCGAAGCGGGAGGCTGCACCGGAAAGAGGAGCGCGATGACGATTCCGATCGGCAGCGTGAAGAGCGCCGCCCGGAAGGCCGACTGGCCCGCTGCATCGAAGACCATGACCGTCTGGAAGTTCACCGGCCGGATCAGGTTCATCGCGAGGCGGCCTTCCTGGACCTGGCCCGCGATGTCACGGTCGATCTCGTTGAAATAGAACGACCGGATCGTCCAGCCCACCGCGACGTAGGTGATCATCTGGGGAAGCGTCATTCCCACGACCGTCGGCGAGTGCCGGAAGACCGCGCGCCAGATGAAGTAGTAGACGGCGACGTTGAAGAGATACGTCAGGACTCCGACGTAATAGCGCGCCCGGTATGCGAGCATGTTGAGAAACCCGATCCGCGCGAACGACATCGCGGGGCGGACGGCGATCGCGTTCACCGCGCGATCTCTCCGGGCGGGATCTCGCGCAGGACCTCGACGACGGCGTAGCGCTCCGGAGGCACCGCACCGAACGCGAAGGGGAGCGGACCCCAGATGTCCGTGTAGAAGCCCGCGCCGACCGCCGGGGAGAGCGTCGAGAGAAACGGCAACACCGGCACGCCGACGACGGATCTCGGCGCGAACGATTGCGCCGGCAGCGGCAGGAGGTTCGTGTTGTTGAGCGGCACCGCGATCCGGTCTCCGGGAAGGACGCGCGAACGCCGGAAATCGAGCGGCCTCGCGCCCGCCTGCTCCATGTAGCGCTGGAAGCCCCAGTGCCCCTCGAACCAGAGGGTCCCGGAGCCGTCGCCGCCCGCTTCCGCGACGATCCGGGGCGCCGCCTCCCGCGCGGCGCCGGCGAGGCCGAAATCGGCCCACGCCGCGGCGAACGAGAGGACCGCGGCCGCGGCCAGCGGAATTACGGTCGTTGCCCTCGAAAGGCTGGGATGCAATTCCAGGCGCCGGGCCAGGATGATGGCCACCGCGGGCGCCGCGGGAAGGAAGGTTCGAGCGTTCACGGTCCAGTTCAGAAAGACGGCGAACGTAAACGTTCCCGCGACCCAGAGAAGAAGAAGAACAGACGAAGCGTCACGCCTTCGGCGATAGTCCGCCCACGTGAGAGCGAGGACGTTCGCTCCGGCGATCGCGAATACCCCGACCTGTGCGATGCCTCCCCACTGCGCGACGAGCCGCGCGGCGGCCGCGATGCCGCCGGCCACCAATGCGGCGACGGCCGCGGCAACGAGCGCGCGGCGCGACCACAGCCATGGCGCGAAAAAGGCCGCGGAGGCGAAGCACCCTCCGGCGAAGCACAGTCCGACGAGCGCTTTCGTGAAAACGAGAACCCCGCTGTGGAAGCGGAACAGGATCGCGTAGGTGGCGGCGTCCGCGAGGAGACCCTGGCCGTAGAGACTCCTGGTCCACGTCTGATAGCCGGTCAGAACGAGGACCGGAAGGATGAGTGAGAGGGCCCACGTTCCGATGCGGCGGGTTCGGACGATGCCGTGAGCGAAGAGGAGTGGCAGGAGGGCCATCCCGAAGTATTTGGTCAACGCCGCGAGCGACATCAGGAGAACCGAGCCGGTCAATTCCCTGAAGCCGTCACCGCCGATTCCGCGGAGCCAGAGCTCGACGGCCCAGACCCAGAAAGCCAGCAGCAGCGTGTCGCACATCACGTTCGTGCTCGACACCAGAAACGCGGGACAGAAAAGGGTGGCCATCGCCGCGAGCAGGGGATACGAGCACAGACGCCGGGCGAGGACGTACGTTCCGAGAATGGCGGCGACTGCGGGAAGCAGAAACGCGAGATGAAGAGCGGTCTCGGTCTCACCGGCGATCGCCGTCACAAGAGCGATGAAGTACGCGGCGAGAGGGGGATTCTTCATGACTTGCCACATGGACAGCTCGGTTCCGAACCAGTTCGCGGAGAACCCGTAGAAGTCGAGCGGATGCACCCGGATCTGCCGAGCGGCCTTCAGGAAGAGCGTGTCGTCGATATGGAACGCTTTGCCGGCGAAAGGAAGGAGCACAAGCAGCGTCACCGCCGCGGCGAGGAAGATCTCGCGACGCCCGGCGGGCGCCGGTGCGTGTGCCGCGGTCGTCAAGCAATTCCTTCGCGATAGATGCGCTTGACCACCTCTTCGATCTGAGGCTCTTCGATCATGAGGTCCGTGACCTCGAAGCGGTTGACGATCTCTTTCACGGCGGAGGCCGCGGAAATCGCGCGGCGGTCGATGTCGACCGCGTACCGGTGCGACGCGATCTCGCGGGCCTGCAACCCGTTGAAGCGGAGCTCGACGGCTTCCGGCGCGCGCTTGACGTCGAAAACGACCGAGGTGACCGGCAGAATCCGGTCACGCAGCGAGGAGAGCGGTCCGTCGAAGAGCAACCGCCCGTGGTCGATCACGATGACCCGGCGGCAGAGCGTCTCGATGTCGGAGAGGTCGTGCGTGGTCAGGAGGACCGTGGTTCCCTCCTTGCGGTTGATTTCCTGGAGAAACTCCCGCACGTTGGCCTTGGCGACGATGTCGAGCCCGATCGTCGGCTCGTCGAGAAAGAGGAGCGGCGGCCGGTGGATGAGCGAAGCCGCGAGGTCGCACCGCATCCGCTCGCCCAGCGACAGCTTGCGGACGGGCTGGTGCAGGTACGCGTTGATTCCGAGGACGGTGTCGAAGAGGGCCATGCGCCGCCGGTAGTCCTCGTCGGAGACGCCGTAGATCTCCTTCAGGAGCTTGAACGACTCGACGACGGCGATGTCCCACCAGAGCTGCGTGCGCTGTCCGAAGACGACTCCGATCGTCGCGACATACCGGGTGCGGTCCCGGTCCGGCACGAACCCGTTGCAGACGATCTCGCCGGACGTCGGAGTCAGGATCCCGGTGAGCATCTTGATCGTGGTCGACTTGCCCGCGCCGTTCGCTCCGATGTAGCCGACCATCTCGCCCGGCTCGATTACGAAGGTGACGTCGGAGACCGCCGCGATCTCGGTCTGCACGCGCCGGACGAGGGACTTGAGCGCGGCTGCGAGGCCCTCTTCCCGGCGGTAGCTCCGAAAGACCTTCGTCAGGCCGGAGACCCGGACGATCGGCTCGGTCATCCCTGCCGCTCCTCGAGAGCCACCGCCCGCGCGTAGATCTCGCGCGCGGGACGTCCCGAGCGGCGCGCGATTTCGCGCGCGAGACCTCGCTTGCTCTCGCCCCGCGCGAGCGCCTGGCGGATCTCCCGTTCGACGTCTTCGATCGGCTCCGGCGCCGCCGCCCGGTCGGCGGAGCCTCCCTCGACGACGACCGTGATCTCGCCTCGTCCGGCTCCGCGCGCGCGAAAGATCGCGGCCAGCTCCGGGAGCGTCCCGCGGACCGCCTCCTCGTGGCGCTTGGTCAACTCCCGGGCGACACAGGCGCGTCGCGGGCCGAGAATCCGGGCGGCGTCGTCGAGCGACGCGAGCAGACGGTGCGGCGCCTCGAACCAGACGAGCGTCTCGGCTCGGTCGGAAAAGCCTGCGAGCGCCCGGCGGCGCTCTCCCGGCCGCGACGGAAGGAACCCCGCGAAATAGTGGGGAACCGCGGGCAGCCCCGAGATGGCAAGTGCCGCAGCCGGAGCGGACGGGCCCGGGACGACCTCGACCGCGTAGCCTCCGGCGGCGGCGGCTTCGACGAGCTGCGCGCCCGGGTCTGAAAACGACGGCATGCCGGCGTCGGAAACGAGCGCGACGGTCTCCCCGCGCCCGAGGCGGTCGAGCAGGTCCGCTGCGCGGGAGCGCTCCCTCGGCGCCGGACAGGAGATGCGCGGGCCGGCGAGATGGACGCGCGAGCCGAGCTTCGCAGTGACGCGCGTGTCTTCGCAGAAGATGGCGTCGGCCGTCGAAAGCACCCGCGCCGCGCGCGGCGAAAGGTCGTCGAGATTCCCGATCGGCGTACCGACGATCACGAGCTTGCCGGCTTTGGGCGAAGTCATTCGCTCCCAAATAGTACGGTGAGAGTCGCCGGGGGATGGGGACAGACCACGGTTTCCAGACCAATCGAGTCTTGGGGCATGATTCTCCAGGAAACCGTGGTCTGTCCCCGAATAAGGAGCCTTCTTGCCTGCCTCGCGTTCGCGCTCGCTCTCGCGGCGACCGCGGACGTGGTCGACCGCATCGCGGCGACCGTCAACGACGTCGCGATTCCGGAGAGCGAGGTCCGCAAGGCCATGGTGGTGTCGGCGCTGCAGCCGGAGCCGGGCGAGTCGCGCGACGCCTTTCGAGGCCGGGTTCTCGATGCGCTGATCGACCAGCACCTCGAGTACGAAGACGCGCAGCGATTCGGCTCCGCTCCGCCCGACGCGGCGGAGATCGAAGCCGCGATGCGCCGCCTGCAGGACCGCCTTCGCGCTGAAGGAAAGGACCCGGAGAGCGAGTTCACGCGGGCGGGCTTGACTGCAGGCGAGGTCCGCGCCTCGCTCGAACGGCAGCTCGCAATCCAGCGCTACCTTCGTGACCGCTTCAACCCGGTCGCGCTCGCCGACGAGACGAAAGCTCGCGAGGAGTACGAGAAGTACTACGTGCCTGAGCGCCGCGCCGCGGGTCTCGCGGTGCCTCCCTTCGAGTCGGTCCTGGAAGAGGTCCGGAGGCGGTCGCAGGAGCGCACGTTCCAGGAGGAGATCGAGAAGTGGCGGAAGGACCTTCGCGAAAAGGCCCGCGTGGGCGTCTACCGGATCCCGATTCCGGTTCCGACCGAACGGGCGCGGATCTCCCTATCGTCGATCGCGAAAGTGACCCCGACGCCGCCTCCGCGCGTCCCGCCGACCCCGACGAGCGGTCCGAAGAAGTAGCGAACGTTACGCGCGGGCGGGCTCGTCCTCGAGCATTCCGCGGATGCGCTCGCGCAACTCCGGCGAGTCTTCGTGTCCATGGCTCGCCACCGCGTGCTGTGTCGCCGCCTCGAGGACCTCGTTCTCGGTTCCCGAAATTTTCAGCGAGCAGTCTCTGTCACTCGGGAAGCGGCTGCAGTCGGCAACTTTCCTCGTCGAATCGGGCATGGCAACCTCCTGAAAGTCGGAGCGGGATTCTATCCCTTCATCCCGGAGGCCAGCGGAACGGGCGACCGCCCAGGAGGTGAAAGTGGAAATGGAACACGGACTGGCCGGCGCCCTCTCCGTTGTTCGCCACGAGCCGGTAGTCGGACAGACCGCGCTCCCGCGCGATCGCCGCCGCCCGCGCCGCGAGAGCGCCCACGAGCGGCTCGTCCTCCGGACTCATGTCCGCGAGCTGCGCGACGTGCTTCTTCGGGATCAACAGGACGTGCGTCGGAGCCTTCGGGGCGATGTCCTCGAATGCGTAGATCGTCTCGTCCTCGTAAACCTTTTTGGAAGGCACCGATCCGTCGAGAATCCGGCAGAACAGGCAATCGCTCAAGTCCGTCCCGCCTCTGCCGACACCCTCTTGACCGAGGCGCCCAGCGCGTTCAGCTTCTCTTCCATCCGCGAATACCCCCGATCGAGATGGTACACGCGCTCGATCGTCGTCGCTCCTTCCGCCGTCAGGCCCGCGATCGCGAGCGCCGCGGAGGCGCGCAGGTCGCTCGCCATGACGTTCGCTCCGGTCAACCGGCACCCCTCGACGATCGCCCGGCGCCCCTCGAGGCGGATCCTCGCTCCCATCCGGACGAGCTCCGCGACGTGGTGGAACCGGTTTTCGAAAATGGTCTCCGTGATGGTCGAGACGCCGTCCAATCCGGTGGCGAGCGCGGTCCACTGGGCCTGCAGGTCGGTTGGAAAGCCGGGGTAAGGGGCGGTCGCGACGTCCTGCGCGGGCAGCGCGCCTTCCGCGCGGACGCGGAGCACGTCGCCGTCGGCCGCGACGCGCACTCCGATCGCGGCGAGCCGGGTCGTCAGAGCCCGCAGGTGCTCGGGGCGGCACCTCCGCACGACGACGTCGCCGCGGGTCGCGGCCGCGGCGATCGCATACGTTCCCGCCTCGATCCGGTCCGGGACCACCTCGTGCTCCGCGCCGTGGAGCGCTTCGACTCCCTCGACCGTGACCGTCGCGGTCCCGGCGCCGGAGATCCGCGCGCCCATCGACACGAGCAGCTTTGCAAGGTCGGCGACCTCCGGCTCCCGGGCGGCGTTGAAAATCCGTGTCGTGCCGTCGGCCAGCGTCGCCGCCAGCATTGCGTTCTCGGTCCCCGTCCCGGTGACCGTCTCGAAGACGACGTCGGCGCCGCGGAGGCGGCTCGCTTTCGCTTCGACGTAACCGTGATGGAGAGAGACCTCCGCTCCCAGCTTCCGGAAAGCGGCGAGGTGGAGATCGATCGGCCGGACCCCGATCGCGCACCCGCCCGGGAGCGACACGCGCACCGATCCGGCGCGCGCCAGCAGCGGTCCCAGCACGAGGACCGAAGCCCGCATCGTCTTGACGAGCTCGTAAGGCGCGTCGGCCGAGAGGATCTTGGGGACCCCGACGGTGACGGCATCCGGGCCGGCCTCCACGGTCGCGCCCACGTGGACCAGCACCTTCTGCATCGTGCGGACGTCGGCGACCCCGGGGAGGTTCGTCAACCGCATCGGCTCCGCCGTCAGCAGCGCGGCCGCGAGACAGGGGAGGGCCGCGTTCTTCGCGCCGGAGACCGCGACCTCGCCCTCGAGCCGCGCCGGGCCGTCGATGACGAATTTGTCCACGGCCCTGTGGAGGAGCTAGGTCCGGAGGAGGACCACGACCCGCGGGATGCCGGCCAGGTCGGGAATGATTCGGTCGAGCCTCCAGGCGCGATGAGCTCTCACCTGACTCTCGACGGCAGGAGCCTGGCCGGCGCCGATCTCGAAGAGAAATGGCGCGCCGGGAACGAGGAGCGTTCCGACCTCTTCGAGCAGCCGCCGGATCGCGTCGAGCCCGTCGGAACCGGAAAAAAGCGCGACGGCCGGATCGTGATCCCGGACCGTCGTGGAGAGCGCTCCGGCTTCGGACGTTGCGAGGTACGGGGGATTCGAGATCGCGAGGTCGAAGAGCTCATGGGAAGAGAGCGCCGAGGTCCAGTCGCCGGCCACGAGCCCGAGTCGCGGCAGGACCGAGTGGCGCGAGCCGTTCGTCCGGGCCAGCGCGAGTGCTTCCGTCGAAACGTCCACCGCGACCGCGCGGGAGTCGGGGCGCTCGAGAAGCCAGGTGACCGCGAGAGTTCCGCTTCCCGTTCCGAGATCGAGGACGCGCCGCGCCTCCGGGGCCTCGGCGAGCGCGGCTTCGATCAGGATTTCCGTCTCGGACCGCGGCACGAGCGCGCGGCCGTCGATGGAGAACGGCCGGCCGAAGAAGTCCCACTCTCCGACGAGGTGCTGCACGGGCCGGCCCGCCAGCCGTTTTTCCCAGAGCGCCTCGAAACGCGACTCCGCCTCGACGGGAAGCTCCTCCCGCGGCTCGAGAGCGAGCGGCCGGCCGTGGCCGATCGAGTGGGCGAGCAGCAGCCGCGCGTCCCACGGGGTGGCATCGGCGGCGCGTTTCCGGATCGAGCGCGCGGCCGCGTCGAGGACGTCCCGAACGATCATGCTCGGGCCATCTCGTCGCGCAGGCGCTCCGCCTGGAACTGCGCCGAGAGCGGCTCGACGAGCTCGTCCAGGTTGCCGTCGAGCACCTCCGCGAGCCGGTGCGTCGTGAAACCGATGCGGTGATCGGTGATCCGCGACTGCGGGAAGTTGTACGTCCGGATCTTCTCGGAGCGGTCGCCGGAGCCCACCATCTTCTTGCGCTCCGCAGCGATCGCGCCCTCCTGCTTTTCGCGCTCGATGTCGAGCAACCGCGCCTTCAGGACCCGCAGCGCCTTCGCCTTGTTCTTGATCTGGCTTCTCTCGTCCTGGCACTGGACGACGAGCCCGGTCGGAAGGTGCGTGATGCGCACCGCGGAATAGGTCGTGTTCACTCCCTGGCCTCCCGGCCCCGACGCGCAGAAGCGGTCCACCCGGAGGTCTTTCTCCTCGACTCTGACGTCGACGTCCTCGGCCTCCGGCAGGACGGCGACCGTGGCCGCCGACGTGTGGATGCGCCCGGACGCTTCGGTCTGGGGCACGCGCTGGACCCGATGGACTCCGCTCTCGTACTTCAAACGCGAGTACGCGCCGTCCCCTTCGACCAGCGCTGTGATCGCCTTGATGCCCCCGATGCCGGTGTCGTCGCGGTCCACGATCTCCACCTTCCAGCGGCGGGCCTCGGCGTACCGCTGGTACATCCGGAAGAGCTGGGCCGCGAAGAGCGCGGCCTCCTCTCCTCCGGTGCCCGCGCGGATCTCGATGAAGACGTTGCGCGAATCGTTCGGGTCGCGTGGGACGAGGAGGAGCTTCAACTCCCTTTCGATCTCTCCGAGCCGTTCGGTCAGGCCGGCGCGCTCCGCGGCGGCCATCTGGTAGAGCTCTTCGCCCGGGGAGAGCGACTCGACGAGCTCGCGCGCGCCCTCGAGCTCCCGGGTGACCCGGCGGTGCTCTTCGTTCTTCGCGATGATCGGCTCGAACTCGGCGAGCGTCTTCTGCGCGTCGCGCACGGCGCGATGATCCTGGACGAACTCCGGGTCCGCGAGCCGGACGCGGAGCTCTTCGTACTTTCGGCGGATCTCTTCGAGTTTCGAGAACATAAAAAGCTGTCAGTCGTCAGCTCTCAGCTCTCGGGCTGGAGCGAAACTGCCAGCCCGGCTAGAGAGCGGTGAAGGGAACGGGGCGCGAAGCGAGAGGAGACACGGAGCGCGGCTGTCCGCCTAGGCCGGGGCGCTGCTCGGCTTCTTCTCGTAGCGCTTGCGGAAGCGCTCGACGCGTCCCGCGGAGTCCACGAGCTTCTGCTTGCCGGTGAAGAACGGGTGGCACTTGCTGCAGATCTCCAGGCGGAGCTCTTTCTTCGTGGACGACGTCGTCCAGGTCTCGCCGCAGGCGCAGTGGACCAGCACTTCGTGGTACTCGGGGTGAAGGTTCTTTTTCATGGAACCGCGCATTCTACGGGAGGAAATACGCCGGCGCAAGCCGGTCGGATTCGAGCGCTGCCGCCCGTCTGACTTTTCGCGTTCTGCCGGGCGCCCGCCTTCCGGGTCGGGCTTTCGTACGCGAGTAGAATCCTTTGACCATCGTGTTCTACGTCTACGTGAGCGCGCCCGGCATGGCGGCGCGCAAGTTCCCGCTGGAGAAGCCGGTCACGACGATCGGGCGCTCCTCGATGAACGATCTCCCGATCTCCGACAAGATGCTCTCGCGCCAGCACGCGCGGATCGTCAAGGACGACGACGGCGGCCTGGTCGTGGAGGACCTGGGTTCGCGCAACGGCACCTTCCTGAACGGCGACCGCCTGGCGACCCCTCAGCCTCTGAAGGCGGGCGACCGGGTCACGCTCGGCGGGGTGACCTTGAAGCTCGAGTCGGAGTCCACGACCCGCGTCCGGATCGAGGCGGGCGGCGCCGACGCGCTCGACAACACGATCCTGAAGGCGTCCGCCGAGCTCCTGCGCGCGCAGCACCAGGAGACGGACCCCCGTCTCCCGGCCGAACAGCTGTCAAAGCTGATCGAGTCGCTCCGAGTCGTCAACGAGCTCACGATCGAGCTCCTGCGCGACATCTCCGTCGACGAACTGATGAAGTTCCTGATGGACAAGGTGTTCGAAACTCTCATGCCGGACCGGGGCGTGGTCCTGCTCCGCTCCCGACTGACGAACGAGCTGATCCCGGCGGTCGTCCGGGTCGCGGAGGGGATGTCGGCCGACGACATCCGGCTGTCGAAGACCCTCGTCGCCCAGGTCGTCGAGAAGAGGAACGGGCTGATCCTGATGGACACGTCGACCGGCTCGGGCGTCTCGCTCGCCGACTCGATCCGCCTCTCGGGGATCAAGTCGGTCCTGGCCGCGCCGCTCGAGAACGAAGGCGAGGTGGTCGGGCTCATTTACGTCGACAGCCAGGTGGGCCATCGCTCCTTCGAGGAAGCGGACCTGCGTCTCCTGACGTCGCTCGCGAACGTGGCTGCCGCGAAGATCCAGAACGCGCGGTTGATGGCGGAGGCCGCGGAAAAGAAGCAGATGGACCGGGAGTTCGCGCTCGCCCGCGAAATCCAGCAACGGCTCCTTCCGGAGAGCCCGCCGACGATCCCGGGTTATGAGCTGCAAGGCTCGAATACCGCTTCGCGCCAGGTCTCCGGCGACTACTTCGACTTCCGCGCGCGGTCCGACGGGAAGGTCTACGCGGCGATCGCCGACGTCTGCGGCAAAGGCGTGGGTCCGGCGCTCCTGATGGCGTCCCTCCAGGCGTCGTTCCACGCCTGGGCGGACGAGTCAGTTCCGGTGGCCGAGATGACGGGCCGTCTTTCGGAAGCGATCTCGCGGCGCACCGGACCCGACCGTTTCATCACGTTCTTTCTGGTCCTGCTGGACCCCGCGACCGGGGACGTCGAGTACACGAATGCAGGTCACAATCCAGGAATCCTCTTGAAGTGCGACGGATCCCTCCAGGAGCTGTCGTCGCACGGCCTGCCGCTCGCTCTCTTTCCGGGCAAGCCCTACGGCTCGTCGCGCTTCACGCTCGGTGCCGGGGACCTGCTGTGCCTGTATACCGATGGAGTCACCGAAGCGAACAGCCCCGACGGCACCGAGTTCGGGTTCCCGCGCCTGAAGGAGTTCCTGGGTGGGCAGGTCGGAAGGATGCCCCTCGAGATCGAAGACTCCCTATTGAAGGAGCTCGAAGAGCACGCGCAGGGGGAGCCTTTCGCGGACGACCGGACGCTCGTGATGATCCGCCGCACTCCGGCGGCGTAGCCGACCGTTCGTGACCCGGCTGCTGATCGAGGGGGGCGCTCTCCTCGGCCTCTCTTCTCCCGGCGACGTGCAGCGAGGGGCAGACCTCTACGCGCAAGATGGCCGCATCCGCGCGGTCGGCGGCGAAGCGCGGCGGCTGGCTCGAGAGGATCCATCGGCCTTCGTCGAAAGGTTCGATGCGCGCGGGAAATGGGTCCTCCCCGGGTTCGTCCAGGCGCATCTCCACCTGTGCCAGACCCTGCTTCGAAACGGGCCGGACGACCTGGAGCTGCTGCCCTGGCTGGAGAGACACGTCTGGCCGGGCGAGGCGGCGCACGACGCCGAGACCATGTCCGTCTCGGCGCGGCTGGGGATCGCGGAATTGCTCTCGGCCGGCGTCACCTCCGTGCTCGACATGGGGAGCGTGCGCCACTCCGATGCGCTCTTCCAGGCCGCGGCAGCCGCCGGCATCCGCTACGTTGGGGGAAACGTCCTGATGGACGACCCCGAGACGACGCCGCCCACCCTTCGCGCCGCGGCGGAGGAGGGCATTGCCGAGACCGAACGGCTCCACGAGAAGTGGCACGGAAAGGAGAATGGGCGTCTCTCCGTCGCGGTCCAGCCGCGGTTCGCGGTCTCGTGCACGGACGCGCTGCTTCGCCGGGCGGGCGAGCTCGCGCGCGACCTGGGCCTCGTCGTGCACACCCACGCGAGCGAGAACGAGGACGAGTGCGCGCTGGTCGAACGTCGGACGGGCTTGGGGAACCTCGAGTACTTGGACGCCGTCGGGCTGCTCGGTCCGCGCAGCTGCGTCGCGCACGTCGTTCACGCGGGGGGGAGCGATTTCCGGCTCCTCGCGCGGCGTCGGACCTCGGTCGCGCACTGTCCTTCGTCCAATCTGAAGCTCGCCTCGGGCATCTGCCCGGTTCCGGAACTGCGCCGCGCCGGAGTCCACATCGCGCTCGGCTCCGACGGGGCCGCTTGCAACGATTCCCTCGACCTCTTTCGTGAGATGCGGCTGGCGGCGCTCCTTCCCCGCGCCCGACGGCCGGCGGAGCGGATTCCGGCGTTCGACGTTCTGCGCATGGCGACCCGCGAGGGCGCGTCGGCGCTCGCGCTGGAGGAAGTCGGAGGCTTGACCGCCGGCGCGCGCGCCGATCTCGTTATCCTGGACCCGGAGACCGCGTGGTCTCTGCCGGACGACTGGTCGGACGAGCCTTACGGCGCGATCGTCTATTCGATGGGGCGCGAAAACGTCGCCGCGACGGTGGTCGACGGCATCGTGCGATACCGGAAGGAAGATCCTTCGGTCGGGGGAACGAAACCAGCGGCGGAAGTGGTTCGCGAGGCGGTGCGGACCCTGCGGGCCCGGATGGAAAAGGCGCCGGCGGCTACGGCGTCGGCGTGAACGACGGCGCCAAGATCGAGGCGTTGCCGAAGAGGAGCGAAGTTCCGAGCCAGAACCCGCGGAAGTTCGGATCGTCCAGGAACGTGATCGCCCATCCCTTTCCGGCGGGCTCCGCGATCAGGTAAGGGGTTCCCGCCATCCGCTCGATCGCCTCCGGCCAGGCATGTCCGGATGCAAGCGGCTTTTCGCGCTCGATCGATACGACGGTCTCGAAGGGATCCGGCGGAGCGGTGAGCGGGGCGTCGGTCGCGAGCAGCACTCGCGGCGGCTCGGGGCTTCCGAAGAGAAGAAAGTGGTCGGGCTTCGTGCGAGTCCGGAAGATCGCGCCGGGGATCCGGATCCGGCGGTTTTCGATGTCGGCTTCGTCCGCCGCCGCCGGCTTCTTCGAGCTCTTCCGCTCTTGCGCCGCGGCGGCTTCTTTTTCCTTCGCCGATTCTTTCTCCCGCGGCGGTTTCCATTCGGCAGCGCGGGACAGTTCGACGTCCTTCTCGCGGAGAAGGGCCGAGCCCCCGGCGATTCCGACGAGGACCCCTCCCGCCTTGACCCAGGCGCGCAGCGCCTCGCCGTTTCCTCTGGCGAGAGACGCCGCGACGCTCGAAGCCGCGTCGGGCACGATCAACGCGTTGTAGCGCGCGAGCTCGGCCTCGTCGAACGAATCGACGTCGAGCACCGACACGGGGTAGTGGAAGACCCGGTAGAACTGGTCGATCGCCCAGCCCGACGACGACCGATCGACGCCCGGCCCGGTCAGAAGAGCGACGCGGGCGGGTTTCCAGGTCACGAACCGCTCGGAGCCGAGTGCGATGCCTTCTTCGGTCCACGCCGACGCGACCCCTGTGAAGTCCGCGCCGGTCGAATCCGCGAGCTCCCGGACGATCGAGTCGAGATCCGAAGGCGCGCCCTCGCGCCGGAGAAACAGCGACCCGGTCGCGTAGCTCTCTCCGGCGAGGCGGAACTCCTTCGCTGCGATCGACGCGACGACATGCCTTTCGGAGCAGCGCGCGAGGATCGGAAACGCCGCGAGACCGGGGGACCGGACGAGGTACCCGAGCCGGGCGCCGGAGCCGACGCGGCCGGGGCGTGGCTCCGCGTCCGCCCCGGCGGGCGCGCGGCCCGCCATTCGCGAAGCGCGCAGGCCGAACGCCGCCGGCAGGGACCACGCGGTCACGTCGTAGAAACCTTCTTCTTCCCGGCGCAGGAATTTCGTGCGCTCCGATTCGAGAAACTTCGCCGGGAGCTCTGCCTTCTCGTCGAGAAGCGCCGCGGCGAGCGCTCCCGAGGGCTGCGCGGTCTCGACGATCAGGGGCCCGCCGTCGTTCTTCTTAGCCGGCGCGCCCTGCCGGACGCGGATGCCCTGCGCGGAAAGGGTCTGAAGGAAGAGCCGCAGCCGATAGGCGTCCTGGTCTCCCGGGATCACGTAGTAGCGGTCGGTCGACGCGAGGTGGGCCGCCCGGGCCGCGGCGAAGTCCCGCAGAAGCTCCTCGCGGTGCGCCCCGGCCGTCGCGAGCGTCGTCAGGCCGCTGACGAAATGCTTCAGCGCGCGCTCCTTCAGAGTCAGCAGCGACCCGTCGCGGCGGCGATAGGCGAGCCCGGCGCCCGGGCCGCCCGCCATCTCGTAGGTCATGCCGATCGCGCCGTTGAAGAAGGACCACGAGTCTCCGTAGGCCGGATAGAACAGGTCGTACTTCTCGCGCACGAAGTACGTCCACCCCCGAGCGTCGAAAGCCGACGCGTTCTCGCGCCCGAAGACGCCGAGCCATTTGACCGAGTCGCGATGGAGCCCCGCGTGCAACGGCTCCGCGGACGGGGGGAAGAAGTACGAGCTCTCGGGACCCATCTCGTGGAAGTCGACGTGCACCTGCGGAGGCGTTCGCGCGTAGCGGGCGATCCGGGCTTGCGTCTCGGGCTGGGTCACCCAGGCCCAGTCCCGGTTGAGATCGAAACCGAAGTGGTTGGTCCGGCCCCGCGGCCACGCGGGATGGTGCTCTCGCGCGTCGGGGTTCGCGTCGGATTCGCCGGTGACCGCGGTCGCGAGCCAGGACAGGTACCGCATCCGGCCGTCCGGATTGGCCATGGGATCCATCGTAAGCACGACGCGCCGCAGGAGCTCCACGGTCTCCTGGTTCCGCGACGCGGCGAGGTGGTACAGCGTCGCCATCGCGGCGTCGGGGCTCGCCGCCTCGTCCCCGTGGACTCCGTACGAGAACCACACGAAAACGGGGAGATCGGCGGGCACCGTCGTCGCTTTCGTGGACGATGGTAAATAGAGCGACCGCACCTTTCCAGCGAGCTCGTCGAAGCGGGCGAGATTTTCGGGCGCCGTGACGACCACGAGGAGAAGGTCCCGGCCCTCCGTCGTCTTCCCGTACGTCTCGACCCGAACGCGGTCGGGCGCCGCGGCGGCGACCGCGCGAACGTAGCTCGAGACGTCTCCGTGCGTCACGAAGCGATCGCCGATCTTGAAGCCGAGCGTCTTTTCGGGAGTCGGCACCCGCGGGTCCATCTGCGCGGGCGCGTAGTTCGAAGCGATCCCGGCGGCCGAGAACAGTGGGTCTTCCCCCGCGCGCGCCGCGAGAGGCAGCAGGAGACCGATCGCGATCGAGATCGCTCTTCTCAGGGAAGCTCCTCTGGAGGCTGGATTTTAACGACGAGCGGGTTACTGCTCGCGGATCTCGAGCCGCTTGATGATCTCGTGGAGCGTCGTGGGTTTCAACTTCAGGAGCTCCGCGGCGCGCTTCTGGACTCCGCCGGTACGCCGCAGCGCCGTGCGGATCAATCGCCGCTCGTACTCCTCGATCAGGTCGCGGTAGGTCGACCCGTTTTCGGGCAACCGGATGAGCGCCTCTCCGTGCCCGGGCTGAAGGACGGTCTCGGGAAGAAGGTCGAGGCCGATCGAGCCGCCGGAGCACAGCACGACCGCCCGTTCGATCGCGTTCTCGAGCTCGCGGACGTTGCCCGGCCAGTCGTAGTCGAGGAGCGCCTTCATGGTCTCCGGTTCGAGGCCCGAGATCGGCTTGTCGTTCTCGGACGCGTAGAGCCGGACGAAGTGATCGGCCAGGAGCGGGATGTCCTCGCGGCGGTCGCGCAGCGGAGGAATCGGAATCGTGATCACGCAGAGCCGGTAGTACAGGTCCTCGCGGAAGCGCCCTTCGCCCACCATCTTCTTCAGGTCCACGTTAGTCGCGGCGATGATCCGGACGTCCGCCTTCTGCGTCTCGACCGAGCCCAGACGCATGAACTCTTTTTCCTGGATGACACGGAGGAGCTTCGCCTGCGTCTCGAGTCCCACCGTCCCGATCTCGTCTAAGAAAATCGAGCCGCCCTCCGCGACCTCGAACAGCCCTTTCTTGTTCGCCACGGCTCCGGTGAAAGCGCCGCGGACATGGCCGAAGAGGTTCGACTCGAGGAGGTCCGC
>Ga0066709_100000309_pt1 | contig 24122 bp, 17 predicted proteins | sample GraSoiAngelo_158_FD_79665 | JGI IMG/M metagenome (GOLD analysis project Ga0066709, IMG submission 79665) | Grasslands soil microbial communities from the Angelo Coastal Reserve, California, USA - 14_1009_16_30cm | ecosystem: Environmental > Terrestrial > Soil > Grasslands | place: USA...
CAAAGTGCTGGTTCAGCGTTGAAAAGTTCTCCGGTGGCTTCTCGCTTGGCGGCAAGCCGAAGAAACTGCCTTGCGCCGCACCCTCCCACTCTGCACATTTTTTGTCCAGTGCTGCCATCGCATCTGCGATTGGGCCCTTCCCCACTTTCGCGGCACGCTCTTTCAATTGCGCCCGCAACGACCGAACCTGCGCGAGCGCTTCGTAGCTTTGATTCATCCCTTCCACCGAACCGCTCTCCATTTCGAATTGCTTTCGCAAATCCGCCGAGGAAGTCGTGATTCGTGGATCCATTTTCACAACCAGCGGCTGGGTGTAGGTTTTTCCGTTCACTGTGAGCTTCGCCGTGTAATTTCCTGGCAGTACCCAAGCACCCAGCGGATATTTGGGCGTGTCGCGATAGATCGCAGAGATTGGAAACTCATGTTCAAGCGATTGCGGGGGCGCGTAATGCAAATCCCAAACAAACCGGTGCATCCCGGGTTCGGCTGACAAAATCTGTGTTGGCCGCACCCAATACATAGGAATGGGATGTTCGCTGGCGATTTGTTCCATGGGCTCTGGCTTATCTGCGCTGGAGTAGCGGCGCACCACGTGTTGCTGCTCATCAAGGATTTCCAGCGTCACTGGATTTTTTGAAGCCGCCCCAAGAACGTAATCAAAGATCGCACCGTCCGGCGGATTTTTCCCTGCAGGAAATTCTGGCGGCAGCGGCGTGTCCGGATTGCGGTTCCAGCGGAAACGAATCGCGGTTTGCGGCGCGAAGAGATGAGCGCTTTCCTTGGCAACGTCCGCATTCAGTTGCCTCAACGGCGTGGTGTTATCCAATATCCAAAACGAACGCCCGTGCGTGGCGACGATCAAGTCATCTCCGTGAATCGCCAGATCGCGCATGGATGTGTGCGGAAGATTGAGTTGCAACGGCTGCCAGTCCTCGCCGTCATTGAAGGAAACATAGACCGACCCTTCCGTGCCCGCAAACAGCAGCCCCTTTCGAATGGGATCTTCGCGCACCACGTTGCTGGCGGCGCCTTCAGGAATACCCTTGGTGATTTCCACCCACGTTTTTCCAAAGTCGCGTGTGCGGTAAATGTGCGCGCGCAAGTCATCTAGCCGGAAAGAATTGATTGCCGCGTATGCCGTTCCTGCCTCGAAGTGGGAAGCCTCAATAATCGAGACTTTGCTCCACGGTTTCAGTTGCGGCGGCGTTACGTTTTGCCAGGATTTTCCGCCGTCCCGCGTGATGTGAATCAAGCCGTCATCGGTGCCCGCCCAAATCGTATTCGCTTCCTTGAACGAAGGCGCGACCGCATAAATCACGCCGCGGTGTTTTCCTTTTTCGGGATCGCTTGCCGCAAAGGCTCCCAGATTGGCCGGAGTTTCGTACGTTTCGCGGTTCAGGTCCGGGCTTATCACCTGCCAACTGTTTCCCGCATCGGTGGTCTTGAAGAGTACATTCGCCGCAAAGTACAGGGTGTGCGGCTCGAGCGGCGAAAAAACCACCGGCAGCGTCCGGGCGTAGCGATATTCTCCACGGCGAATCGGCTCCGGCGTGACCTGCGCGTATTCGCTGATATCCTGTTTGGTGTGCGTGAGCCATGCGCCGTAAAGAACGTTTGGATCAAGCGGATCGACAGCCATGTAACCGTATTCAAAAATTCCCGGCAAGCGCCAATCGCGAAACGTAATTTCGCCAAAATCGCTGCGGCTCAACGTTGCGACCGAGCCGCTTTCCTGCTGTGCACCATAAACCCAATAAGGAAAGCGATTGTCGGTCGTAACGTGATAAAACTGCGCGGTTGGCTGGTTGTACCAAGTACTCCACGTCGCACCGCCATTTACGCTGATTACCGAGCCTTGATCGCTTGAAAGCGCGATAATCTGCGGGTTTTCGCCGCTGATCCAGATGCGCTGGTAATCGTCCCCGCCCGGAGCGCCCTTGAAGCCTACAAATGTTTTCCCGCTGTCCGTGGATTTCCAGGTCGTCGTGTTCGCGACATAAAGAACGTCGGGATTGTCCGGTGCTACCGCAATTCCCATCGCTCCCGGTCCACGCCCGCCGATTCGGTGATCGGAATTGATCAACTTCCAGGATTCCCCAGCGTCATTGGAAGCGTATACGCCTCCATCTTTGTTCGCTTCCACAGAAGCGTAGACGCGACTGGGCTGGCTCGACGCAACAGCGATCCCGATACGGCCCAATCCATCCTCAGCGCCGGGCAATCCTTTTGTCAGCGGACGCCAGTTCGTTCCCCCATCCGTGGACTTGAAAATTCCGCTGCCAGCTGTAATGAACGAAGCCCCGCTTCGAATCTCCCACGGCGCAACGCGTGCAGCCCAGAGCGTCGCGTAAATGGTTTGGGCGTTCGAAGGATCGAACGCCAAGTCGGCGGCCCCGGTGTTTTCATCCTTATAGAGAACTTTCTGGAATGTCCGGCCGCCGTCGGTGGAGCGAAAAACCCCGCGTTCGGCGTTCGGGCCATAGGGATGTCCGACCGCAGCGACAAAGACGCGATTCGGATCCTTGGGATCGACAAGAATCGCGGCAATCTGCTGCGCATCGCGCAATCCTAGATGCGTCCATGTTTTTCCCGCGTCGGTGGATTTGTAAATGCCATCGCCAGTAGCGAGATCCGGGCGCTGCAAGCCTTCTCCGCTGCCGACGTAGATTACATCCGGATCGGAGGGCGCCACGGCGAGCGCGCCCACCGAACCAGTAGGCTGATCGTCAAAGATGGGATTCCAGGTGTTCCCAAAATCCGTGGTTTTCCAGACTCCGCCGTTGACCGCGGCCATGTAAAAAACGTTGGGCTGATGCGGCACGCCGGAAATCGCCACGGTGCGGCCGCCGCGAAAAGGCCCGATGCAGCGCCAACGCATCTCGCCAAAGAGTTTCTGATCCAAGGATTGACCGCCCTGCGGATCGCGGGACGTGACTGCTTCTTTGTTGGAATGGTCCGCAAACGCCGGAACAGTGAGAATCCAGCAAAGGATGAATCCGATTTCGGCTCCCCAATGGGACCAGTTCGCTCGTGCACGACGCTGACGTAACAAATGCATAGGCCACCTCCCCGAAATCGGAGAGGATACTCTGCCAAGCAAGTAGGAGCAAATATTTGGAAACACTCCGGGCGGGAAGGCGAATATCGGCGAGCACGACCGGAGGGCCAAAAAGATTGAGGGCGCATCAGCCGTTAGACTGCTGCGCCCTCTTTCAATTGTGCCGCAAAGTTTTTGAGGCTTCCCGGCTCAATCTGTGCGGCAGAGTAAACCTGGCGTCTTTTCTTGGCAAGAGAAACTTGAAATTTTGGCTGTGGAAAGCTGTGCACCACTGTGCAAAAGTGGCGCAGTCTTAAGGCGGCTGGCGGAGAAATCGATGGACACAACACGAGAAGCATTCGCGGATTGGCTGCAGAAATATGGCCGGGCGTGGGAGGCGCGCGATGCCAAGGCAGCAGCCGAGCTCTACGCGGAAGGTGGCACCTATCAAGTCACCCCCTTTGTCGAGCCGATGCGGGGGCGGGTGGCCATCCTCGAGTATTGGACGAATGTGGCGCAAACGGAAGAGGACATTCACTTCGAATACGAGATTCTAGCCGTGACGCCAGAGCAAGGGATTGCGCGATGGTGGGCTTCGTTTGTGCGAGTTCCGCCGGGACTGCAACCAAGCTGGATGGAATCTTCGTCATCTCTCTCGATGGCCAAGGAAAGTGCACACAGCTGAGGGAGTGGTGGCATAAGCATCAAACAGAGCGAGCTTGAGGCAGGCCTCAGGTTCTTTTGTGCTTAAGTCGGAAGAGTTCCTTAGGAAGGGCCTTGAGGAAGTTCTTGCCCCAGATACCGATGAGCAGGGCTGCCCCAAAGAGCAGGATAGCGTCGAGGCTGGCGCGTCCATCGCGCGTCCAGTAGACCCGTTCTTCAAGATTAAGCCAGAGGGCAAACTCGTCCAGCGTAAGGGCCGCGCCGACCCCGTAAAGTAGAGACATCAGCCGACTGGCGAAAAGAGACGTACCCTTCGTGCCTGTTCCGACCTCGATCAACCAACAAAACCCAACCACGAGCAGAAGGAGGATCCCCCAAACCAGGTGATGGACATGCGTCCCGCGAATGTAGATGTAGTGGAATGGGCCGATCCCGCGCCCAGCCGCGTAAGCCATGGAACGCGCCAGGGCCAAGGATAGGAAAAACCCAACGGCAGCAAGGAAAAGTCGGCGCTTGGGGCGATCACGCACGTGCTCGTGGAACAGCCCCCCCATCCTCGGATGCCATAGAAACAAAAGGACTAAGCCGATCAGAAGCAACGACAAGCCGAGTAGCCAAGCCAATGCCGCCATGAGGTTCCTCCCGTCCTCCAAGAGTAATCGAATTTGCCCTAACGCGCGTCGCCCGACTTGATAAATTGAGCACAGAGAGACAGTCGGGCTATTTTCTGGGAGGGACAGTCCCCTTATTCTGTGAGGAAAGGGGACAAGCCTATGAACACCAAACTGTGTGCGCTCGCAGGCTGCCTATTGCTTGCCGGGGTCTGTGCGGCCAAAGACCACGACGACTATCAAAAAGGGGCTTTGCTGCGGATGGACTCCGCGCCCTGCGGTATGCAGGAAAAGGGTGGGAAGTCTGTGGCTGGCGAGCTTCTAGGAACCGATTCGCAGAGCAAGAAAACGAAGGAAGTGCTGTGCCAGGAATATGTTCTGCAAACAGAGAAAGTCACCTACCGGATAAGGCCGAATGACGAAAAGCATCCTGCGCTGCTCCCCATCGGAGAAACGGCGCAGTTCCGGCTGCATAAGGACAAGCTGATCTTGAAAGTTGCCGAAGGAGACGGCAAAGAACGCGAGTACACGGTTGTCTCCATGACCCCGCGGGAAGATCACCGGGAGGCGGTAGCAACAAAGAATTAAGCCCTTGAATTCTTGAAGTGGAAAGAGAACGGCGCTTTGCGAGGGTGCGAGCGCCGTTCTTGTTTGCGCTCTTTCAAGGTTAAGGGGCGTGAGAAGCGATGACGCCGAAGTCGGCGATGTTGTCGCCTTTCTTCAGAGAGGGAACCGCGTTGACGTGGAGCACCACGCCCGTGACTGGGGCGCGCGGTTCGGCAATGACCTTGCCGAAATAATCCGTGATGGTGCCCAGCTTCATTCCCGCTGAAACGTACGTACCACGCTTGACGAGCGGATACCAGATGCCAGGACCGTCTGCGAGAACGTCGGAGAGTTTCTCAATCCACACGGGATTCTCAATGACCTGCGGCTCGCCCGGAAGCATTTTCAGAGCGCGCATAGTGCTGAGGGTGCCGTTGACGAGAAGGTTGACGTCGTCTGTCTCGACCGTTCCGGCGTGCCCTGCTTCAACAACAATGGAGGGCTTGCCGTGAACGGTGGCGGTGTTATCGAGATAGCGCGTAGCGTTCGGATCGGTGGGGCGCTCGCTCCAGATAATGATGTGGTCAAGGCCAAAGGCGAGAACCATCTCCTTCGAGATGCGGTCCTGCTCCGCGTGCCCCGTAGGACCCCAATACGCATATGGAATGAGACTTTCGTCGAGGTCGCCGCCGTGGTAGTCAATGAGGTAGTCGCAGCGGTCGACGATTTGCTTTGTAATTAGATACGACGCGCGCTCGGTTTGCGTGCCATCCGCTTTACCGGGGTAGAAGCGGTTCATGCTTTTGTTGTCCATGGGATTGACGTGGGGAACTTTTTGTTCGAACGACGCGATGTTGACGAGCGGAACGAGGATGACCGTGCCAATGAGTTGCGCGGGATCGAGCTGCGAGATCAATTTTTCGATGGCGATGATGGAAACGTACTCTGTGCCGTGCGCTCCTGAAACCAGCGCGAGGATTTTGCCGGGCTTGGCGCCGTTTACAACGACCACGGGAATATTCGTGGCCGCATCCACGCCAGCGGGCACTTCGAGATGGCCAGTAGCTTTTTGCCCCGGCGCGGCCGAAGCCGTGCCAACGCTGAATGAAGATTGGGCGAGAGTAGAAATACAGAGCCCAAGCGCTAACAACGGAACAGCAAGCATTCGCCCAGCAAAACGCATCACTCGCCCCCCGCGGTCTTGATCTCGGGAGCTGCCGGGCGCGCTGGCGCAGAGTCGCCTTTGACGTAGTGGTTGTACCACGCCAAGAAGCGCTCCATGCGGTCCTTGAGATGCGACGGCACTGTGAAGCCGTGATACTCGCCAGGATAGACGACGAGTTCGGTAGTGCGGCCAAGCGTTTTCATCGCCTGATACATTTGTTCGCTGCCGAGAATAGGAACATTCCAGTCGATGTCGCCACCCATGAAAAGAGTGGGAGTGGCGATGCTCGCGACGCGGTAGAAGGGTGAGATTTTGTCCCAGACCTCTTTGTGATCCCAGGGATGCCCGAGCTCGATTTCGTAGTCGCGCTGGTAGTGGTCGTGGCCGTAGAAGCTGGCGATGAGGGCAACTCCAGCGCCGGAGATGGCGGCCTTGAAGCGGTTAGTTTGGGCTATGATGAAGTCGGTGGAGATGCCGCCGTAGGACCAGCCGCCAACGCCAAGCTTATCGGGATCGGCGATGCCTTGCGCGACAGCGTAATCCACCATGGCGACATCATCCTGGTAGTCCTTGTTGCCCCAGTCGGCGTAAATCGCAGCGCAGAATTTCTGGCCATAGCCGGAGGAGCCCCGAGGATTGGGAAGAAGAACTGCATAGCCGTTCGCGGCATAAAGCTGGGCCAAGTGATAAAAGGAAGCGGTGTATTGCCCCACCGGGCCGCCGTGTGGATTCAACAGCGTAGGGACTTTCTTGCCGGGTGTGTAATCGAGCGGTTTGTACAGATAGCCAGCAACGGCGGTGCCGTCCTTGCTCTTGAAGTGGACGTAGTCGGCTTGTGCGAGGCGAAGCTGCGCGAAGAGCGCGTCGTTGGTTTTTGTGAGGCGCATGGGATCCTTGGCCCCGTTGGCTAAATAGAATATTTCTTCGGGGCGGTCGATGGTACTGATTTGCGCGGCGATTGCGTCGTCCTTGCCCAGCGAATAGCTTGCTACTGCGAGGCGCCCACCAATGGGTCGCGTCATTTCGCCGCCAGCCACCGGGATGCGGCACAGGCTCTGCATGCCGTCATCTTCGGCAACGAAGTAGATGGAATGTCCGTCGGCAGAAAAACGCGGGCGGTGAATGCTGCGGTCAAATGCCAGAGTGAGGACCTTTGCCGGGCCACCCGTCGCGGGAGCAACGGCAAGGTGCCGGGTGTTGTAATAGAAAAGGTGCAGGTCGAGCTCGGTGACGTAAGCGATCCGTTGGCCGTCGGGAGACCATGCCGGTGATGTATCAGGGCCGGGATTGGTCGTGACTTGTGTGAGGTGCGCGCCCTTATCGGTATTGTCCGCAGCGACCACCCAGATGTTGACATCATAGTTGACATCAGGGTCCGGTGTCCGGTTGCTGCTGAAGGCAAGAGATTTGCCGTCCGGCGACCACGCCGGCTCGTTGTCATCGAAATCCCCGGAAGTGATTTGCCTCGTGCTTTTCGCCGCAATGTCCAACAGGTAGAGGTGTGTGCGTCGACGATCCAAGTAGCCGACGGTGTCGCGTTTGAATTGCAGGCGGTCGATGACGAAGGGCGGCGGAGTCTTCGGCTTGGGCGGAGTGGCAGGAGCAGGCTTTTCCTTATTCTTTGCCGCTTCGAGGTCCTCGGGCTTGGGATCGCGAAGGATGAGCACGAGGCGCTTGCTGTCGGGCGACCACTCGAAGTCGTCCACGCCTTGCGCGGCGTCGGTCAGCCTAACGGCTTCGCCTCCACGGCGGTCAAGCAGCCAAACCTGGCTCTTGCCGCCATCGCGCGCGGAGAGAAACGAAATGTATCTCCCGTCGGGGCTCCAGCGGGCATGACCCGAGGACACGCTTTCGGCGCTAAGAGGAATGGCGTCGCCACCGTGCGTTGAAACCATCCAGAGGCGCTGTTCGTTCTTGTCTTCTTTCAGCATTCGCGTGCGAACTGCGTAGGCAATCCATTGACCGTCCGGGCTGATCTCCGGTTGCGAGACGTCGCGAATCTGGAAAAAGTCGTCAATGGTGATCGCGCGCGGAGCAGCCGGAGCCGGTTTTGACGCGGGTTCCTGCGCCTGGATAGGCAGCCAGAGAACCAGAACAAGAGATGCGAAGGCAAGGCAGCGAATCGTTTTCATGCACAAACTCCTCAGAAGAGAACGGAATGCAAACCGGTGGCGTAGTTTAGCAGAACGATAGCCAGAGAGTAGTTCGAAAGATGCAGTGTGTGAACCTGCGAGGGGCTACGAGCAAGGTGAATAGCTCGCGCTCAGAAAATCATTCATAACGCAAAGCTGTCAGCGGATCGAGCTTGGAGGCGCGATGCGCCGGCAAGAAACTCGCCAGTGTAGCGACGGCGCTCAACAGCACAACGGCCATGACCAGCGTCAAGGGATCGCGGGGCTTCAAACCGTAGAGCAATGACTTGGCCGCTTGGGCGGCGCCCAAGGCCAAGCCTGTGCCAATCACCAAGCCCGCGATGGTGAGCATGCCCGCTTCGCGCAGAATCATCTTCACGACGTCCACACGCTTTGCGCCGATGGCCATGCGAATTCCAATTTCCTTGGTCCGCTGCACCACCATATAGGAAATTACCCCGTAGAGCCCGATGGCAGCGAGCAACGCGGCCAAGAATCCAAAAAAACCTGAGAGAGTGGCCATGAGTTCGTCTTGCAGCAGCGATTCGTGAACTCTTGTCTTCAAGGCCTTGAATTCAAGGTCGATGCCGGGATTCACACCTGCAATCGTTCCTTTCAGCGAGGCGATGAGGCTGGTCAGGGGCAGCGATGAGCGAATGAGGATTTGATCGTCCGGGGCAGGCTTCTCCTGCTGCGTAGCGGGGAAATACATGAACGGCAAATATTCCTCGTGCATGTCCTGAAATTTGTTATCCCCTGTGACTCCCACAATCTCATAGAGAGGCCGAGGCTTCCCTGGCGGTTCGTGTATTCGGAACCTCTTGCCAAGCGTATCTGTGCCTTTGAGAATCTTGCGGACAAAGGCTTGATTGACGATGGCCACCTTGACTGATGTGGCGGTGTCGCGGTCATCGAAGTCCCGGCCCGCGAGGATAGGTGTGCCAATAGTTTGAAAATAGCCGGGTCCTAGGAAATTTTCCCAGGCAACACCTAGCTGTTGGTCCGATCCTTCCGCGAGTACGTCGTCGTTCCACGTCTCGCCCCCAAAGGGAACCATGATCGAGTTGGCGGAAAATTCCACACCGGGTATGGCTCTAACGGACTTGACCAACTGGCGTTTGTACTCCACGTATCGGTCCTCGGGAATGTGCAGGCGTTTGAAATCGACGCTGGTGATTAGAATGCCATTCTGCTGGAAACCTATGTTGAGTGTGGTCAAATTGCGCAAGCTGCGAGCAAAAAGCAGGGCTCCCATCAACAGCACCACGGAAAGTGCGACCTGCGAAACGACCAGAGTGCGCCGCAGACTAAACCGCTCCCGGCCTCCAGACATTCCCCGGCTACCCGATTGCAGCAACGTAGCAGGCTCTGCCCGCGTAGCACGCACGGCCGGCGCCAATCCGAAGAAGACGGTTGTCAGCACCGCGAGCGCTGTCGTGAAAGACAGCACGCGCCAATCCATCCCGAGGTTCAGAAAGATTCGACTTTGCGGTGTGCTGATGAACGTCACAAGCAGGCGGCTCACCGCAAACGCCAGAAACAATCCGAAAACAGTGCCGGCGACCGCGAGCAAAAGACTTTCGGAAAGCAGCTCGCGAATCATTCGCCAGCGCGACGCCCCAAGCGCTCGGCGGATGGTGATCTGGCGTTCCCGGGCACTGGCGCGGGCGAGCATCAAGTTCGCCAGGTTGGCGCACGCAATCAGCAATACCAGCCCGGAAATTCCCAGCAACAGCCAAAGTGGGGTTTCGGAATCTTGTCGCAATGATGAGAATCCCGTGCTTGCTGAAAACGCTCCCAATTTGTACTCGAGGTACTTCTTTACCCTTTCGGAGTCATAGAACGGGGGAATCGTTTCTTGCAGGATGCTGGGGGTGACCGCGTTGATTTGTGCATTGGCGCGCGCAATGGTCCAGCCTGGTTTCAAGCGTCCGATGGAAGCAAGCCACCAAGCATGACGAATCGTGAGCCGGTTATTCCGCGGGCTCACAATGGGCTCGATGCAAATCGGCACCGCTACGTCGAATGTATCGCCCACGGAAATCCCATTAAAGCCTGGTGGGGTAACGCCGACGATCTCAAACGAATTCCCGTCCAAAGTGAGCCGCTTACCCACAATGGAGGGATCGCTGCCAAAATTCCCTTGCCAGAAGGCGAAGCTGATGTTCGCCGCGCCGATGGCGCAGCCCGGCAGGTCATCGGCCGGACCAAGGAGGCGGCCCAAAAGCGGGCTAATGCCAAGCACCTGAAAAAACTCACCGCTGACGCGAAGGGCTTTGGCGTAATGAACCTCCCCGCCAGTCGCCAGATTGAATTGCTGGCCGCTCCAGACAGCAATTTGCGCAAAGCCTTGTTGACGGTCCCGAATCTGCTCCCACAATGGGAAGGTAAGCTGGGAATACTGGCTCGAAAACTGGCCGGAACCCCAATGGCGGTCGGCAATGCGGATGGTTCCCAGCTCCTCGGGGTTCTTGACCGGAATCGTGCGCATGCGAATGGAGTCAATGAGCTGGAAAATGGCGGTGTTGGCGCCGATGCCAAGCGCAAGGGTAAGGATGGAGATGATGGTAAAGCCAGGACTGAGGCGAAGAAGACGAAAGGCGTAGCGAAGGTTTTGCAAAAATGACACCATCTCAACCTCCTGGCTATAAAGACGCGCGGAAACTTCAAACGTCACGCGAGAAAGTGGGGCCGCGAGATACCCGCCTGGAGGACAGCGGGGGTCTTGGACCAAAGGTGCGCGCCTTGCTCTAAGAAATCGGGAGTGGCAAGAGTAACCGCGCGAAGGCGATCGAGTAAGCACGAGGGCACGCTCAGCGAGGCCGGAGAAAATTCTCGTAGGAGATGCATTTTTCTCTTGCATGCAGAAGTGACTCCTGTATTCTGCACGTGCGAACTCGCTTTTTCGCAGCGACGAGAGCGAGTCTCCCTTAGGAGGACGAGAGTAAAATTGAGTTCGATATCGGTTCCCGCGCAGTTCCCTTCCCGGGATGTTTCCATCACCAAAAAGAGAGTTGTGAAATTGACACTCTGGCCTCTTGTTGCGGCTACTTTCTTCATGGTGTCCGGAGGGACGTATGGCACGGAGGAAATCATTCATGGCGCCGGGTATGGCCGAGGAATCCTGATTCTGCTGTTTCTACCGGTGCTGTGGAGCTTGCCGACCGCGTTCATGATCGGCGAACTCTCGAGTGCGCTGCCTGAGGAGGGCGGGTATTACGCGTGGGTGCGGCGGGGCCTGGGGAACTTCTGGGGATTTCAAGAAGCCTGGCTGTCACTAGCTGCCAGCATTTTTGACATGGCGATTTACCCAACACTGTTTGTGTTTTATTTGAAGCAAATGTTGCCTTGGTTCGGCACGGCAAATCATGGAATCTATGCCGGCCTGTTTGTAGTGGTAACTTGCGCGGCGCTGAATCTCGCGGGGATTCGCGTCGTAGGTGTCACTTCGCTATGGCTGTTTTTTCTGTTGTCGGCGCCGTTCGCCCTTGTAGTAGTGCTGGCGCCATTTAAGCTGGGTACCATGGCAGATCCTCACGCCGTGCCTACGGCAACCGGGCTCGGCTTGCTTGGTGGCGTACTGGTGGCCATGTGGAACTACATGGGATGGGACAACGCGTCGACCATCGCGCAAGAAGTGGAGCGTCCGCAGCGCACTTATCCGCAGGCGATGATCGCGGCGGTAATTCTGGTTGCGCTGACTTACGTGCTGCCATTTGCTGCAGTGTATTTGACGGGGGCGCCTTCTGCCCTATTCGGTGAGGATGGGTCGTGGGCAACCGTCGCGGGAGCACTCGGAGGAAAAATCGCGGGATTCGAATGGCTGCGATTCCTCATTGTGCTCGGCGGCATGATGAGCGCGTTTGGCATGTTCAACGCGCTGGTGATGAGTTACTCGAGGCTGCCGCTGGCGATGGCTCGGGATGGAATGCTGCCGAAAGTGTTCGGCAAGACGAGCAGGCGGACAAATGCGCCATGGCTGGCGATCCTCATTTGCGCGGCGTGCTGGGCCTGCTGTCTGGGGCTGGGTTTCAAGCGGCTCGTGACGCTGGACATTATGTTGTATGGCGCGAGCTTGATGCTCGAGTTCGTGACGCTCGTGGTGCTGCGAATCAAAGAGCCGGAGTTGAAGCGCGGGTTTCGAGTTCCGGGCGGGATGACTGGCGCGGTTTTGACCGGCGTGTTTCCGTTGCTCTTGCTCCTGCTCGCGGTCGTGGAGAGCAACCACGAAACGGTGCTGGGAATGAACGGGCTCCTGTTCGGTGCGCTGATCATGTTTGCTGGATTCGCGGTCTACTTGGTAAGCAACAAGCTGAGAATCCTGCGCGCAAAGCCGGTGGTGGCTGGGAAAATCGAGGAACTAGAAACCGCTTAAAAGCGGGGCACTAAACCGCATCTTATTCATTCTTAATGATTTACAGGAGAAAGTCCGAAGAACAAGAAATATGGCCGCCCACAAGCTAGCTTGTGCGGCAAGCTAGTTTGCTATGCAAAACACTTTTAGACAATAACCGTCTCACAAAAACCCTGGCTTTCGAAACCCGAAGACCCAGGCTGCGGCTCTGTTCCTGGGGCCATGAGATATACTCGACGCTTCGTTCCAAGGCGTTAAATGCCCTCGGGAGATACGATTTTGAAACGGCGCCCCATTGCTGCTCTTGTGTCCCTGTTGCTTCTTGGTAGTGCGTCCGTCCGGCTGCTGGCCGGACCGGAGACGACAAAACAAATCGACCAGAGACTGTTTCAAGAGCTGCGTTGGAGATCGATCGGGCCATTCCGTGGAGGACGCGTGTTGGCGGTGACCGGCGTGCGTGGGCAGCCGGAAACTTACTATTTCGGAGCCGTCGGTGGCGGCGTTTGGAAGACCAATGATGCGGGGCGAACCTGGAAGCCGATTTTCGATGCACAGCCGGTGGCCTCGATTGGCGCGATTGCGGTGGCGCCTTCGGATGCGAATGTGATTTTCGTGGGATCCGGCGAAGCCGACATGCGGTAGTCCATTTCCGTGGGGAATGGGATGTACAAGTCCACGGACGCGGGAAAGACGTGGAAGCAGATTGGATTGAGCGATTCGCGGCAGATTGGAAGGATTCTTGTCGATCCGCGCGATGCGAACCGTGTTTTTGTGGCGGCGCTAGGGCACGCGTATGGACCAAACCAGGAGCGCGGCGTTTTTCGTTCGAAAGACGGCGGGGCTCACTGGCAGAAAGTGCTGTTCCATGACGAAAACACGGGCGCAATTGACCTGGCGTTCGAACCAGGAAATCCGAAGACGATATACGCCGCGCTGTGGCAGACCCGCAGGCCACCCTGGAGCATATACTCACCTTCGAATGGGCCGGGCAGCGGCCTGTATCGTTCGACCGACGGCGGAGACCATTGGCAGGCCGTGAAAGGAAACGGACTACCGTCGGAAGGGCTTGGACGGATGGGTATTGCATTCGCGCTGAGCAATGCCAAGCGGATTTATCTGATCGTGGATGCCAAGGAAGGCGGACTGTACCGCTCGGAGGATGGCGGGCAGAACTGGCAGCAAGTTTCCAAGGACCACCGCATCTGGGGGCGAGGATGGTATTTCAACGAGGTCACTATCGATTCGAAGAATCCAGACATTGTGTACGTGCCGAACACTTCAATCTACCGTTCAGTGGACGGTGGAAAGAGCTTCAGCGTGTTCAAGGGCGATCCGACGGGCCCGGATTACCACGAATTGTGGATTGATCCCGACGATTCGAAAAGGATGATTGTGAGCTGCGATCAGGGCGCAGTGGTGACGCACAACGGCGGAGAGACGTGGAGTTCATGGTTCAACCAGCCGACCGCGCAGTTCTATCACCTAGCGACCGACAGCCAGTTTCCGTATTGGGTGTATGGAGCACAGCAGGATAGCGGACCGGCGGCGACACCGAGCCAGAGCAAATACCGTTTTCTGAATTTTCATGATTGGCGGCCGCTGGAAGCGGGCGATGAGAATGGATACATTGCGCCCGATCCATTGAATCCGGGCGTAATCTTTGGTGGATTTGTGTCGCGGCAAGATCTCAGCACGGAGCAGAATCAGGAAATGCCGCCGACGATTGCGCAATCCGGATCCTTCCGTCGCACGTGGACGCTGCCGCTGGTTTATTCTCCGCTCGATCCGCATGTTCTCTACTTCGGTTCGCAAGTTCTGTTCCGAACTGCAGATGGCGGAAGTTCGTGGCAGGAGATCAGTCCGGACTTGACGCGCGAGGACTCGGGCGTGCCATCAAATTTGGACCCGGCAACAGCGGCGGATGCGCCAGTGGGGAAACGGCGCGGCGTGATTTACACGATTGGGCCATCGTACGTGAAAGAGGGCGAGATTTGGGCGGGAACGGATGACGGACAAATCCAGCTGACGCAGGATGAGGGGAAAAGCTGGCAAAACGTTACGCCCCCGGAATTGACCCCGTGGAGCAAGGTGACGCACATCGAGGCATCGCATTCGGAAGCAAGCACGGCGTACGCTGCAGTAGACCGCCACCGGCTGGAGGATTATCAGCCATATCTTTATCGCACGCGGGATTTCGGGAAGAGCTGGCAGCGCGCTTCGAACGGAATCCCAGATGGAAGTTTTCTGAATTGCGTACGAGAGGATCCCTTTCGCAAAGGCCTACTGTATGCGTGCACGGAAAAGGGCGTGTACGTTTCGTTTGATGATGGCGATGACTGGCAATCCCTACAACTCAATCTGCCGGTGACTTCGGTGCGCGACTTGGTGGTGCATGAAGACGATTTGGTGATTGCGACGTTTGGACGCTCGTTCTGGGTGCTGGATGACGTGACGCCACTAAGGCAGATCGATGCGCGCGCAGCGGCGGCGGACGTATGGCTCTACCGCCCAGCGACAGCGTATCGGGTGCGGTCAGGAAGCGATCAGGGCACGCCTGTGCCGGATGACGAGGCGCTAGCGGAGAATCCGCCGAATGGCGCAATTCTGGATTACTACCTGAAAGAAAAAACAGTAGGACCGATTCAACTGGAAATTTTTAACAGCAACGGGAGGCTGGTGAAGCGCTTTTCCAGTGACGACGAAGTTCGCAAAGTGAACCCGGACGACCTGCCCTTCCCTGCTTCCTGGGTCCGTGAACAACAAAGGCTTTCCACGGAGCCGGGAATGCACCGATTTGTGTGGGACCTGCGGTACCCGCTGCCGAAGGGCGTGCGCGCGTCGTTTTGGAGGCCGTCGGGGCCGCTGGCGCTACCGGGAAACTACACCGTGCAACTGACCGCGCACGGCAAGAACAGCACGCAACCGCTGACTGTGAAAATGGATCCCCGCGTGAAGACGCCGCAGGAAGCACTGATGCAACAGTTTGAGATGGCGACGAAACTTTCCGCACGGGAGGGCGAAGTTTCGATGGCGCTACGACAGATTGCAGAGCTGCGAAAGCAGATTGACGCACGTAAGAAGGAAGCGAGCGAGAAAGCTGATGTGGCCAAGGCTCTGGAAGAACTCAGTCAGAAACTGGAAGCAATGACCGCACAGGAGCGCGATGGCGGGTTCGGCCTGTTCGGGTTGGCGATTCCGAGCAAGGAACAGGAGCCGCTGCCGAAAGTAGCATCGGCTTTGAATGGCTTGATGAGTATCGTAGAGAGCGCCGATGTGGCGCCCACCGAGGATGCCAACACGGCAAGCGCAAAGTGGGACAAGGCCGCGGAAGCAACGCTGGCGCGCTGGGCGGAGCTTCAAAACAAGGATTTGGCAAGTGCCAATGCGGTACTTCAGAAGGCCAATTTGAAGCCAGTAGCTGCAACGGAAACCGCGGCTCACTAAATTCAGGGAAAGAGTCTTCCGTTGGAAGATCCTCTTATCCGCGACCATTCTTGATTCATGACGGCCACGCGTATCGCACGGCGCGAATTGGTGGCTGGATTTGCTATGCTGCTCGGTGTGGGAAACTCCAAGCGGTTAAGATTCCTTATCATCTCCGGAATGACCTCCCTGCTTTTTGCAGGCGCGGTGATGGCACTCGTCCTGCAAATTCCTTCACAGACGCAACGACCGGTGGCCGCCAGCGCGTCATCGAGTACTTCTGCTGTGCCCGGGGCACAGAGCGGAACGCCAGCCGGCTCCCTGCCCGGCGCGCAAGCAACACAGGGAGGACTGAGTGTTGTGGCGCTAGACCCCGCACACGGCGGGACGGACCTTGGCGCCCGTGGAACCGGCGGAATTCAAGAAAGCGAAATTGTGATGGAATTCGCGGCCCAGATGCGCCGCGCTCTGGAGCAGCAGGGATTTCAGGTGGTGCAAACGCGACAAGGAAACGATAACCCGTCTTTCGATGACCGCTCGGCAATCGCGAATGCGCAGCGTGGGGCGATTTTCATCTCGTTGCACATTTCTTCGACGGGCGTGCCGGGAACCGTGCGCGTATATGTGAATTCGGAGCTTCCGGCGGTGACAACGGCTAATGGGCTCATTCCGTGGGACCGGGCCCAGGCCCCGTTTCTTGGATTGAGCCGGAAGCTTGGCGATTTGGTGCAGGGCATGCTCACACAGCAGTTCAAGGGATCGCCGGAGACGGCGCAAACCGCGGCAATACGACAGCTTCGGACAACGGCTGCGCCTGCCATTGCCGTGGAAGTCTCAAGCGTGGTCGTGAACGACCGCGCAGACCTGGACCACATGGCGCCGGGAGTTGCGGACGCCGTCGCGCGAGGAGTCGTGGCTTTCAAGCCGTCGTATGTAATGGCAAGCACGGGCGGAGCATTGCCGTGAACGAGCGGTGGAAATTCTGGCTGAGCGCGCTGCTGGCGTTTGCCGTGATTGGAGCAGCGATTTTTGTTCCGATTCTTCGCAGACGCATGAAACGCGCCGCGCGATTGCAGCAGCAGAGCGAAGAGCAAGCGCGCCGCGAATTGTCGCAAGCGATTCCAATGAACCCCGCCGATCCGCGCGTAAAGGCGAGGCTCTTCTGGCTTTCCGGTACGGACAATTCAATGCTGGCTCCCGCAGTGGTGGAGCTGCCTCTCTCGAGCGACCCCGTGCTGCGTTCGAAACAGGTGCTGAACACACTGCTGGCCGGCCCCGTAGACGCCGAGTTGCGCACGCTGCCGCCGGATGCCGTGCTGCTGGCGTTTTATATTTTGCCGGACGGCACAGCGATTGCGGACTTTTCCGAAGCGGTGGCAACTTCCACGCCATCGGGAATCGCCAGCGAACAATTAGCTGTTGATTCCATGGCGCGCACCCTGGAAGCGAATGTGCCACAGGTGAAGCGGCTGAAAATCCTGATTCATGGGCAGGAAGTGGAGACACTTGCGGGACATGTCGATTTGACGGGCACATTTGTCGTGAATGCGGGGATGGGACGGACGCCGACGACACCTGCAGCTGCACCAGCCGCAGGCAAAGTAGGGGCTTTGACTTTGCCTCCGTTGACACTGAACGGCAGCACCGTCAAACTGGCGCAGCGGTGACAACCGAGGGAATGCATGGGGCGTGAAGGAACCAGGGCAGGAGGGCAAGTGAGAAGTGATGGCCGAGCCGCGGACCAGATGCGTTCGCTAAAAATCACCCCGGATTTCATCTCAACGGCGGAGGGCAGCGTGCTGATCGAGCTGGGCAATACGCGTGTGATTTGTACGGCTACGGTGGATGATGGGGTGCCGACCTTTTTGAAAGGAAGCGGCAAAGGCTGGGTGACCAGCGAATATGGCATGCTGCCGCGCGCGACAGAAGAACGGACGCCGCGTGAAGCCGCGCGGGGAAAGCAGTCCGGGCGGACGCAAGAGATTCAACGACTGATCGGCCGGTCGCTGCGCGCGGTGACCGACCAAGAAGCGCTGGGAGAACGCACCGTTTGGCTGGATTGCGACGTGATTCAGGCCGATGGCGGAACGCGAACCGTTTCGATCACCGGGGCGTTCGTGGCGTTGGCGCTGGCATTCGAACGGCTGGCGGCCGCGGGCATCCTGAAAAGTTCGCCGCTGATTGACTCAGTGGCGGCCACGAGCGTCGGTATCTTGAATGACCGCGCGTTGCTAGACCTTGCTTATGAAGAGGATTCGCGCGCGGAAGTGGATATGAACGTGGTCATGACCGGCAGCGGCCATTTCGTGGAAATCCAGGCGACTGCGGAGGGCCGGGCGTTCACAGGGAGCGAAATGCAGGATTTGCTAGCGCTCGCGGCCGCGGGAATCCGCCGGCTCACCGATGAACAACGCGCTGTGCTGCCCGTGAAATTCAGTGCCCGCGCTCGTTAAATTGTTTCTCACCTCCTCGAATCCAGGAAAACTGAAGGAATATCGCTTTCTGGCGGACACTGCCGCAAATTCCGTTTCCATTGAACTAGCCTTGCTGCCCGAGTTCGAATCGCTTCCCGCCTTTGAAGAGAATGCCCCTACGTTTGCGGAAAATGCGGCAGGCAAGGCGCTTCATTATTCGCGATTGCAGGAGGGACTGGTGTTCGCGGACGATTCCGGGCTGGTCGTCCCGGCACTGGGAGGTGCGCCCGGAGTGCATTCTGCAAGATACGCGGGCGTACACGCTGCGAACTCAGAGCGCATCGAAAAACTCCTGCGCGAGATGCTCGACAAGCGCGGTCAAGACCGCGCCGCGTATTTCGTTTGCGCCACTGCGCTCGCGCGGAAGGGACGAGCACTGGCTGTGGTCACGGGCCGCGTGGACGGTGAAATTCTGGAGTCGCCACGAGGCGCGGGGGGTTTTGGCTACGATCCAGTGTTTTACTTCCCTGCGCTAAAGAAAACCTTCGCCGAACTCTTGCCTGAGGAGAAGAATTTGCATAGCCACCGCGGGAAGGCCTTCCGCAAGCTGCTCGCAGCGCTTTCCTCCATGCTATAGTTTTGGCTCCCATGGCAGCGAAACCGAAGAAAAAGAAATCCGGCAACAGAAAACCGGCGCGATCGAAAGCAAAGCGCGCAAAACCAGCTAAGCCAGGCAAAGCGGCAAGGCCCGCTCGCGCGGCAGGGACCGATCCGCAGCGCGTGGCGGCCATTCTGGCGAAGTTAGATGAAGCCTACCCCCAGGCATCGTGCGAGCTGAATCACAAAAACGCGTTTGAACTGCTGATCGCCACCATTCTTTCGGCGCAATGCACGGATGTGCGCGTGAATCAAGTTACACAGGCGCTGTTCAAGAAATATCCCGACGCAAAGGCATTCGCGTATGCCAACCCAGGCGAGCTTGAACAGGAAATCCGCCCTACAGGATTCTTTCGCAACAAAACCAAGTCGGTAATGGGCGCAAGTAAGGGGATTATCGAGAACTTTCGCGGAGAAGTGCCTCGCACGATGGAGGAAATCCTCACGCTCCCTGGCGTGGCGCGAAAAACAGCGAACGTCGTGCTAGGGACCGCTTACGGAATCTCCAGCGGGATCGTCGTGGATACCCATGTCCAACGCATCGCCAACCGCCTGGACCTGACGCGCAACGAGGACCCGAAAAAAATCGAACAGGACCTGATGCAATTGATTCCAAAAGACAAATGGATTCTTTTTTCTCACCAGATCATCTGGCACGGGCGGAGGGTTTGCCAGGCACGCAAGCCAAAATGCGTGGAGTGCAATCTGGAATTGCTGTGCTATGCGACGGACAAAACGATCTGAGACGTCAACGAAGCTGTCTGGAATTCTTGTCTGCGGAGTTAGTGAGGCTTGTCAGTGGAAGTCTGGTCTTTGCCACTTGGCTTAGAATTCGGCGGTTGCGAAGTGACCGGTGGATGCCCCGGAGGAAGCGTGCCCGGCGCCGGAGCACGGGACGGATTCAGGATTTCATTGAAATTCGGCATCGCTCCGGAATGCACGTCCTGGTTGGTATGCGGATTCTGACCGGGATCGGGATGCTGAATCATGCCGCCCAGCGATTGCGATTTCGCGACAACCCAGGCGTCATCGCGTTTTTCTAGATTGTAAGCCACGTGCATGCCCGCGCCGGGCGTGCCTCCGGTTTTCGGGCGAAACTCCACTTCCGCGTGTGCCTGATTGCCATTGATGGAAACGCTGCGCACATCCATGTCCATGGCGTTCATATTGAGCGTGTGAATCGCGGTCAGGTGTTGCAAAATGCCGGCTCGGATGGCGTCATTTTCATTGACTTGCTTTTTGCAGGCGCTAGCGCCCAAGAGCGCAGCGGTCAATCCCAGGGCCGGTGCCAAGCGCTTCATACGGGGAGTCCTTATCTTATCCCTGAACGCTCGCAACGATTTCCTCATCAAGATCAAGCTGCTCGCAGCCCATTCGGAACCAGCGGCAAATTATTGAGGCGGATCCCTGTTGCGTCAAAAAGGGCGTTGCCTACTGCCGGGGCAATCGTCATGATGGGCGTCTCGCCGGCGCCCGCCGATGGAAGGTCCTTGCGATCGAGAAGAACGGCTTCAATCTCCGGCACATCGCGGAAGCGCGGCACGCGGTACGCAGAAAAGTGCGGGTTCTTGATGTGCCCATTCTCGAATTCGACGGCTTCGAAGAGCGCTCCGCCCAGCCCCTGAATGATCGCGCCTACCACCTGATTGCGCAACCCATCGGGATTGACGATCGCTCCGCATTCGAACGCTTCGACAACGCGCACAACGCGCACACTGCCGGATGCGCGGTCCACTGCAACTTCGGCGCACGTGGCCACGTAGCTCCCTTTCTCGGCGCCACAAGCCAAGCCGAACCCCTGTCCCTCTTGCGTTTTCTTCCGCGGCCAGCCGCAGGATTCTGCAGCAGCTTCCAGTACAGCACGCATCCGCACGTCAGAAAGGTTCTTCAAACGGAACTCAAGCGAATCCATTTTAGCGACGCGCGCCAATGCATCCATGTGCGTCTCGCGCGCGAAATGGTTTGCGGTAGCAGCCAGACCACGGTAGGAACCACTACGCAAAACCAGGGGCACCTGATGGTATTGTGTAAGTTGATTCGCAACATCGTACGGCGTTTCGATCCCCGACATGCCGGAATGGTAGTTGTGAAATTCCCACGCCGTTAGTTTTCCATCGCCCGTGACCCCGCTGCTGACTTCGATAACGCCCGCCGGACGGAAGTACGCCCAAGTGAATTCTTCCTCGCGCGTCCAGACAACTTTTACAGGCTTTCCGGTAGCGCGCGCCAAACGCGCGGCTTCGATGGCCGCATCACTGGTGTGCTTCCCTCCGTAGGCGGCGCCGGTATCCGGAACGATCACGCGAACATTGCTCTCTGGAATGTGAAAAACGCTGGCGAGTTCGTCACGGTTCGCGAACGGCCTCTGCGTTCCGGTCCATACCGTAAGCTTGCCATCGGTCCACTGCGCCACGGCTGCGCGCGGCTCGAGCGGGGCATGCGCGATGTATGCCACGTTGTAGGTTGCATCGACGCGGTGCGCCGCAGCCGCAAGTCCTTCTTCCAGGGAGCCTTTCTGCCTCCGAAACCTCTCATTGGAAGAAGGCTCAGCGTTCTTCTTGAGGTGCGAAAAGATTTCCTTGCTGGGTACCTGCGGCACTTCCTTCCATTGCGTGTGAATGGCATCGAGAGCTTTCTGCGCTTCATGTGCGCTCGGCGCCGCCACCGCGATGAAGTCTCCATCGCGCACGACCGTGACACCCGTCATAGCTTTTGCCGCGGTGTCATCGTATGAAGTCAACGTTGCGCCAAACGACGGCGGGCGCAGCACTTTGCCATAGAGCATCCCGTCGAGCCGGATATCGCTGGTGTACTGGTGCCTCCCGGTGACAAAGGCGCGCCCGTCAACTTTGGGAAGCGGTTTCCCTGCAATTTTCCATTCTGACGCGGACGTGATGGGATCTTCTGCGGGCAGGTTTTGCGCCAGCGTTTTACCGCGCGCGAGCTCCGCATAACTCAGCGACCGTTTGGAAGTAGGATCCGTGACTTTCGCGTCCGCAGCGACCAATCCTTCGGGCGCGACATTCCATTCCTTGGCCGCTACACCGATAAGCAGATTGCGCGCCGCTTCCGCAACGCGGCGGAATTGCGGCGTCATCGTCGGCGTCGTACGGCTGCCAAACGTGCCCGCATCAAACGGCGTCAAAGTCGTATCCGCCAGCACCAGGCGTACGCTCTCGAACGGCACTCGCAATTCGTCAGCGATGGTTTGCGAAATGGAAGTTCGAATGTTCTGTCCCATTTCAGCCTTGCCGGTGAATCCGGTCACTACGCCGTCTTCTCCAACGTGCAGCCACGAGGTGATTTCCTTCGGCAGCTCCTCGTTGTGGAACGACCGCGATCCAGCAGCCGTCTCTTGCGCCGGCAGTGCGTCTTTCGCGACGACGAACACCGCGATGCCCGCTCCCAAAACTTTGAAAAAGTCGCGACGCGCCAATTCAAATTGGTGCATCGGCGCCGCACTGAATTCGTAACGCTCCGGCTCAGGAGCGAACCTCTCTTTCATGGTGCTCATCGCCCGCGCTCCTGCATCATCTTTGCTGCGTGTTGCACTGCCTCGATGATGCGCGGGTGCGTTCCGCACCGGCAGATATTGCCCTGGAGCGAATGCACAATCTCTTCGCGTTTTGGATTGGCGTTCTTCTGCAGCAAACCGACAGAGCTCATGAGCATTCCTGAAGTGCAGAACGCACACTGAAACGCGCCCGCGTCGAGAAATGCCTGCTGCACTGGATGCAACTTCGCTTCTTTCTCCAAACCTTCAATTGTCGTAACGGGTTTTGCCACGGCTGCACTCACAGGAATCTGGCACGAGCGCTTTGGCGCCCCGCCGATCAGTACCGTGCAAGCCCCGCACTGCCCTTCTCCGCAGCCATACTTGGTGCCCGTGAGGCTGAGTTCATCGCGTAGCACATCCAAAAGTGGCGTGTCCGCAGGGTAGCTTACGGCGTAGTGCTTGCCGTTGACTTCAATTTCCATTGCTTTTGCCATGAATCCTCCTCACTCATAAATTTTCCGCCCGATCAATGTTTGTGACAAGTGTCCATTCCAATTCGTCTTGACCGCCCCTCTCCGTTGCGACCTTCCTCAATCACGCAATCCATACCGTCTTGATGTTGGTAAACTCTCTTATCCCGTGGACTCCCAGTTCCCTTCCATGTCCCGACCACTTCACGCCGCCGAACGGAAGGCGGGGATCGGACGCCACCATCTTGTTGATGAAAACCATCCCCGATTCAAGCTCGTTGATAAAGCGCTCGCGCTCCTTGTCCTCATTAGTCCACGCGCTCGCTCCCAATCCAAATCGGCTGTCGTTGGCGATGCGAATCGCATCGTCCACATCTTTCGCCCGAAAAACGCTTGCCACCGGCCCGAACAGCTCCTCGTTGTGGGCCGGCGAACCCTTCGGAATGTTGGTCAACACCGTGGGTGCATAGAAATTCCCCGGCCGCTCGAGCGGTTTGCCGCCCGTCAGTACCTTTGCGCCTGCCTCAATGGTTTTCTTGACGTCGCGATCCAGGTCTGCCAACCCTTCCGCCGTCGACAGCGGTCCCAACTCCGTCGTCTCGTCAAATGGATCCCCCACTCTCAACGACGCCATCTTTTCCGCAAGCATTTGTTCGAACTTGTCCGCAATCGCCTCTGCAACGATGAATCGCTTTGCCGCAATACAGGATTGCCCGTTGTTTACAACCCGGGCCCTTACGGCGGTTGTTGTGGCAGCCTCCAGATTCGCGCTCGGCATCACGATAAACGGATCGCTGCCTCCCAGCTCCAGCACGACTTTCTTGATTCTCCTTGCCGCCCCAATGCCCACTTCTACGCCCGCCCGCTCGCTTCCCGTCAGCGTCGCCGCTTGCACGCGCGGGTCCCCCAGCACTCGGTCCACTTTTTGCGATCCAATCAGCAGTGTCTGAAACGCGCCGTTGGGAAAACCTGCCTTTTGAAAAATCTCTTCGATGAGCAGCGCCGATTGCGGCACGATCGAAGCGTGCTTCAGCAAACCGACATTCCCCGCCATCAATGCAGGAGCCGCAAATCGCAGCACTTGCCAGAACGGGAAATTCCACGGCATCACCGCCAGCACCGCCCCCAGCGGCAGATAGCGAACGTAGCTGCGG
>Ga0066709_100000311_pt1 | contig 24099 bp, 22 predicted proteins | sample GraSoiAngelo_158_FD_79665 | JGI IMG/M metagenome (GOLD analysis project Ga0066709, IMG submission 79665) | Grasslands soil microbial communities from the Angelo Coastal Reserve, California, USA - 14_1009_16_30cm | ecosystem: Environmental > Terrestrial > Soil > Grasslands | place: USA...
ACGCTCGCTCCGCGATGGACCTCGCGAAGAAGAAACTCGGGGTGCTCCTGTCGACCGGGCTCGAGCATCCCAACCTCGAGACGGCCGTGGGGTTGTCGGCGGCGGCGCTCGACCGCGGCGCCGACCTCTACCTCTATCTCATCGACGACGGCGTCCGGGCGCTCGATGACGCGCGAATCCGCGCGCTGCCGACACGCGGTGCGAAGCTGTTCGTGTGCGCGTACGGCTGTCAGAAGCGCCGCATCCCGCTCCGCGACGCCGACAGCGTGACCTACTGCGGGCTCGTCGTGCTGACGGATCTGATCAACGGGACGGACCGGTTCATCGCGCTCAACTGACTCCGTGCTCGACAGTCTCCCGGTCGTCGTCCTGATCTCGACGGATCCGCGCGCGTCCCACCGGGCGAACGAGGCGATGCGGATCGGCCTTGGCGTCGTGGCCGGTGAGAACGCGGTCACCTTCGTGTTGCTGGGCCCGGGCGTCCACCTCCTCGACGAGGACACCGACGACCTCGTCGACGGCGACGATATCGCCAGGTTCCGCGCGAATCTCAAGGAGCTCGAGGTGCCGTTCCACGTCGAGGCCGACGCGGTGCCGTCCGATCCGGCCTGGAACGCCGAAGGGCACCGCGTGATCCGCGTCACGCGCGAAGAGATCGCCCGCCTCGTCCAGGGGGGCCGCCGCTTCCTCGTGTTCTGATGGCTACCGTCCTCCACCTGCTCAAGAGTCCGGACACGGCCGTCGCCCGCGCGGTGCTCGACCAGCACGTGCGGGCCGGCGATCGCGTCACGGTCGCTCTCCTCCCGGGGGGCGTCGCACTCGACCTGCCACCCAGCGTCGAAGTCCGCCGCCTCGACGCGGATCTGTCCTACGCCCAGCTCCTCGACCTGATCTTCGAATCCGACCACGTCGTCACCTGGTGAGCGGCGCGACGCGCCCCCGCCACTCATCGGTTCCGGTACTCGTCCAGCCAGGCCATCTGGATCGCTTCGAGGATTTTCTCGTTGGACCCCTTGGGATCGTCCGTGAAGCCCGGCAGCTCGGTCACCCAGCGGTGGAGGTCGGTGAACCTGACCGTGAGCGGGTCGAGCTCCGGGTGGCCTTCGCTGAGCGCGATGGCGATGTCCTCCGTGTCCCGCCAGCTGATCACTTCGGGATCTCCACGACGACGTTGCCGCGCACGACCGCCTGGCAGCCGAGCCGCGAGTGGATGGTGAGCCCCTCCGCCGTGTCGAGCCGGTCCTCTTCGTCCGACTGAATCTCGGAGAGAGTCTCCTCCCCTTCCTTCACGATGACGTGGCAGGTCGTGCAGGCGCAGCTCCCGCCACAGTTGTGCTCAAGGTGAATATCGTTGGCGAGCGCGATGTCCAGGAGCGAGCCCGGCTTGCCGTGATCGGCGAGCGGATATTTCTCGTCGTCGACCTCGACGGTCACGTTGAGCGGTAGGAAGGTCACCTTGTGGACTGCCATCACTTCTCCATGATCTCGCCGGCCCGCCGGCTCGCGAGCGCGCCCTTGAGCGCCGCGTCCATCATGATCTCGGCGAGATGCTCGGTGGCATGATTCATCGCGGTAGTCGCCTCCCGGATGAGGTCGCGGTCGCTTCCATCGCGGGCGCGGCGCAGAGCGTCCAGCGCCTCCACGATGGCCCGACGCTCGTCGGCGGCGACCAGGTGACTCCCCTGGGCGAGCGCCCGCTCAACGTGGGTGATGACCGTGTCGGCCTCGTTCCGCGTCTCGATGAGCAGCCGGGCCTCCACGTCGGCCTCCGCGTAGGCAAAGGACTCTTCGACCATCCGCTCGACGTCGGCGTCGGAGAGGCCATAGGTGGGCTTCACCTCGATCGCGGCGGCCTTGCCGGTTCGGAGCTCCGTGGCGGTCACCTGGAGGATCCCGTTGGCGTCGATGAGGAACACCACTTCGATCTTCGGCATGCCCGCCGGCATCGGGTCGACCCCCGAGAGCTCGAAGCGGGCGAGCGAGCGGCAGTCCTTGGCGAGCTCGCGCTCGCCCTGGACGACGTGCATGTCGACGACGCGCTGGCCGTCCACCGACGTGGTGAACAGCTCGCGGGCGTTCGTGGGGATCGTCGTGTTCCTCGGGATGAGGACGCTCACGATGCCGCCGAGCGTCTCGATCCCGAGCGACAGCGGAGTCACGTCGAGCAGCAGCATGTTCGTGATACCGCCCGCGAGGATGTGGGCCTGGACGGCGGCGCCCAGCGCGACGACCTCGTCGGGATTGAGCTGGCTGTGCGGCGTCTTGCCGAACAGCTCCTGCACCCGGCGCCGGACGAGCGGAACCCGCGTTGATCCGCCGACCAGGACCACCTCGTCGATGTCCGCCGACGCCAGTCCCGCATCGGCGAGGGCCATCCGGCACGGGGCCAGGGTCGAGTCCACCAGCCGCTCGATGAGTCGCTCGAGCTCGCTCCGGGTGATCTCCCGGTGGTACGTGAACGCGTCGAACGGAATGGTCAACGCCGTCCGCTCGTCGGAGGACAAACGGATCTTGGCCGCCTCGGCGGCGAGCCGCAGCTCTTGCATCGCCTCCAGGTCGCGCCCGAGGTACACGCCGTGCTTCTCGCGGATGTCGTCGAGCAGCCACACCACGAGCGCGCGGTCGAAATCGTCACCGCCGAGACGCGTGTTCCCGTTCGTCGCCAGGACTTCGAAGACTCCGTCCTTCACCCTCAGGATCGAGATGTCGAAGGTCCCGCCCCCGAGGTCATAGACCGCGACCACGCCCTCGCGGATGCGCTGCAGCCCGTAGGCGAGGGACGCGGCTGTCGGCTCGTTGAGGATGCGGACGACGTCGAGCCCCGCGATGCGCCCGGCGTCCTTCGTGGCCTGGCGCTGACTGTCGTTGAAGTACGCGGGCACCGTGACGACCGCCTTCTCGATCGTCTCCCCGAAATGGGCCTCGGCTCTCTCCTTGAGGGACTTGAGCACGATCGCCGACACCTCGGGCGGCGTGACCTCGCGGCTCCCGATCCGGATCTTGACGATGCCCTCGCACGGCAGCACCTTGAACGGGAAGTAGCAGAGCTCTTCCTTGACATCCTCGTAGCTGCGCCCCATCAGGCGCTTCACCGAATACACTGTCGACTCGGGCCGGCGGACGAGCTGGCGCCTCGCGGCGGCGCCGACCAGCACCCCCTCGTTCGCGAACGAGACGATGGACGGCAGGAGCGCGTGCCCGTCGCGGTCGGGGATGACCCGTGGCAGACCGGTCTTCTCGTCGACGTAGGCGACGAGGCTATTGGTGGTACCGAGATCAATGCCGACGATGCGAGACATATCCCTCCCGTGCCTCTCCGACCGCCTCGTCGATGTCGTCGATCACCGTGCGCAGGTACGCCCGGACCGCGAGGGACTCCTTGAACGCGACGATGACGCCAGCGCGTTCGGCGGGCTCGCTCGCGTCCCACGCCTCGCTGAGCGGCCCGCACAGCCGGGCTTCTTCCTCCCCGTACCGCGCCAGTAACCGCTCGCGCCGAGCGCCGAGCGTCTCCCGCGCGCCAGGCGCCAGGCCTCCCGGTTCATTGGATGCCTGCGCATCCTGCAAGGCCTCCTGGATCTCGAACATCTCCTCGAGCAGCTCGGGCGGCGCCTTGGGCTTCACCGTGGCACCCTCACGAGTGTCGCGTCCCTCCTCGAGGCGGACCAGGTACTCGATCCGCGCGATCGGATCCCGCAACGCGCGATACGCCGCGTTGAGGCGCGCGGAGGCTTCGAGGATTTCCGCCTGGCGCTCCGGCGGCGCTCCCTGATGGAAGTCCGGGTGACCGCGCCGCGAGAGCTCGTAGAACTTGCGCTGAAGCTCGGCGGCGTCGATCCCGAGCCGTCGCGGCAACCCGAACACCTCGAAGTGATCCATGTTCTCTCTGCCCTCAAAAATGAGAACGGGCCCTTCGCCGGGCCCGTTCCGTGGGGGTCGCGGACCCGGCTACGCCGAGAACGACGTGCCGCATCCACAGCTCGACTTCGCCTTGGGGTTGACGAAGGTGAAGCCACCCGTCAGCCCCTGCTGGACGTAGTCGAGCGTCGTGCCGTTCAGGTACAGGTAGCTCTTCTTGTCGACGACGAGCTTGATCCCGTCGATCTCGAATTCCTTGTCGTGCGGCCCCATCTCGCTGTCGAACTCGAGCGAGTAGGAGAGCCCCGAGCATCCGCCCCCCTTCACGCCCATCCTCAAGAACACGGTCTCTGGTAGGTTCTGGGCCCGCTTGAGCTCCTTCACCTGCTTCGCCGCCGCCTCGGACAGTTCGACCGCCATGGGATCTCTTCCTCCCGATCGCTACTCGGACGACGCCCGGGCGTCCGCCGGAGCGTGCTTGTCCCGGTAGTCGGCCAGCGCCGCCTTGATCGCGTCCTCCGCCAGCACCGAGCAGTGGATCTTCACGGGCGGTAGCTTCAGCTCGTTCACGATGTCCGTGTTCTTGATCTTGGCCGCCTCGTCGACCGTCTTGCCCTTCAGCCACTCGGTGGCCAGGCTCGACGACGCGATGGCGCTGCCGCACCCGAACGTCTTGAACTTCGCGTCCTCGATCAGGCCGGTGTCGAGATTGACCTTGATCTGGAGCTTCATCACGTCGCCGCATTCCGGTGCTCCGACGAGCCCCGTCCCGACCCCCGGCGTGTCCTTCCCGAAGGACCCGACGTTGCGCGGGTTGTTGTAGTGATCGACGACCTTTTCGCTATAGGCCATGGTCCGCCCCCCTTACTCGGCTTTCCATCGAATGGACTTCAGATCCACGCCCTCTTTTGCCAACTCGTAGAGCGGGGACATCTCCCGCAGCCGCTTGACCACCTCGATCGTCCGCGCGCCGACGTGCTCGACTTCTTCCTCGGTGGTGAACCGGTGCAGGCTGAACCGGATCGACGAGTGGGCGAGCTCGGCGCTCGCGCCGAGCGCGCCGATCACGTAGGACGGCTCGAGCGTCGACGAGGTGCAGGCCGAGCCCGAGGAGAGCGCGCTCTCCTTGTTGAGCCCCATCAGGACCGACTCGCCCTCGACGTACGCGAACGAGATGTTCAGGTTGTGCGGCAGCCTCCGTTCCGGGTGCCCGTTCAGGTACGCCTCGTCGACGTTCGAGAGAATCATGTCTTGCAGGCGGTCGCGCAGCTTCGCGAGACGGGCGCCTTCCTCCGACATGACCTCGCCGCAGATCTCGGCCGCGCGCCCGAAGCCGACGATGAGCGGCACCGGCAGGGTCCCCGAGCGCATCCCGCGCTCGTGGCCGCCGCCGTCGATGAGCGGCGCGATGCGCACCCGCGGCGCCTTCCGCCGGACGTACAGCGCGCCGACGCCCTTCGGGCCGTAGATCAGGTGGGCGGTGCACGACAGAAGGTCGATCCCCGCCGTCTCCACGTTCACCGGGATCTTACCGAGGGCCTGCGTGGCGTCCGCGTGAAAGATGATCCCCTTCTCCTTGGCGAGGCGGCCGATCGCCGGCATGTCCTGGATCGTGCCGACCTCGTTGTTCGCGAACATGACCGAGATGAGGATCGTCTTGTCCGTGATTGCCTGGCGAATCGTCTCGACGTCCACCAGCCCGTCGGGCTGGACGGGGACGTACGTGATCTCGTACCCCTGTCGCTCCAGCCGCTTGCATACGTCGAGGCTCGCCCGCTGCTCGATCGCGGTGGTCACGATGTGGTTGCCCTTCTCCCGGTACATCTCGGCGACGCCTTTGACCGCGAGATTGATCGATTCGGTTCCGCCCGACGTGAAGATGACTTCCTTGGGGTCCCGGGCGCCGATGATCCTGGCGATCTGCTCGCGCGCGCGATCGACCGCGGTCTCGGCCTCCCAGCCGAACGAGTGGTTTCGGCTCGCGGGATGGCCGAACTTCTCGGTGAAGTAGGGAATCATCGCCTCCACGACCCGCGGGTCCACGGGCGTGGTTGACTGCGCGTCCATGAAGATGGGGAACTTCAGCGCCATCTGGTTCTCTCCGTCTCTTCCTGCGTGGCCTGCTTCACTTTATCGACAGCACGTCCGGGACGCCCTGATTGCTCAGCTCGGCCAGGCTCATGGTGTCGAGCAGCTGGCTGATCGCCGTCTGCAGCTTCTGCACGGGTCGTCTGAGGTTGCAGCGCGGCTCCTGCGGGCACCCGCCGTGGTCGAGACAGCTTACGATACTGATCGGCCCCTCGAGCGCGCGGACGACCTCCCCGACGGAGATGTCGCTCGGATGGCGGGTCAGCACGTATCCACCCTTGGGACCGTTCTGGCTGACGATCAGCCGCCGCTTCGCGAGGCGCTGCAGGATCTTCGCGAGGAGCTCCGGCGGAATACCGAACTCCTCCGCGATCCGCTTCGTGCTGACGGCACCGAGCTCGTCGTTGCTGGCGATATAATGAATCGCCATTAGCCCGTAATCGGCGCGCTTGGTAAAGCGGAGCATCGTCTATTGACCCTCGCCTCTGACCGAACACCTTGTAAGAGCAAGGCCCCCTATCGCCGATCTTTTCTATCGGCGACCATTTCAGTCGGATTCTCACACGGGTACGGCCTTCGAGTCAACTGGAAAGGCTTGTGATGACTGAGACATCCGAGTTCGAATCCGACCTGCTCCGGACGACCCGAGCCCAGCTCGACAGGGTGGCCCAGCGATTGAGCCTGGAACCGGACATCCACGAGCGCCTCCGGCACCCGAGACGAGCCCTCATCGTCTCGATCCCTGTTCGCATGGACAACGGGAATACCGAGGTTTTTCAGGGATATCGGGTCCATCACAGCACGGTGCTCGGTCCGACCAAGGGTGGCCTGCGGTACGACATGGACGTGAACCTCGGGGAAGTCACCGCTCTGGCCATGCTGATGAGCTGGAAGTGCGCCCTGGTGGGTCTTCCCTATGGCGGGGCCAAGGGTGGCGTCCGCTGTAACCCGAGGGCGATGTCTCCCAGAGAACGCGAACACCTGACGCGCCGCTACACCACCGAGATCATGCTGCTCATCGGACCCGACCTGGACATCCCGGCCCCGGACCTCGGCACCGACGAGCAGACGATGGCGTGGATGATGGACACCTACTCGATGACCCAGGGCAAGAGCGTGCCCGGCGTCGTCACCGGCAAGCCCCTCATCGTCGGTGGCTCGGCCGGCCGGCGTGAGGCGACGGGCCGCGGCATCGTCTACGCCCTCTATCAGGCCTTGCGCCACCTCGGCCACCAGCTCCGCGACCAGAAGGTCGTCGTCCAGGGCTTCGGCAATGTCGGCAGCGTCGCCGCCCGGCTCCTCTGGCGAGAGGGTGCTGTCATCACCGGCGTGAGCGACGTCAAGGGCGGAATCTGGAACCCGAACGGGCTCGACATCCGGCAGCTCGAAGCCCACGTCGCCGAAACCGGCGGCGTCGCGGGCTTCCCGGACGCGGAAGCGATCTCCAACACCGCCCTCCTCGAACAACCCTGCGACATCTTGATCCCGGCGGCTGTCGGCTCGCAGATCCGCGAGGACAACGCCGCCAGGATCAAAGCGACGATCGTCGCGGAGGGGGCGAACGGTCCCACGACGCCGGAAGCCGACGTCGTCTTGCGCGATCGCGGCGTGACCGTCATCCCCGACATCCTGGCCAACGCCGGCGGCGTCATCGTTTCATACTTCGAATGGGTCCAGGGCCTCCAGTACTACTTCTGGCGCGAGAGCGAAATCACCGCGCGGCTCCAGGAAGTGATGACGCGCGCCTTCAATCGTGTGTGGACCCTCGGCGAGAAGGAAGGCACGGACCTCCGGACGGCGGCGCTGATGGAGGGCATCCGCCGCGTGGCGGAGGGCTACAAGGTCAGGGGACTCTATCCCTGATCGGCCCAGGCCTTGCGCAACGCGGCTGCGGAGACTTCGGGCCGCGTCTCGTTGACGAAGATCCCCCCGACGCGATTGGCGTGTTCCGGCTCGGGCATGATCTCGATATGCCAGTGGTAGTCGTCGCGAATCGTCGCCCAGTCCCCCTGGAGGATTCGCGACCGGAGGTTGGGCGCCGTGTGGAGCACCATCTCGTACCCGGGGTCGCCGAATCCGCGAGCCAGGGCACGGAAGTACTGGGAGAGCAGCCGTGCCAGGTCTCCGCCGGTCTCGGCCCGGACCGCCTCCTCGAACGAGCAGCCGTGCTGCCGAGGCAGGATCCATGTCTCGAGCGGCACGCGGGGTGCATACGGAACGACCGCGGCGAACGCCGGCGTGAGCCGCACGACGCGCTCCTCGGCGCTGATCTCCTGGCGCAGGATGTCGCAGTAGAGGCAGCGGCGCTTGTACTGGTAGTACTCGCGCGCCTCGCGCAGCTCACGCCGCGTCTCGTCGAAGACGATCGGGATCGCGGTGATGCGCGAGTACGGATGGTGGTTCGCGACCCCGGGCTTCTTGTGGTGGCGCGAGATGAGGATGTCCCGGATCTGACCGTCGCGCTTGAGGTCGAGCAACCGGTCGCGGTACATCCACAGCACGGCCTCGATCCCGGCGGGCTCCATCGTGGCGAGCGTGTCGTCGTGACGCGGCGATTCGACGACGAGCTCGCTCGCACCGCGGGGATTGATCATGTCGAACATGCCGACGCCCTCGCGGACGAGCTCCCATTCGATCCGGAAATACGCGTCCGGCTCGGGTACCACGCGGACGGTCCACCCCGGACCGTTTGCGAGCGAGCCCTCCGGGCGGTAGGCGGCGATCTCCGGGCCGGTGAGATGCTCGGCGCCCGGACAGTAGGCGCAGTCCGTCTGCCGCGGAGGCTTGGCCTTCGGACGGATGAGGACCCAGTGACCTCGTGTCGGATCCTTCCTCAGCTCGTCCACACGATCCCCCGCAACCCCTGACTTGGCCGCCGCATGTTCGCTATGATAGCCGTGGCCGCGGCACTGCCCGGCATACATTCACGGGCGAGGCCCCAATGACCTGAGGTCCGTGCCGCGCGGCGAAAGAGTAGCTTTCGTCTCAGGGCGTGCCGTACCGCGACGTCAATGTCCTCGAGGAGGCTGAGGCGCGCGACGAGCTGCTGCGGCTCACCGGGCGCATGTGACCGGGCACGGCTCGCGGCGCTGCTGGCTAGTCCTTCACCTGGCTCTTGAGCTTCCTCAGGTGCTGGCGGGCGACGTCGACCCAGTCCTTCTCCGTCGCGAGCGGTGAGGCGAGCTCGATGTAGCGCTCCCACTGCGTGATCGCGGCTCGGGGGTCGACCTTCTCGTAGACGAGCGCGAGATTGTACATGGCGCCCGTGTGCTTGCCGTCGATCTCGATCACGCGGCGGTACTCCTCCGTGGCCTCTTTGTAGAGGCCCTTCTCCTCGTACACCTCGCCGAGCCCCATGCGCGCGTCGACCGAGTGGGGATCGAGGTCGATCGCCCGCTTGTAGGCGTTGACCGCCTCGTAGTAGAGCCCCTTCTCGCCGTAGTAGATCTTCCCCAGGCTCATGTGCACCCGCGGGTTCACGGGATTGTACACGAGCGCCTTTTGATAGGCGGCGATGGCACCGTCGACGTCGCTCTTCGCGGCCTTGGCGTCGCCGAGCCCGACATAGGCATCGGCGTAGAACGGCCGGAGCTCGATCGCCTTGCTATACGCTTCCACGGCCTGATCGAAGAGGCGGCGCGGCTGAGACAGATAGAGGTCACCGTGCGCCTTGGCGGGCTCCGGGTAGGCGGGGTCGAGCTGCATCGACGCCCGGAAGTGCGACGCGGCCTTCCAGCGGTTGCCGAGCGCCGAATGCACGACCCCGAGTGTGTATTGCGCGACGACGAAGCTCGGGTCGACCTCGATCGCGCGCGCCAGCAGGTCTACCGCCGCTTCGTTGCTCTCCTGGTCGCCGCGCATCGCCGCGGTCTGGCCGCGCGCGAACAGCTCGAACGCCCGCGCCACTCGGGTCGGACGCGCGGCCTTCTCGATGCGCGCCGCCTCGGCGTCGGTGAGGGAAACCCGGAGGGCGCGCGCGTACGTCAGCGGAAGCGTCGCGAGTCGACCGAACAGCTCGCCCGCCGGCGCCGTCACCGGCTCGAGATTCACGATGTCGGGGCCGCTCGGCTTCAGCTCGACAAGCTGGGGCAGCACGGCCACGTCGCTCCCGCGACGCTCGATGCGACCGAAGAGCGCGGCGTCGGCCCGCACGGCCCGGGCGGCCTGGACGACCAGCGCTTCGGTCCAGGCGTCCGGCCGACCGGCGGCCCGGAGGCGTCCGCGCTCGACCTGGACGAACGCCGGGTGTTGCGCCAACGCGAGAGCGAGAATCTGCGCGACCCCTTCGCCCATCCACTGCTCTTCACGGTCGAGCGCCGTCCCATCGAACGGCACGATGACCACCACCCGGAGCTTGGTGTCCGCGCTCACCCCACCTGTCACGGACAGCGCAAGGAGACTCGCGAACGCCACGACGATCCGCGACCGCCGGCCGAGTCGACGCATCATGGAACCTCCTTCATCCGGGGACCCCGGCGAACGAGCCTGCCCACCCGCACGAAGACGCCGGGGCCGATCCGTCGCAGCGCGACGTCCGGGATGAGCATCAGCGCGACCAGGCCGACGAGCCACGGCCACACGTCCACCGCGATACGGGACTGTCGCCTCGCTGTCAGGAACGCGTCCTGCGGTTTGGCGAGCGCCCCTCCTCCCGTCAGCTCGGCCAGCTCCCGCAACAGAGTCTCGTCGACGCCGAGGTCGCGCAGCTCTTGCGCGTACGGTACCACCAATCCGGCGAGCTGCGAGCCGACGACGCGATCGTTTCGTCGCTGGGACATGCCGACCAGGTACACGCCTTCTTGCGCGGCGGGAAACTGGCCGCGATAGCGCCCGGGCCCGACCTGCTCGAGGTCGATCACCGTCCGCTCGCGGTTCGGCGCGACGACGCCCACCTGCGAGTCGAGGAAGTTGATGAACTCGCCTTTCGGGTCGACGGCATCGACGACGATCTCGCCCATGTCTTCCCGTCGCTCCACGATCGCGACGGTGTCGCTGCGCGTGCCGCTCCGGAGGGTCCACCGGATCAGCTGCGACCAGAACCGGTTGAACTCGCGCCACCGGAGCCAGAGGACGCCCCACTTCGCCTTGGCGTCCGACGTGAAGGCGACGGAGCGTCCCAGACCGTAGCGCCAGGTCGCGAGCACGGGGTCTTCCTGGTGGCTCATCAGGACCAGGTCCGCCGTCGACTTCAGAGTCGTCGCGACGTAGCCGCCGAGGGGCGGCGCGCTCTTCCAGTCGATCTCCTGGATCGCCTCGTGGGCGGGCGCGGTGAGCTGCGGCTTGAAAGGCTGCTCGACGAGCGAGGCCTTCGAGGCGAGCTGCGTCTCGAGCGTGAAGATGCGGGGAATGGTCTGTGAGTCTTCGGTGTAGTAGAAGCGACCCTTGCCCCACTTGGCGACATCCACCATCAACTGGATGTCCGCGTCCTTGCCGATCGCCACCGTCGACACCGTGATCTTGTCCTTCGCCATCCGGCGCAGCAGGCCCTGGAAGTCGCCGCGGGTCATCTGCCCGTCGGAGAGGAAGATCACGTGCTTGAGCAGCGCGGGTCGCTCGAACAGTACCTGATACGATTCCTTGAGCGCCGGGTAGCCGTCGGTGCCGCCGCCCGCCTTGATCGTGGCGATCGCGTGATGGATCGCCGCCTTGTCCTTTGCCGGGCGCACGGGCGAGTCCCAGATGAACTCGGTGTCCCAGCTCATGACGCCCACTTCGTTGCGTTCGTCGAGCAGATCCACCACGAGGTGCGAGGCTTCCTTCGCGAGGTCGAGCTTCGTGACCTTCTCGTCCGTGGACATCGCCATCGATCCGGAGCGGTCGATCGAGAGCACGACGGCGAGGCTCGGGATCTCGACCTTCTGCTTGACCTCCATCGTGACCGGGAGCGCCTCCTCCACCGGTGTGCGGTAGTACCCGCCGAGCCCGAAGCTCTCCTCGCCGCCGATCATGACGAGGCCGCCGCCGTAGTCGCGCACGTAGTCGCGGATGTAGCCCATCTGCTGCCGCGTCAGCTTGAGAGAGCTGACGTTGGAGAGCACGACCCCGTCGTACTTCTGGAGACCGGCCAGGTCGGTCGGGACTTGCGGCGGCTCGACGACCGTCACGTCGATGTTCTGGGAACGGAGCGCGCCGGCCAGCGACTGCGCGTGACTGCGGTCGCGATCGGCGAGCAACACCTGGGGTCGACCTCGGACCACGACCGCGCCCACGGCCCGGTTGTTGTCCTCGATCGTGTCGCCTTCGACCTCCATCGCCGCCTGGTAGACGTGGATGCCGCTGGCATCGAGTGACTGGCGGTAGCTGAACACGTTCTTGCCGGCCGTCAGCCGGACCACCTGCGAGCCGAGGAACTCGCCGTTCCGGAAGAGCGAGAGCCGTCCCTCGGTGTCCCGGTGGCTCCACACGACGACCTTCGCCTGGAACGGCTCACCGAACTTGACCTCGTGCGGGAGCACCATCGCTTCGGCGACGACCTCCTGCGTGAAGGTCAGCGGCGACGCGACGTAGTGGATGTCCGCCGCGGCGTCTTTGGCGGCCTGCGCGCCGGCCAGGGCGTTGCCGGCGTTCTGGCGTCCGTCGGTCAGCATGACGATGCGGTTCGCCTGGCCCGGCGGTAGCATCGCGAGGGCCAGCTGGATCGCCTGGAAGATGTTCGTCCCGCGTCCATCGACCTGGGCCTTCGGGCGCTCGATCGCCGGGCGGTTGGCGAGCGGCTGGTCGACGACCGCCTGCTCGCCAAACGTGATCACGCTGTTGCGGTCGCCGCTCTTCATGTGCTTGCCGGCCTCGGCGACGAAGCGGTACGCGCGCTCGCGGGACGCGAGGCTCACGCTGTCCGACAGGTCCAGCAGGAACACGACGTTCATCCGGTCGACCCAGCGGGGGAGCGTCGGCCGCAGCAACGTGAGACACAAGACGACGACCAGCGCGGCGCGCAGCGCCAGCGCCCAGCGGTCACCCGGACCGAATGGCAGCTGCAGGCGTCCCGCGCTCTGGCGACGCCAGTAGAGCAGCCCCTCGCCGGCCAGCAGGACCACGGCGACGATGACGAAGAGCGGCCAGAGCTCGCGCTGGACGGGCACCGGGGCGGCGGCCGGACCGTGGCCGCTCGACGCCGGCAGCGGATGCGGCGCCAGGTTCGACTCCTCGGCGTTCATGAGGTTCACCGCCACCCGCGTCTCGCCGCGGGCGGTGGCGAGCGTGTAGATCCCCACTTCGTCGGTCTCGGTGAAGCTCACGACGCCGCGGGTGACGCGGCCCTGGACGGCGCGACCGCTCGGGGTCGTCACCGTGACGGTGGTGACGCCGTGAGGCGCCGGCAGGAGGATCGGCTGACCGGTGGCGAACTGGAAGCTCGACTGGTCGAGCCCCGCCGGATGGAGCCAGCGCAGGGTGTTGGAGAGAACCAGGGGGAACGCGATCCGCAGCGGGAAATCGGTCTTGAACAGGTCGAAGCCGACGAAGAGCGCCTTCCGGTCGGGCTCCTCGAGAGCGTAGACGAGCGGACCGCCCACCGCCTCGACCACCGGCCGTCCGGCCGCCAGCGGCCGGATGCGCATCGCGTCCTCGATGGTGACCTTCGCGAACTCGACGTGATGCATAACGGGGTGCGCGCGGTCCCAATCCATGATCGTCGGGCGCTCGAGCCGTCCCAGGATTTCGATCGGCACGTCGGGCGGCACCGTGTTCACGAAGACGAAGCGTCCGGGGCCCGCGCGCGGCGGGCTGACCGAATCGAGCACGACGACGTCCGCCTCGCCCATGCCCCCCTGGTACTGGTCGGGTGTGCGCACCTCGAGCGACACCTGCGGATCGGTCCGGAGCACCTTCTCGAGGAAGAGGTTGCCGGGGCTGACGAGCAGCACCGCGATCTTCCGCGGTGGCGGCAGGACCGCATAGGCGGTGTTGTCGACGTCGAGGTCGTCGTCGATCCGGAGCCGTGCCGTGACGGTGCCCCCGCCGCCGTGGCTGAACGGGAGCACCACCGACCGCCGCACGCTCGGTTCCAGCGTGACCTCTTTCTCGGCGATCGACTTGCCGTCGAGCTCGAGTCGGAAGCTGAACGTCTGGGGCTCCGCGGAATAGTTCACGAGCGAGACGAAGGCCTGATAGTCGAACGCGCCGAAGTAGTTCTTGCGGATCGACAGGCCGGTGATGGCGACGTTCTGACTGCGGCGCCCGACGCCCACCCATCGCACACGGGGATCGGTGACGTCCGCACTCTGGGCGAGCGTGAAGGCGCCGTCGGTGAAGACGTGGATCTCGGCGCGCGGCTCGGCCGCGACGAGGGCACGCGCCGTGCGGACGGCCTCCACGAGTCGGGTCGGCAGGTCACGGGCCTGCGCGGCCCGGATGGCCGCCAGCGCCCGCTCACGGTCACGGGCGAGCGCCGCCGTCACCTTCGGCTGCACCCCGGCCTCGATGACCATCACCTCGGCGCCCTCGCCGAGGCCGCGCACGAGGGCCGCGGCGCTCGCCTGCGCCACATCGAACCGCGAGGGCGCGACATCGCGCGCCTTCATCGACGCCGAGGTGTCCAGCACGACGACGACTTTTCGCGCGCCCTGGCCCATGACCGTCGCCACCGGCCGGGCCAGCGCCAGGGCGAGCGCCAGGAGGGCCAGGAGCTGGAGCAGCAGCAGCGGGTCGCGGTGGAGCCGCTGGAAGAACGTCGAGGCTTCACGGTCGTGCACCGAGGTGTGCCACAGGAGCAGGCTCGACACGGTTCGCTCGCGCCGCCGGACCTTGAGGAAGTAGAGCAGCACCAGGGGCACGGACAGGGAGAAGAGCGACAGGGCGAACGGAGCGAGAAAGCTCATACGAGGACGCGGCCTCGGAGCTGGGCGAGGACGAACTCCTCGACGGGGGCGTCAGACGAGACGCGGTGGTACCCGATCTCCTTGGTCCGGCAGAACGTCTCGACGCGCTCGAGGAACTGACGGAGCCGCTCGCGATACGCGCGCACGGCGTCTCCGTCCATCGAGAGCTCGCGCATCTCGCCGGTCTCGCTGTCGACGAGGCGCAGGTCGCCGGCAAGCTCGGGGTTCATCTCCTCGGGCGCCAGCACGTGGACGAGATGCACGTCGAAGCGCCGCTCGAGGAGCGCGCGCACGCCGCTCTCGTACCCGGCCGGATCGAGCAGGTCCGAGATCACGACCGCGAGGCCCGCCTGCCGGGCGCGCGCCGCGTAGTTCCCGAGCGCGTCGTTGAGGCTTGTCGCGCCCGTCGGCTCGATCTCGGCGAGGAAGTCCAGGAGCCCGGTCACCTGGTTTCGGCCGCGGATCGGCGGCCAGCCCTCGGCGACCCGTTCGCGCAGCACACCCACACCGACACGCTCGAGGTTCACGAGGCCGACGAAGCCGAGCGCGGCCGCGATGCGCACCGCCGACTCGAGCTTGGTCGGCGACCCGAAGTTCATCGAGGCCGACGCGTCGACGATCAGGTGCAGGCAGAGATCTTCCTCGTCGACGAAGAGCTTGACGTGCAGGCGGTCGAGGCGGCCGTAGATGTTCCAGTCGACGTAGCGCAGGTCGTCACCCACGCCGTAGGCGCGATAGTCGCAGAACTCGACGCTGTGTCCGCGGCGCAGGCTCCGGCGCTCGCCTTTCACCCGCCCGCGGAAGATCCGCCGCGAGAGCAGCGAGAGGCGCTCGAGCTGCGCCAGGAACTCCGACGTGAGGAACGCGTGGCGCGTCGCCGGCATCCGTCTCTCTACCCGTTAGCGCTCGTCGAGCGCCTGGAAGTAGTTCCTGATCTGGTCGTGAAAGTCGCGGGGCACTTGCTCCCGCGTGATCGCGTCCTCCATCGCCTTCCGGTACTGCCCGATGACCCCGAGGTACTGGAGCCGGGACGCCATGCTGCCACTCCGTCCGGTCAGGTTGGTGTCGTACCCGTCCTTCCGGCCCCGGCGCGACTCTCCCTCGACGCCGACGTCGAACGGATTGGCGCGCAGCCGCTGCGTCGCCTCGCCCTTCGGCGAGCCGCTCCGGCCCTTGCCGGGCATGAGCCCCTCACCCTCGCCGAAGTCCTGGTCCTCGGGCCCCGCCCCGTCACCGCGGGCGCGGTCCCGACCGCGCGCCCCGCGCTCGCTCTCGCGACCGCCGCGCAACCCCTTCCCCGACCGCTGCGCCTCGTCCATCGCCCGCATCTTGTCGAGCGCCTTCTGCATCGCCTCGAGGGCCCGATCGCTCTGCCCGCCCTCGAGCGCCTCCATCCCCTCCATCGCGTCGCCGCTCCAGTTCGCGCCGCCCTTGCGGCCGAGCCGCTCCATCTCCTCGAGGAGCTCACGGAGCTTTTGGGGCGAGATCTGGTCGGGCCGGAGCCCGCCGGTCAATGCCTTCGACTTGCGGTACACCATCTTGTACTGGCTGTTCGTGAAGTCCGACTGGAGGTCGGGCAGGCGGTCCACCTGCTCGAGCATCCGGAGCCGTTCGTCGCCCTTCTTCATGAAGCTGTTGAAGTCGGGTCGCTGGCTCGCCAGCGACGTGTCCTTGAAGATGGCCGAGAGGTCGCCGGTGGTTGTGGCGCCGCTGCCGCCCGCCCGCTGCGCGAAGTCGCGCTCCTCGAAGGACGGCCGCTTGAGCGGGTCCTTCGCGAGCTGGCGCGACGTCTCCTCGAGCAGCGACGAGCTCACCCGCTCCTCGCGCTCCTCCTCGCCCGACGGCAAGAGGTCGGGCATCCGACCCGAGGGCATCGGGATCGGCGGCGTGACGGCGAGGACCAGGCAGGCAAGCAGCGGGATCGCGAGGATCCGGCCCTCGCGGGGGACCACGCGCCTGACGACGCGCTTGGGCTCGAGGGCTTCCACGCGCGCGATGGTGTCGGCGACGAGCGCATCGACGAGCCTCGTGCGGTCCGCCCGTTCGGCCCACTCGAGCGTCGTCGCCACGCGGTCGTCGAGTCCGAAGGCCCGGTCCGCGACCCGGGCGACGTCCCGGCGCTGGACGCGTCGGGCCGCTCCGTACGCGACACCCGCCGCGGCACCGAGGGCCACCAGACCGGCGGCGGCCCAGGGGGCCGCGCTTCCGACCACGTGCTTGGCGAGGAGGATCACGACGCCGCCGACGGCCGCCCAGAAGGCGCCCCGCAGGCCGTAGTACTCCGCCCGGCGGCGGCGAATCTCTCGCCGGATACGCCGCAGGAGACCTTCGATCCTTGGAGACTCGATCATGCGGTCCTCCCGCGGTTAACGGAGAAAGGGTTCCCGGCCCTGAGCGGTGACCGCCTCGGTGTCCGCGACGACCCGCGCGACCAGAGTGTCGGTGTCGACCCCCTCGGCTTCACCCTCGAAGTTCAGGATCACCCGGTGGCGGAGCGCCGGTGCCGCCAGCGCCTTGATGTCCTCGACGCTCACGTTGTAACGCCCCTCGGCGAGCGCCCGCACCTTCGCACCGAGGACGAGCGCCTGGGCCGCACGCGGGCTCGCGCCGTAGCGTACGAAGCGCCGCGAGATGTCGGGGGCCTGCTCCCACTGCGGGTGCGTCGCCATGACGATCGCCGAGGCGAAGTCGCGCACGTGCGAGGCGATCGGCACTTCACGGATGAGCTCTCGGAACGAGAGCACCGCGGGGCCACTCAGGACCCGGCTCACCGTCGCCGGGCGTGACTGGGTGGTGCGGTCGATGATCGCGTTCAGCTCGTCGATCGCCGGATAGCGGACCCGGAGCTTGAAGAGAAAGCGATCGAGCTGGGCTTCGGGCAACGGGTACGTTCCCTCCATCTCGATCGGGTTCTGCGTGGCGAGCACGAAGAACGGCGCGGGCAGCGGGCGGGACGCGCCACCGACGGTGACCGCGCTCTCCTGCATCCCCTCGAGCAGCGCCGACTGCGTCTTGGGGGTGGCGCGGTTGATCTCGTCGGCCAGCAGGATGTGGGCGAAGATCGGCCCGTGCTGGAACTGGAAGTGTTTCCGGCCGTCCGCGTCCTCGACGATGATGTTGGTCCCGATGATGTCCGCGGGCATCAGATCAGGCGTGAACTGGATGCGCGAGAAGGACAGCTCGAGCCCCTCGGAGAGCGTCTTGATGAGGAGCGTCTTGCCCAGGCCCGGAACGCCTTCGAGGAGGACGTGGCCGCCGGCGAACATGCCGGTGAGCACATGGGTGATGACCTCGTGATGCCCGACGATGACCTTTTCGACTTCCGCGCGCAGGGCTTCGAAGGCGGTGACAAACGCCTGGACTCGAGAGTCGTGGTTCATCGAGCTCTCCTCTCGCGAATCTTTCTTGCTTGCCATTATAGAGAGCCGTCAAGCGGTGGGAGTCGCTCACTCGCGGATCGCCGCCTGGGTCTCATACTACTCGATGAATCCAGCAAGTTGCCTGCCAATTGCGCAGTCGCCTACGACTTGCTGGATCGCTCCAAAATCGACGATCTGCGGGCCAGCAATGCCTTCCGAATCAGCGGCCGTCCCGGGGCTGCCCAATTGCCAGGCGCCGGCGCGAATCCGTCATAAACAGCCGATGACCGCTCGGGCGAGCGCCGCCAGTGCGGCGGCCACGCCCGTGGAGGTCACACGGAGGCCGGGACCAGCTCTCGATAGACATCGCAGTAGCCGTCGATCTCACGCGCAGAGGGAAAGCGGCGTGCTACGAGGTCGCAACCCGCCTGCCCGAGCCGCTCCCGGAGCGCTGGATCCTGGACCAGCTGGACGACACGGCGTTCGAACTCGGTCTCATCCCGGAACAGAAGACCCGTCGAGCCGTTGTCGATGAGCGATCGATTGCCTTCGATGTCCGAGGCCAGGACGGCCCGGCCGAGCGAGAGAGCCTCGAGCACCGAGTTCGCCATACCGCCCTCCGAGATCGAGCAGTTCAGGACCACGTCCGCCTGCGACAGGAGCGAGGCTATCTGGGCGTGACGGACCGCGCCGATGTGGCGCGCCCACGGAAGCGACGCCAACTCGCGTCCGAGCCCCTCGCCCACCCTGGGATCAAGCACCGGGCCAACGTACAGCAAGCGGATTTCCGGAAAGGCGGGCACGAGGCGCCCGAGCGGAGCGAGCGGGAACGCTGGGTTCTTTACCGCGCGGAGGCCCGCCGGAAACACGAACAGCACTGACCGCGGCGGGAGCGGCCAGCGTGTCTGGAGGTCGAAGCTCTCGCTCGTGGGGAGGCGGACGGACTGGGGAACGACCACGAGGCGCCCGCGGACGTCCGGGAGCGTTGCGGCCACGCGGTCGACGATCGATTGGTGAAACGCGGTCAACCGCGCGGCGCCCTCGAGCACCAGGCGCGCGCCGGCCGCTCGCTCGGCCTCGACGAGATCATGGTTGGCGTCGGTCCCCGTGAGCGTGACCACGAGCGGGATCGCGACCCGCCGCGCCATACGCAGGGCGAGCGGACCCGTACGGTAGGCGTGAAAGGCGTGGATCAGCGCCGGCCGATAGGCCTCGATTTCGGCCTCGATCGTCGCCTCCGTCTTCGCCGAGAGGTCCCAGACCTGAAGCTCGACGCCGCGCTCCCCGAGCCCTTGCGCAACGCGCGCCACGGTCACGGCGTTGCCGCGCACGGACGGAGGGGCGAATGGAGTGAGAATCGCCACGCGGCGGGGCATCGCCAGCGAGCATACCGGCGCCGACGCAGCGCGTAAAGCGAGCCGAAGGCCGGGGACCGAATCCCTCGCACGGGACGGAGCGTCTACATATAATGTATGGCAATGCCTGAGCGTGGAGCGTCCGGTCCCTCATCGATCGAGTGTCGGCAGATCGCCGACCTCCTCGGTGACTATCTCGAGGGAACGTTGCCCAAGCCGACGCGCGAGCTCCTCGAGTGGCACATCGAGGGGTGCGGTCCGTGCGTGGCCTTCTTGAACACCTACCGCGGCACCATCAACGCCGCGGCAAAGCTCAAAGAGGTGGAAATCCCCTCGGAGCTGAAGCAGCGCCTGCTGACCGTCCTGCGGTCCCAGCGCGCCTCTCACCAGCCGGGCGCGTAGCTGTCTAGGGCAAGAGGCCCCGAACGAGGTTCACCGCCTCCACGCCCGCCCAGTCGATCTCGCCGATCACGCTGTAGCGGACGCGGCCGTCCGGCCCGACCAGAAAGCTCGATGGCAGCACGCGGACTCGCCACGCTCGCGGCGCGTCCTGATTCGGATCGAGGAGGATCGGCAAGCCGACGGCCTCACGCTTGACGAACTCGCCGACCCGCGCCCGCGACTCTCCGTAGTTCACCAGGAGGATCTTGAACGGCCGACCCGCCAGCTGCTGCTGCAGCCTCTGCATCGAAGCCATCTCGTCGCGGCAGGGCTCGCACCACGTCGCCCAGAAGTTCACGAGCACGACGTTGCCCCGATACTCGGCCAGAGTCTGCGACCGGCCGGCGAGATCGTTCAGGGCGAGCGGCGGCGCCGCTGGCTCCTTCCATGGCAGGAATCGAGCGGAGTCCGCCCGCGCATCGCTGACCAGCAGCAGGCATACACAGACGAGCGCTTCCGTCGCGAGAGCCGCGCGTTTCCAGGGGCGTGTCATGCGAGGGAGTGCTCCGACTCGGCGGGCGCCGCGACGCGCGTCACGGCGCCCGCCGGGACCCGTCCGCCCTACGCTTTGATCTCGCGCGCGGTGATCGTGTACTTGAAGTTGTCGGGATCGAGGCTATCGCGGCGGCCTTGCGCCGTCTCGGACTGCGGATACATGAAGAACCCGAGCTTGCCGCCCTGCGTGGCGTTCGGGAGCGCCACGTCGTGAGCCGTGTTGAAGGCGACCCAGTTGCCTTCCCAGCCGCCGAAGAGCCTGGGCCGCACCGCGTCGACGAGCGGATGATCGATCTTCAGCCACTCGCTCGTCTCCTCGCGGGCCACCTTGGTGACGTCGGCAGGATCCATCGCCACCCAGCCGTAGTCCTTCAAGAGGACCTCGGCGCGGCAGTGCTGGGCCTTCGTGATGTTCGCGCTTCCCGCACCGAGCGCCTTGTAGCCGAACGCCGAGGGCGCGACGCGAATGCCGTAGAGGTCGCGGGCGGGCACGCCGACGGACCTGACCAGGCCCACGAACAGCGCGTTGATGTCGCCGCATTTCCCGCCGAAGGCTCGCGTCTCGAGCATCGCCTTGATGTCGCCGACGCCACAGCCGCGCACCTTGAGCTCACGATAGGTCGTGGCAAGAATCCAGTCGTAGACCGCCTTCACCTTCTCGAGATCGGTGACCTTGCCTCTGGTGATCTCCAGGGCCGTCTCGCGGACGATCCCGTCGGTGGGCATGAGGTCGGTGGCCTTGGTCCAGGTCCGCAGCACGGCCGGATCCTCCTCGACGGCCATCTTCTTCGACCAGTCGAGCGCGCGATCCTGGGTTTGGAAGCGGCTCGTCAGCTCGACGACCGGCGCGGTTTCGCCGGTCGCGAACTCGGCGTAGAGCATGCCGGCGCCGTAGACGCCGTCGGTCACCGTCTTCATCACCTTCGCACTTCCGGACCACTGGTCGCCCAGCGGCTTCTGGTATTCCGACTTGACCGAGGGAACGGGCAGCCACACGCGGGCGACACCGCTCGGCTCCAGGACCTCGACGCGCGTCGTGATCTCGAAGGTGCGCCAGGTGCCGGGCCGCAGCGCGAACTCTTTCTGCTGGGCACGGGCGCGCGAGACGAAACCTGGCAGCTGTGATGCGGCCGCCGCCGCAGGCAGCGCCGCGGCGGCCTTCAGGAACGTGCGTCGGTTCATAACGTGCTCTCCCTGGTTCAGAGTCGCGAGCTTGGATCCTACGACGGGGTTCGAGGGTATAGGGATTCGGGCGGAACGCAAATCGGTAGGTCCGATCCACGAGATGCGCTCGGGTGGGTGAGTCCGATAGCGACCCGAGCGCGGCCGACGGTCAGGCTTTGACGCGGATCACGGGCTCGGTCAACACCGAGCCGATCTCCCAGCACTCCTCGCCGCGGCGGCGGAAGGCGTCGATCACGCGTTCCCCGCGTTCGGGCGTGACCGAGAAAAGCAACCCGCCCGACGTCTCCGACTCGGTGAGCAGCGACGCGAGATAGCCTGGCACGGCCGGGTCGATCTGAAGGTCCGCGCCGAACGCCGATTCGACCCAGCGCCGGTTACGCTTCATTCCACCGCTCCACTGCCCGGCCTCGGCGAGCGCCCGCACGCCGGGGAGCAGCGGAAGGCGTGACGCTGCGATCGCGAGGCCCGCGCGCGAGGCCTTGACCATCTCGCCCGCATGGCCCAGGAGGCCGAAGCCCGTGACGTCCGTCGCGCCCCTGGCGCCGGCCTCGCACGCGACCTCAGCCGCGACGCGGTTGAGCCGGAGCATGCTGGTCACCGCGCCCGCGAGAACATCGGGGCTGGCGACGCTGTTCTTGGCGGCCGTCGTGATCACGCCGGTGCCGAGCGGCTTGGAGAGGAAGACGCGGTCGCCCGGCCGGAGCCCTCCCTTGACGAGGATTCGGTCGGGGTGAACGCGGCCCGTCACGCACAGGCCGTACTTCGGCTCGGCGTCGACGACGGTGTGGCCGCCGGCGATCACGCCCCCCGCCTCGGCGACCTTGTCACGCCCGCCGCGGAACACGTCCGAGACGATGGTCTTCGACATCTCGCGCGGGAACCCCGCGACGGCGAGCGCGAACAACACCTCGCCGCCCATGGCGTAGACGTCCGACATCGCGTTGACCGCCGCCACGGCGCCCCACGTCCAGGGGTCGTCGACGACGGGCGGGAAGAAGTCGACGGTCTCGACGATCGCCAGGTCCGGAGCGAGACGATAGACTGCGGCGTCGTCGGCCGCGCCGAGACCCACCAGCAAGTCCGTGGGCGGCGGCGTCCCGCCGGGCTTCAGTACCGCCAGCACCTCCTGGAGATCTCCAGGAGCCATCTTGGACGCTCAGCCGGCGCAGGCGGCGTACGAGGTGAGCCGAACCTCCGTGTGCGTGTGCTCAGCCATGGGTCCTATTGGGACGTCCGCTCCGGAAGCTGAGATTCCACGAAGTCGACGAAGGCCTGGGCGAGCGGCGAGCGGCTGCGGTCGCGGTGCGTGACGAGGTAGAAGAACCGTGACACGCGCAGGTCCCGGAGCTTCACGCAGGAGAGGAGTCGGGCCCGGCACTCGTCTTCGACGGCCCGCTTCGAGATGAGCGCGACACCAACCCCGGAGCGGACGGCCTGCTTGATCGCCTGGGTCGAGCCCATCTCACCGACGACCCGAAACGCCGTCAGGTCGGCGTTCGCCTCGCCGAGCGCATGTTCCAGCGCTTCCCGCGACCCGGAGCCTTGCTCCCGGACGATCATCGGCTCACGGCGCAAGTCGGCGAGCGTCACGCTCTTGCGTCCGGCCCACGGGTGCTCCGCGGGAAGGACGACGACGAGCTCGTCCGGCATCAGCTCGCGCGAGGTGAGCGTGCGGTGTCCGGGCCGCGCGCCGACCACGCCGACTTCCGCTCGACCGTCCTCGACCCAGGTGGTGACCTGGCGGCTGTCACCGATTAGCAGCGAGATCGAGATGTCGGGATATTTGGCCTTGAACTGACCGATCAGCGCGGGCAGCAGATATTCGCCCGGGATCGTGGAGCCGCCCACGACGAGCTGGCCGCTCAGTCGTCCCTGGAACTGATCGAGCGCCTGTCGCGCTTCGCGCGAGAGCGCCAGCATCCGCCGGGCGTACCCGAGCATCAGCTCGCCGGCACGCGTCGGAGTGGCGCCCCGGCCGAGACGGTCGAGAAGCTGGACACCGAGCTCGTCCTCGAGGGCGCGGATGTGCTCGGAGATCGTCGGCTGGGTGAGGAAGAGCGCCTCGGCGGCGCGCGAGAAGCTCCCGAGCTCGGCCACCTTCGCGAAGATCTCGAGGCGGCGGAGGTCCATCAGGACGAGGTGGGAGCCGGGACGCTTCTCAGTGACAGGAGCAGCCGCCGCCGCAGCACCCGCCGCCCGACGGAGCGGACGGCTGGAACGCGCCGGCGGTCTTGAGGCCGAAGACCGACAGTTTGCGCATGACCTCTCCACTGGCGCACGCCGGGCACGCGACCGCGGTCGACGCGCCCGGGACGTACCTTTCGAACTCCTGCTCGCACTGCTTGCAGCGGTACTCGTAGATCGGCACGTTACTCGCCGCCGCGCTGCACGTAGCTCTTGACGAACTCCTCGGCGTTCTCCTCCAGGATGTCGTCGATCTCGTCGAGGAGCTTGTCGATGTCTTCCTTGATCTTCTTGCCCTTCTTGGCCAGCTCGGGG
>Ga0066709_100000313_pt1 | contig 24041 bp, 22 predicted proteins | sample GraSoiAngelo_158_FD_79665 | JGI IMG/M metagenome (GOLD analysis project Ga0066709, IMG submission 79665) | Grasslands soil microbial communities from the Angelo Coastal Reserve, California, USA - 14_1009_16_30cm | ecosystem: Environmental > Terrestrial > Soil > Grasslands | place: USA...
ACGCCGTACTTGAATAGGGGCAAATCAATGAACTGGTTCCCCAGCGTCAGCTCCATCACCACGTCGAACTCCGGCAACCTCACTATCACGCGACGACTAGTCCAGTGTTGATCGAAGCGGGTCTGCCACGCAAGCTCAACGCGCCTGAACAACGCTCGCGGCAGTCCTTCCCAGAGTTGCGGCTTCCGACTCGGCAAGTTGGCCCGAATTCGTCCAGCCAGGCGATCACCCAGCACGCGGCGAAGAACGACGAGAGCTGCTTCGACAGGTGTCATGTCATCACATGAATCGGGGGCCAGGGCCCTCCAGCCTCGGGGCCACGCTACTACGTCGCGCTGCGATTGCAAGCTCTTCTGAGATGTTGCGATCTCTCCCCGACCGTCGCAAGATTCGCAACGCGTGCTCTTTCCCGAAGTACCTCCCCCTAGCACGTTTCACGATCGATGATGAGCGATCCTGAGGCCCTGGTGTCGATCGTCATCCCGACCTTCAATCGCGCGCGCTACCTACGCGAAGCGATCGATTCGGTACTCCATCAGACGTACTCCCAGTGGGAGCTCATTATCGTCGACGACGGGTCGACGGATGAGACGCAGTCCTATCTGAAGACACTAGCCGACGCTCGGGTACAGGTCGTGAGGCGTCCGCACGAGGGGAACGTCGCGCGAACGAGGAATGTCGGGCTCGAGCGAGCGCGGGGGCGCTACGTGGCCTTTCTCGATTCTGATGACCGCTGGATGCCGTCGAAGCTGCAGCTCCAAGTGACGGACCTGGCCACGAAGGCCGGCCACCGCTGGGGCTATACATATTACGAGCAGATCGGGGAGCACGGCGAGAAGGTGCCATTCCCCCGGCACATGCGTCGGCGCCTATGCGAGGGCTGGATCCTCGAAGGTTTGTTGCGGGGGGAGGCGTGGGTCGCAACATCCACCGTACTCGTAGAGCGCGAGCTGATGGCAGACATCGGCGGCTTCGACGAGGCGTTGGCGTTCTCTGAGGACTACGACGCGTTCATCCGCCTCGCGATGCGTAGCGAAGCGTCGCTCGTGGCCTTCCCCTGTGCACGGTACCGTGTCCACCCCGGGAATACGCGCAAGGGGCATGACGCCGTCGACGTCGTCGCCAGCCGGATTCGCCTGCACGCGAAGCTCATGGCTCAACCGCTTCCCAAAAGGATTCGGCGGCTGTCTCGGCGTGAATACGTGCTGGCAGCGACCGAGTTGGCAGGCGTCTATCGCGGCCGACGGGAGTACCGGATGGCCTTCGCCACGCTCGGCCGGGCCTTGTTGTATGCTCCGACCATGGCCGCCTGGTGGCTCGCATTGCTCAAGACCTGCGTTCACCCGTTCGCGCCGCGATTCCTCTTGCGATCGTACCGCTCGTGGCGATCCTAGTGCTGGAACAAGCGAGGTAGGAATGCGCTGGTATGTAATCGGTCGTCTCTTGCTTCTAACGTCGCTTGGGTGTCGCAGGACGGTGCCCACGGCCGCCGAGAATCTGCTGGCCTATCCAGAGCAGTTCGCGAACCCGGCGTGGCGTGCGGGGAACGTCACCGTAATGGACGACGTAGCGATCGCGCCGGACAAGTCCCAAACCGCGGCGAGGCTGACGGAGACCGCGACCTACTCGTGGCACGGCCTGAACCAAGGCTTCGCGTACATCTCGGGGACGGTAGTTCACGGCTCGGTCTCAATGAAGGCGGACCAGCGCACGAAGGCGCGGCTGAACTGCGCCAGCGGGAACGCCCGGTTCTACGCGGACTTCGACCTCGTCACAGGTACCGTGAGCGCGAAAGGTTCGGGATCCGGCGGGGCCGGCACCGGGACCCTCCTCGCAGCCCGGATAGTAAACCAGGGCAACGGTTGGTACCGACTCCAGATCGCGGGCTCCGTGACGGGCACCCTCACGACTCTCTACTTCGACACCGAACTCCAGACTGCAAGCGGGCAGTCAACCAACTATTACCAGCGGGATCAGACGAGCGGGCTCTACATCTGGGGCGCATCTGTGAGCCGCCAGTCGTGGACCTATGTCCCGACGACCGCACCGACGGCGAGCGCGTTTGCCGTGGTCAACTGATCGGCGGTTGGCAGTGTTGACGCGGATACCGCTTCAGCACAGGCAGGGGCGGAAAAACTCAGCGCCCGGAGTCACTCCGGGCGCTGTTTGAACGCGGAAACGGACGACTCATACCCGGAATTGCGAAGGTTGGGTGTTGCGTGGGATCAACACTCCGAGACGAACTCCCGGGGACATTGAATGCCGTAGACCTAGACGACGCTCAAGATTCTGGTGATCGTTTCTGTGAAACGCATCGCAACAAGCTGCGTGACCACACCTCGTCTCGTTGCAGATCGGTGCCCGCCGTCGTCACCGAACGAGCCTATAGCCGTGGCTCCGTCGATGATCGAGGCGATTTCGCGCGCGCACGCGTTCGCGCCCGCGAAGACGCCGGTGATCCTGTATGGGGAGAGCGGCACAGGGAAAACGTTCTTCGCCGAGTATCTCCATCAATTAAGCGGGCGGTCGGACGGCTTCCATGCGTTCAGCGTGGGGACGCTGGCGCCGCAGCTGGCGGAGGATGAGCTGTTCGGACATGTGCCGGGCGCGTACACGGACGCGCGCAAGGCGCGACCGGGCCGGATTGTGACGGCGGGTACGGGCACGTTGCTGCTCGATGACCTGCATACGCTGGATCTCGGCGTGCAGACAAAGCTCCTGCAGGTGATGGAACGTGGGACGTATAGTGCTGTCGGCTCCGATCGCGTGCAAACAGGGGCGTGTCGCTTTGCTCTGGCGATGACGGACGATCCGGAGACGCTGATGAACAAACAGAAGCTGCTGGAGGATCTACGGTATCGCTTTGGCGCCTGCGACATCTGGATTCCGCCGCTGCGCGAGCGACGCATGGAGATTCCGTTTCATGCCGAACGAGCGCTCCAGCGCTGTGCCGACAAGACGGGAGTTGACGGGCCGACCCGGTTCAGCGACGCGGCGTTGAGCCTGCTCGCGGAGGGGATGTACGAAGGGAATGTGCGGCAGCTCGAGGGGATTGTGCTCAGCGCATACCTGCTGGCGCGATACCAGGGAGCCCCCGCGATAGACGTGCAGCACTTCGGAATTCATCTGAAGGCAGTTTTTCGATACCAGCGGCACGGAAATCCGGAAGCGAATCGGCGTGTCGTTCAAAAGGCCCTGCAACTCGCCGCGGGCAATGTCCAAAAAGCCGCTCAGTTGCTCGGGGTCAGTAGAAATACGGTCATAGGCGCTCGATGCGTTCAGGTGAGGACAGAGCCGAAGAGGCGGTGAAAATTCGGTGAGGTGATTTCGCCCATGAGCATCCCGCGCCGAGATTCGACTCCACGCGTTCCGTGCGCTGCTATACTGGGCCGAGAAAACTCAGTTGGATGGCGCCTCGGGCTTTAGTGACGCCGCGCGAGAGGCACTGGAGCGAAGCGAGTACAAGGGGAATGTCCGCGAGCTGGAGGGGATAATTCTGAGTGCATTCCTGTGGGCACGGTATAGGGGAGCTGCCAGAATCGAAGTCGACCATCTGCCGAAAAGGGTGAGGCAGACTTTGGGATATCATCGTCACGGAGATCCCGAGGCAAATCGCATCGCGGTGGCACGAGCACTGCAACTGGCGCGTGGCAACGTGACGGAAGCCGCGCGGTTGCTGCAGGTCAGTCGAACGACGATTATGACCGCGCGGCGAAGGCTTTTAGATAAGTGTAATGCGGAGATCTCTCGATTGGACTAGACGCCACGGGGCAGACCCGGGACGTGTCTCCCCTCAGCGCGGCTACTGGACGATCTAGACTCCTGCTTTACCTAGTTCTGATAGTACGTCATGCGCGGAGAGCGGCCGCGGAGCCGAACTCGAAACCTTCCAGTCTTGGCCCAAGCTTGGAGAGACCCGCCTGACATCGGTATCCTACGACCTCAAGTGGACCAGGATTGGGGAGCACCGCAGCGCACCCGGGCGCATTTTGGCTCGCCGATAATTGCCAGTCTGCCGCCAGCGTTGAACCACGATTATGCCGGCGGGTACTGGCATTTGCAGGTATCACGACATCGAGATCGAGCCGTTCACGCCTCGGACGCCGCCGATCAAGGCGGCATTGCCTGGAGTGGCGGCGCCGAGTCCGTTCCCGGAGGAAGTGGAAGTGGAGTAGGGTGACCTGACGCTCTGTACGAGCAAGCGGCGCTGAGTTCTCCGAGCGCCGCTTTGCTTTCTCAGACCTCGACTGACTGTCCGGAGGGACCTAGGGCATCCGATCGGCCGATACCGACTCTATTGCTATCGTCGCTACCCTGGACGCCGTCCTTGACGCGAATCAGCCACTCCCTGCACGAGTTTTGCCACTTACAAACGAGCACACGCGGGCGACGCCTCTTCAGCTAGGGTAACGCCAGCAATCATACCAGTACAGAATTGTGCCGACTAACCCCAACCCTGCACCAATGTAAAAAGAAACCCTCCAATCACCTGCAGTGGCAAGAAGATCGTCACCGAAGAAGAACTTCGCCTGTAGTAGAACAACCAATATGAACGTCCATCCCAGAGTGACACCGGTTAGAATATCACCAAAGAAGCTCAGACGCCTGAGAATAATTCGTACGATGTTGAAAACTACGCCAGTTACTGCACCAGCCCCGCCCGCAACGACAAGAGCGAGCAAGAACAAACCAAAGTTCTTTGGATTTGCGGGGGAACTCACGAGCAGAATTGAACCTCGCAACACTGTTACAATGATACCGCCTGCGGCGCCGATCAATGGCGCCTTAAGCCAGCGAGGTGCCCTCTGGATCACGGGTGCGATCCGTAAGAAAAGGCTTGTGAGCCATCCGTCCCTGCTTGCTCGATCAGGTCGTTCCGCCATTTCGTCACCCCTCAAAAGGATCTGGCATGATTAAGATGGACAAGCTGCATTCATCCTATTAATCGCGCGCCTAAACCCTACGAACGGAATCGCATCACGCCAGTTGAACGGTTCATCTAGGACTACAGAAGTCCCGGTCGCGCCGACAGCGCCGTGGGCAGGCGCCTCGGCAGCAGTCTCCTCCAATCGTGCTGTAAATTGTCTAACTGCAACGGCTACATTTCGTGCCGCATACGGGTTGGCGAGGACGGGGGTGATGGCCCGGGCTCCTACCGCGGACGCACGTAGACTTCGAATTCCTTGGGCGACCACCGGCACAACTAGCGTTGCGTCAAGGGCACCTGTCACCACAAAGTTTGTTGCTGCTCTCTTGCACTTGGCAACGTCCACGAATTCCTCTGGCGTCGGAAGTGACACGGGCGGTCTGTGGTGGGGTGGGGCGGCGGGTCTCCCGGATTCTTGGACCAGGTGAGCTAACGAAAAGCGAGTAGGTTGAGGGCTGGCCGATGGCGCCCGGAGAGCGCCAGGAGGCAGCCCCCATGCGGACCAGTCGCTTCAGGGAAGAGCAGATTACCTCGCCCTGCGCCAAGCCGAGGCCGCCACGCCGGTCGTCGAGATCTGCCGCAAGCTCGAGATCACCGAGACCACGTTCTATCGCAGGAAGCGCAAGTACGGCGGGCTCGGCGTGAGCGAGTTGCGCGAGCTCCGCGATCTGCGGGATGAGAATCGTCGGCTGAAACGCGTGGTCGCCGATCTCACGCTGGACAAGCACATCTTGCAGGCGACGAACTCTTCGGGCACGTGCCTGGGGCGTTTACGGACGCGCGGAGGGCCCGGACGGGGCGGATCGCGACGGCGGGCGGGGCACGCTGTTGCTCGATGACTTGCACACGCTCGATCTCGGAGTCCAGAAGCAATTTGTTGCAGGTACTCGATCGCGGGTCCTACACCGCGGTGGGAGGCGATCGCCTCCAACGCCACCGATGAGGTGGCGGCGAGCAGTAACTCCACTCCCGTCGCTCGAACCAGGTCATCGGCGGTATGCTGAAAGATCCAATCAATGCCCCTTGTCCTTTTCAGACTGAGCATGATGTTGCGACGTGCTCCGCTGATCGATAACCTCAGAGAACCCTTCAAGAAATCCAAACACTACGGAGAGAATAATGTAGCCAGCCCAGCTCGCAAAGATCAGCCCACCTCCGACATCAACCATCCACAGCGGGAGGTGCGCCACTTGGACTACAAAAATTGCCCCCAAGCCAACCAACGAGAGCGACAACACGCCGAACCTGATCCGCTGACGGTGAACCTTCTTCGACAACTCCCTTCGAGTCCTCCACATCTCGCGCATTCTAGCTATCAACACTCCGAACCCGATCACAGCGAGAGCGAGGACGATCGGCGATGCCACCATATTCACTGGACCCCTCTCAGACAATTCCTGTATTCCCTGAACGCCACCAACGTGCCATGCCCAGGGACGAAATCCCAGAAGCTTAATGAATGATGCGACGAAACCGTAGCGGCTCCAACAAATGTGGCGTCAGGGGCGTACCCCTCCGCCGCTCGGAACCCACCCTGTGCGATCTCCGATCCTCCCAACTCTGCGAACGCCCGTGCTCCCGCGGCTACTGTGCTCAAAAAGGCCCGCTTTCCGGCGACATCGAAACCAACTGTGGCGGCTGAACGTGCTGCCGTGTTAAGTAGGGCCCCTGCTGCAAACTTACCAACACCCCTTGCGAGAAGAAGCGCCCCTTCGCCGATTCCAGTCACGGCCCAAAAATCAAGCGCTGCATTAGCGGTCAACTTGAAAAACTCGCCCCAGCACGCGTTGCCTTGCGTACCCAGGTTAACGACGCCAGAGGCGGCGGGAAAGCCTCTGCCTCTGCCTGAACCGCCGAATCCGGGCCCCATGACCGTTCCTGTTGCGGTCGCGACTTCACTGGAACAATCGGCCCCGGTTTGTTGAATGACATAATCCACGTGGCCATCGGAGTATCCGCTGGTGTAAGTGATATAATACGAACATGTACCTGTCGGATCTGAACCATTGATTGGATCCCCCGCGGCGTAGGTGTACAGGTTCAGGTCACCGCTAATCCCCATCGGATCCTCCGAAAGGAATCGACCTGCCTTTGGCTCATACCACCGGTTCCGCATGTAGTACATGTCGATATCGGCGCCCATCCACAGAGCGCCTTTGAACCGAGTCCGGTCGATATTGCCGAACGGTTTGAAGTCGGACCCACCGATCAACTGTCCCCAAGGATCGTGCACGTAGCTTCGCTGCAGCGCCGCGGCGTCATCGGTCAATGCAACCACATTGCCCACGACATCTTCGTGGGAGAAATATGGTGTGGTGCCGATAATGATGGCGTGTGGATTATCCAGACCAGGATAATACGAGTATTCGGCAACCTTCCCAGTCGCGCTGGCATTCAATTCTGCAAGCAGGTTGCTGCCTTGCCAGAGGAAATACGATTGGGCTGCGCCATTCACATCACGCCGAATTAATCGACCAGCCTCGTCGTAACGGAAGTCCAAGCTGTCAGAACCAACAATTTTGGCAGCAATCAACCGCGATTCGGCGCTCCAATAGAAGCGAATGATTTGGGAGCCGCACGTGCGCGACAGTACGTTGCCATCGGCCAACGAATCGGTCACGTAGACGCACCCCGCAAACTGACGAATTCGATTCGCTGGTCCGTAGTCGCCGCTTTGATCCCGCCGATTTCCAACGGAGTCATAGCTGAAAGCCTGTCCGCCATTTCTCGACCATGTCCCTGAGTAGGAGCAGGTTTGACCATTGTCGTCGATGATAGGCGGTGGATCGCCCGTGCAAGGATTTCCGGGCCCTTGATAGCTGATGCTCGAGTCTCCGCGGAGTCTTCCGTAGGAGTCGTAGAAAAAGTCGGTTCCACCAAGGCCAGTGCCGTCAATCAGGCGACTAATGCGATTCGCGGGATCGAACGTGAGGTATTGGTCCGACGCCTGCGCATACACAGCATCCGTTGAGATGGAGGCGTCCGTGTGGACGGTCGTGGGCGCGATAGACACGCGATCTCCACCGGGAAAAACTGACGCGGTGAGCTGACCGTCTCGATTGGACTCGAGGGATGTCGGTTCCCCGCCTGACAAGCGAATTGTGTTTAGCGTGTTCCGCTGCGTGTCCCAAACGTACTTCCGTGCCATGAATGTTATTCCGCCACCAGCGACGTTCACGCTGTCGAGTGCACCAGACCCTGTATAAACGAACCGTTGAACGAACGTTTGACTATTCAGCTTCGTCCGAATCGAATCCAGCATTCCGGAGATACCGAAGAACTGCGAGTCAACAACCCAGGGACTTGTCGCAGACATGATGCGACCATTTGATGAGTAGGACCAGCTGGTCGCGTCCGTAATGTCCCCGGACTTGCTGAGCTGTCGATGACCGGCGTCGTAGGTATAGTTGACTACGTGGCCGCGTCGATTCTTTGATCGGCGTAACAACCCGTCCCGATCGTATTTCAATGTATCAGCGTGGTTTGCAGGATCCGTTTGGGCTGTTACCCATCCCAAGGCGTTGTACCCGAAACTATACACTTGCCCCTTCGGATCGGTGACACTGCGCAAGAACAACGAGTCGTACGCGTAAACTGTAGCGGGGAGGCCAGCCATCGAGTCTCGGGTGACTCGGTTCAGCGCATCGTATGACTGGACGTGTACCGCCACCGCTGGCGCAGCTGTACTTGTTCGCCGGCCAAACGTGTCGTACGTGTACGTAGTAATTCGACCACCCGGAAGCGAATCTCTGCTTCTATTCCCGTGGATTCCCGCGTACCACATCCTGCCAGCGAGATGGCTCTCAGGATCCGTGACCTTGTTCACGCGACCGTCGGTCTCATAGGTAAACCGAGTGACGGCAGCGCCGGCTGCACCCCAGGTTCTGGTCGAATCAACACGCCCATTTGCGCCGATGAAGTTTTTTAATGAGGGCGTTTGCGAGCCCCACACACTATCCACCTGGGCCCAACCTGTGTAGGTGATGTTGCGGGCGTTCAGGCCAAAGGGCTTTGCGTACGTGAGCAGCCCGCTTGAGTTGTAAATCGTGCTGTCAACCGCGCCTGTCGAATAGATCCTCCGACTGGGAAGTCCATTGGAATCGAAGAATGTTGAATCCGTCATATTGATCGGACTCGTGACAACGGCAGGGGTTCCCCACTGGTTTACGGTGAACCGCGTAACATGACCCCCGGGGTCCGTCGTGCGCGCATACACCGTGTCGCGTAGCGGAGCTGATACGGCCGGTGATGTGCTGCCGTATGGAACGCCCTTCTTCTTCCATGATTCCAGCGTGCTCACCAAAGATGCCGTCGTTTCCGAACCATCCGCGTTTACGACCGGGACGGCGGGAGACGTAATCGTCGTGAGTTGCCCAGACTGAGGATCGTAACCGAATGTTGTGGTTCGGCCGCGCCGGTCAGTGATGGCCGACAGACGATTGCTCGCGTCGTAACCAAACGCTGTCCCGACGTTATCCGGGTCCTGGATGAGCGTCAGCCGCTTGTTAGCGTCCACCGTTACTTGAGTGACCCGTCCCATCGGGTCGGTGATGTAATCGAGCCCGTTCGCATCGTAGGTCAGTGTCGTCGTCAGATTGCGCGGATCCTTGATCTGATAAACGCGCCCGCTCGCGTCGTACCAAACCGTCGTCACGTTGTTGAACCGATCGACGACCTTCGACATCCGCCCTAGCGTGTCAAAGATCACCCTGGTCGAGTCGGGATACATCCGCGTCCATCCCAGAGAATCGGGCCACGCATTCAAAAAAATGTACGAGAACTCCCCAGCCGGCGGTGGCCAAAACCGCTGGAAATACACCGCTGAGCCGTCGCCTTCCGTAATAAGGACCGACCCGCCGTCTGCCGAGTACAGTCGCTGAATACCTGGAATCGTCCAGCCACGGGCGATAGGTGCGCTCGTTTCGTTCACTACGACGAGCGTGGTGCTCACTACCTGGTCAAACAATCCGGTGGCGTATACCGCGGAGACCACGATATCCATCGGGTACTTGCCGGTCGCGTAGCTGCTTACGGAGAACTGCCCACCGAGTCGCGCCGGCGACGAGCCAGGATACGCGAATCGCAGGACCTGCTCTCCATTTAGGAACGTCACGTTCACTCCGTTGACCTTCACCTGCAGGCGGTACTCGGTCGGAGTGCCTGGGTAACCTGGACTAGGGCTGACATTGACGTGGACGAACTTTGTCGGATCGACGCGATCCCCGTTGTAGCTCAGCGTGACGTTGCGCGGGGCGTCAAGAGAGAAATACGGCACCGTACTCTGCATGTACGTCGCCGCAAAGCACGCTTGGGCGCAGCGCGTGTAGTCCTGCTTGGTGAAGTTGTACGGGCTCTCATCCACGACCGGAGGACCGCCGGCAACGGTGACGGAGTAGTAGCCGGTGTCGGACGCCAGCCCGCCGGCCCTCACCTTGAGCTGGCCAGTTCCTGGCGATCCGACCGAGTAGTTGACGGTGACGTGTGCAGAGTCCGATGACGCAAGCGTTACGCTTGCTGGGCTTACCGGGTTTACGGCAGCGCACGTGACCGGTGCCACGGCTGTGCAGGTGAGGGTGTAGGTGTCTTGAGCGCCACCTGTATTTCGCACAGTGAACGTTTCACTATACCCCCCGTTGCCAGCCCAGCGCTGTGGGGCGGTCGCACCGTCCGGGGTCACTGCAACGCTGTAGTTGACGATCGGGACGGTATAGTTACCCGCATCGTTAGTCTGCGACGATGCTGCCTGGAGATTCAATGAGCCCGTCCCAGGGTTCGTTCCGGTTGTGTAATTCACCGCGACGCCCTGCTGCGCATTTGGCTGGAGCGTGATCGGACCCGCTGGCGAAATGGTTCCACAGGTAGTGTTGGAGCCGCTGCAGGAAAGGATATACGTATCCGCGTTGGCGCCGGTGTTCTGCACCCAAAAGCTGTCCGCGTATGACGTGTTGGTCGCTCGATTGGGCGTTGTGCCTCCATCCGGCGTGACAGAGACGCGATATGGGGTGAGAGTGACCGTCACGTTGTAATCGCCCTGATCGCCAGCCATGCCACTCGCCACAAAGGTAAGTGTGCCCGAACCGGGGCTCCCAACGTTGTAAGTCACGGTGTCGACGCGACTCAATCCTCGACCAATGAGCGCGCTGCCGAGGCTCAGGCTGACGACCGTGATCGGTCCGCTGCTGGAGGCGGAAAAACTATAGGTGTCATTACAGATCCCCGTGTTCTGGATAGTGAACACCGCTTTGTGCGTGTTCGTGTTCTCCTGCCAGCTCGCGCTACCTCCATCGGGTGTAACCGAGACCGAAAACATGCTCGGATCGGGTGGATCAGGACACACGAACGCGCGCGCATGCGGCGGCGGGTTTCCGAGCGAGTTGGGAACGTTGGCGGTGATCCCGAGGAGTAAGACCAAGCTGGTCGCAAAAGCCGCGGAGCGAGTGAACACGGCAATGACTCGTGGTGAGGGTCGCTCATCTAGGCAGTCCTCGTGCCACGAGCGTCTGAGCTTGGGTTACACTGCAAACAGGTCAACGAAGTGATCAGTTTGAATGTTGAACTGAACAAACTGATCACTTCGTGCTCAAAGTAGACTGTTCAGATTGCAGGTCTAACTGGTCAAACTGATCACTCCCGTCCGATTGCTTCGCTGCTTATTGACTCCACCGTGCTCCGATCGGACTCAAAACGCACAGTTCGGTTGGCACGCTCCCTGCCACTCTGGGTCGAGCATGCTGAACTCACAGTTACTACCCGGTTCCTTCGAGGCCCAATACCTCGAGTACAATCGCATCCTGCCCCTCGAGCTGACCGCTACACACGTCCGTGTGGCCGCATCAGGCGACCCGGCTCCCGAGGTTATCGCGGATCTCGAACGCGAGTTCGACAGGCCCGTCGAGTTGATCATCGTGAGCGAACAAGATCTCGATGAAGGCATCCGCCGCACGTATGCGGCCGCAGAGTCCATCATCGAGGTGGTGAACGACCTGCGCAGCGATGAGACCTCGGCCGTGGCGGACGATCACGAGTTGGCCGATGCGCGCGACCTCGCGAGCCAGCCCCCCGTGGTCAAGTACGTCAATCTCCTTATTAAGGAAGCGCACGACGCCCGGGCATCCGATATCCACCTCGAATCGACATCGCAGGGGCTGCGCGCGCGCTTCCGGATCGATGGTGTCCTCGCCGATGCTCCAGCGCCGCCACAGCAGGCGCAAGCAGCAATTGTGAGTCGCGTAAAGCTGTTGGCCGAGCTCGACATCGCGGAACGGCGCGCGCCGCAGGACGGCAGCTTCCGGATTCGTTTAGAGTCTCGCGAGCTGGACATCCGCGTCTCCACCGTGCCGACGCTCTACGGCGAATCCGTTGTGCTGCGGCTCCTCGACCGCGGTGGTCAACCCGTCAGCCTGGACGAGCTGGGCATGGCGCCAGCGACACTCGAACAATTTCGCGCTCTGGTCGCAAGACCTACGGGCATCGTGATCGCCGCAGGACCGACCGGCAGCGGCAAGACGACGACGCTCTACAGCGCGCTCGCATTGCGAGACACAACCGCGGAGAAGGTCATCACCGTCGAAGACCCAGTGGAATACCACCTCGGCGGCGTCACACAGATCCCCGTGAATCGCAAGGCGGGAATGACGTTCGCGTCCGCGCTCCGCAGCGTGCTGCGCCAGGACCCCGATGTGATGATGGTGGGTGAAATGCGCGACCCGGAGACTGCGGAGGTCGCCGTCCAGGCTGCCATGACAGGGCATCTCGTTTTTTCCACGCTCCACACCAACGACGCGCCCAGCGCTGTCACACGGCTGCTTGACCTGCAAGTCGCGGCCTACCAAATCGCGGCGACCATCAATGGCGTCCTCGCCCAGCGCCTGGTCCGCCGGATCTGCCCACATTGCCGCGAACGCTACCGACCCGATCCGCAGGTGGTCTCGTTCGTGTCGGGCGAGCCCAAAGGACACCCGCAGCTCATGCGCGGGCGCGGCTGCGATACATGCCGAGGGACGGGCTACCGCGGCCGGATCGGCATCTTCGAGCTGCTCGCCGTTTCCGAGAACCTTAATCGCGCGATCTCCGCGAGAGAGCCGCTCGCGAAGTTGCGGGAGCTGGCCGAACGCGAAGGCATGCAACTGATGAGGCACGACGGCTGGGTGAAAGTGCAGGCGGAGATCACGACGGTCGAGGAGGTGCTGCGTGTCACAGCGCACTGAACAACCGTGCGTGGGACGAGGTGCGTGGTACGTGGAGGTGTGCGTTCGACGCACCACGCACCACGCACCACGCACCGAACCGTACGGGTTCACCCTCATCGAGCTCCTGGTGGTCATCACCGTGATCGCGATCCTCGCCGGCCTTGTCGGACCGATGGTCTTCCGCAATGTGGGAGACGCGAAAGTCTCGGCGGCGCGCGCGCAGATCGAGCTGTTCGCGCTGGCGCTCGATCAGTATCGCCTCGACAACGATTTCTATCCCGCGACCACGCAGGGACTGGCGGCGCTGCGTGAGCGCCCGGCCGGTGACCCTGAGGCGCGAAACTGGCGCGGCCCGTACTTGCGCAAGGCCATCCCGCTCGACCCGTGGGGACGAGCCTACGCGTACAAATCGCCAGGAGACGTGAACGTCGACAGCTATGACCTTCTGTCATTGGGACGCGACGGGCAACCGGGCGGCACGGGTGAAGACGCGGACGTCACGTCGTGGGACAGTGGGCACAAACGATGAGCGCCTACACGTATCGTGCGGCGCGGCAAGACGGGGCGATCGTCAGCGGGGCCATCGAGGCCGAAAGCAATGGGCAGGCAGCGACAATCCTCACGAGCCGCGGTCTTTATGCGATCTCGCTGGCTCCAGCAACGGAAGAGCAGCGACCCTCGGCAAGCCGCCGGGACCTGGCGATCGTCTTTCGCAGTATCGCGGCGCTCGTCTCCGCCGGAGTGCCGCTTGAGCGCGCGGTCGCTGCGACGGAAGCGCTCGCGTCCGGTCCGCTACGACTAACGCTGAGCGGCGCGCGGGAACGCCTGCGCGAAGGTGGCACTTTCGCCACCGCGTTAGCGATGGGTCGGGGCACCGTGCCCGCGCTCGTGCTCGGCATGGTGCGCGCCGGCGAACGAGGGAGCCAGCTCGGCACCGCGCTCGACCAAGTCGCCACGCACCTCGAGCAAGAAGCCGACCTGGTGGCGCGCGTCCGCCAGGCACTCACCTATCCGCTGCTGCTCGCCATCGTGGGAATCGCTTCGATTATCGTGATCACGACCGTCGTGGTCCCGCGGTTCGCCTCCGTTCTCGGGGACCTCGGTCAACAGCTCCCTCCGGCGACTCGAGCTTTGCTCGGCATCTCGCAGCTTCTGTCTCGCTTCTGGATCCCGCTCTTGATGATCGGCGCTGCCGCGATCTGGGCGTCCATCGAGTGGGTGCGACGTCCCGAGGGTCGCAAACAGCTCGACGAAGCGTTGCTGAAGCTCCCGTTCATCGGTGGCGTTCGGCGCGCCCTTGCCACCGCACGCGTGATGCGGGCGCTCGGTGGGATGCTCCGAGCCGGTTTGCCGCTCCTGCCGGCGCTCGATGCCGCACGCGAGTCGGCAGGTGACCTGGCGATCGCGGAGCGGCTGCTGCGCGCGCGTGAGCGCGTGGTGCAGGGCACAGCACTCGCCGCGGCGCTCGAACGGGAAGACGCGCTGAGCCCCAGCGCCCTGCAGCTCGTCGTCGTCGGGGAATCGAGCGGACGCGTCGCCGAAATGGCGCTCGGCGCCGGTAACCTCACCGCACAGGAAGGCGAGCGGGGGTTGCGAACGCTCGTCACGGTACTGGAACCCGCACTGATCGTCGCATTCGGCGGGATGGTCGCGTTTACGGCGGCCGCGCTGCTGCAAGCTGTCTACTCGTTGAGGCCGACGTAAATGCGTACGTGGTACGTGGTACGTGGTGCGTGGGGTGTCACACTCGTCGAGCTGCTCGTCGTGCTCGCGGTGCTCGGAGTGATTCTCGGTGTGAGTGGCCTCGCACTGGCAACACTCCACATGCCGCGAGAAACAGATCTGGTGCTTGAGTTGCGCGCCGCTCGGACACAAGCAATCCGAACCGGAGCACCACGCACCACGCACCACGCACGGTTTTTGCCCGACGGCCGCGCAATCGGGCCTGGCGTCGATCCGCTGACGGGAGCTCCACTTGCGAAGTGAACGCGGCGTCGTGCTGCTCGAGGTGCTCGTCGCACTGGTGATTCTTGCCACCGCGGGCATCGGCTTGATGGAAGCCGTGAGCGCCGGGCTCCGTGCCGAGCACGACGCTCAGATGCGCGAGACCACGCTTGCAGCCGAAGAGCGGCTACTCGCGGCGCTTACGCTGCTCAATCGCGGCGAGCTCGATCAGCGCATCGGGCGCCGACAGGTCGGCGAGTTCCTCGTCGACGTGCAACGACCCGAGAAGACCCTGTACCGGATCGCAATCGTTCAGATGCAATCGCCACAAGTAGAGGACCTAGTGACAGTCGTGTACCGCGCGGAGCCGCGTCCATGAGGAGGCGCGCAGGCTTTACGCTCATCGAGGTGCTGGTTGCGCTGACCATTGCATCGGTGGTGATCATCGCGGCGCACCAGGTGTTCAGCGGCGTTGCGGATGGATCGAAGGCGGTCGCCAGTGCTCGCGAAGCTCTGGATCGGAGCTCTAATGGACGCCGTTGGTTGAAAGCCGCGTTCCTCTCGCTGGAGCCTCCGTTTGACGGTCGCGCGAACCGCATGTCCTTCACCTCCTGGCAGGAAACGTCAGGAGGGTGGTTTTCCCCCAAATCGGTGGTGCTTGCGCTCGAGAAGGACCGCCTGATTGCCAGCGCAGCCGACCAATCGATCGAGCTTCGCACAGGTGCCACCGACGTCGCGTTCGACTATCTCCTCGAACCGGGCGCCGACACGAAATGGGTGCGCGAGTGGGTGTCCCCGGTCAGCGCGCCGCTTGCGATCCGGCTGCGGATAGGGGGATGCGGGAAGCGAGATGCGGGATGCGTGGACACACTCCTGTTCCTGGTCAAGGAGCGAGGGTGAGTCGCCGCGGCTTTGCGCTACTCGCGGTCCTGTGGGTGCTGACCGCGGTGACCGCGCTCGTCGGTACCGGAATGGTCGTCGCGCGGCTCGGCGCGGACACGACGCGGAATCGTGTGCTGCTCGCTCGTGCGGAGTGGGCGCGGGAAGCGTGCGGGGAGATCCTGCAGGCGCGGTTCGCCGCCAATCCTTCTACTCGTTCTCTCGAGCCGATCGATCTGGGGCGTGGTACTTGGTGTCGCGCATCGCTGGACGACCCCGCGTCGAGACTCAATCTCAATACGGCGGATCGCGACGCGCTCGCCGCGCTGTTCGCCGCGGTTGGAGTTCAACCGGCTATCGCGGATTCGGTCATTGCCCGACGCCGCCAGGGACCGATTTACGACATCGGCGAGGTCGGCGGCATCGACTCCGTCTCAACGGTTTTCCTGAACCGCTTCGTGACGACGCGAGGGACGGGTGTGGTCAACGTGAATACCGCCCCACCTGAGGTCCTGCGAGTGCTGCCGGGATTGAGCGAAGAGGCGGTTGTTGTCTTGATGGGACGACGTGGTGTGCGGCCTATCAGGAACGCGGACGAATTGGCCGGCGCGCTCGCCCGCTCCTCGCGAGCTCTCCTGCTCAACAACTATGCCGAGTTTGTACGTGCCAGTGTATTCAGTCCCTCGCAACTGGTCGCGACAGTCGAGGGCGGAGTTCGCGGAACTCCCATCGTTGCGCGCGCGACGCTCACCACGGTTCCGGTACCTGGACGACTCGCGGTCATTCGAAGGGAGTCGGAGTGAGACTCGCGCGATCGCCGGTCCTCCACCTCACGGTTGGTGAGCGGACGGTTCGCGCCGAAGCCGTGCGGAGACGTGCGCCCGTGTGGGTGGGAGAGGCAGCCTACGAATCAGTGGCGGACTTGTCGGAGGTCATTGCGCGGCTCGCTTCGGCACCCGGTGAGCGGTGCCGGCGGCTTCAGGTGACGCTCGAGCGGCCACCCGCGCAGACGCGGACCTTGACCGATCTCCCACCCGTGCGTCAACGCGAGCTGCGGTCGCTCGTGGCGAATCAGGCCGGGCGGTTCTTCCGGCGCAACGGTGCCGCGCTCGTCACCGACGCTACGTGGATCGTGAATGGGGGCGGCCGAATCACGCAGGCTGCCGCCGTCGAAGAGCCGCTTGTGTTGGCCGTTATGAGTGGTGCGAATCAGGCAGGACTGGTGGTCGAATCCATTACAGCAGCCGGCGTCTCAGCGGCGCTCCAGTTGCTGCCAAATACCGAGCGCGTCACGCGTGGGCGGATGCGCCGGCGCATGGTCATGAGAATGACGCTCGCCGCGTCCGCGGTCTGGGTTCTCGCCGGTGTGCTCTTTGGCGCCCAATTGGTCATGGAACGGCGCAGTATAGACGCCGAGCTGGCCGCCGCGGATGCGCCGCTCGCCGCTTTGCGTGATGTGCGCCAGGAGATGCGGACGGTCGAATCGATGATCGTCGGACTCAACGAAGCCCGTCGCGCGCGCGGAGAGGCATTGGCGGCGCTGGCGCGAGTCAGTGCCGCGGTTCCCGATTCGACGGTTGTCACGTCGTACACCTGGCGCGGGGACGGCTCCGGGCTGGTGGCGGGCGCAGGCCGTCGTGCCGCGGACGTCCTGGCCGCTATCGAGCGTACGCATGCCGTTGCCAATCCGCGGATCTCGGGCGCCGTGGTGCGAGAGACTCTCGCCGGCCACGAGTGGGAGCGGTTCACGATTCTTTTCGGGGCGGCTACTCCATGACGCCGCGAGATCGTCGAGCTCTGCTACTTGGTGGCGTGGTCATCGCCACCGCTGTCCTGTCGCTGCGGGTTCTTCCGTCGCTCATCCGCCACGCCAGCGGCGCTTACGCGCAGCTCCACGAGCACGCGGCGCTGCTCGCGCGAACGCGGGAAGAGATGGCGTCGCTGCCGACATTGCGGGACTCCGCCGCGACGTTGTCGCAGGCACTGGTTGCCCTGGCACCGCAGTTGTTGTCGGGATCCACGGCAGCCGAGGCGGGTTCAGACCTGTCGGGGCGGATGAACCTGGCGGCCGCTCGTGCGCCCGCGCGAGTCGAGCGGCTCGATCCGATGCCCGATTCGACCGGCAACGGACGCCTCGGCCGCGTCCGCGTTCGCGCAGCGCTCGAGACCGATGTCCGGGGCTTAATCGCGCTGCTCCGCGCCATCGATGCCGGTGACGAGGTGCTCAGGTTGGAGGACCTGCATGTGGAGGCGCCGGACCCTGCGGCGGTCAATCGCGGGCCGGAAATCCTGAAGGTCGAGGTCACGGTCAGCGGGTGGTACGTGAAACCGCGGGTAGCGAAAGACGGGAAACGGGAAGCGTGAACATCACGACGCTGCGGTTCCCGGTTCTTCTTGTCGCGGCTCTTGGACTTTTCATAGCCCTGCGACTGGCTGTGAGTCCACTCGTACCGATCGCGTTAGCCGCGCGACGAGATGTGGGGGCTCGTACCTCAACGACTGAGTCGGCGCATCGCGTCAGCGCGGAATCCGCCACCGCGATCGTTTCTCGCGATCCCTTTCGCATCGTGCGGCGGCCGACGTTGCCGGCCTACGATCCATTGCGCCTGGCGGAGCAGCTCGCGCCGCCGCCCCCGACACCTGTGTTGAGTCTGGTTGGCGTGGTGATTGGCGCGGTGCCGTCCGCGGTGATTGAGGGTCTGCCGGGCGTCGAGGGGTCGCGCGTGCTGCGCGTGGGCGACGTCGTCGCGGGTCTTCGTGTGAAGCAGATCAGCAATGGGCGGGTTGTCATCGTCGGGATGGATACGACGTGGGTACTGGAGGTACGGGAGCCATGGAAGAACTGAGGACGCCGAAAGGCGCCGGAAGGCGCCGGAGGGTGCCGTGGGTCATGCTGGGCGTCCTTCTCGCCGCTCGACCCGTGGCTGCTCAAGACACATCGCGCGTGCGGTTCACCCACGACAGCATCTCCGTTCGTTTCGTGGAGACGGACATTAGAGCCGTCATTCAGGCCATCGGACAATACTTGCCGAAACCGGTGCTTGTGGGTCCGATCCAGCCGGTGCGGGTGACACTCCAGACGCCCGGGGCAGTGGATCGCGCAACGCTGCTGTCCCTGCTCAAGGGCCTCGTCCAATCGCAGAACCTCGAGTTCACCGAGGACTCTGCCTACTATCGGATCGGGGTTAAAGCCACAGCCGACAGACCGTCAGGGCGTTCCACGGTCAGCGCCGATTCCGGTCCGATGCAGTTGTTCGTCATCCGACTGCGTCATGCGCGGGCTTCGGACGTTGCCGCGACAGTGAATCAGTTGTTCGGTGGCAGTGGCGCGTTCTCGGGACAGTCTGGCTTGTCGGCCGGTACGTTGTCTGACGAGTTACGCCGCAACGTGGTGCCGCCGGCAGGTGGCCAGCCCTCCGCAGGTCCTGCTGCGGCGCGACAGTCGTCGCTCGCTGGTTCCGTGACGATCGTTCCGGACGAGCTCACGAATTCGCTGCTTATCCGAGCATCCGCTCGTGACTTCGATGTCATCAAGGACGCTGTCGACCAGCTCGATATTCGCCCGCTTCAGGTGCTGATCGAGGTGCTGATCGTGGAGGCGCGACAGGATCGCAGCTTTTCGTTCGGAACATCCTTCTTTGTGCCCCAGCAGTCGATCGACAAGGGCAACGGCACGGCGGGAGGGAACTGGATTGGGGCGGGGCTCGGCGATCTGGTCGTCCAGATTATGAAGCTCGGACGGGCGAACATCGATGCCACGGTGTCCGCTGCCGCCAGTCGCGGAGATGTGCAGATCATTTCCCGGCCGGTACTCCTCGCCTCCAACAATCAGGAGGCACGGTTTCTGGTCGGGTCGCAGCGTCCGTTCGTCCAAGTCAGTCGGAGCCTGCCGACCGACACGCCGACACGCGATCAGGTGATTCAGTATCGCGACGTTGGGACCAAGCTCACCGTGCGGCCGACGATCAATCAGGACGGCTACGTGTCGCTGCTCATTCAGCAGGAAATCAACCAGGCGACGAGCGAGGTACAGTTCGATGCCCCGGTGATTTCCACCCGTGAGGCGGTGACGCAGGTGCTCGTGAAGAACGGCCAAACGATTGTGATCGGAGGGTTGCGCGATCAGCAGAAGGACGCGACGCAGGGTGGCGTTCCGATCCTCTCCGGGATCCCGTTGATCGGAGGCCTGTTCGGCCACGCCGAGCGCAAGGCGACTCGGACCGAGCTGTATCTGTTCCTCACGCCGCGCATTCTCAAGACCGACGCGGACGCAGACAGCGTCACAGCGCCGCGGTTGCCGAAGGTGGAGCGAAGATGAAGGGCGGCGGAGCTGCCGCCTCTCTAGCAGCGAGGGAGAGCAGCGGGCTGCGAGTCCGCAGCGCTGGCCCAAGTCTAGGTAGTGCCTGAGGCTTGTGGGGGCTTTGCCAAGAAGTTTGCCAGATCGCGCATGTTGGAGCGGCTCGCGCTTGCGGGATGGATTAGGAGGATCCGAAGTCGTCGCGACACGAGCCACCCGGCGCAACCAACTCATGAACTACCACGCTCTCAAGTGATCCTGGGTCTGAAGTAGGTCACTCCATCCGGGGCACGGATGGAAAACACCGCCCCTTCCCGCCCGCATTGCAAATAGGCCGACTGTTCAAGTAACCGCTGCCTCTCATCCGCATTTGCGACTGCGTAGAGAAACGCGAATCCTTCCCGGCTTCGCGCGCGCGATTCAGCCAGTTCCTCTTCGATCCGTCGTCGGTTCTGGAGCTTCCGCTGCAGAGTACGCGGCTTCAGGCCGAGGCACGCGGCGACGGCCCGCCGCGCAGCGGCCGTGCGCTTGATCGACCACCGCTCTGTCTTCACGCCGAGTTCGGCTCGCACGGGCCTCACTAGCTGCCGCATCCAGTCCGGTGCGCCAACACGGAGCAGATGCTGGTCCTGCGCCGTTGCCCGGACGTGCTCGAGAAGCCATAGCACCCGGCCGCAGAGGACGTAGAGCAGGAGATGTCCGGGAGGATGCGCGCGCCGGTGAGGCGGGACCCGGAAGTACGGATGCTGACGCTGCTCCCAATCCCGGAGTTGGTTCTCGAGCTGGATCCTGCGGCCGCTCCGACCCCTGAGTGTCTTCCAACCGCGCGCGGCCATCACGTCAGCCGTCATTTCCCTCCGCCATTCGGTCCACCAGCGGGAGAGTTGTCGCCCTTGCTGGCAAAGCGCGTCCGCCAGCAGGAAGTCTAGCCGGTCTGCGGCGAAGGCCGCGCAATCTCCACATAGGATCTCTGTTTTTGAAATCGGCACTCCTTTTTGGCAGGGCTCGATGCGTAGAATCTAACGCGTGAAGAGAGGACGACGACCTGCCCACGACATCAGACGCCGACCGGTGAGGCCACACCAACCCCGACGTGGTGGACAGGTATCTTCCATAACAATGTCGGACGCGCACCCGGTACGAACACACGTCATCGGAGCGACGGTTGCCAGTCTCTTGGTCGCGCTGATCCTCTGGGCATTGGGCTTCGTGGACATCATAGCGAGAGGCTTGTGGTCGGCGGTCTCCTGGCTCGGGCGCGGGCTCGCAGCTCCTGTGTCTCTGCCGATGTGGCTCGTGCTTCTTGCCGTGGGTTGCGCCGTTGCAGTGACGGTACTCAGAAGACGCCGTGCGCCAGCGTCGGGACCCGTCGACGAAGAACGGCCAAGCCTTCCCGCGCGCGGCGCCGGGGCGATCCGACGCAATGAGTAACTGGCTCGAACCGGGATTCAGTTTGGAGGTGGGCGGCGATCGCCGCGCGGAGTAGCATGATTCGGTCGTATTCGAGAGCAACAATCAGCCCTCCCCGTGGCCAACCTTTGCGAGCCTCGGAGACCACCAGAAACGACCACGCGAATTGTCGCGGAGTAGCGACGCTCTTGCATCGCGAGCGCGCTCAGCGCTGCGGATTCACTGACCGCCCTCCCCGCCGGCTCATGAAGCTCGAGATTACCCAGGTGAACGGCTACCCATTCTTGTGGAGACGTCCGTGATGAGGTAGTTCCATGCGCGAGAGGTAGAGGTGGGCCGGTTCCATGAGGACTTGGAGGCGTTGGTATTAGGGGGTTTAAGCGCGCGTCTGGCGCGGTCGTGACAGTGGTGTTGCTCGCGCTCGGTTTCCTCGCGCAGTCCGGCGCGTTGGAACTGCTCATTATCGCGGCGTTGTTTGTGACGCTGCTCGCTATTTTGTTTCGACGACGACGCGCCACAGTGAGTGGGCGGGGGAATAAAGTCTTGCCAAATCGATACGATCCAGCACGGGAAAGGGAGCAAGCGCAGCGCCGACTCGCCAAAGAGGCAAAGCAACGGGAAGATGAGCGACGCCGTCAGGAGAAAGAGCGTCAGCATCAATATGCGGCGGAGCGCCAAACAGAGGCGGAAGCGCAGAACACCGAGCTGGCGAAGCGGCTGGGCGAGATCGACGCACTAATCAAATCGGTCTTGGAGAGAAACCTGGTTGTCACCTATGCGAGTCTAAAACACCCGCTACAACGGCCACGCTTCGAGCCAAAGGGTCTTGACCAACCTGCTTCTCAGCCGCAGTTGGATGGTTTCATCCCCAACAAACCCGGATTCTTCAGTCGTCTCTTCGGGGGCAGCGCTCGCTACGATCGTGCTGTGGCAGCCGGGAAGGAGGCGTTCGCGCGCGCGATGGAGAGACATGAGGCCGCGGAGCGCCAACGACTCTCCCAATTGGCAGGGTTGGAACTGATATACGAAGAGCAATGCAGACTTCGTTCAGAGGAGATCGAAGCCCAACACGCTGAAATTGATCAACTCGAACAAGACTTCGCCGCGCACACGCCACCTGCGGTCGCGCGATTCTACGAGACGGCGTTGGATCGAGACATTCTTCCCGTAGAATTCCCGAGCGTCCGTCGTGTCGCCTATGTAGCCGAATCGCGTCAACTCATCGTCGAGCGCGAAATGCCTGCGGTGAACGTGATCCCGGCTGACCTGGCATTTCGTTACGTCAAGGCAAAGGATTCTATCGAAGCATCCCCTCGTCCCGCAAACCAAGTTAGGACATTGTACGCGGCGCTTGTCGCGCGTTTTGCACTCCGAACTTTGAACGTGCTCGCCAAGGCTGACCCTAGCGACACCGTCGACACAATCGTCCTCAGTTGCTTCGTGAACACAATCGACCCCGCGACGGGTCATCAAATCCGGCCCTGCCTATTAACGGTACGGGTTGGCGTGAGAGCCTTCCGTGAAATCGAACTCGCGAAAGTAGATCCCGTAGCGTGCTTGCGTAGCTTGAACGCTCAGGTCTCGCCCAGCCCACACGAGCTTCGGCCGGTCCGCCCTATCGTTGACTTCAACATGGTCGATCATCGTTTCATAGCGACGACCGATGTTCTTTCGACTCTCGACACCCGGCCAAACCTTGCGGAACTGTCACCGGGCGAGTTCGAGGCGCTGATTACGAACCTCTTCTCCAAGATGGGACTGGAGACAAGGCTGACCCAAGCCTCCCGGGATGGCGGCGTTGATTGCGTCGCCTGGGACATGCGGCCGATCGTGGGGGGGAAAGTCATCGTTCAGGCGAAGCGTTACAAGAACACCGTTGGAGTTAGTGCAGTCCGTGATCTCTACGGAACCGTACTCAATGAAGGCGCGGCTAAAGGGATTCTTGTTACGACCAGTGGGTACGGAAGGAGTGCTTTCGATTTCGCCAAGAACAAGCCGCTGGAGCTTCTCCCGGGCAGCCAACTGTTGTTTCTCCTCGAGGAGCACGCCGGAATCAAAGCCAAGATCGAGTTTCCAGATGACTGGGAGGATCCGCACGCAGGTGACATTCCTGGGGTTGATGGACCCGCGTAAATAGTCCGTGAGACCCGCTTGTCCTTGACCGACTGTTACGCGCCGGCAGCTTCAGGTGCGAGCTGCGTGCCGTCTCAGGGCACGCGCAGAGGATTTCTCATTCTCTAGCCTTCCGAAGACCTAATCGGATCGCGGTTTCCACCTCGATTGTCCCCCGGCTGTCCCCCCGCTGCTGACAGCGGCCGATTCGTGTCGAGGTGGCTGCAAGGCCGGCCCCGGGCCGCGATTAACGCGGCGTCGCCTCGTACGACTTCACCACCGT
>Ga0066709_100000316_pt1 | contig 23952 bp, 19 predicted proteins | sample GraSoiAngelo_158_FD_79665 | JGI IMG/M metagenome (GOLD analysis project Ga0066709, IMG submission 79665) | Grasslands soil microbial communities from the Angelo Coastal Reserve, California, USA - 14_1009_16_30cm | ecosystem: Environmental > Terrestrial > Soil > Grasslands | place: USA...
GACGAAGAGCGACGACAGCACCGTCTGCGTGAGGATTGCGTAGACCGGCACCTTTGTCTTCTCGTTGACGCGCCCGAGCTGCGATGGCATCCGCTGCTCGAGCCCGGAGACGAAGAGCAGACGCGAGAACGAGTAGTTGTAGACGATCGTGTTCGACACGAAGAACCAGAGCAGCACGATTCCGATCACGATCGCGAACGTGTGCGAGCCCCAGAAGCCGACCTGGACCGCATGCAGGATGTCCGTCGTCGCACCGGCGCTCTTCGACGCCGGCAGAGCGAGCATCGTCCCGAGCGTCGCCCAGAGGTACGCGACCATCACGACGATCGAGCCCCAGAACAGGTACTTCTTGATCGAGCGCATGTGGACGATCTCGACGCCCATGTTCAGCGGCACCTCGATCCCGAGCAGCGCGAGGATGACGAAGCCGAACCACGTCCACTGGTTTCCGTGGATGTTCCAGTTGCTCGCCGTTCCCCAGCCGCCGGTCGCGGAGTGCCCGTCGCCGATCAGCCAGAGGATTCCGGCGAGGCCGATCACGAAGATGCCCGCGCCGTAGAAGACCACGGCCCAGTTCGCGTACGACTGCGTCATCCGCAGCCGGAGCATCGACATGAAGGCCGAGAACCAGAGCACAGCGAGGATCACGAGCCCCTGCTCCCACGCTTTCGGCAGCCCGCCCGTGTCGATGAACTGCCAGATCGTGACGACGGCGTCGCCGGTCGCGACCATCACGAGGATGCCCGGCCACCAGGCGCAGAAGCCGGCGAAGAAGCCCCAGAACGGGCCGAGCGCCTTCTGGGTCCAGACGTAGAGCGAGCCCTCCTGCGGGAACATCTGGCCGAGCTGTGCGGTGACGAGGGCGCCGGGGATCAGGAAGGCGACGAAGCCGAGGATCCAGTATGTGAACGCCGCCTGATGAGCCTGCTGAATCGCCGAGGCGTTGACGATGAAGAGGACGATCGCCACGAAGATGATCGTCATGTCGAACGAGTTGAGGACGCGGGGCAGCATCCCGGGTGCGACCCGTTCCGAGATCATCACTCGCTCCGCTTGGGCAGCCATTCCACCACCTCCAGGATCGCGAGACCTGACGCAAAAGTAACTTTTCGCCAGCGAGCATGTCCATCCCTGCCGAACACCCGAACGCCGAGCTCCTGAAACGGCTCTTCGAGGCCTTCGGCCGGCGTGACGGGGCCGCCGTGGCGGCGATGTTCGACCACGATGTCGTCTGGCGCGTCGGTGGCCGGAACCCGATGACCGGCGAGTACCGCGGCTGGCGCGACGTCGTGAAGTTCCTGCGGCGGACGACCCAGGAGACGGACGGGACGTACCTCAGCGAGCTCCGCTACGCGTTCGCGGACGACGATCGCGGCGTCGCCGTCTACCGGGCGCGCGGCAGGCGGAACGGCCGAACGCTCGACATCGACCAGGTACTGCTGTGCCGGTTCCGCGGCGGCCGGATCTCGGACGTCACCGCAGCGCCGATCGACTCAGTCGCCTTCGACGAGTTCTGGAGCTAGACCCCGGGCTCGCGGAGCATCCGGGCGAGTAGCTCGGCACGCGTATCGAGCGAGGCGATGATCACGTGCTCGTCGTCTGCGTGCGCGCCCCCGCCCTCGGCGCCGAGCCCGTCGAGGACCGGTACGCCGACGGCGCCGACGAGATTGCCGTCCGAGCCGCCGCCCGCAGCGGCTTCCCTTAGCTCGAGGCCGAGCGCTCGGCCGTGCTCGCGCGCGGCAGCGAAGAGACGCGAGGATCCGGGCGAGCGCTCGAGCGGCGGGCGCGTCCAGCGTCCGGTCAGCTCGAGTTGCGTGCCGCGCAGCACGGGCGTCAGCGAATGCAGCGCCTCCTCGATCGTCTCGCGGTCGGCGAAGCGCGCGACGCGCGCGTCGATCAGCCCCTCGGCTTCCGCGGCGACGACGTTCTCGCGGGTGCCGCCGCGGACGACGCCGACATGCACCGACGTCCCGCGCGCGAGATCGGTCAGCGCGTGCAGGCGGACGATCTGGTGTGCGAGCTCCTCGATCGCGCTCGCGCCGTCGGCGAGGTTCCCGCCGGCGTGCGCCGCACGCCCGGTGACGCGGAGCCGGAAGCGCCCGAGGCCCTTGCGCGCCGTCTTCAGATTTCCGGCGGCGTCGGGCGGCTCGACGACGAGCGCCGCGGCCGCGCCCGCGGCTGCGTGCTCGAGCAGCGGCCGCGCCGTCGGCGAGCCGACCTCCTCGTCGGCCGTCATGAAGATGCGCAGCGCGCGCGGCGTTCCGGCTCGCCGGATCGCCTCGAGCAGGACGACGAGGCCCGCCTTCATGTCGAAGGCGCCTGGGCCGTACGCGCGGCCGTCCTCGACGCGCCACGGAAGGCGCGCGAGCGTCCCGCGGGCCCACACCGTGTCGAGATGCCCGAGCAGCAGCAACGGCGCGCCCTCGCCCTCGAGCTCCGCGCGCAAATGCTCGCCCTGCCGCTCGAGCCGCGCGCCGAGCCCGCGCAGCTCCGCCTCGACCCGGTCGCGCATCGCGCCCGTGTCGCCGGTCGGCGACTCGATCTCGACGAGCTCCCGGAGCAACTGCACCGCGTCCACCACGTCTAGGCCTGGGCCTTCTCGAACAGCTCTTCCCAGCGGCCGAGCAGGGACTTGAGCTCCTCGCGGGCGCGGCGATGCGCCGCGAGCGTGTCGACGTCGCTCCAGTCGTCGGCGAGCTTTGACTCGAGCTCGGCGACCTCGTGCTCGCGCGCGGCGATCTGCACCTCGATCCGCTCGAGCTCGGACGGCCCCTTCGGCTTCGCAGGCGTGGCCGCCTTCCGCGGCTTTGCCTTCGGCTCGGATTGCGGCGGTGAAGCCGCGAGCTCGTCGCGGCGTCGGATGTAGTCCGCCCAGCCGCCGTCGTAGGATCGCAGCGTCCCGTCCTCGACCGCGAGCGTCCGCTCGGCGATCGCGTCGAGCAGCGCTCGGTCGTGCGAGACGAGCAGGAGCGTTCCCGGAAACGCCTCGAGCGCCGCCTCGAGTGCCTCGCGGCTCTCGAGGTCGAGGTGGTTCGTGGGCTCGTCGAGCACGAGGAAGTTCGCGCCAGATGCGACGGTCAGCGCGAGCGCGAGCCGTCGCCGCTCGCCGCCCGACAGCACGGCGACCTGCTTCTCGTGCTCGCCCCAGCCCGAGAAGAGGAAACGGCCGAGCAGCGACTGCGCCTCCGGCCGCGAGAGACCCGTCGCCGCCTGCGTGCACTGGAGGACGGAGCCGCGCTCGTCGAGCTCGACCTCGTGCTGCGAGAAGTACGCAGCCTCGACCCCGTGTCCGAGCCGCACGGTCCCGCCCGCCGGCGGCCGGCGGCCGAGCAGCGTCTCGAGCAACGTCGTCTTGCCGGACCCGTTCGGACCGACGAGCGCGATGTGCTCGCCCCGCTCGGTCGCGAACGTCGCGCCGGAGAGCAGCACGCGGCCCGGCACCTCGACGCGGAGCTCCTCGGCCTCGACGACCGTCCGTCCGCTGCGCGCGGGCTTGAGGAACTCGAAGCCGAGCGTCCGGCGCTTCGCCGTCAGCCGCTCGACCTCACCCGCCGCCGCCGCGCGCTCCTTCTGGAGCCGACCGATCTGCGTCAGCTTCGCCTGCGCCTGCTTGGCCTTGTCCTTCTTGGCCCGGAAGCGCTCGACGAACCGGTTCAGCCGCTCGATGTCGGCCTGCACGCGCGCGACCTCCTTCTGCGCGTCGAGCGCCCGCGCCGCCTTCTCGAGCCGCCACGTGTGCCACGAGCCGGGGAAGTAGATCGACCGGCCGCCGCTGAGCTCGAGCACCGCGTTCGTCACCGCCTCGAGGAACCAGCGATCGTGTGCGACGAGGATCACGGCGGCGTCGAGCGTCTCGAGCTCCTTCTCGAGCCACTCGAGGCTCTCGACGTCGAGGTGGTCCGTCGGCTCGTCCAGGAGCAGGAGATCCGGAGCGCCGCCGAGCGCACGTGCGAGCGAGGCGCGGGTCAGCTCGCCGCCGGAGAACGTGCGCAGCGGCCGGTCGAGATCGTCGTCGACGAATCCGAGACCGCGGACGACGGAGCTCGCGTGCTCGCGCCAGGCGTAGCCGCCCGCGTGCTCGAGCCGGGCTTGCGCGGCCGCGTACGCGTTGAGCGTGCCGGAGTCGTGCGCGCCGCCGGCCATCGCCTGCTCGAGCCGCCGCAGCTCACCCTCTGCGGCGACGAGATCGGCCGCGCCGGCGAGCACGTAGTCGCGCAGCGTCAGGTCGCGCTCGAGCGGCGGACGCTGGTCGTGGAGCGCGACGCGGGCGCCCTTCTCGAACGCGAGCTCCCCGCCGTGCACCTCCGTCTGCCCGGCGAGCATGCGCAGCAGCGTCGTCTTGCCGGCGCCGTTCGGTCCGGAGAGCGCAACCCTGTCGCGGCGCTCGACCTTGAACGAGACGCCGTCGAAGAGGAGGTTCCCCGCCAGCTCCTTCCGAAGCCCTGATGCAATCAGCACTGCCACGGCGACAGCGTAGTGGGCGCCGAGTACCCGTTCGGGTATCCAAAGTCAACGACCGCGAGTGCGGCGGCGGCGGTGACGAGAAGGGTGCGGGACGGCGACCGCATACCATTTTCCTCGTCCCGTTTCGGGGGCCGGTGTCCCCCGTTTCTCGTCCGGAGCGGCGGTTTTGTCCCCCGTTCGTCGCGCGGCGACGCCCGCTGTCCCCGGTCCGGGGACGAGTATCGTCCCGGGCGCGGTGACCCGCGTCCTGGCCCTCGACATCGGCTCGTCCTCCATCCGGGCCCAGGTCTTCGACGAGCACGGGGACGGGGCCGACGAGGCGGTGAAGCTCGAGTACGGCGGTACGGACCCGGACGAGATCGTCGAGCTCGTCCGCACCGCGATCGACGGCCGCCACGAGGGTGTCGACGCCGTCGGCACGTCCTGCTTCGGGCACAGCCTGGTCGTCCTCGACGACGGCGGCCGGCCGGTGACGCCCGTGCTCGGCTGGCGCGACACACGCTCCGCGACGGCGGCCGACTGGTTGAAGCGCCGCCTCGACGAGGCCGAGGTGCACGCCAGGACGGGTGCGTATCTCCACACGAGCTTCTGGCCCGCCAAGCTCGCCTGGCTCGCCGAGACCGAGCCGGAGATCTTCCGCGGTGCGAGCCGCTTCGTCTCGGCGGCCGACTACATCCATGCGCAGCTACGGGGCGGGGAGCCGACGTGCAGCAGCTCGCTCGCCTCGGGCACCGGCCTCCTCGACCTGACCAAACGCGTCTGGGACGAGGAGCTGCTGGACGTCCTGCAGGTCGAGCCGGAGCGGCTGTCGCGGATCTCGGACGAGCCGGTCGACGGCTGGTTCCCCGCGTGGATCGACGGCGCGTGCTCCAACGTCGGCGCCGGCTGCACCAGCCGCGAGCGCGCCGCGCTGAGCGTCGGCACCTCGGGAGCGCTGCGTATCGTCTACGAGACCGAGCAGCCGCAGCCGAAGCCGGGGCTCTTCCTCTACCTGCTCGACGACGGGCGCGTCGTCGAGGGCGGTTCGCTCTCCGACGGCGGCAATCTCTACGGGTGGATCCGGGACACGCTGAAGAACACCGAGGGGTCGCTCGCAGACCGTGACCCGGACTCGCACGGTCTCACGTTCCTGACGCTGCTCGGCGGCGAGCGGAGCACCGGCTGGAATCCGTTCGCCAAGGGTGCGATCGCGGGCCTCACCTTCGACACGACGCCGCTCGACATCCGGCAGGCCGCGCTCGAAGGCGTGGCGTTCCGGTTCGCCGAGGTGGCCGACTTGCTGCGCGGGCTCGAGGACGTGATCGCCACCGGCGGCGGGTTGCTCGCCAACCCGGAGTGGATCCAGATCATGGCCGACGCGCTCGCCCGGCCGGTGACCGCGTCGAAGGTCGCGGAGGCCTCGCTCCGCGGTGCCGCCGCCCTCGCGCTGGAACGACTCGGCGAAACGGTTACCGATGCGCCCCTCGGGGCCGTGTTCCACCCACGGGAAGAGAGGGCAGAGGCGTATCGTTCGGCTCGAGACAGGCAACGCGAGCTATACGAGGCCACCCGCCGCTGGCACCAGGAGTCGCCGTGACCGAGCAGGACATCACCCAGCTGTCGATCAACACGATCCGGACGCTGTCCATGGACGCCGTCCAGAAGGCGAACGCGGGCCATCCCGGCACCGCGATGGCGCTCGCGCCGCTCGCCTACCTGCTCTACACGGAGGTGATGAACCACAGCCCGTCCAACCCGGACTGGCAGAACCGCGACCGCTTCGTCCTCTCGGCCGGCCACGCCGCGATCCTCCAGTACACGACGCTCCACCTGACGGGCTACAACGTCTCGCTCGACGAGCTCGAGCGGTTCCGGCAGTGGCAGTCGATCACCCCCGGCCACCCGGAGCACTTCCTCACGCCGGGCATCGAGACGACAACGGGGCCGCTCGGCCAGGGCTTCGCGAACAGCGTCGGCTTCGGGATCGCCGGGCGCTTCCTCGCGGACAAGTTCAACCGTCCGCACCACGACATCGTCGACCACCGCGTCTACTGCATCTGCTCCGACGGCGACCTGATGGAGGGCGTGTCGTACGAGTCGGCGTCGCTCGCCGGGACGAATGGGCTCGGCAAGCTCATCTACTTCTACGACGACAACCACATCACGATCGACGGCACGACCGCGATCTCCTTCACCGAGGACCGCGCCAAGCGCTTCCAGGCGCAGCACTGGCACGTCCAGCACGTCGACGACGCGAACGATCTCGCTGCGCTTCGCGCGGCGATAGCTGCTGCGCAGCAAGAGCTCGACAGACCTTCGGTGGTCATCGTCCGCAGCCACATCGCGTTCGGCGCTCCGAAGGCGGTCGACACCGCGAAGGCGCACGGCGCGCCGCTCGGCGAGGCCGAGGTTCGCGCGACGAAGCAGGCGCTCGGCTGGGATCCCGACCGGCACTTCTACGTGCCGCCCGAGGTCTACGAGCACATGAACCAGGTCGACCGCGGGATCGAGCTCGAGCAGGAGTGGAAGAACCGCTTCGAGGAGTGGAGCGCGGCGTTCCCCGGACTGCGCGAGGAATGGGACCAGGCGCACACCGGCAAGCCGAAGCCGGGCTGGGTCGAGGCGCTGCCGACCTTCCCGGCCGGCGAGGACATGGCTACACGGGACGCGGGCAAGGCGGTGATGCAGGCGTTCAAGCCTTACACGCCGACGATGATCGGCGGCGCGGCCGACCTCGTCGAGTCGACGAAGACGGAGTTCGTCGGCGCCGGCCTCTTCTCCGCGACGCATTCCGGTCGCAACATCGCGTTCGGGATCCGCGAGCACGCTATGGGCTCGATCGTCAACGGCGTCCAGCTGCACGGCGGCATGGTGAAGCCTTACGGCTCGACCTTCCTCATCTTCTCGGACTACATGCGGCCGGCCGTGCGACTCTCGGCGCTCGGGCATCTGGAGGTCGTCTGGGCGTGGACGCACGACTCGATCGGGCTCGGCGAGGACGGCCCGACGCACCAGCCGGTCGAGCACTACGCGGCGCTGCGGGCGATCCCGAACCTCTGGTTCATCCGCCCCGCCGATGCGAACGAGACGGTGTATGCGTGGAAGATCGCGCTCCAACGGGAGGGCGGCCCGGTCGCGCTCGCGCTGACGCGCCAGAAGGTGCCGACGTTCGACCGCTCCGAGGTCGCGCCGGCAGAAGGCGTCGAGCGCGGCGCGTACGCCCTCTGGGAGTCCGAGGAGGCGAACGGCTCCCCGGACCTGCTGCTGCTCGCGACCGGCTCCGAGGTCTGGGTCACGCTCGAAGCGGCGAAGCGGCTCGCCGAGCATGGCCTCCACGCACGCGTCGTCTCGATGCCGTGCTGGGAGCTCTTCGAGGCGCAGCCGAGGGACTACCGCGACGAGGTGCTGCCGCCGGACGTGAAGGCGAGGCTCTCGGTCGAGGCGGGCGTCGCGCAGGGCTGGCACCGCTGGGTCGGCGACGAGGGCGACAGCGTCGCGCTCGACCGCTTCGGCTCGTCCGCGCCCGGCGCGACGGTGCTCGAACGGCTGGGCTACAACGCCGAGAACGTCGTCAACCGCGCGGTCGCGCTGCGTGAAAGAGTCAGTTGAGATCGCGCGCCGCTACTCGGACGCCGTGAAGGCCGGCGACTACGAGACGGCCGCCTCGTTGCTCGACGAGGAGCTCGAGGTGGTGCCGCCGAGCGGCCGCGCCTACGGCAAGGCCGAGATCACCTCGGCGTGGGGCAGCCCCGGCTTCGACCACCTCGAGGTGACGCTCGAGGAGCGCGTCTTCGAGCCCGACGGCGACGGCCGCGCCGTCATGCACGGCACGCAGGTCTTCCACTGGAAGGAGGGCGGCGACGTCGCGTACACGCGCAGGCTGACGACGCGCTATCTCGTCCGCGACGGACGAATTCTCCGCATGGAGATGGAGACGGCGTGAAGGTGGCTGTTGCCTTCGACCATCGCGGCGTGCATCTCCGCAAGGCGGTGCTGGGCGCGCTCGAGGGCCACGAGATCGTCGACCTCGGCACGGACACCGACGCGGTGCGGCTCGACTACCCGGACAAGGCGCGCGAGATCGGCGTGGCCGTCATCGGCGGCGACGCCGAGCGCGGCGTGCTCGTCTGCGGCTCCGGCGTCGGCGCCTCGGTCGCCGCATGCAAGGTTCTGGGCATCCGCGCCGCGATCGCCCACGACGTCTACTCCGCGCACCAGGGCGTCGAGCACGACGACATGAACGTCCTCTGCCTCGGCTCGGAGGTCGTCGGCCCGTCCCTTGCCGCCGACCTGATCCGGGCGTTCCTCGCGGCACGGTTCGACGGCGGCGAGCGTTATGTCAGGAGACTGGAGAAAGTCGCAGCAATGGAAAGAGAGATGACCCATGGCCAAGTCACGACTTCATGAGCTGAGCGAGCACGGCGTCAGCGTCTGGATCGACTACCTGTCGCGCGACATGATCCAGGGCGGCAAGCTCGCGCAGATGATGGACGAGGACGCCGTCGTCGGCGTCACGTCGAACCCCACGATCTTCCAGAAGGCGATCTCGCAGGGCACCGCGTACGACGAGCAGCTGAAGGAGGTGCTCGCGGAGGAGACGGACCCGAAGGAGATCTTCTATCGGATCGCCGCGCGCGATATCGAGGACGCGTGCGACCTGATGCGCCCCGTCTGGGAGCGGACGAACGGCGTCGACGGCTACGTCTCCTGGGAGGTCGACCCGACGCTTGCGTACGACGTCGAGAACACGTACGAGGAGGCGCAGCGGCTGCACGAGTGGATCGGCCGGCCGAACCTGCACGTGAAGATCCCGGCGACGAAGCCGGGGGTGGCGGCGATCGAGGACATGATCGCCTCCGGCAAGAACATCAACGTCACGCTGATCTTCTCGCTGCAGCGCTACAAGGAGGTCGTCGAGGCCTATCTGCGCGGGCTCGAGAGACTCGTCGCCGCGGGTGGCGACCCGGCGAGCGTCCACTCCGTCGCGAGCTTCTTCGTCTCGCGCGTCGACACCGAGGCCGACAAGCGGCTCGACGCGATCGGGACACCGGAGGCGCTGAAGCTGCGCGGCAAGCTGGCGATTGCGAACGCCAAGCTCGCGTACCGGCACTGGGAGGAAGCGTTCTCGGGCGAGCGCTGGGAGTTCCTCGCCGGCAAGGGCGCGACGAAGCAGCGGTGCCTGTGGGCGTCCACGTCGACGAAGAACCCGGAGTACCGCGACGTGATGTACGTCGAGGAGCTGATCGGGCCGGAGACCGTGAACACGATGCCCGAGGAGACGATTCGGGCGTTCCAGGACCACGGGGTGGTCGAGGACACGCTCGAGAAGGGGATCAAGAAGGCGCGCAAGCTGCTCGAGGAGCTCGCGGCGGCCGGCGTCGACTACGACGACGTCGTGCTGACGCTCGAGGAGGAAGGCGTGCAGAAGTTCGCCGACTCCTTCGAGGAGCTGCTCGATGGCGTCCGCTCGAAGCGCGGCGAGCTCACCCACGTCTAGGTGCGCCGTTAGGTGACCGTGACGACCGAGCGCCGCGAGCTCGTCGACCGGATCTGGCAGCGGGACCCGACCGTCTGGACCGGCGGCGACGAGGCCAAGTGGCTCGGCTGGCTCGACGAGCCGCTGCGCATGCACGAGCGCGTCCCCGAGCTCGAGCTGTTCGCCGACCAGGTGGTCGACGAGGGCTTCGAGGCCGTCGTCCTGCTCGGCATGGGCGGCTCGAGCCTGGCGCCCGAGGTGCTGCGGCGGAGCTTCGGCGTCGTCGAGAGCCTCCACGTCCTCGACACGACCCACCCGAAGGCGATCCGGACGCTCGAGTCGAGCATCGAGCTTGGACAGACGCTCTTCGTCGTCTCGTCGAAGTCCGGCTCCACGCTGGAGACGAGGTCGCACGCGGACTACTTCTGGGAGCGCGCCGGCAAGCGCGGGCGGCAGTTCGTCGCGGTCACCGATCCGGGCTCGGAGCTCGAGCGGGTCGCGCAGGATCGCGGCTTCCGCGCGGTGTTCCCGGGGGAGCCGACGATCGGCGGCCGCTACTCCGCGCTCTCGCCGTTCGGCATGGTTCCCGCCGCGCTGATGGGAGTCGACCTCGACCGGCTGCTCGCGAACGCGGAGCGGATGGTCGAGGCGTGCCGCCGCGACGACGGCAACCCGGGCTTCGAGCTCGGCCGGCAGTTCGGCCACGGCTGGCAGGACGGGCGCGACAAGATCTGCATCCCCGAGACGGACGGCGGCTTCGGCCTGTGGGCCGAGCAGCTGATCGCCGAGTCGACGGGGAAGCAGGGCAGGGGCCTCGTGCCCGCGCCCGGCGAGTCGCCGGACGGCCCGGACCGGCAGGAGACGACGGTGCACCTCGCCGACCCGTACATGCTCGGCAGCGAGTTCTTCCGGTGGATGTTCGCGGTCGCGGTCGCGGGCCACTACCTCGAGATCAATCCGTTCGACCAGCCGGACGTGCAGGCGGCGAAGGACAAGACGAACGAGGTGCTCGCGACGGGTCAGGAGCCCTCGCTCGACCCGGAGGGGTCGGTCGACGAGCTCTTGAGCCGAGCGGAGCCTGGGAACTACGTCTGCGTCCAGGCGTTCGTCGAGCCGAACGAGGAGAACGACTGGCGAATCGGCAACCTCGTCACGAAGCTCCGCCGCCGCTCCGGCCTCGTCGTCACCCACGGCTACGGCCCGCGCTACCTGCACTCGACCGGCCAGCTGCACAAGGGCGGCCCGAACGCCGGCCTCTTCCTCCAGGTCGTCGACGACACGGGCGAGGAGCTGCCGATTCCGAACCGGCCGTTCGGCTTCGGGCGCTTGATCCGCGCCCAGGCGGCCGGAGACTATGCGTCGTTGAAGGAGCGCGGCCGCCGCGTCGCGCGCGTCCGACTGGAGGACCTCTAGTGGATCTCGGAATGATCGGCCTAGGACGGATGGGCGGCGGCATGACGGAACGGTTGCGCGACGCCGGCCACGAGGTGCAGACCTACGACCCGCAGGTCGAGGAGCGGACCGCCGCCTCGCTCGAGGAGCTGAAGAGCCAGCTCGATCCGCCGCGCGCGTTCTGGATGATGGTGCCGTCGGGGAAGATCACCGAGGACGTCTTCCAGGACCTGCTGAAGATCGCCGACGAGGGCGACATCGTCGTCGACGGCGGCAACTCGAACTTCCGCGACTCGAAGCGCCGCTACGTCGAGGCGCGGCACAAGGGGATCCACTTCGTCGACGCCGGCGTCTCCGGCGGGATCTGGGGGCTCGAGGTCGGCTTCTGCCTGATGGTCGGCGGCGACGAGGAGCCGGTGAAGACGCTCGAGCCCGTCTTCACCGCGCTCGCGCCCGAGGCGGGCTACGCGCACGTCGGCCCGGCGGGGGCGGGGCACTTCGTGAAGATGATCCACAACGGGATCGAGTACGGGCTGATGCAGTCGTACGCCGAGGGCTTCGAGATCATGGAGCACTCGGAATACGAGCTCGACCTCACGGAGATCGCGGGGATCTGGCGCAACGGCTCCGTCGTCCGCTCCTGGCTGCTCGAGCTGCTGCACGCGGCGTTCGAGCACCACGGCGGCGATCTCAGCGACATCGCGCCGTACGTCGAGGACTCCGGCGAGGGACGCTGGACGATCAACGAGGCGATCAACGAGAACGTGCCCGCGCCGGTGATCGCCGCGTCGCTCTTCGCCCGCTTCGCGTCGCGCGACGACATCAAGTTCTCCGCCAAGGTCGCAGCGGCGCTGCGGAACCAGTTCGGCGGCCATGCAATCCGCGCGCTGGAGAAGGCCGAGGCCAGCGAGGATCCGCGGTCGCACTGATGGCCGTCGTCGAACAGGAGAATCCGCTTCTCGAAGGACTCGCGCTCCGTCGCACGCCGGACCCGTGCGCGATGGTCATCTTCGGCGCGTCGGGCGACCTCGCCCACCGCAAGATCTTCCCCGCGCTCTACTCGCTCCTCTACCGGCGGCTGCTGCCCGAGCACTTCGGCGTGATCGGCGTCGCGCGCACCGAAGGCGACGACGACCAGTTTCGCGAGGACATGAAGGAGGCCGTCAAGAAGTACGGCCGCGACGAGTTCCGCGACGACGTCTGGGAGAAGCTCGCCGAGGGAATGCGCTGGGTCACAGCCGACTTCGCCGACGAGGGCGGCGAGGATCGGATCATCGAGGCCCTGAACGAGCTCGACGAGACGCGCGGCACGCGCGGGAACCGCGTCTACTACCTCGCCGTTCCGCCGAGCGCGTTCGAGATGATCGTCGAAGCGATGGGCAAGCGCCGGTCGACGGAGGGCTGGACGCGGCTGATCGTCGAGAAGCCGTTCGGCTACGACCTCCACTCGGCGCGGGAGCTGAACGCCCTGCTCACGCGGTACTTCGAGGAGCGGGAGATCTTTCGCATCGACCACTACCTCGGCAAGGAGACGGTGCAGAACGTCCTCGCCCTGCGCTTCGCGAACGGGATCTTCGAGCCGATCTGGAACCGCCAGTTCATCGATCACGTACAGATCACGGTCGCGGAGACGATCGGAATCGAAGGGCGGGCGGCGTACTACGAGAAGGCAGGCGCGATCCGCGACATCTTCCAGAACCACCTGCTCCAGCTGCTCGCGCTGACGGCGATGGAGCCGCCGATCGACTTCACCGCCGACTCGGTGCGCAACGAGAAGGTCAAGGTGCTGAAGGCGATGCACACGCCCGGGCCGAAGTCGGTGGTGCGCGGCCAGTACGGGCGCGGGTTCATCGAGGGCGTCGAGGTGTCGGGGTACCGCGAGGAGCCGGGGGTCGCGCCGGATTCGATGACCGAGACGTTCGTCGCCGCGAAGCTCTACGTCGACAGCTGGCGCTGGGCCGACACCCCGTTCTACGTGCGGATGGGCAAGCGGCTCGCGCGTCGCGAGACGACGATCGCGATCCAGTTCAAGGCCGCGCCGCATCCGCCGTTCGAGGAGACGCAGGAGGAGGGGCTGCGGCCGAACGTCCTGCTCGTCCACGTGCAGCCGGACGAGGGCGTGTCGCTCGCGATCGGCGCGAAGATGCCCGGCCAGGGCATGCGGATCCGCACGGTGCACATGGACTTCCTCTACGGCGGCGCGTTCCGCACGGGGATGCCGGAGGCGTACGAGCGGCTGATCCTCGACTGCCTGGTCGGCGACCAGACCCTGTTCACGCGGGCCGACGAGATCGAGGAGCAGTGGCTGCTCGTCGACACGATCGTGGCGGCATGGCAGCGCGACCGGCCCGCGTTCCCGAACTACGCCGCCGGCACCTGGGGCCCGCCGAGCTCGGACGCACTGATCCGCCGCGACGGCCGCGAGTGGAGGAGAACCTGAGCATCGTGCCCGAGCCTGCGCTGCTCGAGCGGTGGAGCGGCGAGGATGTGCGGCTCGCCGACGTCGAGAGCCAGCTTGCGCGGCTGCGGGAGGCGACCGCCGAGGAGGGCTCGCCGCCGAGCATCCGCACGAGTGTCATGACCCACATCGCCTGGGTGCCGGAGGAGTGGGCCGACGCCGCGCGCGCGACCCTCGCCGGAATGGCCGAGGAGCATCCGTCACGAACGCTCCTGCTCGTGCCGCTGCCCGACTCCGGTCACGACCGGATCGACGCCGAGGCCTCGGTCGAGTGCTACAGGCTGCCCGGAACCGAGCGGCATGTGTGCTCCGAGGTCGTCGAGCTGCAGCTGCACGGCCCGCGTGCGAAGGCTCCTGCGAGCGTCGTCTCGCCGCTCCTGATCTCCGACCTGCCGGTCTTCTGCCGCTGGCGCGGCGAGCCGCCCTTCGGCTCGCCGGAGCTCGACCAGCTCGTTGCGATCGCCGACCGGCTGATCGTCGACTCGACCGAGTGGGAGGATCTGCCCTACGCGTACACGCGGCTCGCCGAGCTGTTCGAGCGGACGGCCGTCTCGGACATCGCGTGGGCCCGCACCGCCCGCTGGCGCGCGCTGCTCGCATCGCTCTGGCCGGAGATCGGCGACGTGTCCGCGATCCGGGTGCACGGGACGGCGGCACAGGCGTACCTGCTCGCCGGCTGGCTTCGGTCGCGTCTCGGCCGCGAGCTCGCGCTCGAGCACGTCGAGTCGGACCGGCTCGAGGGGATCGACCTGGACGGCGAGCCGGCGCCGTTCCCGCCGGGCGATCCGCCGTCGCCGAGCAATGTCCTCTCCGAGGAGCTCGACCGGTTCACGCGCGACCCGATCTACGAGGCCGCGGTCAGGAGCGCGAGCAGCTAGCCGAGCTTGAACGTCGAAGCCGCGTGCCCGAGGATCCGCACGTACTTCGAGTCGAGGCTCTGGAGCCCGACGAGCACGAGCGCGTAGCCGCTCGAGCCGCCGTCGAAGACGAAGCGGCTGACGTTCACGGGCCCCTGGTCGGACGGCACGTATGCGGAGAGCCAGATCGCCGTGCCGGCAGGCTCTTTGACGACCGTCGACTTCACGGCGCCGACCGTCGCCAGCTTCTCCATCTCGGCTGTCAGGTCCTTCGCCCACTGGTCGAAGGAGCGACCGTTCCTGGGTTTGACGGCCATCAGAGCGATTCCGTTCGTGAAGCCCTTGACCTTCGTCGGGTCGGCGGCCGTGAACAGCGACGTTCCGGGCGCCTCCTGCTTCCACGAGGCGGGGACCTCGAACGACAAATTGCCCGTCGTCCAGCGCTTATAGGCGGCGCTCGGAGCGGTCTTCTTGCCGGCCGGCTTCGTCGTCTTCGGCTTGGCCGCCGGCTTCGTCGTCTTCGACGTCCCGGTCGCGACGATCGTGAACTGCGGCGCCGTGATCTTGATCTTCGCGACGTCCGACCAGGACATCTGCTGGGAGCCGGTCGGCAGCGAGTAGTCGTAGCCGCGCACGCGGTAGTACCACATCCCCGATGTCAGCGGCAGAACATAGGACGTGGAGGCGAGCAGGATCTTGCCGCCGCTCTTGGAATCGAACGGATACGGCTTCTTGCTCCACTGCAGCTCGTAGACGGACGCGCCGAGCGCCGGCGTCCACGAAACGAGCGGCGGGCGGTAGAACGACGCGGTGTGCACGGCCGAGGTGAGGCGACCGGTCGGCGAGAGGCCGGAGGCGAAGAGGTCGCCGGACGACGTGAGCGAAGGCTCGCTGTCCTTGCCGAAGCGGCCGAGGCGCCCCGCCCCGCAGACGTCCTGCGCCATTTCGAGATCCTGGTAGCGGAGGCTGCCGCCGGTGCGGACGATCGGCTCGCCGGGGCCGTGGTTGAACTTGAGGGCACTCGCGAACGTCAGCGACGTCTTGTCGACCGCCGTGATCACTGCAGTCTCGGTGTTGCCCGCATTGCCGACGCTCACCGTGTCGCCGGCAGCGAAGCCGTCGCTCTGCGTGACCGGCAGCGACGTCGCGGTCGCCGGGCCGCCGGGCGGCGCGACGTTCGTCAGCAGTGAGCCAGGCGAGACGGCGGCGACCGGGATGACCGTCCAGTAGTAGCCGCCCTGCGGCCAGTTCGTGTCCCAGAGATCGATCGTCGCGCCAAAATCGGAGCTGCCCACGTCGACCGAGCCTGACGCGCCCGACGAGCTGCCGTTGTCGGTCGAGCCCGTGGAGCCGGAGTCGTCCGCCGGCAGCGACGTTGTCGGCGTCGCCTTCTTGCTGGTGTCCTCCGACGTGGTCACCTTCTCGCCGTCGTACGTGTAGCCGGTCGGTTCCGTGCCGTCGGCGATGTAGACCGAGCGCGACGACGCGATGCTGCCCACCGGCAGGGAGAGCGGGCCGTAGGGCCGCGGCGAGTACGCCGGGCTGCCGACGATCGCGCTCGTGAAGACGCGGTTGATGCACTGCTTGTCGGTGAAGACGTACACGCGGTAGAGCTCGGCGATCGTCCCGTCCGAGGCCTGATTCCCCGTCCATGTGAACGCCGGCATCAGCCGGTGCGCGGGCGCGGTCGGCCCGCCGTTCGAGACGACGTCCGAGACCGTCGAGCCGAGCTGGATGGGACCCGTCGTGATGTCCGGGTTCGTCGAGCTGTAGATCGGGCTCCACTTGCCGTACGGCGTGATCGGCACGCCGTTGAGGCGGCCCTTGAGGTCGTTGCGCAGCGCGCGGATCCGCCAGCGGACGGTGCCGATCCACTGCGAGGACTGATGGAAGGTGTAGAAGTCGCGCTCATCGAGGACGTTCGTGTACACCGTTTCCGTCTTCTGGGCGTCGACGAGCCAGACCTCGTAGCCGTCGGCGCCCTCGACCGGCGACCAGCGCAGCAGTCCCGGCATCCCGGGAAGCGGGGTCGGCGGCGCAGGCGGCGCCATGTCGAAGCCGAACGAGTCGCTCCAGTCGGTCGTGGTCCCGTCGTTGAGCACGCCGCGGACGCGGGCGTACAGCGCGTGCGGCGAGCCCGTGATCCACGGCAGCGTCAGCGGAGGCGCCGCGACCGGGCTCTGGAGGTGCTGCGCCTGGAAGACCATGGCGTTCTGGCGGAACGTGCTGCTCGTCGACAGCTGGAACTCGTACTCGACCGTGCCGGGGACCGGATTCCACGCGAAGGCGGGCGTGCGCGGGAACGTGTCGCGCGGCGGCTCGTCGGCGCGCAGCAGGTACCCGTGCAGACCGGTCGGCATCGCGCCGGCGGCGGACGAGGTCGTGGCGCCGGCTCCCGCGGCGAGCGCGAGCACGGTCAGGAGGGCGGCGGCGAGACGGGCGGCGGAGACCATCGTCATCCCTCGTTTTCGGCACTCAGGCCGAAGATCTTGAGCGTCGTGTCGGGCACGCGGAGCCTCAGCGCCGAGAGCGCGACTTCGTCTTCTTCGACTTCGGCTTCGACTTGGGCTTCGCGGCCGGCTTGGGCTTCGAAACCGGCTTGAAGGTCGGGTCGATCGCGACCTGCCGCACGAGCGGCGAGCCGGCGGCCCCCTCGGGGGACAGCGGGGTGAGCGTCAGGACGTTCCCGCTGGCCGCCGACCGGCGGAGGCTCGAGAGCGCCGCGCGTGGCAGATCGAAGCGAAGGTCGTTGTTACCCGTGCGGAGCGTGCCGACGCCGAGCGCGAGCGCCCCCAGCGAAGCCTGGACCGTGCCCGGGCCGCTCGAGGAGACGATCAGGCGGATCTGCGTGGCCGTGGAGGAGAGCCGGAGCAGCTCGGGGCCGTAGAGCTCGATCGACGGGACGACGTCCGTCGTCGGCACGGCGATGGCGGTGCCCGGGAGCTTCACCTGCGGAGGCGGGGCGGGCGCGGTCGGCCGGCTGTTCGGGTCGACCGTGACGGTTCCGTTGAGGACGAACTCGGTCCCGTTCACGGTCGTCGTGGTCGTCGCGTTCGGCAGGGAGACGAATGCGGGCGCGCTGCTGCCGCACGTACTCCACGGGATGGTTGCCGTGGCGGTGCTGCCCGAGACGGACATCGCCTGCGGCGTGCTGTTCGGCGTGTCGAGGAACACGTACGGCGCCGACATCACGCCGGACGGGATCGCCACGGTTAGCGCGAGGGTCGCGCCGGAGCAGGAGCCGTTCGTCGAGCCGTCACCGGGGACCAGCTGGACGTAGCGGCCCGAGAGGTGACCGACAGCGACGACCTGCGTCTTCATCGAACCGGAGACGAGGCCCGTCTTGATCGTCGCGAACGGCGTCGGCCGGACGCCGGCCGCGCCGGAGATCTTGAAGCCGCCGTTCAAGCGAGCGGCGATCCATTCGTTGAACGCGGCGGAGAGCGAGCTGCCCTTGCCGGCGAGGACCTCGTTGACCGGCTGGGTCGCGGGCACGGCGCCGTCGGTCGCCTGCTGCGTCCAGATCTGCTCGACGATGTCGTTCCCGTACTTCTCGCTGAGGTACTGGAAGAACGACCAGCCCGTGTTCGCGTTCCGGTCGTAGTACTCGCTGTAACCCGCGATCGGCTGGCCGTACCCGCACTGGGAGCCGATGCAGTCGATCGCGCGGTCGGCCTCACCGAGCTGGTTGGCGGTCGGGGTCACGGTGTTCGCAACCTGGAACGCGGCCCATTCGGCGGTCGACTCCTGCAGCCAGCCGTCGGCAGTCGCGTAGATCTTCCACTGGAAGAGGTTGAACACCTCGTGCGACACGGCATGGGCGTCGATGCCCTTCGCGGCATCGGCCGGGTCGGCCAGGATGCCGCGGTTGACGTCCATGTGGATGATCCCGGAGCCGGCGGGGACCCCCGGCTCGACGTAGCCGGCGTAATGGATCTTGGGCTCGCCGGCGAGCACCTCGACGTAGAGCTCGATCTTCCCGTTGCCGTCGCCGTCGTCGACGGGTGCTGCGTAGCCGAGGCTCGTGTACGCCGAGTACGCGCGCTCCGCGAAGCCGAGCACGTCGTTCGCCCGGGCGGAGGAGAGGAAGGCCGGATCGCCGTAGTTCGCTTGGAAATGGATGCGGAAATGGGTGCTGTCCACTGTCACGATCCCGTTCACGGGGAACGAATCGGCGACGGCGCCGGGCACCGCGATGGCAAGGGTCGCGGCGACCAGGGCTCCCAGTCCGAGAGCGAGGCGGCGGAAACGCAGCATTGCGCTCCCAATCGGCCCGGGGCGTCAGAACCTTTAGTCGAAAAGGAGGTACAGGTACGCCACGAGCACCGTTCCGGCCGCGATCAGGAGCGAGATTCCGAAGAGCAGGAGCCCCAGGCGGACGTTCCTCCGGACGAGCTCCGGATCCATCAGACCACCGGATCCACGGCCATGGCGACGAAGAGGAGGGCCAGGTAGAGCAGGGAGTAGTGGAAGAGGATCCCGGCCCGCCGGGGCGTCGCCTCCCGGCGCAGCTCCACGGCCAGACCGACGAAGAGGCCGCCGAGGACGAGGGCCGAGACGAGGTAGACGAGCCCGACCGTGTGCCAGACCACCGGCAGGAGCGTGATCCCCACCAGGACGAGCGAGTAGAGGACGATCTGCCGCGTCGTCTCCCGCTCGCCGCGGACGACCGGCAGCATCGGCACCCTGGCGGCCGCGTACTGCTCGCGGATGAGCAGGGCGAGCGCCCAGAAGTGCGGCGGCGTCCAGAAGAAGACGATCAGGAACAGGAGGAGCGCGGGAACGGTCAGGTTGCCGGTCGCGGCGGCCCAGCCCACGAGCGGCGGAACGGCGCCGGCCGCGCCGCCGATCACGATGTTCTGTGGCGTGGTCCGCTTGAGCCAGCGCGTGTACACGAGCACGTAGAAGAGGTTCCCGACCAGGGCGAGGACCGCAGTGAGGACGTTCGTCGCGCTCGCGAGCAGGACGAAGGAGAACGCCGAGAGCGCGAGCCCGAACTCGAGCGCCCGCGACGGCGCGACGCGGCCGGCGGCCACGGGGCGGCTCGCGGTGCGCTTGCCCATCAACGGGTCGATGTCCCGGTCGAGCACGTGGTTGAGCGCGCTGGCGCCCCCGCAGGCGAGCGCGAGCCCAGCCATCGCAGCGGCCGCGAGCCCGGTCCCCGGCCAGCCGCGGGCGCCGACGATCATCCCGCAAAAACCGGTTAGGAGCAGGAGCGACATGATCCGCGGCTTCGTCAGCGCCACGTAGTCACGGGCCATGTCCCGGGACCTGCCCCGGTCCAGGTCCCGGGACCTGTCTCTAAAGGTCGAGGCGGCCGCGACGAGGGCGGCGGCGAAGGCGAGCGAGGCGAACGCGACGTGGAGGTCGTGCGGCGTGACGAAGGCTGCCGCGGCGAAGGCCAGCCCGGCCACGAGCACCGGTCGCAGAAGCTGCCGGTGCGCGATCCAGGCGGCGGCGAGCAGTGCTACGAGCGGCGGTCCGGCGAGCGCCGCGAGGACGCGATGCGCGGTGCCGAGGTGCGCGGCCCCGCTGACGACGGCGAGCAGGGTCGCCGCCGACGCGGCGAGCGCCGTCAGGCGAAGCCACGGCCCTGGGCCCACGCCGGTCACTCTCGCATCTCCGCGAGCCGGCGCCGCAGGTCGCGCAGCGGCCGCGCGCTCGTCACGTAGGGAACCCGGTCGAAGTTGTGCGGCGGCGGCGGCGAGGTCGTGTACCACTCGAGCGTGTCGCCAAGCCACGGATCGTTGCCGACGTGCCGGCCGACCCGCGTCGTCTTGAGCACGTTGGCGACGAAGACGAGCAGGCTCACCGTCATGATCCCGGCGCCGATCGAGGACGTGAGGTTGTACCACTCCCAGAGCCCACCCTTGTCATACGTGTAGTAGCGCCGCGCCATCCCGAGGAGTCCGAGCATGTGCTGTGGCAGGAACGTGACGTTGAAGCCGACGAACATCAACCAGAAATGGATCTTCCCGAGCCGCTCGTCGAGCAACCGGCCGAACATCTTCGGCCACCAGTAGTAGAGCCCGGCGAAGATCCCGAACATCGAGCCGCCGAACAGGACGTAGTGGAGGTGCGCGACGACGTAGTAGGTGTCGTGCACCTGCCAGTCGATCGGGAACGCGGCGAGGAAGATTCCGGAGAGCCCGCCCATCGTGAACAGCGCGATGAAGCCGAGCGCGAACAGCATCGGGGTGTCGAACTGCAGGTTGCCGCGCCACGTCGTCGCGACCCAGTTGAAGATCTTCACGCCGGTCGGGACGGCGATGATCATCGAGCTGATCATGAAAAAGCTGTCGAGGCCGACGGGCAGCCCGACGGCGAACATGTGGTGCGCCCAGACGAGCATCGAGTAGAACGCGATGCCGATCGTCGAGAAGGCGATCGCCTTGTAGCCGAAGATCGGCTTGCGCGAAAAGACCGGCAGCACCTCCGAGACGATCCCCATCGCCGGCAGGACCATGATGTACACCTCGGGGTGGCCGAAGAACCAGAACACGTGCTGGTAGAGCACGGCGTTCCCGCCGCCCTGCGGGACGAAGAAATGCGTATCGACGGTGCGGTCGAGCAGCAGCAGCGTCAGGCCGACGCTGAGCACTGGCAGCACGGCGATCAACAGGACCGCGTACGTCAGGATCGTCCAGACGAAGAGCGGCATGCGCATCCAGCTCATGCCGGCGGTGCGCATGTTGACGATCGTCACGACGAAGTTGAGCGCCCCGAGCAGCGAGGCGATCGAGAGGATGTGCAGGCCGAGGATCCAGTAGTCCTGGCCGTGCCCGGGCGTGAACGTGTCCGAGAGCGGCGGGTAGCCCGTCCACCCCGCGCGTGCGGCGCCCTGGCTCGAGAAGAAGCTCAGCATCAGGACGACGCCGCCCAACAAGAACAACCAGTACGAGAGGGCGTTCAGCCGCGGGAACGCCATGTCGCGGGCGCCGATCATCAACGGCACGAGGTAGTTGCCGAAGCCGGCGAGGATCGGCACGACGACGAGGAAGATCATCGTCGTGCCGTGCATGGTCAGCACCTGGTTGTACGAGTCCTTCGTCAGGAACTTCTCGTTCGGCGTCGCGAGCTGCGCGCGCATCAGCAGCGCCATCACGCCGCCGGCCGCGAAGAAGACGAGGCTCGTGGCGATGTAGAGGATCCCGATTCGCTTGTGGTCGACCGTGACCAGCCAGCTCGTGAAGCGGCCGCGGTACCACGGGACCGGATAGACAGCTTCGGCGCTAACCGCCAACGGCTCCGCCCTTCAGGTTCTTCTTCAGGTACGTCGTCAGCGCCGTCATCTGCGCGTTGGTCCAGCCGCGGCCGACCGGCGGCATCTTGCCGCGGCCGTTCCGCACGATCGTCTCGATTCCCTGCGGCTGCTGCGTCAGTGGATTGCCCGCGAGCGGGGGGCCGTAGCCGCCCTTGCCGCCGATCCCGTGGCAGGTCTGGCAGACGCCCTGGAACTCGGCCTTGCCGAGCTGCGCGCGAGCGGCCACGAGGAACTGCTTGTACGCGCCCTCGTCCTCCACGACGACGCGGATCGGCATCTTCGCGTGGTAGAGCCCGCAGAGCTCGGCGCAGCGGCCGTCGTAAGTTCCCGCGGCGTCCGGCTCGTACCAGATGTGGTTGGTCCTGCCGGGAATTGCGTCGATCTTGCCGCCGAGCTCGGGTACCCAGAAGCTGTGGATCACGTCTTGCGAGTGAACGTCGAAGTACGAGACCCCGTGCACGGGGATGTGCAGCTCGTTGATCGAGATCGCGCCGTCCGGGTACGTGAACTGCCAGTAGAACTGGTGCGCGTCGACGCGGATGTTTTCGCGGCCCGCGGCGGAGGCCGGCGGCGTGTTCTTGATCCCCGGCAGCTCGTAGAAGATCACCGTCCCGATCGCGGCGAGGATCACGACCGGGATCACCGTCCAGATCAGCTCGAGCCGCGTGTGGCCGTGCACCTGGTCGCCCTCGAGCATCCGCGGGCCGCGGTGCCGGTACCTGAGGATGAAGATCACGAGCGCCGCCTCGACGACGACGAAGATCGCGGCGGTGAAGCCCATGACGACCCAGTACGCGGTCGTGATCCTCTCCGCGTTCGGCGAGTGCGGCGGCAGCGGTGCGAAACCGCCGTTGCCCGCGAGTGCCGATCCCGCGAGGGTCAGCGCGGCCGCCGCGACCAGGCAGAAGACAGGACGCTTCCTCCCCACGAGCGTAGGCATCCTAAAGGGGTGGTCGCGCGCTCGCGGGTGGAACTGCCGCCCCAGGTCACGGAGCGTTTCGAGGTGTTCGTGAACGGCGTGCCGCAGCGTCCGGGAGTCGACTTCGAGCAGGCCGGGCGAACGCTCTTCTTCGGCCGCGAGCTGGCGACCGAGGGCCGGCTCGGCTTCTGGCGCTGGGCGTCGATGCTGCTCGGGATCGCGGGGACGTACCGGAAGAACGACACCGTCGACGTCGCGTACGAGTCCGGTGGCCGCCGGCAGGTCGCGACCGGCCTCCGCTTCGAGGAGATCGAGGACTAGCACCGGCCGCCTGTGGACAGAACGTCACACTTTTGCGTCCGTACCTGGTACCGACGCAAAAGTCAGTCGGGCATGTGCGGGAGGTCGATGGTGCGGCTCTCGCCGGGCTGGATCGTCGCCTCGGCGTGGTCGGCGATCTCGCCCGTGCGGGCGAGCCACACGTCGCCGCGGTCGCGCACGCGCGCGAGGAACTCGCCGAGCATCTTGGCCCGCGCAGGGCGGCCGGAGAGGAACGGGTGCATCGTGATCACGAGCAGGCAGCCCTCGTCCCGCATGGCGTCGAGCTCGCCCGTCCAGAGCTCGAGCACCTTCGCCGGCAGCTCGATCTGGCTGCCGATGTCCGGCTCGGGCAGGAACGCGTACTGCTCCCAGTCGTCGAGCGACCAGTGCACCGGCAACTCGATCAGGGTTCCGGCCGGAGTCGCGAGCCGGTACGGGACGTCGTCGTCCATCAGCGACGAGTCGTAGGCGAAGCCGGCTGCTGCGAGCAGCTCGGGCGTGCGCTCGTTCAGCTCCCACCACGGCGCGCGATAGCCGCGCGGCCGCTCGCCCGTCAGCGGCTCGAGCACCTCGGCACCTCGCTCGAGGATCGCCCGCTCCTCCTGCTCCGAGAGCGAATACGGCGGCTCATGCAGGTCGTTGTGCCAGCCGACCTCGTGGCCGGCCGCAACGATCCGCCGCACGACGTCGCGATACCGGCGCGCCGTGAAGCCCGGCACGAAGAACGTCGCGTGCACGCCGGCGCGCTCCAGCACCCCGAGCAGCCGCGGCACGCCGACCTTCGGTCCGTACGCCTGGTGGCTCATCGTGGACGCCCGCGCC
>Ga0066709_100000317_pt1 | contig 23940 bp, 18 predicted proteins | sample GraSoiAngelo_158_FD_79665 | JGI IMG/M metagenome (GOLD analysis project Ga0066709, IMG submission 79665) | Grasslands soil microbial communities from the Angelo Coastal Reserve, California, USA - 14_1009_16_30cm | ecosystem: Environmental > Terrestrial > Soil > Grasslands | place: USA...
AGCCACTTGCAACCTGTCCGTCACCACAGTGTAAGGTTTTGAATCAACACTAGTTACGCAGGGCCCCTCCGCAACAATGCTGGCTCTATTGATGCACTAACGGCGCGCAATGCGAGTCCTGCTCCTGAGCCATAGCTTCCCCCCCGACGGAGAGGTTGGTTCCTTACGAGCGGCCAAGGTCAGCGAAGCCTTCGCTGCTGCCGGGCACGAGGTCCATGTCGTGACCACTCGCCTGGGGGGCGAATTGGAGGCGATTCGTGCCCCTGGGGACGGGATCACGCTCCGCACGGTCCGCGCCCTCCCTCATCCCCGGAAGGCCTATCTGCTGGCGAAGAGTTGGCTTGGTCGCAACGGCACATCGCACTTGTCACCCCCGGACGTCCCGCCCACTGCGACCTCTGTCTTGACGCGCTACCTGTTCTCGTTGCTCTGGCTCCCGGACGAGCACCAGGGGTTCATCCCGCCTGCCGTCTGGGCGTGCTGGGACATCCACCGTCGCTGTGGGAGAGTTGACCTGCTGTACACGACCGCGCCCCCCTTCTCCGCCCATCTGGCCGGCCTAATCTTCAAGCGGATGACCGGGGTGACGTGGGCGGCGGAGTTTCGAGATCCGTGGACCGACAATCCCGCGAAACCCGCGCGACTGCGCACACGGTTCAGCGACGCAGTCGACCGGCGGCTTGAACGCTTGTGTCTCAGGAACGCCGATCACATCGTCGCGGTGACAGATGCGGCTCACGACCTCCTGGCTCGGAAGGTGACTCCCCAACCCAGCCAGCAGTTCGTCATGGTGCTCAATGGGATCGACCGGCTAACGCCCCCAGGCCCATCGGACCGGATCCCGGGACTCCTCCGGATCGTTCACTCGGGGAGTATTTACCACCGGCGGGACCCTCGCCCCTTCCTCCGCGCCCTCGCTTCTCTTCACCGGAGAGGCCGACTTGGGGAAGGCGACGTTCAGGTAGAATTCCTGGGAGACCACTGGTTTCATCACGTTTCCATTGAGCAGGTCGCGCTGGATCTCGGCTTGTCGGCGATGGTTCATTGCCGGGGCTGGGTGCCGCAGGATGTCCATCTCAAGGTCGTCGAGCAAGCAGACCTATTGCTGCTGTTCGCGCAGCACGAGCCCGCCCAGGTCCAGAACAAGTTGTTCGACTACCTCGGGGCTCGGAAACCCGTCCTCGCGTTCGCAGATGCGGACGGCGAGTCTGCGCAAATGTTGCACCGGGTCGGCGGGCATTATCTGGTCACAGAGGAGGATCCGTCAGTTGCGGAAACGGTCCTCGAGAAGGCACTGTGCGACGTAAGAACGGCCCGTAGCAGGCACACCAACGAGGAGGTCTTGCGCGAATGGACCACTGAGCATCAGATGAAACGCCTGCTCGCGGCGCTCCAGGCATAGGCGAGGATGCCCGCGCCACACTCGATCGCTCTCTCGCAACCAGCGCCAGTCTATCCGCGGGAACGAACGCGCGTGATGTTCTGCATCGACAATATGCAGATCGGCGGCACGGAACTGAATGCGGTGCGCACCGCGGAGCGTCTAGACCGCACGCGATTCGACCTGTCCGTCATCTGCCTGCAGCGCGACGGCCCCCTCATGGCGCGATACGAGGCCGCCGGGATTCCGGTGATTTCGCTTGCGCTCAAGAACCTTTACGGCCTTAACGCGGTGCGCCAGGGGTTCAGGTTGGCGACCCTGCTGCGCCAGAGGCGTGTGGACATCTTCCACGCCCACGACTTCTACAGCAACATCTTTGGGATTACCTGGGCACGCTTGGCCGGGACGCCCGTCGTGATCGCCAGCAGGCGTTGGTGGGCGTGGCCGCCGCGGCGCGCGCACCGGACCCTGAACCGCGTGGCATCGCGGTTCGCCGACCGGGTTCTGGCGAACAGCCGGGCGATTAGTGAGATGCTCGCCGCGACTGAGGGTTTTCCACCCAAGCAAGTAGTCGTGATCCCAAACTTCGTGGACGACCGATCGGTCACTGCGCTAACCCCTCAACAGCGCGAGGGGCTACTCCGTGGATTGGGAGTACCGCCGACCGCCCGGGTCATCGGAACCGTGGCCAATCTGAGCCCGATCAAGGACCACGTAACGCTCTTGCGCGCAGTCGCCCTTCTGACGCCAAGGTGGCCAGATCTTCACGTTGTACTTGTGGGAGACGGGCCATGCCGATCTACGCTGCAGGAAGTGGTTTGTGGGCTGGACCTCGGCGGGCGCGTCCATTTTGCCGGCGTGCGGGACAACGGGCCACAGCTTCACCAACTATTCGAAGTATCCGTGCTGTGCTCGCTCAGCGAAGGGTTTCCGAACACCCTCATCGAGGCGATGGCTCAAGGGGTACCGGTCGTGGCCACGGACGTCGGCGGTACGCGCGACGCGGTGTGCAACGGCACGACGGGCCTCCTCGTACCAGCATCCGACCCAACTCGCCTGGCATCAGCTCTGGACAGCTTGCTCAGCGATCCGGCCCGTCGCCGAGCCATCAGCGTCTCGGCGCAACGGTACGTGCGCGAGCGGTTCGGCGCCGCCAGCGTCATCGGCTCGCTCGAGGCACTTTACACGAGCCTCGTCGGTGAGTGTCGCGCTTGACGCTCCCTCAGACGGCTCGGCGGCGGGAGCCTGGCCGCGAGGGCGTCCGCACCCCGGCACCACCCCCGCCCGACCGTCGGGTCGCTTGGACCTTCATCTATATCGCGCTTCTGAGTTACGTCTTCGCCGTCACGACCTACAAGCTCCCGATCGGCGAGGCATCCATGATCGCCGCGCTGTTCGGGTTGCTCCTCCAACAGGAGTCCTTGCGACTGCCGGCACTGCTCGGCTGGTCCGTCCTGTTTCTCGGGTGGTGCGCGCTCGGGTACCTGGAGACAGCTTTCCGCGACGCAGTCTGGAATAACATCATTGTCCTCGCCAAGCTGTGCCTGATCACGCTGGTCGCCACCAACGCCTTGCGCTCGGCAGCGCAAGTCCGGTTCTTCATGATTTTCTTCCTCGCGTGCTATGCGCTCTTCCCCGTGCGCGGGACGCTGGTAAACTACTTCGTGTATCACGAGACCATTTTCGGCCGCGCCCTCTGGAACTACATCTACAAGAATCCCAACGACCTGGCGGCCATGACCCTCTTGGCCCTGTCGATCGCTGCGGCAGTGCTGGCGACCGAACGCCCCGGCTGGGTCCGCTTTTGCGCACTCGTAGGGATCGCGGTGCTTCCCATGCTGATCCTCATGACCCAGTCACGGGGAGGTTTCATCGGGCTGTGCGTGTTCGCGGCTCTCGCCCTTGGTGGCCAGCGCCGGCGCCTGCGGACCACGCTCACCCTGGCCAGCCTCGCCCTCGCATTGGTTGCGGTGGCGCCGTCAGGTGTCTGGACGCGCGTAAAGGGTCTGTCCCAGGTGACTGAGAATCTGGACCGAGTGGACCCTGAAGGCTCGGCAAAGGCTCGGTTCGAGATCTGGCGTGTGGCGATGAGGATAGTCGGCGATCACCCATGGACTGGAGTGGGTTGGGGCGCGTATCCATTGGCTCACGCGCACTATGCACCGCTCGGCGGCGCCGACTCGAGCGCGCTTGGGCTGCGGGATACCCACAGCACATATCTGAACGTCCTTGCGGAAACCGGCTACCCGGGTCTACTACTGTTTCTGGTGCTGATCGGGGTTCCCGTGCGTGAGGCGGAACGGGCGAGGCGCCTCTGCGTACGGGTGCAGCCCCGCCTCGCGCTCCAACTCAGGTATCTCGAACTCGGCCTGCTGGCATTCCTCGTCGCCGGGGTGTTCGGCTCCTTCGCCAAGCTGTGGTTCCTGTACCTCCATCTCGTGCTGCTCTGGGCCGTCGCCCAGATCGCAGCGCCCACCCTGCAGCCAGCGGGTTTCCTCGACCAGCGCCGGCTGGCACCGAGAACCTAGTCATGTGCGGGATCGCGGGATATGTCGGATGGGCGCGTGGGCCGGACGAGAGCGCAGGCGATCTCGCACAGATGTGCGAAGCCATCCGGCACCGCGGCCCGGACGACGCCGGGTACTTCATCGCCCCCGGCGTGGCGCTCGGCATGCGTCGGCTGAGCATTATCGACGTCGCCGGCGGTGCGCAGCCGCTCGCCAACGAGGATGGGAGCTTGCAAGTCGTCTTCAATGGAGAGATCTACAACTACCAGGAGATCCGGTCGAGACTCGAGCGAGAAGGCCATCGGGTTGTCACAGGCAGCGACACGGAAACGCTTGTCCACTTGTACGAAGACCATGGCCCGAGCTTGGTGCATCACCTGCGCGGCATGTTCGCATTCGCCTTGTGGGACACGCGCCGACAGACGCTGCTGTTGGCTCGCGATCGCTTCGGTATCAAGCCCTTGTACTACTGGCAGGCGCGGGGCGGGCTGGCCTTCGCATCCGAGCTCCCATCACTCCAGGCGATGGAGTGGTTTCCCGGCCGGATCGATCGACCGGCGGTTCGTGACTATCTCGCGTTCGGCTACGTGCCGGATCCTCACAGCGTCTTCGAAGGTGTGCGGAAGCTCGGTCCTGGACAGCTGCTTGTGTGGGAGCGCGGTGGCAACGTTCGGGTCTCGTCCTATTGGTCACCGGCGCGCGCGGAAGAAACCCGTATCGACGAGCGCGAAGCAGCCCAAGAGCTCCGCCGACTTCTCGCCGAAGCCGTGCGTTACCACCTCATCGCGGACGTACCGTTGGGTGCCTTTCTGTCTGGAGGCGTCGACTCGTCGGTCGTGGTAGCCGAGATGAGCAGGCAGATGGATCGTCCGGTCCAGACATTTTCGATCGGCTTCGAGGAGCCGGAATTCAATGAGGCAAAGGATGCCGCCGCTGCTGCCAAGGCCCTTGGAACCGAACACACGGCGCTCATCGTGCGTCCGGATGTCGACGCGCTCATAGAAGATGTGGTCGGATCGTTCGACGAGCCCTTTGGCGATTACTCGGCTATCCCGACTTACCTGGTGTGCCGGCTGGCACGACAGCACGTCACCGTCGCGCTCTCGGGCGATGGCGGTGACGAGCTGTTTGGCGGGTATAGCCGCTATCTCATCGGGCAGCGGCAGCGTGAGATCCAGCCGAATAGCATTCGCCATCTGATCGGCGCGGTGGCGCGGAGGCTCCCACACTCCGTCATTGGCCGGAATCGCCTGCTCGACCTGTCCCGCACTCGTTGGGGCCGGTACGCGGCGACGCTGGCGAACCCGTTGCAAGCGGCGGAGGGGGGCATTGCGGAATCGTCCTTGGCTGAATCCGGCGAAGCCCTGGACGCGCTCGTGCGACGCTGGTCCGACCTCGCCGAGGGCCGGGACTTCGCCACGCAGATGACGCTCGTGGACATCTTGAGCTATCTGCCCGGGGACATCCTCACAAAGGTCGATCGCATGAGCATGGCAGTCTCGCTTGAAGCTCGCGTCCCCCTCCTAGACCATCGTCTGGCCGAGTTTGCCCTGTCGCTGCCGAGCCACATGAAATTCCGGCGAGGGCGCGGCAAGTGGATCCTGCGAAGCGCCGTCGCTGACTTGGTGCCTGGCTTCGTGCTCGCAAAACCCAAACAGGGCTTCGGCGTCCCTCTGGCGCAGTGGTTTCGCCACGACCTGCGTCACCGCCTCATGAGCATCCTCGATCCGGGATCGCCGGCGTACGAGTATCTCGATTTCCCGGCAGTCGCGCGGTTAGTGAAGGAGCATCTCAGCGGTCGGCGCGACCATAGCTATCTGCTCTGGAGAGCGCTGGTGTTGCACCTGTGGCTCGCCTCTTTGATGTCACGCCGCAGTGCGCGAAGCAGGCGATCCGACATCACATCTCTTTCTACTCGTTGAGTGAGCTATGTGCGGCATTGCCGGAGTGGTCGGAGTCGAGAATCCTGGCGCTGCACTAGAGGCGGTCCAGTGTATGGTCCTGGCGCTGGCCCGGCGGGGTCCTGACAGCGAGGGCGTCGAGTGTTGGCAGGGGGTCGTGCTCGGCCATCGGCGGCTCGCGATCTTCGACCTCAGCGAGGCCGGGCGGCAGCCGATGACGACCGCGGACCGATCCCTGGGCGTTGTGTTCAACGGCGCGATCTACAACTTCCGCGCGCTGGCGGCGGAGCTGACAGCTACAGGCGCCCATTTCCGCAGCCAGACCGACACCGAAGTCCTCCTGCACGGATACCGCCGTTGGGGTATCGACGGGCTGGTTTCACGCCTGCGGGGCATGTTCGCGTTTGCCCTCTGGGACGACGCCAATCGCAACTTGTTCCTGGTTCGCGACCGGCTTGGGGTCAAGCCGCTCGTGTATGCCGTACGGAATGGCTCCATCGCGTTCGCCTCGACTGCCCGCGCTCTGCGAGCGTGCGGTTGGGCGAGCGACCTCGATACACACGCGCTGGCGGAATACCTCGAATTCGGCTTTGTGACCGACCACCGGACGATTTATCAGGGCCTGACGAAGGTTCCCGCCGCTTCCATCGTACGTTGGCACGACGGCGTCCTGCAGACGCACGAGTACTGGACGCCGCCAGCCGCTCAGACGTCTCGTGCGCCGTCATTCGAGGACGTCGTCGACGAGACCGAGCGCCTTTTTCTGGCGGCCGTCCGCCGCCGACTCGACGCCGACGTCTCAGTGGGCGCGCTCCTCAGTGGCGGCGTGGACTCGGGGCTGGTGTGCTGGGCGGTCCGGCGACTCGGTGCGGACCTGACCGCGTTCACCGTCGGCACACCCGACGATCCGGCGGACGAGACGGCCGACGCGTGCCTGACGGCTGCGGAATTGGGAATCCGGCATCGTGTGCTGCCACTGCGCCCAACCAGCGAACCGGCGGTCGACGAGTTGGTTTCCGCCTACGGGGAGCCGTTCGCCTGCGCCTCAGCTTTGGGCATGCTCCAGGTGTCCCGCGAAGTGGCAAGTGCGGCGAAGGTCCTCCTCACCGGCGATGGCGGGGACGACGTGTTCTTGGGATACCCCCGTCATCGACACTTGTGGTTGGCACAGGCGTTCGCCAAGTTGACCCCACGCCGTCTAGGTGCCTGGTGGCGTTCGGCGCGAGGCCTGTTAGGAAATGGAGGACCGCTCCGGCGGCCGGCGCATTTTGTAGACTACGTGACCGGTGGACTGGGCGCCTTTATCGACGCTCACGACGGTCTGCCGACCTTCCGGCGCAAGGGCCTGCTGGGTGAGCGATTGTCGGGAGTCACGATCGAACAGCGCGGCCTTCCTTGGTCCATAGAGTCGGGTCGCCGCGTGCTGGCGCAATACTTGGAGTATGACCGCCGGACCCAATTTGTGGCGGAGTATCTCACGAAAGTGGATGGCGCCACGATGCACTATGGGCTGGAAGCACGCTCTCCGTTCTTCGATCAGGAGCTCTGGGAATTCGCGTCCGCGCTCCCGTATCACGTGCGTCTGCGCTACGGTCGCCTCAAAGCCGTGCTTCGGGAACTTGCTCGTCGCAGGATCGGAGCGCGGATCGCCGCTGGACGCAAGCGCGGCTTCTCGGTACCGGTCGAACGGTGGCTGGCTCGGCGTTGGCTGCCTCAGGTCGAAGCGACCATGCACGATTCACTGCTTGCAGCGCACGGCTGGATCCGTTCGCAGAGTGTCGTCGCAGAACTGGCCGCCTCCCAGCGGCGCGGATGGGCATCGCAGCAGCTCTGGTACTTGTTTGTGCTCGAGACGTGGATGCGGGCGGAGTCGCGTAGCGGCGATCTACTCGCGGCTCACTCTCATTCGGGAGTGCTTGCATGACGGCGATTCGTGCCACTCCGGTCCATCGTGCAATCGTTGGCCTCTTGATTCTTGCGTCCGTGCATTGCAACCGCGTGGGCGATGGCGGCGGCCCGATCCCGCCGCCGGGGCCCACCGATCCGACATTACCAACGTTGCTGAACACGGCGTACACCGCGCCGACCGGGGCGACGATCACGGTGCCGGCAGGCGGGGACTTTCAGGCCGCGCTCAACAGCGCTCAACCGGGCGATCAGATCCTGCTCGCGGCGGGGGCGACGTACGTTGGCCCCTTCACGTTGCCCGTGAAGGCGGGGAATAGCTGGATCCTCATCCGCTCCTCCACCGCCGATGCGAACTTGCCCGCCGAAGGGCAGCGCATGAAGCCGTCCTACGCCGCCGTGCTGCCCAAGATCGTGAGCCCGAATTCGGGGCCGGCCGTGCAGACCGCCCTGGGCGCGCATCACTACCGCTTCCTCGGGGTGGAAATCACCACGACCGAGCCGAGCCTCAACTACGGCCTCGTGCTGTTCGGCGACGGCGGCGCTGCCCAGAACTCGCTCGCGCTGGTGGCCCACGACCTGATTCTCGACCGTACCTACATTCACGGCAACGCGACGGTCAGCCTCAAGCGCTGCGTATCGCTCAACAGCGCCGCCAGCGCCGTGATCGACTCCTACTTGAGCGAGTGCCACGCCGCCGGCCAAGACGCGCAGGCGATCTGCGGCTGGAATGGGCCCGGCCCCTTCAAGATCGTCAATAACTACTTGGAGGGCTCAGGCGAGAACGTGATGTTCGGGGGCGCTGATCCCGCGATCGCCAACCTCATCCCGTCGGACATCGAGATCCGCCGCAACTACTTCTTCAAGCCGCTCGCCTGGAGGGCCAGCGGCGCATGGAGCGTGAAGAACCTGCTCGAGCTGAAGCTCGGGCGGCGCGTGCTGATTCAGGGGAACATCTTCGAGAACTCCTGGGCCAACGCGCAAACGGGCTTCGCGATGGTGATGTGGTCGGCCGACGAGACTGGCCCGACCACTTGGGCCCAGACCGCGGATGTCTGGGTCCGGGAGAACATCATCCGGCATGCGGGCTCCGGTCTCCAACTGACCGACAAGGGGACCTTCCCGGCGCTCCCCGTGCAGCGCGTGCGCTTCGACAACAATCTCTGGCAAGATATCAGCACCAGTTGGGGCGGTGACGGCCGACTGTTCCAGGTCGCCAGCAACACCGGCCAGCTGACCGCGATCAAGTTCTACCACCAGACGGGGTTCGCCGATAACACCCTGATCACCATTGTCAGTGGCGTGACGCAGCAGTTCGAGTTCGCCAACAACATCGTGAATCGCGGCCAGTACGGCATTCATGCCGACAACGCGAGCGAGAAGACCGCCCTCGATCGCTACATGCCGGGGTACATCTTTGCCGGGAATGCGGTGATCGGGGGGACGGCCGCGAGCTACCCGATCGGCAACTTCTTCCCGACCGACCTGAACGCGGTCGGGTTTGTGAACGCCGCCGGTGGCGACTACCACCTCACGGCATCGAGTCCATACAAGAATCAGGGCACCGACGGTACCGATCCGGGTGCCGACATCACCGCGATCCTGACCTGGACCAACGGCGTCGATCAATAGGTCCGGCCTCACACCAGTTCGGGGGGTCCCCAGGCCCGCCCGAGCGGCGTCACGACTGCCGGGGATCCACGAACGTCGGTCGTGCAGGATCCGCCCACACATCCCATCGCCCCCGGGCCGCGTTGAGCGCGGCCACGATTAGCGCGGCGAAAAGCCCGAGCCCGCTACGCACGGTGCCCCAGAGCCCTGTGCCGGGAGCGCCGGCCCCCTCCCTGGGGCGCGCAACCCATGCCAAGACAAGGCCGACCGCGCCCAGCGCGGCCACAATCCCGCCCCAACGTCCGAACAGCAGGAGGGCGCCCGCGAGGACACATGACGCAGCGAGCGGCGTGAGCAACCGCAGAACCTTGTGCGAGATGAACTGCCACCACATCCGATTCTTACCGGGATGCAACAGCGATGGCATCCAGGCGATCAGCTGATAGTTCCCAGTGAGCGTACGGACCTTGCGCGCGAGTTCCGTCGCATCCGATCGCGACCGGATGTCCGTCACGACAGCCCGCGGCGCGAATGCCACGCGCTTGCCGGCACTGACGACTTGGAACGGCACCCAGACGTCGTCGAGCAACAACCCCTGCGGCAGCGGACGCCACAGCTCCCGCTTCAGCGCGTACAGGGCTCCTGTGACCCCTACGGTGCTGTCCCACGCCGCCTCGCGCATGCGGAGCCAGCGCTCGAACCGCCAGTAGCGCTCATACAGGCCCTCGGAGTCAGCGGCGGTCGAGATCGCGAGCGAGCCCGAAACCGCGCCCACGTCCGGCGAGTCGAGATCTTCCACCAGCCGCTCGACGGCGCCGGCTGCCACATCTTGTCGCACGTCGGTAAACACCAGCGTGTCGCCGGCGGACGTCGCGACGCCGCGATTCAGCGATGCAGCCTTACCGAGCCGCCCCTCCACGATCGCTATCTTCACCCTGTCGTCGTTAACGCCGCGCAACTCCGCCGTGACGCCGGCATCGGGTCCGTCCAACACAACGACAATCTCACAGGGGACGCGGATCGTCCGTAGGAGATTCTTCACCTTGCGCGTGATGCCCTGTTCGCCTGAGCGAGCAGCGATCACCACCGACACAAGTCGCGGACTCACGAGTGCGCCCGGCAAAGATGGGCGGGCTGGGCGCGCGGGTCGGGCGGGCAGCAGACTGATAATGAACGGATAGCCGACGTAGGTATAGAGCAGATGCGCGAGGCCCAATCCAACGAGGGCAGCCCCGACGACGAGCTGGACCGTCATTGGTGTTGCTGGAAAGCAACATTGCTGGGGCTGGGGGGGCGCCGAGTCACGCTAGCCTTGCCGCATCCCGCTCCATGTGTAGCTTGCAGCAAGCTGTCTGGCTCTGAGCCTTTCGAACTTGGTACTGGTCGCACTCGCGCCGGCCGCGAACCACGCCCACGTGCGCCGCAGACCTTCCTCCAACGAGACGCCCGGATGGTAACCGAGCAGCCGCTGCGCCCGATCAAGGCTCGCCAGTGAGTCGCGGACGTCGCCGGGGCGAGAGTCATGCAGCACGTAATTCAGCCGGCGACCCGTGACGGTCCCAATGATGTCGATGAGACCGAGCAACGACGTGCGCGTTCCTGCCCCGACGTTGACCGGCCAGCCGCTCACCAGTCCGCCCGGCGTCGATGCGGCAAGAATGTTCGCTTCGACGACGTTGTCGACGTAGGTGAAGTCCCGTGTCTGTTGACCATCCCCATAGAGCTCGGCGGCACGGCCATCGAGCGCGGCCTGGAGGAAGTTGGGGATCACCGCGGCATAGGCGGAGTGCGGGCTCTGGCGCGGTCCGAACACGTTGAAGTAGCGCAGCGCCACCCCTTCGACCCGTTCGGCGCGGGCGAACGCGAGCACGTATTGCTCGCCCGCCAGCTTGGATGCCGCATACGGTGAACGGGGTAGCGGCTCGACCGCTTCTGTTTTGGGGAGCACGACGGTGTCGCCGTACACCGAGCTGGAGCTCGAATAGATGACGCGCGCAACCTTCGCCTCCACGCACGCCTCGAGGAGGCGCATGGTGGCGTTGACATTCGCGGCGTGAGACGCCCAGGGATCCTGGAGGGACCGGGGCACGCTGGGCAGTGCCGCGACATGAAAGACGATGTCGATCCCCACCACGGCACGGCGGCACACCGCTGGTTCGCAGAGATCGCCACGCAGAAACTCGATCTGCTCGGCGATGCCGGCGAGATTCGCCTCGTCGCCGGTACTGAGATCGTCGACCACGCGAACGAAATGACCGAGCGTGACCAGTCGCTCAGCGAGATGCGACCCGATGAACCCCGCCCCTCCCGTCACCAGAGCCAGCATCGACCTCCCTCGCTAGCATGGAACGAGTGAACTGCTCGCCGCTCATCGGGTGCAAGCCCAGCGCCGCTGCTTGGGGGTCCACCCGCTTCGGGGAGCAGGCGTAAGTGTCTCTGGCGCAATGACATGTCCAAAAGCCGCAGGGGCGATCAGACATGCGTGACGCGCCAAAATGTGGTAGGACTGCGACAAAACTCGGCGCTGTCGGGGGTTCGGTGCACACCAGGTCCGCTTTGATGCTGGTACGTCCCTTGCCGACGGGTAGACGCAGCCCAATGAACCGCGATCGAATCATCCCCGTACCGATCCGACCCTGGCCTGGGGTGCTCACCCCGCTGTGGTGGATGGTCATGGCGCTGCGGAGAGAGCTATTCGGATTTCGATTCGATTATCCCGTCGACGCCGTGCCCGCCGCCGGCCCGCGGGAATCGCTTCATTATTATGTGTACAGCCGTCGCCTGTTTTTCGACGCGATGGAGCAGGATGGCGACGGGATTCCCGTGCATCGCTCGCGCACCCTGCGGACGTACAACCCCGCGTACGTCGCGTGGTACGGCCTGACAAGTCTGGAGCGGTGGCTGCGCGGCGAGGATTCGGACGGCCGCCGAACCTTCCTGCAACAGGTGGCGTGGCTCGAATCTCACGCGGTCCAACGGGCAGACCACTCGGTCGTATGGCCCCTGACCTTTGATTGGCGAGAAGGCGCCTGTGCGCTCAAGGCACCGTGGATTTCCGCCATGGTGCAAGGCCTCGTCATCAGCAGCCTCGTACGGGCCCACCGCATCACTGGAGAGCGGCGCCTGGTGGATCTCTGTCGCGGCGCGACGCGCGTGTTCGAGCAGAGCATCGAGGATGGAGGCGTCCGAACCGTCGAGGCTGGCGGCGTCATGTACGAGGAGTATCCGGGATTCCCGCTGCCGCGAGTGCTCGACGGCAACCTCTTCGGTCTCCTCGGGCTGTACGATCTCTGGGCGGAGACGAACGAACCCCGAGTGTTCGACCTCTTTACGACGGGCGTCGCCGGCCTACGGCCCGTGCTGCCCGCGTGGGACTACAAAGGAAAGTGGAGTTGGTACGGCTCCCACGGATACCTTTGCCCCCCGCACTACAACAAGCTCAACAGCGTGCTGCTCGAGTCGCTGGCACGGCTCTCCGCTGACGCCACGCTGGAACGCTATGCCGACGCGTGGGATCCGGCCCGGCTTACGCCGCTTGGGCGCGCGGAGGTCTTTTTGGTCTTCATGTACACCAAGAACCGCTCGCGACTCAGAAGGCTGCTGCGGAACGGGCGGTGACCGAGCCAAAAGGTGCAGTAGGTGTGCAACAGCCTGCGGGTGCGATGAGGCGCCTGGCCGCAGCTTCGATCGGCATGCAACTTGCCCCTCCTGCCGGATCATGTGCGGGATCGTCGCGTTTTGGGCTCGGCGGGACAGGGGTACCACGCCGTTCACGGCGCGGCTGTTACGTCGTGCGACCGAGCGACTGGCCCATCGGGGACCGGACGGAGCGGGCTACGCCGGCTGGGGCGTCAACGGCAGCTTCTACGCCAATGGAGAGCTCGCCGACCAGCCGTTGATGCTCGGGCTCGGACATCGCCGCCTCAAGATTCTCGATCTCACCGAGGCCGGTCGCCAACCGATGTGCGGACCGTCCAGCTGCTGGCTCACGTTCAACGGCGAGATCTACAACTACCGCGAACTGCGCGACGAATTGGCGGCGCGCGGCTACGGCTTCCATACCGGGACCGACACGGAAGTCATCCTCGCGGCATACGATGCCTGGGGCACCGACTGCGTGCGACGGTTCAACGGCATGTGGGCGTTCGTCCTGTACGACCCGGCGCGTCAGCGACTGATTGCTAGTAGAGATCGGCTCGGGGTCAAGCCGCTGTACTACATGACGACCGCCCAGGGTGCGATGTTCGCCAGCGAAATCGGAGCGTTGCTCGAGTGTGCGGCGGTCCGTCCGACGATCGTGATGCGGCGCCTCGGGCGCTACCTGGTCGATCGCCATAGCGACGACAGTGCCGAAACCATCTACCGAGACATTAGCGAGCTTCAGGGCGGGCACACGCTCGAGCTCGATACCGAGACCGGGGCATTCGGGCTAACGCGATACTGGGAGCTCCCCGAGGAGCCGGATCTCGAGCTGGACGATGCGGCAGCACTCGACCGTTTCAGCGAGCTGATCGAAGATGCCGTGCGTCTCCGCCTGCACGCGGACGTGCCCGTCGCGATCACCTTGTCGGGGGGCATAGACTCATCCGTGTTGGCGGTGGCGGCGAGCCGTGCCGCGGGCCGGAGCGTGCGCACCTTCACGTCACGGTTCCCGGGAGACGCCTCCCTCGACGAGTCCCGCTATGCGCGGCAGGTTGTGGACGGCACGGGCGCGGAGGCCCATTACGTGCAGCCGTCCATCGACCGCCTGGTTCACGACGAAGTGGCGCTGACGACTCATCAGGCGCTGCCCTATCGGTCCCTGTCGCTGTACGTGCACTGGGCGATTCTGGCCGCCATTCGCGCCCAAGACGTCCCGGTCGTGCTCTCGGGCCAGGGGGGCGACGAGACATTCCTCGGCTACGAGCGGTTCCATGCCAGCGCGCTGCTGCACGCATTGCCGGACCCGGTCCGCGCGGCTGCTACGCTGTGGCAGGGCGGCCATCGCTCCGACCGCGGTATGCTCGCGCTCGCTGCCATGACGGTGTACTTCAGCGCACCCCTGGTCCAGCGGTCGGTGCGGCGTCGCCGTGTCGTCCGCGTGATTCGCCCCCGCTGGCTAGAGACGCTCACCAAGCCAGACCAGGAGATTTTTGGGGACATCCGGCGCCAGCAGCGATTCGAGCTGCTGAGCCGCTGCCTCCCGGCACTGCTGCGCTACGACGATCGGACCGCGGGCGCATTGGGGATGGAGACACGGCTGCCCTTCCTTGACTATCGGGTCGTCGAGTTCGCGTATCGGCTGCCGTTGCATCACAAGATTCGCGAGGGGTGGACCAAGCACCTCCTGCGGCGTTACCTCGCGCGGCACGGGCTCCCGGCCGTTGCGTGGCGCCGCCGCAAATACGCGTTCTACGCGCCGCAGGCCGCATGGACCCGGCAGCTCATCGCGGCGCGCGGGAGCGCGCTCGACGCGACGCCGTTCGCCCGTACGTTGCTCGCAGACGGCGTCTCCCTCTCGCGTCTGCCCCTGTCGGTGGCGTGGGACGTGTACAACTGCGGGCATCTCGCCTCGCTAATGGGGTGGGAAGCGGACGAGGCACAGCAGCTGCGCGTCGGGGCGGCCTGAGCGCGTGCCCCCCGCCGCCCCGATTGCCAGCGTCGACCGGCCTCCTGATTCTCCACTCACGCGGCCGCAGGCACTGCCGCGCACCGCCGGCGTTCGGGTATGCCACCTGACATCCGTCCATCCAGCCTACGACACGCGGATCTTCGAGAAGGAATGTGTCTCGCTTGTTGCGGCGGGATACGACGTGCATCTCGTCGCTCCGGCGGCGGAGAGCAAACGGGTGCGCAACGTCACCATCGTCGCGGTGCCTCCGGCGCGCAGTCGGCTCGGGAGGGCCACCGTGACCACCGTGCGGGTCCTGGTCCGCGCCCTGCAAATCCGGGCACGCGTGTACCACCTGCATGATCCCGAGCTGATCCCCGTCGGCATCGTGCTGCGCGCGCTCGGCAAGAAGGTCATCTACGACGCACACGAGGACGTCCCAGCCGACATCCTCGACAAGCACTATCTGCCACGCTGGACCCGCACCACGCTGGCGCGGATTGTGGACGTGGGGGAGCGGGTGGCCGCCCGATGGCTTTCTCAGGTGGTTGCCGCGACACCTGCCATCGCACGCCGCTTCCCCACAGCTCGTCGAGTCGTCGTACAGAATTTCCCGCTACCCGCGGAATGCACGCCGGCGAGCGACGCACCGTACCACCGTCGCGGACCGGTCGTCGCCTACATCGGACTCATCCAGGAGATCCGGGCAGCGATGGAAATGGTACGCGCCATCGAACAGGTTGCGACGCGCCAGCCGGTCCGTTTCGTCCTCGCTGGGCGTTTCGACACGCCGGCCCTCGAGGCACGCGTGCGCGCGCTCCCCGCCTGGCGGCACGTGGACTACCGCGGGGTGTTGCCCCGCGCGCGCGTCGGGCCCGTCTTCGCCGAGGCACGCCTGGGCCTCGTGCTATTCCACCCTACCGCCAATCATGTCGAGTCGCAGCCCAACAAACTCTTCGAGTATCTGGCGGCCGGCCTACCCGTCGTAGCGTCGCACTTTCCCTCGTGGCGACAAATCATCGAGGGGGCGCGGTGCGGACTCGTCGTGGACCCCCGTGATTCGAGCGCCATCGCATCCGCCATAGGCTGGCTGCTCGAGCATCCCGCCGACGCTGAGGCCATGGGAGCGCGGGGCCGCGAAGTCGTGCGGCAACGACTTAATTGGTCGCAGGAAGAGGCCGCGCTGCTCGAGTGCTACGCACGGATACTGTGCGATTCCTGACTGTCCTCGGCGCCCGCCCCCAGTTCATCAAGGCCGCCCCCCTGAGTGCAGTCCTGCGTCGACAGTATGAAGAAGTCATCGTGCACACCGGGCAGCATTACGATCATCAGATGTCCGATGTGTTCTTCGAGCAGCTCGGCCTCCCGTCACCAGACCATCACCTCGACGTGGGCAGCGGATCGCACGGGGAGCAGACCGGCACGATGCTGACTCGACTCGAAACGGTGATGCAACGCGAGCCGCCCGATGTCGTGCTCGTATACGGAGACACCAACTCCACCCTCGCCGGGGCGCTGGCGGCGGCCAAGCTCAATATCCCGGTTGCTCACGTCGAGGCAGGGCTACGTAGCTTCAACCGCGCCATGCCGGAAGAGATCAACCGCGTGGTGACCGACCACCTATCGACCTGGTTGTTCGCTCCCTCATCCCATGCGGAGCGGCAGCTCGCTACGGAAGGTCTGTCCCGCGGGGTGCACGTCGTCGGCGACATCATGCTCGACGCTGTGCTACAACACGCCGAGCGGGCGCGCCGCAGTTCGCCGTACCCACAGGCGGCGAACGTGTGCGCCGGGATGTTTTACTTGTGCACCGTGCACCGCGCCGAGAACACCGATCGGCCCGAGCGGTTGCGTGGCATCCTCGAGGGCCTGGCTCGTCTCGATCAGCCGGTGGTGCTCCCCCTCCACCCCCGCACTCGAAAGCGGCTGACGGAGTTCGGGTTGACGCCCGGACCCAATGTGCGCGTGATCGAGCCGGTCGGGTACCTGGACATGTTGCAGCTCGAGCGGTCCGCCGCGGCGATTCTCACCGATTCGGGAGGCGTGCAAAAGGAGGCGTACTACCTGGAGGTCCCGTGCGTCACCCTTCGGGAAGAAACGGAGTGGGTAGAAACCACTGATATCGGCTGGAACGCGCTTGCCGGCACCGATCCGGACGCGATCATGGCCGCTGTGAAGCGACATCGCCAAGGCCGCCGGCCACATCCGCCTTTGTACGGGACCGGGGATACGGCTGAGCGCATCGTCCGCGTCTTTGCGGGCGTTGATTGATGACACTGAAGACAATCAAGACCACCGTATTGAAGAGCTCCAGGAAACTAGGGCTCCTTGGGGCGGTGGGCCGTAGCTCCTGGAGAACACGTCGCCTTCTCATCCTCTGCTACCACGGCGTTTCCCAGAACGACGAGCACCTCTGGAACCAGGCCCTTTATTTGCCGCTGGACACATTCCGACGTCAGATGGAGCTGCTCGTTCGGAACGACTGTTCCGTTCTGTCATTGGGAGAAGCGGTATCCCGACTGCGCCGCAGCGATCTGCCGCCGAGGTCTGTCGTCATCACGTTCGACGATGGCCCCTACGACTTCCTGGTCCGGGCCTTCCCCGTGATCCGTGAGTTTGGCTTTCCCGTCACCGTGTATCAGACCTCCTACTATTCATCGTTCAATCGCCCCGTCTTCGACGTGGCCTGCTCCTACCTCCTCTGGAAAGGGGCGGACCAGAGAATCGAGGGACGGGAGTTCACCGGCGTTCAGGGGCTGCTCGACTTGAGCGACGAGGCACATCGCTCGGCGGTGTGCTTTCAGATTCGACAGGTCGCTCACCGCACCGGGCTGTCAGCCGAAGGCAAGGACGAGCTCCTCGAGAGGTTAGCTGCCGCCCTGAAGGTCGAGTTGGGACGTTTGCGGACGAATCGAATCCTGCACCTCATGAAGCCGGAGGAGCTGAATCAGGTACTCGGCGAGGGCATCGACTTGCAGCTTCACACGCACCGTCACCGCATGCCCAGAGATCGCACACTCTTCGCGCGGGAGATCATCGACAATCGCAACTTCCTGGCGGAGGTCGGTCAGCCGTCCGCCGACCATTTTTGCTACCCCAGCGGGGTGTACGAGGAACGCTTCCTGCCCTGGCTATCCGACCTTGGTGTTCAATCCGCTACTACATGCGATCCCGGTCTAGCCACCCGCACGACGCCCTCCCTCTTGCTTCCGAGAATCGTGGTCCCTTCGGCACTCTCTGACATTGAGTTCGAAGGCTGGCTGCACGGCTTCAGCCACGTGTTGCCCCGCCGGCCGATCCGCCGCCACGTGCCGGTAGGCTAGGAACTTTCATCGGGGTGAAGCAGCACTGACGGCGCACGCCGCTCCAGTCGGTACGGCCAGTCCAGCTGTGGGCCCGCGCGACGGAGCCACTAGACCCTGGTAGACGCTCAGCCACTCCCTGACGACAGCTTGCGGTGCGTACCGCCGGCGACACTCGTCCAGCGCGGCCGATGTCAATCGGCGCACCAGGGAGGGATCTTCCAAGAGTCGTACGGCGGCCGCAGCCATTTCCTCATGATCACCACGCGGCACGATCAGGCCTGTTTCCCCGTGCCGCACAATTTGCGGAATGCCACCGGCATCGGTCGTCACGACCGGCAAACCAGATGCGAACGCCTCGAGGATCGATCCGGGCATGTTGTCGATGTTCGGGGCATTGAGATACACATCGGCGGCGTCGAGCAGGCTGGGCATCCGGTCTGGGGTCACGCGACCGACGAACTCGTAGTGCTTGAGCCCCAGCTCCGCGGCGAGGCGCACCAGCCGCTGGCGCTTGCTTCCGTCGCCCGCGACGACCAGCCTAGCCTCTGGGTAGGTCCGCTGAATCAGCGCGAAGGCACGCAATACGCATGCGACGTTGTAGAGGTCTTCCAGGTGGCGGTTCGACAGGAAGACCGGCCGCAGGGACGCGCGGACGCGAAATTGGAATTGATCGAAGTCGACGATGTTCGCGATGGTCCGAGTGGGTAATCCTGCTCGCGCGAACACCTCCCCCAAATAATTGGAGCTTACGACTAGGGCGTCCGCCCGCCGGATTACGGGAATGGCCGAGGTTGCCCAGCGTCGCAGGTGGTCTTCCGCCTCTCCACTTCGGTAGTTGAGAACGACTTTCTTCCGGAACCACTTGCCTAGCAGGATCGCGGGCGTTGGACACAGTATGAAGGACCAGTACGATGCTGAAAACACGTGTACCACATCGTAGTCGGGCAGGCACCGGAACAGCGACCAGAGGTACCGGACCGATGTGACGATCGTGCGGACGTAACGAATGCGTTGCAGCAACTGCAGCATGCCGGGCAGCCTCGGATTGGTCGGGACGAATCCGACTGCCAGGGCGGGGATTTGACGCAGCCCGCGATACAACCTCGCCGCTTGGATCGCCTGCCCACCCGGGACGACGAGAGCGGGAGCGACGAGGCACACACGGATGGGACCACCGTCAGAAGACTCGATGCAGCCCTGAGCGGTGGCGGACCCGTTACTCACGAGCGATCCCGCATCAACATTGGAATTGCCTCTCTGGCGACCGACCTTGTCCCCGGCGGCTCGTCCCGCGCGGAATGAGCGCCGGCTGTGGAAGGGGCTGGTTGCAAGGGCGGCGCCGCCGCCGACCATGGCTCGGACCTGGCATCAGCCCGTAACGCGCTACAATACAATTACTTACGCTCAGAGAGCGGAGCCCGGGATGGGACATCATCACGCCCCTGTGTGGCTCTGCTGCTACAATCAGCCGCCTGCGGAGGTTCGGTCCGGGCCACCCTGCGTGGCGACCAACGTGACCCGTTTCCTTAGGCGACGTTCTCTTGTAACCGTCGTGCCACAAGCCGATAATAATGGGGCAAGCGGATCACGAGCTGCTGGGCGGCGGAACTCCTACCGAGACAAGTGATTAGTTCACCATGAGCCTCGCCTCACTTGTAGCACGCCGTTTGCCTCTCGCACCGCTCAATCCGCTCCGTGATCGTCTCTGGTGTCCCATCTCGCTCGGGTCGTAGCATTTCACCCCGCGCAGCACCGTCGGCGGATACTCCTGGGACACGTGGCCGTCCTCGAAGGCCGCGAGAACAATCTCGACTAGGATCCCGTGGTTGAGGACCGAGCGACGACGGAGTTCATCGCGCAGGCGTGAGGAGGTGTCTGTGACCTTACAATTCGAGCGATGCGCGGTCGGGGTCTTCGGGGAGGAGATCAAGGCCCTGTTCGTTCGAAACGACGCGCCCGAGTTTCCGGCTTTTTTTCAGCGCGCGTATTCGCAAACCGCATCGGCAGGGGGGATCAGCTGGATCGCCAGAGACGGCCAGGGCAAGCTCGTCGGCCATTACGCCGCGTTGCCGCGCGTGTTCCGGAGCGAGAGCCGGCAGGCACGCGCCGCGCTGCTCGTCGACTTGTTGCTTGACCGCGTGCACCGCAACTTTTGGTCCGCAGCGGAGCTCTGCCGGCGGGCAGCCGCAGACCTCCGCGAATCTGGAGAATTCGATTTCGCCTATAGCGATCCGTCACCCGTCGCGAGGGGCATCATGAGGGCAGCGGGGTTCACGGAGCGCGGCACGCTGGAGCGCTTCGCCGCGCCACTCAACTTCCTCTACAACGGCTTCTTTCACGTGAAGAGTCGGGCGGTGTCCCTGACAGCAGAGCGAATCGGCGGCCTGGAAGACCCGCGCCTTGCCCAGGCGTTGTGCGCGCTGCGACCGGGCGCCTATTTCCAGGGTCAGCGGTCGGTCGACCTGTACGCCACCCGCCTCGGGCTAGGCGCCGTCCCAACCTGGGAGTGGTTGCTGCTGCGGGATCCCCACACCGGGGCGACGCCCTGCGCGCTGGCCCTCACGGCGCCCGAGCCCGGCAAGCCGCTCCTGCGCATCGTCGATCTGCTGTGGGATGACCGCGCAGTGTCTCCAGCGTCGATCCTCACTGCTGTGACGCGCGCAGCGCGGCGACAAGGTTACCGGAGGGTCAACGTGGTCACCCTTGCCCAGTCGGCGCTTGCGTTAACGCTCCAGCGATGCGGTTTCATAGGTCGTGGCGACGCGCTTCCGCTGTTCTGGCTCGGCCTGCGGCAATCAGACACGCTTCCGCCGCTCCACGACTGGGTGCTCACCGAGTTCGACGGCAGCGGCTGGTGATTTCCGAGTCCGCGGCGAGACCATGACTGAACCCGTCACCCTCATCGTTTCAATCGATGTCGAAGAAGACAACTGGAAGGGAGCCCGCACCGGGGTCACCGTGGAAAACGTGCGGCAGCTTCCACGCCTGGATCGGCTGTTCGAGCGACTCGCAGTGCGCCCCACGTATTTCACGACGTATCAGGTGGCAATCCATCCCTGGGCGGTCCGCATCCTGCAGGAAACGCAGGCGCGCGGGACGGCCGAGATTGGCGCCCACCTGCATCCGTGGAACACACCGCCCATCGAGGAAGCGTTCGTCCCGCGCAACACGATGCTCGTTAATCTCCCTGCTCGGCTGCAAGCAGCGAAGATCGACACGCTCACCGACACTCTCTGCTCTGGAATGGGACATCGACCGCTCGCCTTTCGGGCCGGCCGCTGGGCCTTTGGGCCGAGCACGGCGGCGGCCTTGCTGACCCGTGGGTATCGCGTCGACAGCAGTGTGACGCCGTTTGTCAGTTGGGAGGACGTTGACGAGGGCCCGACACACATCGGCGCGCCGCTGCACGTCTACCGCCTCGACGGCCAAGGGGATACACGGAATCCCGTGTTCGGCGGGCCGTTGATCGAAGTGCCGCTGACTTGGGGATACAACCGCGGCTCGTGGGCGTCGTGGACACGCCTCCAACCGTTGCTCCGTCAGCCCCTCGTGCGGCGCCTGCGGCTCGCCGGGATCGCGGCCCACTTGCGCCTGTTCAGGCGGATCTGCCTCAGTCCCGAAGCCAGCTCCGTGGCTGCCATGCTTACGCTGTCGCGTCGCCTGATCGACCAAGGCGTCCAGTATTTGCACATGTCATGGCACAGCGTCAGCCTCCAGCCCGGACTGACTCCCTACACCGCGACGGCCGCCGACGTCGAGCGGCTGTACGCCACCATCGAGTCTTACATCGACCGGCTCGCGGCCATAGTGCCAATCAGGTTTCGGACGGTGAGCGAGGCAGCTGAGATCCTGGCCCCGCCTCTATAAAAGCCGCAATTCTCTCGATGGAGCGGAAGTCCTCGGGCTCCAGGGACTCCATCTCCACATGGATTCCAAACCGGCGCTCTAGCTGTAGCAGCAGCTCCACGAACCCGAGCGAGTCTAGCAGCCCCGTCGCCAGCAGATTCGTGTCGTGCGACGGTACTTCAATCTTGAGGACATCTGCGAACAGCGCGGCGACCTGGTTGCGCAACCCGGCTAGCTGCTGTGTGATCACTCCCGTCCTCCGTGTTCGCGCTCGAATTGCTGTCCGGGGCGCAGCGAGCAGCTCGCGTCGACCAGCTGCCCCTCCGTCACTACCCGATGCACTAGGACCCATTCGTCCGCGCATGCCACCCGGACTGCTCGACCCACGACATCACCCACGGTTCCAGGCCGCGCCGCACAGGGTTCCCCCGTGCGAGTCGTCTTCGCCACCGCGACCTGGCGCCCGCCCACGCGACCCACCGGATGCCCCCATGGAGAGCGAAACGGCAGGTAGTCACAGGCGCGCGTGAAGTTCACGACGTCGCGGGCTGGTCGAGACCAGATCAGTCGCCCCTGCTGGGGGACGTCTCTCCCATAGTACGTCCGGCGGGACCGATCCTGCACGATCGCCGGGATTGACGCCGGATTGGTCGCGGCGGTGTCCACCAGATGGACCATCAAGGGGACGCCCGCTCGGACGCACTTCACGCTGACGGTCAACGCGCTGTCACGTTCCTCGATGTCGAAGGACGCCTGGTAAGCGATCGGGCCAGCATCGACCTCGAGCACCATGCGATGGATCGTGACCGCGTGCCTGGTCTCGCCCCGAAACAGCGCCCAGCTTACCGGATTGCGGCCGGCATATTCGGGCAGCGGACCGGGATGCATGTTGTAACTCCCCAACCGCGAGGCGTTGAGCACCGCTCCTGGGACGACGTAGAGCGAGTGCACGTTCACCAGGAGATCAACATCCGCCGCGCGGACGCGCTCGGAGAATCCCCGCTCCTTCAACCACTCTGCAGGCCAGCACGGGCAGCGCAGCCGCTCGGCGAGGTCTCGAACCGGGGAAGGCCGGTCCGGCCAGGCTGCGCCGGAGGTCATCACGGCCACGACCACATGCCCGCGTTCGGCGAGCATCCGGAGCACCTGCACTCCCGCAGCCTCCTCGGCGAGGAGCAGTATTCTCAAGGGGGCGCGGGACTCCGCCGGTGGACTCGTCGTGCCGTCGATCATCCCACGCGCGCTCCAACCTCCCCAAAGACGTCTCGGAGCCGCGGACGGTCGATCTTGCCGTTGGTGTTCTTCGGGAGCTCGGTGAGAGACTGCCACCGGGACGGTAGCATGTATGGTGGCACCAGCTTCGCTAACGCCCCGCGCAGGCCCGTGACCGTCACTGCACCCGGATTCTCGGGAACGTAGGCACAGCAAATGGCCATCCCGTCGAACCCGTCGCTCGGCACAGCCACGACCGCGCACTCCCGCAGGCCGCCGAGGCTGTGGAGCGCGGTCTCGATCTCCCCCAGTTCGACTCGGTAGCCGCGGGACTTAATCTGGGTGTCCGCCCGCCCGACATAATAGACCAGCCCGTGTCGGTCTACCCGGGCCAAGTCCCCGGTCCGGTAGATCCGCTCGCCCCCCCCTCCACTCCCTTGCGGATGCAGCAGGAACGCGCTCCGCGTCTTCTCCGGATCGCGCCAGTACCCCGGGCTGAGGCCCACGCCTGCGATGTACAGATCGCCCACCTCGCCGGACGGCACCGGCCGGCCCTCATGGTCCAGCACGAGCAGCTCCTCCCCTGGGCACGGCCGGCCGATGGGGATCTCCGCCCGCTCGTCCGTCGGGCGCTCCAGCACAGGGTAGTAGCTGCTCGCGATCGTCGTCTCAGTGGGCCCAT
>Ga0066709_100000318_pt1 | contig 23928 bp, 23 predicted proteins | sample GraSoiAngelo_158_FD_79665 | JGI IMG/M metagenome (GOLD analysis project Ga0066709, IMG submission 79665) | Grasslands soil microbial communities from the Angelo Coastal Reserve, California, USA - 14_1009_16_30cm | ecosystem: Environmental > Terrestrial > Soil > Grasslands | place: USA...
CTGGAATCAAGCATGGTTGCGGTTTATCATCGCCGCCACTATGCCATTCATCTCCGGGAAACAAGCGTTCCTCCAGATCCTGAAGCAGGAAGGCGTCTCCGTCATGTTCGGCAACCCGGGCACCACCGAGCTGCCGCTCATGGACGGCCTGGCCCGCGAGCCCGGCATCCGCTACGTGCTCGCCCTGCAGGAGGCCGTGGCCATCTCGATGGCCGACGGCTACGCGCAGGCCAGCGGCGGGCTCGCCGCCGTGAACGTCCACGTCTCCCCCGGCCTCGGCAACGCGATGGGCATGCTCTACGACGCCTACAAGTCGGGCGCGCCGATGCTGCTCACCGCGGGCCAGCACGACCAGTGCTTCACGGTGACGGAGCCGATCCTCTGGTCGGATCTGCCGCCGGTGGCGCGGCCGTACACGAAGTGGTCGACGGAGGCGCATCGCCTGGAGGACCTGCCGCGCATCGTGCGCCGCGCGGTGAAGACCGCGCTCGCTCACCCCACCGGTCCGGTATTCCTCTCGCTGCCCGTGGACGTGCTCAACGCCGAGCGCGACATCGACCTCGGCGCCTCCACGCGCGTGGCCCCGCGCATCGTCGGCGATCGCACGGCGATCGACGAGGCGGCCCGGCGTCTCGCCCGGGCCGACAAGCCGCTGCTCGTGGCCGGCGACGCCGTCGCGCATTCCGGCGCGATCCCCGAGCTGATCGAGCTGGCCGAGCTGCTGGGGGCGCCCGTCGTGACCGAGGGCGTGGCCTCGACGTGCAGCTTCCCCTTCACGCACCCGCTCTACATCGGCTCGTTCCCGCGGCTGGCGCCGCCGATCCGCGCCTTCCTCATGCAGTACGACCTGCTCTGCTCCGTCGGCGGCGATCTCTTCACCCTCTCGCTGCCCTCCGACGTGGAGCCGATGCCGCACGGCCTCGACGTGATCCACATCGACACCGACCCGTGGGAGATCGGCAAGAACTACGCCGCGGTCGTCGGGATCCAGGGCGATCCCAAGGCCACGCTGCCCGAGCTGAGCGAAGCGGTGCGGCGCCACACGAGCAAGAGCGGTCATCCGCAGGCGGCCAGGCGGCGCGAGGCGGTGGCGGCGGCGTTCGCGGCCGAGCGCAAGGAGATGGAGCAGAAGGCGCGCGACGCCGCGAACACGAGCCCGATGGGCTCCCTGGCGCTCGTGCACGCGGTCGCGCAGGCGACGCCGGCCGGCGCCACCATCGTGGACGAGGCGATCTCGTCGTCCGCGGGCATCCGGCACTTCTTCAAGTGCGAGGACAGCAAGAGCTTCTTCGGCCTGCGGGGCGGCGGCATCGGCTGGGGCTTGCCGGCCGCGCTCGGCATCAAGCTGGCGCTGCCCCAGCGTCCGGTGATCGCGCTGGTCGGCGACGGCAGCGCCATGTACACGTGCCAGGCGCTGTGGACGGCCGCGCACGACTCGATCGCCGTCGTCTACGTCATCTTCAACAACGCGTCGTATCGCATCCTCAAGCAGCGCACCCTGGGGCTGAAGGGCTTCTCGGCCGAGGACGACGTCTACGTCGGCATGGACATCGAGCGTCCGTACGTGGACTACGTCGGGCTCGCCAAGTCGCTGGGCGTGCCGGGCGAGCGCGTGGAGAAGGCCGGTGAGGTGAGCGGCGCGATGGGCCGCGCGCTGGCGAGCGGCGGGCCGTACCTGATCGACGTCCGCATCGACCCGCACTTCAAATAGTGACCGGGCCGCGATCGCCCTGGCCGTTCGCCGAGCTGCTCGGCATGCGCGCGAAGTCCGTCGGGGACGGCCGCGCGCGCTTCGAGCTGGCCGTCGAGCCCAGGCATCTGAACCCCGACGGCACGCTGCACGGGGGCGTGGCGTACAGCCTGGCCGATTCGGCGATGGGCGCCGCGCTGTTCGCACAGCTCGGCCCCGGCGAGATGTGCGTGACGCTGGAGATCAAGATGCAGTACCTGGCCGTCGTCACCGGCGGCGCCCTCGCCGTCGAGGCCGCGGTGGTCAGTCGCACGAAGCGCATCGGCGTGACGGAGGCCAGGGTGTTCGGCGACGGCGACCGGCTGGTAGCGCTCGCCACCGGGACGTTCTACATCCAGAGCGCGAGGACCTGAATCGATGGCGATGACCTTCGGGATCCACATCGGGCACATGGGCGGCCCGCTCGACGAGATGCGCAAGCTGTGGACGTTCGCCGACACGATGGGCTTCGACTGGTTCTCGGTCTCCGACCACTTCCAGGAGTCGCCCCCGCGCGGTGGCGACATCGACTGCTACGAGGCGATCGCCACCCTCACCGCCGCCGCCATGGAGACGCGGCGCGTGCGGCTGGGCGCCCTCGTCTACTGCGTGGTCTATCGCAACCCGGGGCTGCACGCCAAGTCGCTCACCACTATCGACCACCTCTCCGGCGGCCGGGTGGACTGCGGCATCGGCGCCGGCTGGCACGAGGTGGAGGCCAAGGCCTTTGGTTACGAGTTCCCGCGCATCGGCGTGCGCGAGGACATGCTGGAGGAATACGCGCAGATCATGCGCATGCTCTTCGACCGCGAGCAGCGCCGCACGACGTTCGCCGGCAAGCACTACCGGATGGAGAACGCGCCCAACAATCCCAAGCCCCTGCAGCCGCGCGTGCCGATCTGGATCGGCGGCCGCGGCGAGAAGCGCACGCTGCGCGCGGCGGCGAAGTACGCCGACGGCTGGAACGCGCCCTACATCGGCCCCGAGGAGTGGATCCACAAGAGCAACGTGCTGACGGAGTGGTGCGAGAAGGAAGGCCGCGACCCGAAGTCCATCTTGCGCACCGTCAACCTGGGCTTCTACGCCGGCGCCGACGCGCGGGGCGTCGAGCGCGGCGAGAAGATCTTCCGCGAGCACTGGGGGCCGCAGGGCGACGAGCGCACCGGCTGGCTGCGCGGGACGCCCAAGCAGAACCTCGAGATGCTGAGCCGCTTCCGCGACGCCGGCTGCACGCGCGTGAACATCGCCTTCCGCGAGGGCCCGTACGACTGGGACGCCCTGCAGGCCTTCGCCGGCGAGGTCATGCCGGTGTTCGGCGCGCGGCGGCCCGAATAGAGCCGCCCGGATGACCGTCAGACGAGTAGGAGATCAGTGGATGAAGCGCGTGGTGCCGCTCCTGCTCGCCTCGATCGCCCTCACCGCCCTGCCCGCCGTGGCCCAGCCGAACGACTGCGGCGCGCTGCCGAGCTCCGCCCAGAAGGCCCGCACCTGCAACCCACAGCAGCAGTGCCTGGCCCAGGTGGAGGGCAAGCTCAAGGGCGCCGCGCTCGACTCCGCCCGCAAGGACTGCCAGCGCCTGCCCGCCAGCGGCACCTGCTATGGCCCGGACACCTTCAACCCGCAGGCCGACTGCAAGGAGCAGCAGGGCAAGCGCAAGTAGGCCGGGTGCGCCCGGCCGGTTGGTCTCCGTGCGCTTCCGGGGCTAGACTCTCCCTGCAACTCCACAGCGTGAGGGCATGGCCATGAGCGAAGGCTCCGGACTCATCCGCGGGCTCGAGGGCGTCGTCGCCGCCGAGACCCAGCTCTGCGATCTGGACGGCCTCAACGGCCGTCTCGCCTATCGCGGCTACGACATCGCCGACCTGGCCCGCAAGGCGACGTTCGAGGAGGTCACCTACCTGCTGCTCAACGGCGAGCTGCCGAAGGCGGCCCAGCTCGACACACTCGTGGTGGGCCTCACCGCGGCCCGCGAGATCCCGCGCGAGATGCTGCAGGTGTTTCGCCTGGCGCCGAAGGGCACCGATCCCATGCGCGTGCTGCAGGCCACCGTGGCGATGCTCGGCATGTCGGATCCCGAGGCCACCGACAACTCGCACGCCGCCAACGTGCGCAAGTCCGTACGGCTGACCAGCCAGTTTGCCGTCGCGATCTGCGCGCACCATCGCGTCCGCCAGGGCCTGGAGCCGGTGCCCTCGCTGGCCGGGCTCTCGCACGCCGCCAACTTCCTCTACATGCTCACCGGCGAGCGGCCGGGCCCCGCCGCCGTCAAGGCGTTCGACGCGAGCCTCACGCTCTATGCCGAGCACGAGCTGAACGCCTCCACCTTCACCACGCGCGTGATCACCTCCACGCTGTCGGACATGCACTCGGCGGTGGCCGGCGGCGTGGGCGCGCTCAAGGGCACGCTGCACGGGGGCGCCGGCGAGGCCGTGATGCGCACGCTGATGGAGATCGGCGAGGTCGCCAACGTGGACGCCTTCACGGAGCGCTCGCTGGCCGCCAAGCGCCGCTTCATGGGCATGGGCCACCGCGTGTACAAGGCCGGGGATCCGCGCGCGGCGATCCTGCGCGGCATGGCCGAGGAGGCGTGCAAGCAGTCGGGCCAGTTCAAGTGGTACGAGATGGCCGTCAAGCTCCACGAGCGCATCGCCAAGGAGAAGGGATTGATCCCCAACGTGGACTTCTACTCGGCGCCGCTCTTCTACTCGCTCGGCATCCCGGTCGATCTGTTCACGCCCGTGATCGCGGCCGGGCGGATCGCCGGCTGGTGCGCCAATATCATCGAGCAGCACGACGACAACCGGCTGATCCGCCCGCGCGCGGATTACGTGGGCCCCAAGCGCCGCGAGTTCGTGCCGCGCGACAAGCGCTAGCCCCATGGGCCGGAGCCTCACGCACAAGCTGATCGACGCGCACCTGGCCGCCGGCAAGGCGGTGGCGGGCGAGGAGATCGGCCTGGCCATCGACCAGGTGCTGCTGACCGACACCAACGGCATCCAGTCGTGGCTGCAGTTCGAGGCGCTCGGCTTCCAGCGCGTGATGCCGGCGCGCGCCGTGACCTATATCGACCACAACGTCTACCAGGTGGACTCGCGCAACACGGATGATCATCGCTACCTGCAGTCCGTCGCGCGGAAGTACGGCAGCCTGTTCTCCAAGCCCGGCAACGGGATCTGCCACCAGGTCCACATGGAGTCGTTCTCCATTCCCGGCCAGACCCTGCTCGGCACCGACAGCCACACGCCGCTCTGCGGCGCTGCCGGCATGCTGGCCATCGGCGCCGGCGGCCTCGACGTGGCGGTGGCCATGGGCGGCGCGCCGTACTTCTTCACGATGCCCTCGGTCACGCGCGTCTGGCTCACCGGCCAGCTCCAGCCGTGGGTGACGGCCAAGGACGTCATCCTCGATTTGCTGCGCCGGCTCACCGTGCGCGGCGGCACCGGCAAGATCTTCGAGTACGGCGGCCCGGGCCTGAAATCGCTGCTGGCCGCGCAGCGCATGACGATCGCCAACATGGGCGCCGAGCTCGGCCTCACCACCAGCGTCTTCCCGAGCGACGACGTCACGCGCTCGTTCCTGACGCGGCTGGGGCGCGGCGAGCAGTGGCGGCCGGCCGCGCCCGACGAGGACGCGACGTACGACGACCAGCTCGAGCTGGACCTGGGCGCGATCGTCCCCCTCGTGGCGCTGCCGGGCTCGCCGGATCGCGTGGTGCCCGTGAACGAGGTGGCGGGCACCGCGGTCGAGCAGGTGATGGTGGGCTCGTGCACCAACGGCTCGTGGCACGACATGGCCTCGGTGGCCGGCGTGCTGCGCGGCCAGCGCGTGCACGGCTCCGTCTCCTTCGTCCTGTTCCCCGGCAGCCATCGCATCCTCGAGACGATGGCGCGCGAGGGATTGCTGGCCGAGCTGCTGGCGGCCGGCGCGCTCGTCTCCGAGCCCAGCTGCGGCTCGTGCGCGGGCATCGGCCACGTGCCGGCCAGCGGAGGCAAGAGCCTGCGCGCCTTCAACCGCAATTTTTCGGGGCGCAGCGGCGTGAAGGGCGACGCCGTGTACCTGTGCTCCTCGCTGGTGGCGGCGGCCTCGGCGCTCACCGGCGTCATCACCGATCCGCGCACGCTGGGCGCGCCGCAGCCGGTGGGGCTGCCGGCCAAGTTCGCCGCGTCCACCGTGGGCATCGTCGAGCCCGACGGCGGCGGCGAGATCGTGCGAGGCCCCAACATCAAGCCGGTGCCGCTGGGCGAGCCGGTGGCCGAGCGGCTGGAGGCGCCGGTGCTGCTGAAGCTCGGCGATAAAGTCTCGACCGACGACATCTCGCCGGCCGGCGCCGCCGTGCTGGTGTTCCGCTCGAACGTGCCGGCCATCGCCGAGCACTCCTTCAAGTACATTGACGCCGAGTTCGTGGCGCGCGCCAGGGCGGCGGGCCGCGGCGTACTGGTGGCCGGCGAGACATACGGCCAGGGGTCGTCCCGCGAGGTGGCGGCCATCGCGCCGATGTTCCTCGGCGTGCGCGCCGTGCTCGCGAAGTCGTTCGCGCGCATCCACCGCTCGAACCTGATCAACTGGGGCATCGTCCCGCTGGTCTTCGACGATCCGACGGCGTGGGACGGGATCGAGCGCGACGATCGCCTGGTCTTCGAGACCCTGCGCTCGTCGCTGGTGGCCGGCACGCGCGTGGCGGTCGTGAACGCGCGCACCGGAGCGCGCTTCACCGCCTCGTGCGTGCTCACCCCGCGCGAGCGCGACATCCTCCTGGCCGGCGGGATTCTCGCCCATACGAAGGCGGCGAAGACATGAACCAGAAGAAGGTCCGCGCGGTGTACATGCGAGGCGGCACGAGCCGCTGCCTGGTCTTCCACGCCGAGGATCTGCCGGGGCCCGGACGCGAGCGCGACGCGCTCCTGCTCTCCGCCCTCGGTAGCCCCGATCCCTACGGGCGCCAGCTCGACGGCCTCGGCGGCGGCATCTCGTCGCTGTCCAAGGCGTGCATCATCGGCCCGCCCACGCTGCCCGGCGCCGACGTGGATTACACGTTCGCGCAGGTCGAGGTCAGGAAGGCGTCGGTCGACTACGCCGGCAACTGCGGCAACTGCTCGTCGTCGGTGGGCCCGTTCGCGATCGACGAAGGGCTCGTGCGCAGCGGCCGTGACGGCGAGACGATCGTGCGCATCCACAACACGAACACGAAGAAGCTGATCGTCGCCCACGTGCCCGTGAAGGACGGCGAGGCGGCGGTGAGCGGCGACTTCCAGCTGGCCGGCGTGGCCGGGCGGGGCGCCCGCATCGCGCTGGACTTCGTGGAGCCGGGCGGCGCCGGCACCGGCCGCCTGCTGCCGACCGGCCGCCCGCGTGACGTCGTCGCCGGCGTGGAGGTCTCCTGCGTGGATGCCACCAATCCCGTCGTGTTCGTGCGCGCCCGCGACCTCGGCCTCACCGGCACGGAGACGCCGCAGGCCATCGACGCCGATCACGACCTGGCCGCGCGCCTGGAGAAGCTGCGCGTGGAGGCGGCGGCGCGCATGGGCATGGCGGAGAGCGCCGCCGTGCCCAAGATCGCCTTCGTGGCGCCGCCGATCGACACGATCGCGCTCGACGGCGCGCGCTATCCGGCCGACGCCGCCGACGTCGTCGGCCGCGCCATCTCCATGGGCAACTGCCACCGCGCCTTCCCCCTCACCGTCGCCATGTGCCTCGCCGTCGCCGCCCGCATCGACGGCACCCTCGTCCACGAGTGCGTGACGAGGGGCGCCACGGCTACGCCGGGGCGACCCGAGCGTGGGGGGTCTGGGGGCCATCTCGGGGCCCCCAGCTCGAAAGACGTCAGGCTCGCGCATCCCTCCGGCGTGCTGCCGCTCGACGCGGCCGTCTCGCTGAAGGACGGCGCGCCCTGGGCCGAGCGCGTCACCGTCTACCGCACGGCGCGCCGGCTGATGGAAGGCTTCGTCCGCGTCCCGTGACCAAGCGCAATGTCGAGGAGCGACACGGGTTCCCCGGGGCGCTCCGAGCGTTGGGAGGTGTGGGGGGCCATATCGGGGCCCCCCACTTCGGTCAGTGAGCGCTCTGCACTTCATGACCGACGGCGGCGAGATGGTGCGTCGGCGCTCCCAGGTGGCGAAGGGCTCGGTGGTAGAGGCGTGGCCCGACATGACCGTCGGCGGCGGCACCTTCTGGGTCGGCGACGAGTCCAAGACGCTGCTCGACGCGGTCGGCCCGTCGCCCATGGCTGCCAAGCTGTCCCTGCCCGCCGACGCCGTGCCGATCTTCTACGGCCCCCTGCTCTGCGACCTCGAGTCGCTGCCGCGCGAGGAGTCGCTGCGCGCGCGCGTGCTGTCGTCGCACGGCGTGGCCGTCGCGTGGGTCACGCTGAACCCCATGGGCGAGCGCGCCTCGCACGAGCCGAAGAGCCTCGACGAGCCCGTCTTTCATCTCCGCCGTCCGGGCGGCGGCTCCGGCCACCTCTGGCGACTGTTTCGCACGAAGGCGGCCGCCGTCGCCTGGATGGAGCACACCTATGGCAAGGACTCGGAAGGCGCCGAGTGGGCGCGCGCGCTGCCGGCCGAGGACTTCGAGGCGCTGCTGAAGCGTCACGGCGGGTGATGCGCGCCGGCCGTCGCGCATGAGCCGCACGTTCGAGCGCGACCGCATGGACCGCTTCTATCGCGCGGTCCGCGGGGTCGCGCGCTTCTGGCTCTGGTTCCTCTTCAAGTCGGTGGACGCCCGCCATCCCGAGCGCGTGCCCGACCGCGGGCCCTTGCTGCTCTGCGTGAACCATCCCAACAACCTGATCGACTCGCTCGTGGTCGGCTCGGTCCTGCGGCGCAAGGTGCACTACCTGGCGACCGCCGCGATGTTCCGTAACCGGCCGATGGCGCGCTTCCTGCTGGCGGCGGGCGCCATCCCCGTCTATCGCAAGCAGGACGATCCCGACAAGATGGACCGCAACACCGACACGTTCGCCGCCTGCTACGCGGCGTTCGGCCGCGGGCGCGTGGTGGCGATCTACCCGGAGGGCACCACGCACGCCGAGGCGCGCGTGCAGCGGATCAAGACGGGCGCCGCCCGCATCGCGCTCACCTACGAGGGCGAACACCCGGGCGAGCTGACGATGATCCCGGTGGGACTCTCGTTCGAGGCGCGCAAGTCGTTCCGCAGCCGCGTGCTGGTCGCCTTCGGCGAGCCGATCCAGCCCGCCGCCTACCTGGCCGCCTGGCACGAGGATCCGGTGAAGGCGGTGGACGCGCTCACGCGCGATCTGCAGTGGGCGATGGAAGGCCAGGTCGTCAACGTCGAGCGCATCGACGACCAGCAGCTCGTGCACGCCATCGAGGAGCTCTATCGCGACGAGCTGGCCGCCCAGGTGATGGAGTCGCGCGGCCTCGCCCGCCGCGACGTCGATCCCGTGCGGCTCTCGCGCTCGATCGCCGGCGCCGTGCAGTACTTCAAGGCCCTCGATCCGCTGCGCATCGAGGCGCTCTGGCAGCGCATCCAGGCCTACCGCGCGCTGCTCGCGCAGTATCACCTGCGCGACGAGGCCGTCCGCGCCCGCCGCGAGAAGCTGCCGGCGCGCACGCGCGTCGTCTATTCCTGGGACGCCGTCGCGGGCTTCCCGTTCTTCGGCTACGGCGCCGTCGTCAACGGGCTGCCGTACTTCGTCCCCCGCTGGCTGGCCCACCGCATGGCCCGCAAGGAAACCGACTACGCGACCATCCGCTTGCTGGCCAGCATCGTCGCCTTCCCGCTCTTCTGGGGGCTGGAGACGTGGCTCGTGTGGCGAGGGGCCGGGCCGTGGTGGGCGGCCGCCTTCGCGGTGTCGCTGCCGCTGTCCGGCACGATCGCCTATCGTTACCTGATCGGCGCCGGCTGGCTGCGCGTGCGCCTGCGCTTCGCGGCGCTGGCGGCCACGCAGAGCCAGGCGGCCCGGCGGCTCGTCACCGAGCGCGAGGCGATCGTGGCCGAGCTCGAGCGCGCCAAGCAGGACTACCTCGCCGCCACCAAGGGGAGCAGCTTTTGAGCGTCCATCGCCTGGAAGAGATGTCCACTGTCGCCCTCGACGCGCTCGACCGCGCGCGCACGGTGATGGTGCTCACCGTCAGCCCGCTGGAAGAGCACGGGCCGCACCTGCCCGTGGGCGTGGACGCGTTCGCCGCGCGCCACTTCGCCGAGACCATCGCCGAGCGCGTGGTGGGTGCGCGCCCGGGCTGGTCGGTCGTGCTGGCGCCCACGCTGCACCTCGGCTCGTTCACCTTCGAGACCACCGGCACCGTCGCCGTCCGCCAGCGCGTCGTGCGCGACGCCCTGGTCGACTACGGTCACGCGCTCGCCAAGAGCGGTTTCCGCTTCATCCTCGTGGCCAACGGCCACGCGGGGCCCGGTCACCTGAATGCGCTCGACGAGGCGGCGGCGATCGTCTCGCGCCGTCACGGGGTGACGATGGCCTCGTTCACCGGCCATCTCGCCTGGGAGTTCCTGCGCGGCCGCTACACGGACGCCATCGAGGCCGAGCTGGGACGCTCACTCACGGCCGAGGAGCGGCAGGCGTTCGCCGAGGACGCCCACGGCGGCTGGTGGGAGACGTCGCTCATGCTGCTGCTGCGCCCCGATCTCGTGGACGAGACGTATCGCACGCTGCCGCCGGCGCGCTACTCGCTGCCCCAGCGCGTCGTGCCGAACTATCCGCTGAAGAACGGTGGCCGGGGCTACGTGGGCCATCCCGCGCTCGGCGATCCGGCGTTCGCCAAGGCGACGACCGAAGTGCTCATGCGCGAGGCCATGACGATCGTGGAGGGCCTGCTCGACGGCCACCTCAAGCCCTCCGATCGCCACTCGCCGTTCTTCCAGGTTCCGTTCCTCCGCACCAACTTCTGGCGTGGCGCCGGCATCACCACGGCCGTCGTGGCCGCAGCGGGAGCCGGACTGGCGGCATGGCTGCGGAGTCGGAGCCGGCCACCTTCCAAGCCAGGCCACCCACGGCTCTAGCCGTGCAGGCGCCACTCGCGACAAAAAACCTCGCGATCCTCGACGCCGTTGCCGACGGCGTCTGCCGTCTCACCCTGAACCGGCCCGACGCGCTCAACGCGCTCAACCGCGAGCTGACGAGCGCGCTGGAGCAGGCGCTCGACCGCGTGGCGGCCATGAGCGACGTGCGCGTGCTGATCGTGGCCGGGGGCGGCCGCGCGTTCTGCGCGGGCAACGACATCAAGGAGATGACGACCTTCACGGGCGAGGACGCCGAGACGCTGGCCGCGCGCCACGCCGCGCTCATGGAGCGGTTCGCGGCGCTGCCGCAGGTGACGCTGGCGGCCATCGACGGCCACGCGCTCGGCGGCGGCCTCATGCTCGCCGTCGCGCAGGACCTGCGCATCGCCTCCGACCGCGCGCGCTTCGGCCTGCCCGAGGTGACGCTCGGGTTCAATCCCGCCTACGGCATCGCCCGCCTGCTCGACGTCGCCGGCGGCGCCCACGGCCGCGATCTCCTGCTGACGGGCCGCACGATCCACGCGAGCGAGGCCCTGCGCATGGGCCTGGTCAATCGCGTCGTGGCGCCGCCCACGCTGGAGGCGAGCGCGCTCAAGTGGGCTGTCGAGATCGCGGCCTCGCCGCGCGAAGGCCTGGCCTCGACCAAGCAGATCGTCGCCGCCATCCGCGCCGGCGGCCCGGGCACCGAGCCCAGGTCCTACGGCGCCGCGCTCAAGACCAGCCCCGCCGCCCGCGCGCGCATCGAAGCCTTCTCCCGGCGCCAGCGCCCCACCTGAGCGGGGTCGTGGCGCGCGAGGTTCCCCGCGCGGACATCGAGGAGGAGGTTCGGCGCGCGCTTCCGGCGCACGGTGGCATCACGCAGGTGCGCCCCTTGCTCAAGGGACACGGGCATCAATCCTTCGTGCTCGAGACCGGCTCCCGCGCCACCGTCCTGCTGAAGATCGCCCTGCGCATGGACCAGGCGGCCAAGATGAAGTCGCTCGGTCGCGTGCTGGACCTGGCCGCGCGGCACCGCGTTCCGGTCCCACGGCTGCTCCACGTCTCCGAGGGCACCGCCTCCTTCGAGGGACGACCGTGGCTGATCCAGGAGTACCTGGCGGGAGACGACGGCGAGGAGGCGCTGGCCGGGATGTCGGCGCCGCAGCGCGCGGCGTTCTTCCGCGACTTCGGCGCTGCGGTGGCCCGGCTGCACGCCGTCGACGTCGGCTATTTTTCGGACGACTCGACCTGGGCGAGCCGCGAGACGACGTGGGCGTCGGCCGTGGAGTCCCGTCTGGCGCGACTGGCCGGCGAGCATCGGCATGCCGCGCTGCTGCCGCCTGACGACCTGAAGGTGGCGGCGACGACGATCCGGTCGCTGGCGCGAGCCGTGTCTGCCGCGGTGCGGCCAGCCCTCGTCCACCGCGATCTCTATCTTCCCAACACGCTGGTCACGGCCGGGCGCTTCCGGGCGCTCCTCGATTTCGAGCACGCGCGCTCCGCGGACGCGCTGTCCGACTTCGTGAAGCTCAGGATGTGGGTGTTCGACGTCGTCCCCGGCTCCGAATCCGAGTTCTGCGCCGGTTACGGCACGAATCCGTGGACGACGACGGAAGGGCGCCGGCGCCACCACGTGAGCCTGGGACTGGAGCTGCTGTCCGGGCTGCTCTACTGGAAGCGGACGGGGCAGTCCGAGATGCTCGGCGATTACCAGCGGCGCTTCGGGGAGTGGTCGGCCTCGATCGACTGAGGGCGGACGCGCCTAGGATGTCTCGCGCTTCTGCCGGGCTTTCTTCTCGTGCATGTCCCGATCCGCGTCGCGCAGGAAATCCTCCGCGGTGTCGGGCGGAGTCTGGCTCCACGCGATGCCGGGCGAGCACTCGATGGTGACCGGCAGGCGCCGCTGCGCCGACAGCGCGGCGAGCTTGTCGCGCACGCGGCCGAGGATGACGTCGACGTCCTTGGGGAGGGCGTCGAGCAGCAGCACGGCGAACTCGTCGCCGCCGTAGCGCGCCACGATGTCGGTCGTGCGCGTCGCCTCGTTCAGCGCGTCGGCCACCGTGCGCAGCACCTCGTCACCCAGCGTGTAGCCGAAGCTGTCGTTGACGGCCTTGAGGTGGAGGACGTCGAGGGCCAGCAGCAGGAGCCCGGTCTTGCGGCGGCGGGCGCCGGCGGCGAGGCGGCGATACTGCTCGTTGAAGGCACGCCGGCTGTTGAGGCCGGTGAGCGGATCGGGCGCGTAGCGGGCCAGCTTGCGGTCGGCGTCGTACAGCCGCGAGGCGATGATGCGCAGCAGCCCGTTGGCGAGATCCACCGACTCGCCGAGCGTGGCGACGAAGTCGGACTGGCGCAGCACCAGGCAGTGCGTGCGCTCGACGGCGATGACGGTGGCCGAGCGCGGCTGATCGCGCAGGATGCCGAGCTCGCCGAACACTTCCGACTTGCCGATCTCGCCGAGCAGCATCTCGGCCTGGCCGTCGGTGGTGGCCTCGACCACGCGCACGCGGCCCGAGAGCAGCACCCACAGATGCCGCGGCGGCTCGCCCTGGCGGGCGATGACGTGGCCGGCCGGGTAGACCTGCTCGCTCGCCTGCGTCACCAGCGCGTTGAGCTGCGCGGCGCTGAGCGAGCGGAACATCGGCACGCCGGCCAGCATGCTGGCGAGCAGCGTCTGCGTCGTGCCCTTGTCGTCGCGCGCGTCCTCGAGGATGACGGCCTCGTCGAGCGCGCCGGGCGAGGCCGCCTCCGTGTAGGCGACCACCGTGCGGGCCAGCCACGCGCGCACGCGCGCGCGCAGCATCGGCGGGCTGTAGGGCTTGGCCAGGTAGTCCGTGGCGCCGATCTCCGGGCGGTGCAGCGCGGTCGCCTGCGGGTGATCGGCGAGCAGGATCACCGGAAAGTTCGCGCGGCCCATGCGGCTGCGGAAGGCGGGCACGAGGTCGGCGCCGTCGCCGGCCGGCAAGCCGGTGTCGACGATGGCCAGGTCGGGCAAGTGCTCGGTGCCGCGCGTGAGCGCGGCGTGCATGTCGGGCACCGGCAGCGCCACCATCCCGTCCTCGGCCAGCGCCTCCTCGATCGACGCCACCTGCGTGTCGTCGGGTGTCACCACCAACACGCGCGCGCCGGCGATGAGCCGCCGCCGCAGCGCGGAGATCTCGGGCACCGGCGTGGGCCGGCTACTACCGGCCAGCTCCAGCTCCATGCCCTCGCGCGCCGCGAACACGTCGAGGCCGCCGCCGAGCGCGGCCGCCCGCGCGCGCGCCGCGCCCTCGAAGCGCTCCATGAACGGGTCGTCGTGCGTCGGATCGTGGTGGAAGAGCGCCAAGCGCTTGACGCCCGCCGCGCGCGCCACGTCGGTGGCGTACTCCATCGTGGAGTGACCCCAGCCGATGCGCTGGCCGTACTCCTCCTCCGTGTACTGCGCGTCGTGGATGACGAGGTCGGCGCCGCGCATGAACGCGATGTGACGCTGGTCGCCCGGATGGTGGTGCGCGCCGTCCTCGGCATGCCAGAACTGCTCGTGATCGGTCACGTAGGCGAGGCTGGCGCCGCCGTTGGTCATGCGGTACGCGATGGTGGGCGCCGTGTGGTTCAGGTACTGCGTCTCCACCAGCACGTCACCGACGCGGAAGAAGCCTTCCTCCAGCTCGGTGAAGTGGATGCGGCTGCGCAGGTCGCGCAGCTTCACCGGAAAGTACGAATACTCCATCTGGCCCGACATCGCCTCTTCCAGGCTCTGCTGGAATCCGAGCGGCGCGTACACGTTGAGCTCGGCGCCGGGCAGGAAGGCGGGCACGAAGAAGGGAAAGCCCTGGATGTGATCCCAGTGGGTGTGGCCGATGAAGAGATGCAGGCGCATCGGCGAGGGCATCGCCCGGATCAGGTGGAGGCCCAGCTCGCGCGCGCCGGTGCCGCAGTCGAGCACGATGACGGTGCCGTCGCTCGCGCGCACCTCCACGCACGACGTGTTGCCACCGTAGCGGGCCGTCCGGTCACCGGGGGCGGCTATTGATCCCCGGGTCCCCCAGAATCTGACGTACAAGGAGGCACTCCCTTTGTCTGCCACTCGCAGTGAGGCCCGGGAATTCTAGCATTCCGGCCCCTGCACCCAACAAGGGTAGAATATGCCGCTTTCGGACGGGAACCCTGCGAGGGTTCCCTCGACAAGGGAGGTCGCGCATGCGGACCACGCGCCGACAGTTCTTCACGCTCACCGGCGGCGCGCTCGCGGCCGCCTCGCTGCGCCTCGACGTCGCGCCCGCGCTCGCGCAGGCCGCGCCCGTGAAGCTCGGGATCCTGGCCGCCAAGGCCGGCGTGCTGGCGCCCGTCGGCGAGTCCGGACTGCGCGGCGTGCAGTGGGCCGCCGAGCGCATCAACGCCGCGGGCGGCATCCTCGGCCGGAAGCTCGAGCTGGTGATCGAGGAAGAGTCGAGCCCCAAGGACACCGTCGAGCGCTTCCGCAAGCTCGCGCTGCACGACAAGGTCGACGCCGTCTCCGGCGCCATCTCCACCGGCGTCGGGCTGGCGCTGGGGCCCGTCGCCGAGGAGATGAAGACGATCTGGCTCTCCTGGGACGCCACCACGCAGAAGGGCGTCGAGGAGACGATGCCGAAGCCGAAGTACTCGTTCCGCTCCACCGACAACGAGTGTGAGGCGGTGATGGCCTCGATCCTCACGGGGCGGCACTGGAAGGGCAAGTTCAAGACGGTGGCCGGGATCAATCCGGATTATTCCTACGGCCGCGACAACTGGGCGGCGTTCCTGGCCATCATGAAGAAGTACGGGATGGACGTGCAGGTCGTCAGCGAGCTATGGCCCAAGCTGGGGGCCACCGACTTCACCGCGCACGTGGCCGCGCTGGCCCAGGCCAAGCCGGACCTGATCTTCTCGTGCCACTGGGCCGGCGACACGCCGATCTTCATGAAGCAGGCGCACGGGGCGGGGCTCACGAAGTCCACGAAGTTCGTGCTGACCACCGGCGGCGGCGTGCACGAGTCGCTCAAGAAGGAGTTCACGCCGGAGGGCGCCATCCTCGGCTACAACACCTTCTACTTCGAGCACGCCCGGGCCAGCGCGCTCGCCCGGGAATTCGTGCGCTGGCACCAGGAGAAGTTCAAGGAGTGGCCCAACTACGAATCCGACCACGGCTACTTCACGATCGTGGCCTACAAGACCGCCGTCGAGCGGGCGGCGAGGGCGGCCGGCAGCAAGTGGCCGAGCCAGGACGCGATCATCCAGGCGCTGGAAGGCGTGGAGGCCGAGTCGCTGTCGGGCCCGCGGCGCTACCGCGAGGACCACATCATGGAGGCCACGTTCTTCCAGGGCATCACGACGCACAGGAACAAGGCTTACGACTTCGTGACGATCGATCCCGTGGAGACGATGACGACCCGGCAGATCCAGAAGCCGTCGGGCGTCGGCCTCTACGACTGGATCAACGGCTGGAAGGTGTGAGCGGGCGCCCCTGATCCAGCAGGGCTTCAGCATCCTGCTCGGCGGCGCCTTCCACGCCGCCGTGCTCTTCCTGGTCGCGGCCGGGCTGCAGCTCGTCTTCGGCGTGCAGAAGATCCTCAACCTCGCCTGCGGCTCCTTCTACGCGCTGGGCGCCTACGCGGGCGTCTCGGCGGTGACGTGGGCGCTGGGCCACGGGCTGCCGGCGCCGCTCTTCGTGGTGGCGCTGCTGGCCGGCGGCCTCGCGCTGGCGGTGATCGGCCCGCCGCTCGAGCGGCTGCTGCGCACGATCGACGGCCGCGACGAGAGCTTCCAGCTCCTGCTCACTTTCGCGCTCGTGCTCATGCTCGAGGACGTGATCCGCTTCGTGTGGGGCCCGGCGCCCGTGCAGCTCCGCGGCGCCTACCTCGTCTACGGCCAGGTGACCGTGGCGGGCTCGACGGTGCCCGTCTACAACCTCTTCGTCATCGCGGCCGGCGGTGTCATCGCGCTCGGCATGGGCCTGCTGCTCACGCGCACGCGCTTCGGCCGCATCGTGCGCGCCACCGCCGAGAACCGCGAGGTGGCGGCCGCCCTCGGCGTGGACATGCGGCGCGTCTACCGGCGGGTCTTCACGCTGGGCGTCGCGCTCGGCACCGTGGGCGGCGCCCTCGTCATCCCGGCCACCGCCGCCGTCAGCGAGATGGCCATCGAGGTCATCGTGGACGCCTTCGCTGTGGTGGTCATCGGCGGCCTCGGCAGCATGCGCGGCGCCTTCGCGGGCGCGCTGATCGTCGGCGTGCTGAAGGCCGGAGCCATCGCGACGTGGCCGGAGGTGGAGATGCTGGCGATCTACGTCGTCGTGATCGGCGTGCTCGTCCTGCGCCCGGCCGGCCTCTTCGCCGGCGCCACGCCGTGATCGCCCGCGTGGCGGGCGCCGCCGCGATGCTGGCGCTGCTGCTCGCGCCCGTCCTGGCCTCGCCCTACCAGCTCACGCTGCTGCTGCCGGCCTTCGCGTACGCCATCGCGCTGCTCGGCCTGAACCTGCTCTTCGGCACCACGGGCCTGCTGTCCTTCGGCCATGCCCTGTTCGTGGCGCTGGGCGCCTACACGGCGGCGTGGCTCACCACGCGCGCCGGCGTGCTCGCGCTGGAGGCCATCGTGCTGGCGGCGGCGGCGCTGGCGGCGGTCATCGCCCTGCCCGTGGGTCTGCTCTGCGTGCGCTACGTCAAGATCTCCTTCGGCATGCTGACGCTGGCCTTCGGCATGCTCTTCTACTCGTTCCTCTACAAGTTCTACCTGGTCACCGGGGGCGACGAGGGCATCCGCGTCCTGCGCCCGAGGCTGCTGGGCCAGACCTTCGCCGGCCTCGACAAGGTGGGCTTCCTCACCGGCCCCTTCTACTATTACGCGTTGGCGTTGCTCGTCCTCGCCGCGCTCGTCATGCGGCGGATCGTGCGCTCGCCCTTCGGCCTCAGCCTGCGCGCCATCCGCGAGAACCCCGACAAGGCGGCCTTCGTCGGCGTGAGCGTGCGGCGCTACCGCTTCTACGCTTTCATGATCGCCGCGGTGTTCGGGGCGGTCGGCGGCGCGCTGCTGGCGGTGCCGACCGGCCTCGCCGATCCGCAGCTCGCGTACTGGACGCACTCGGGCAATCTCGTCTTCATGCTGCTGCTGGGCGGCTTCCACCACTTCCTGGGGCCCGTCGTGGGCGCCGTCGTCTTCATCTTCCTGCAGGACGCGGTGATGTCGCTCACGGCGTACTGGCGCTTCGTCTTCGGCGCGCTGCTGGCCGTCGTCGTCATCTTCTTCCCGGGCGGGCTGCTCGGCCTGCTGGCGCGCGAGCGGCCGGCGTGACGCTGCTGGAGGCGGTCGACATACGGATGTTCTACGGCAGCGTCTGCGCCCTCGACGGCGTCACGCTGAGGATCGGGCGCGGCGAGTTCGTGTCGATCATCGGCCCCAACGGCGCCGGCAAGACGACGCTCGTCAACGTCCTCACGGGCCTGCTGGCGCCCACGAGCGGCGCCGTGCGCTTCAAGGGCGAGGACGTCGGCGGCGTGGGGCCCGTGCGGCTGGCCCGGCTCGGCATGGCGCGCGCCTTCCAGCTCGTCAACGTCTTCCCCGCTCTCACGGTGGGCGAGACGATCGCCGTCGCCGTGCTCGCGCGGCTCGGCCGCGGCGCCCGGCTCTTCGCCGCGCTCGCCGGCGAGCGCCGCGTGTGGGACGAGGTGCGCTCGGTGGCCGAGCTGTTCGGCCTCGGCGACACGCTCGCGCGGCCCGCGCGCACGCTGCCCCAGGGCGACAAGAAGCTGCTCGACGTGGCCAGCGCGTTCGCCCTCCACCCGGAGGTCATCCTGCTCGACGAGCCGACCAGCGGCGTCAGCACCGCCGACAAGCACGCGATCATGGAGGTGCTCGTCCAGGCCGCCGCCCGCCTCGGCATCCACTCCATCATCCAGGTCGAGCACGACATGGACATCGTCTTCGGCTATTCCGACCGCATCGTGGCCCTGCACCAGGGCCGCGTGCTCGCCGACGGCCGCCCCGCCGAGCTGCAGGCCAATGACGCCGTCATGGCGACGGTGGTGGGGCGCGCGCATGCTTGAGCTGCGCGACGTGGACGTCTTCATCGACGCCAGCCAGATCCTCCGCAAGGTCACGCTGAGCGCGGGCGAGAGCGAGGCCATCTGCCTCGTGGGCCGCAACGGCGCGGGCAAGACGACGACGCTGCGCACGATCATGGGCTATCGCCGTCCCGCCGCCGGCACGATCACTTTCAAGGGCGAGGCGATCGGCGGCCTGCCCACCCACGCCATCGCCGCCCGCGGGATCGGCTTCGCGCCGGAGGACAGCGGCGTCTTCGCCGATCTCTCGGTGGCCGAGAACATCGAGATCGCCACGTGGACGCGGCCGGGCGGGCGGCCGGCCGCCGAGCGTCTCGCGCTGGCCTACGAGATCTTCCCGCGGCTGCGTGGCTACGCGGCCCGGGGCGGCGCGCAGCTCTCCGGCGGCGAGCGCAAGATGCTCTCCATCGCCCGCGCGCTGGCCCTCGATCCCGACCTGCTGGTCCTCGATGAGCCGTTCGAGGGATTGTCGCCGGCCATCATCCCGCTCATCGGGGAATCGATCTCCGCCATCACCCGGCTCGGGCGTACCATCGTGATCGCCGAGTCCAACATCCATCACGTCCCGGCCTGGACGCGACGCTTGTACGTCATCGAGCGCGGCGAGATCATCTTCGCCGGCACGCTCGACGAGGCGCACCGCGATCGCGCCGTCCTGCGCGTCATCGGAGGAAGAGCGTCATGAGCACGGTGCCCCTGCTGCCCACGTCCGTCGTCGGCTCCCACGGCAAGCCCGCCTGGTGGTTCACGCTCGTGAAGGCCCACGAGGCCGGCGAGGCCGGGCCCGGCGACCTGGAGGAGATGTTCGACGACGCCGCCGACACGGCCATCCGCGACATGGAGCGCGCCGGCATCGACGTCATCACCGACGGCGAGGTGCGCCGCCTCGACGGCTACGTCGACTCCTACTACGCCATCATCAAGGGCATCCAGCCGCTGGCGGTGCGCCGCAAGGTCGGGCCCTGGGGCTACGACCAGCAGACGCGCTACGAGGCGGTGGGCCGCATCGAGACGCCGCCCGGCGGCCTGGGCATCGTCAAGGAGTTCGAGTACCTCAAGGTCCACACGACGCGCGCGACGAAGGCCACGTGCGCGGGGCCGCTGACCTTCGGCTCGCGCATCCACCCGGGCAAGCAGTACAAGGGCGTGGTCGACGTGGCCGAGCGCTTCGCCGAGGTGATCAACGCCGAGCTGAAGGCCCTCGTCGCGGCCGGCGCCACGTGGATCCAGCTCGACGAGCCCGCGCGCGGCAATGTCTCCGGCGAGGAGATGGCCCGGCTCTTCAACCTGGCCACCGACGGCGTGAAGGCGCGCCTGGGCTTCCACATCTGCTTCGGCAACCGCTTCGGCCGCTCGCGCTTCCCGCGCACGTACGAGCCGTACTTCCCCGGCGCCCTGCAGGCGCGCGCGGACCAGCTCGTGCTGGAGTTCGCCAGCCGCGAGCTGAGCGAGCTCGACCTCTGGCAGAAGTACGGCAGCGGTCGCGAGCTCGGGGCCGGCGTGGTGGACGTCAAGGGCTTCCAGGAGGAGACGGCCGAGAGCGTGGCCCGGCGCATCCGCAAGGTGCTGCAGGTGTGCCCGGTCGAGAAGCTGACGCTCAATCCCGATTGTGGCTTCGGCTGGTCGCCCCGCTACATGTGCAACCAGAAGCTGCACGGGCTGGCCGCTGGCGCCGCCCTGGTGCGCAAGGAGCTGTCGGGCAAAGTCTAGGGAACCGGCGGCGCCGCTGGACGGTTGCGTTCCCGTCGCCGCCGTACTAGCGTCAAACCCAATCCGAGGAAGGAGTCCCCCCAATGCGCGTATTCCGCGTGGTTGCTCTCGCTGTCGCGCTCGCCGCGGCGTTGCCGGCCGTGGCGCCGGCGCTCGAGGTCGGCCAGAAGGCGCCCGACTTCACGCTGCCGGGTCCCGGCAACAAGCCCGTGAAGCTGGCCGAGCTGACCGCCAAGGGCCCGGTCGTCCTCTATACCCTCATCCAGGCGTTCACCGGCACCTGAACCAAGGAGATCCTCGGCTTCGATGCGGCCCTGCCGCAGTTCGAAGCCGCGGGCGCCCAGGTCGTGGGCGTCAGCGCCGATCACGCCGCCACGCTGGAGGCGTTCAGCAAGCAGCAGAATCTCCACCATGTGCTTCTCTCCGACTTCCGCCGGCAGATGCTTCCGGCCTACGGCGCGCTCGAGACGAACGAAGCCAGCCCGATCTACCGCTATGCCAGGCGCGCGTACTTCGTGATCGACCGCGACGGGGTGGTGCGCTACCAGAAGATCCAGACCAACCCGCTCGACCTGCTCGACCCGCAAGAGGTCCTCAAGGCCTTGAAGGAGTCCGGCGCGAAGTGAGGCGACCCGCCCTCGCGGCGAGCCTCGTCCTGGCGCTGCTGCTGCCCCTGGCGGTGGCGGCGGCGCCGGACTTCGCCGCGCTCGACCTCCAGCGCTACGATCCGCCCAAGCCGGCGCCCGGCTTCAGCCTGCCCGACCTCGAGGGCCGCCCCGTCCGCCTGGCCGATCTCCAGGGCAAGGTCGTCCTCCTCTTCTACTGGGCCACCTGGTGACCGGATTGCCGGGAGGAGTTGCCTTCCGTCAACGCGCTCTACCGTGAGTTCAAGGATCAAGGCCTCGAGGTGCTGCTGATCGCCTTTCGCGAGTCGGCGGGCGAGGTGCGCCGCGTGGCCCGCGAGCGGGGCTACGTGGCGCCGGTGCTGCTCGACGCCAGCGGCGACGTCGCCGGCCGTCTCTACGGCGTGTGGGGTCCGCCGACGGTGTATCTCGTCGACCGCGAGGGCCGCCTCGTGGGCCGCGCCGCCGGCCCCCGCAAGTGGGCGAGCCCCGCCGCGCGCACGTTCCTTCGCGAGCTGCTGGCGGCGAGGCCGCACTGAGCCGACGCGCGCCCACGATCGAGCTCGATCCGGCGGCGGCCGCCCAGGCCAAGGCCGACCGCGAATACCGGCTCCACGTCGGCGCCGTGCCCCGCGCGCGCATCATCGGTCACGGCCTGCTCGTCGTCTGCGTCGCGCTCCACAATCGCTTCATCCTGGGCGAGCTGGACCCCGTCGCGTTCACGCGCTTCGCGGTCGGGCTCATGCTCTACTCCGTGCTGGCCTGGATCGTCCTGCGGGTCGGCTACCAGCGGTTCCGGTACCTGAATCTCGGCCGGGTCTTCCTCGTCGCCGACATCGTGGCGTGGACGTTCGTCGTCTACTACTCCGGGGGCGACCGGAGCTGGCTGTTCTTCCTGATGTTCATGCGCGCGGCGGACCTGCAGCTGAGCGGCGCGCGGCCCGTGCTCCTGGCCGGCCATCTCTCGGTCGTGTGCTACGCGGCCATGCTGGCGTGGCTGATCGGCGTCGAGCACCGCCCCATCGCGCTGCGCGCCGAGATCGCCAAGCTCGTCATCATCTACGCCGTCAACCTGTACTTCCTCGTGCCCGCGCGCACGGCCGAGCTGCGCCGCGGCAAGCTGGTGGAAGCCATTCGCGTGGCGCGCGAGTACCTGGCCGGGCGCGACGCCGCCGTGGCCGACCTGCGCCAGAACGAGGAGTGGTACCGCGGCGTGTTCGAGACCGTCGACGATCCGATCATGACCTCCACGCTCGACGGCCGCATCACGGGCGTCAACCGTGCCTTCGAGCTGGCCGTGGGCTACGCGCGCGAGGAGCTGATCGGCCGTCACCACTCCACGCTGACCACGCCCGCGGTGGCCGGCGCCTCCGCCCCGACCGAGGTGGTGGGCGTGGCCAAGAGCGGCGAGCCGCTGACGTTCGAGGTGCGCAGCGCGGTCATCCGCGACCGCGACGGCACGCCCGTGGGCATGGTCGCCATCTACCGCGACATCCGCCGGCGCAAGCAGACCCAGGAGGCGCTGGAGCGCGCCAAGGAGCTGGCCGAGGAGACCAGCCGCGCCAAGTCGAACTTCCTGGCCAACATGAGCCACGAGCTGCGCACGCCGCTCAACTCGATCATCGGCTTCACCAAGCTGCTGCTGCGCCGGCTGGACGACAGCCTCACCGCGCGCCAGGAGGCCTACGTGCGCTCGGTGCTCAACAGCAGCACGCACCTGCTCACGCTCATCAACAACGTGCTCGACCTCTCGCGCATCGAGGCCGGCAAGCAGGAGCTGTCGCTGGACGAGATCGACATCGCCGCCGTCGTCGAGGACTGTGTGGACTCGGCGCGCTCGCTGGCGAGCGGCAAGGACGTGACGCTCTCGGCCGAGGTGCCGTCCGATCTGCCGCGGCTCGTCGCCGACCGCGTGAAGGTCAAGCAGGTGCTGCTCAACCTGCTCTCCAACGCCGTGCGCTTCACGCCGGCGGGCCGCGTCACCGTGCGCGTCAGCGCCGACGACGAGGGCATGCGCTTCGTGGTCAGCGACACCGGCCCCGGCATCCCGGCCGCCGAGGTGAAGCGCCTGTTCGAGCCGTTTCACCGCGCGCACGCCGCCGGCACGAACGACGTCGGCGGCACCGGGCTCGGCCTGGCCATCAGCCGCCAGTTCGTCGATCTCCACAAGGGGCGCATCTGGGTGGAGCGCCGCGAGGGCGGGGGGTCGGTCTTCTCGTTCGTGCTGCCGCTGACCCCACCCCAGTAACTGCTGTCACGCTGTCGGCCTCGGCTGACACGGCGTCATCGCTTCGACGTCACGCTGTCATGGCCGGGACGGGGCCGCCAACGGCCACGGGCGCTTGCGCCGCGCCGGCCGGCCGGGCCAACCCGGGTACGCTTCTTGCGGTTCGCGCGCGAATCATGTCGTGGCGCGTCGTCAGTGTCCGCGGGTACTTCCTCACCGTCGTCAGCCTGGCAGTGCTGGCCGCCCTGGTCCTCGTGCTCGACCTTACCGCCCAGCAGCGCCGCCAGCTCACCGCCACGGCCGGCCAGGACGCCTTCCAGCTCGCGCGCCTGGCCGCCAATGCGCACGAGCGCGCGCTGGCCGAGACGCAGCAGACGCTCGAGCTGCTCGCGCGCTTCCCGCAGGTGCGCAGCGGCGAGGGCTGCGGCGCGCTGCTGGCCGAGCTCCGCCAGCGCCTGCCGCGCTACGTCGACCTCGGTGTCGCCAGCCCGGACGGCACGGTGATCTGCAGCGCGCCGACGGGCGCGGCCGCGCGCGGCAGCGTCGCCGACCGGGCGTGGTTCCGCACCGCCGGCGAGTGGCGGCAGCTCGGCGTCGGCGAGTATCGCGTCGATCGCGCGACCGGCC
>Ga0066709_100000320_pt1 | contig 23900 bp, 24 predicted proteins | sample GraSoiAngelo_158_FD_79665 | JGI IMG/M metagenome (GOLD analysis project Ga0066709, IMG submission 79665) | Grasslands soil microbial communities from the Angelo Coastal Reserve, California, USA - 14_1009_16_30cm | ecosystem: Environmental > Terrestrial > Soil > Grasslands | place: USA...
AGTCGCCGGGAGGGATCGTGCCCTGCGGCATGAAGAGGAGGTGGAAGCGCCGGCGTCCGCCGAGGAGCGCGCGGCGGCGGCGGCAAGCGGGAGCAGCACCCCCGCCCCGACGAGCGCGACCTTCATGACCGGATTATATCGGCCGCCAGGGGAAGCGGGGGTCTTGCGGGGCGCGCCGAAAGCGCCGGCCCGAGCCAAGGCTGCGAGCGGAGCGGAATTGACTCCCGGGAGCGAGCGGGGGTCTGGGGGGCGCGCGGCTACCGGGGCGGGGCGACCGGCGTGAGCGGGACGTCCCAGTGCGAGTCGAGGATCTCGAAGCGGCGCTGCTCCTCCTTCTGGAAGCGGTCGTAGTCGGGATAGAGCTTGCGGGTAATCGCCTCCTCGTCGCTGGGGCTGCCGAGCGCGGCCCAGCTCGGGTAGGTGATCATGACCAGGAACGTCCAGTCGTCGCGCAGGTGGAACGTCGCCCGGAACATCTTCACGTCCTGGACCCGCCCCCGCTGCTTCATCTCCATCAGCACCGGGTAGTGGTTCTTCAGGAAGAGACGCTCGAACTCCTGCTGGAAGCCCCATCGCACCTTGTAGTAGTAGGCGACCTGGTAGGGAACGTCCTCCGCGACGGCCGCCGAAGCGGCGGCGAAGACCAGCGCCGCCACGGCGGCGGCGGCGAGCTTCCTCATGTGACCTCCTTCATCGGACTCCGTGCTCATTGCTTCTTGGGCTTCAGCGAGGCCATCAGCCGCTTCGCCTTCTCCCGATCCAGGTGGGCGAGGCCGGCGAACTCCTGCCCGGAGAAGAGCGCCTCCGCGCCGTCGATGGTGACGAGGTCTCCCGTCTGGTACGGGCTGGCGTCGCTCATCAAGTAGGCGACCAGGTTCGTCAGCTCGTGGTGCTCGCCGAAGCGCCGGGACGGGATGCGCCGGCGCGCCTGCTCCTCCAGATCCGAGCCGGGCAGCAGCCTCGAGAACGCGCCTTCGGTCGGGAACGGGCCCGGGGCCACCGCGTTCAGCCGGATCCCGTAGCACGCCCATTCCACGGCCAGCGACCGCATCATGGCCAGGACCCCGGCCTTGGCGGCGGCGGAAGGGAGCACGAAGGCGGACCCGGTGTGGGCGTAGTTCGTGACGATCGAGAGGATCTCGCCTTTCTGCCGCCGCTCGATCAGCCGCCGGCCGACGGCCCGCGTGCAGTGGAAGGTGCCGTGCAGCACGATGCGGACGACGGAATCGAACGCGTTCGGGGAGAGGTCTTCCGAGGCGCAGAGGAAGTTGCCGGCGGCATTGTTGATGAGCTGGTTCACCGGGCCCAGCTCTTCTTCCGCGCGGCCGAGCGCGGTCTCGACGGCCTCGGGGTCCCGCACGTCGCACGTCGCGGCCGCCCCCGCTCCCCCGGCGGACCGGATCGCCGCCACGACCTCGCCCAGGGGCTCCGGCCGCCGGCCCAGCACGGCCACCCGCGCTCCCAGCCCCGCGAGGCGGAGCGCCATCGCCCGGCCGAGGCCCGTCCCGCCCCCGGTGACGACCGTGGTCTTGGCCGCGAGCAGATCCGGGCGGAACGGCTCCATGGCTCACCCCCGCGCGACTAGCATACGTGCATCGGGCCCGGACGCGCCCCTCCCGGGTATCATGAAGAATCAGGCGTCCGAGGCGCCTCGGGAGGGGACCGAGCCGATGCGGCACAACGCTTTCGACCGTTACGCCTCCGCCGTGCTGTTCGCGGGCGGCGCGCTGCTGGTCAAGCTCCTCCTCGCCCCGCTGCTCGAGGAGCCAGGCCCCTTCCTGCTCTTCCTGGGCGCGGTGGCGGCGGCGGCCTGGCGGGGCGGCGTGGGGCCGGGCCTGCTCGCGGCCGCGCTGGCCGCGGTGGCCAGCCACGTCTTCTTCCTCGCTCCCCTCGCCTCACCGGCCGACGAGTCGCTGCGGCTCGGCCTGTTCGTGCTCGAGAGCGTCACGGTCGCCGTGCTGGCCGGCCTCGGGAACCGACCGCCCCGCCCGGCCCTCGACCCGGAGCGCGATCGCATGGAGGCGGGCCTGCGCTCGGCGGCGGCCGAGATGCGCGCCGTGCTGGATTCCGCGCTGGACGCGGTGGTGGGGATGTCGGCGGAGGGCGCCATCACGTTCTGGAACCCCCGCGCGGAGACGATCTTCGGGTGGTCGGCGGCGGAGGCCCTCGGTCGCGACCTCGCCGAGCTGATCCTCCCCCCCACCGACCGGGAGAACCACCGCCGCGGGCTGCAGCGCTTCCTGGGGACGGGGAACTGGCCGATCCTCGGGCAGCGCATCGAGGCGCGCGGGCTGCGCCGCGACCGATCGCATTTCCCGCTCGAGATGAGCGTGACCGCGCGGCGGGAGGCCGGCAGCTGGGCCTTCACCGCCTTCATGGCCGACATCACGGAGCGGAAGCGCGCCGAGGAGCGCCTCCGGCACCAGCTCGCCTTCACGAGCGCGATCACCGGCCACCTGGGCGAGGGAGTGTTCGCGGTCGACCGCGACGGCCGGCTCACCTTCGCCAACCCCGCCGCGGAGCGGATGCTCGGCTTCCCCGAATCGGAGCTGCGCGGCCGGCCCCTCGGCGAGCTGCTGCAGCGCCGGGCGGGCAGCGAGCCGACCCCCGACGACCTGCTCGGACGGGTCCTGGCCGCCGGGACCACCGTCCACCTCGACGGCGACGCCCTCCTGAAGGCCGACGGCTCGACGCTGCCGGTCGCCCACACCTGCTCGCCCATCGTCACCGGCGGCGAGGTGGTGGGCGCGGTGCTGGTCTTCCACGACGTCACCGAGCGCAAGCAGATGGAGGAGCGGCGCCAGCAGCTCCTCGTCCGCGAGCAGGGGGCGCGGGAGGAGGCGGAGAACGCCAACCGGATGAAGGACGAGTTCCTGGCCATGCTCTCCCACGAGCTGCGCACCCCGCTGAGCGCGATCGCCGGCTGGGCCCACATCCTGCGCGAAGGCGGCCTGGAGCCGGGCGAGGCCGCCCGCGCCATCGAGGTCATCGACCGCAACGCGCGGGTGCAGGGACAGCTCATCTCGGACATCCTGGACGTGTCGAGAATCATCTCGGGCAAGCTGAGGCTGGAGAAGAAACCGGTGACGGCGGCGGCCGTGGTGGAGGCGGCCCTCGACACCGTGCGGCCGTCCGCCGAGGCCAAGAAGGTGCGGCTGGAGGCCACGCTCGATCCGGGCGCCGGTCACGTCCTGGCCGACCCGGACCGCCTGCAGCAGGTGGTGTGGAACCTCCTGTCCAACGCGATCAAGTTCACCCCCGAGCAGGGGCTGGTCTCCGTCCGGCTGGCCCGCCAGGGGCGTCAGGTCGAGATCGTGGTGCGCGATTCGGGGGACGGGATCAGCCCCGAGTTCCTGCCCTATGTCTTCGAGCGCTTCCGCCAGGCCGACTCCTCGACCAGCCGTCCCCACGGCGGCCTCGGCCTCGGCCTCGCCATCGTGCGCCACCTGGTCGAGGCCCACGGGGGCACGGTGGTGGCGGACAGCGCCGGCAAGGGGCAGGGATCGACCTTCACCGTGCGCCTGTCCCGTCATTCGGTCACGGGCGAGCACGCCGCACGAACGGCGGCTCCGGCGGCGGAGGCGGCGCCCGTCCCGTCGCTCGATCGCCTACGGGTGCTGGTCGTCGACGACGACCCCGACACCCGCGGCATGATGGAGACCGTCCTCTCCCAGAGGGGTGCCCATGTCACCGCGGCCGCCTCCGCCGCCGAGGCCCTCGCCTGCGTGGAGAAAGAGACGCCCGACGTGCTCCTGAGCGACATCGGCATGCCGGGGATGGACGGTTACGCCCTCATCCGCGAGCTGCGCGAGCGGCCCCAGGCCCGCGACATTCCCGCCGCCGCCCTCACCGCCTACGCCCACGCCGACGACCGCGGCCAGGCCATCGCGGCCGGATACCAGCGCCACGTCGCCAAGCCGGTGGAGCCGGCGGAACTGGTCGCGGTCGTGGCGAGCCTGGCCGGCCGGGCGTGATAAAATCCTCCGTTCGGGATCGGCGCCGGGATCCCGAGGGAGCGGCTCATGGCCAACAAGGGACGCGCGACATTCGCCAAGCGGCAGAAGGAGATCGCTCGGCAGGAACGGGCCCGGGAGAAGGCGGCCAAGCGGGCGGAGCGCAAGGAAACCAAGTCGAAGCTCGACCGCGGCGCCCTCGAGCAGGATCCCGACATCGCCGGCATCGTTCCCGGACCCCAGCCCCTCCCCTACGACCTGCTCGACGAGGAGGAGAAGAAATAGCCCTCGTCCTCAGCGGGTGAGCACCTCCACCCCCGAGGGACTGACGTACACCGTGTGCTCGGCCTGGGCCACTGGCCGACCGCTCGACTCCCGCAGCGGCGCATACGAGGTCAAGCGGCCCTGCTTCTGCAGCCAGTCCAGCAGCGACTCCAGACGCGGTCCGCCCAGCCCGGCCAGCTGACGCCGCGCGAACGGCAGCCCGCGGAACGCCCGCACCGCCGCCAGGGCCTCGGCGTCCGGCCCGCGCGCCGGCTCCCGGCGCGGGTCCAGCCGGAAGACCTGGGGCTCGCCTTCCTCGGTCACTACGCCCGGGCCATCGGTGACGAACGGCTCGATGGCCACCACGGCCCCCGTGCGAAGGCGGCCGGCGGCCAGATCGGCCGCATTGGGGATGGGCGGGGGGCCGTGGACCTGCCATCGACCCACCCCGTGGCCGCAGAGGCTGCGGACAGGCTGCAGGCCGAAGCCGCGGATCGTGGACTCGATCGCCTCCGACACCACCCGGATCTCGACCTCGGGCGCGGCGGCGGCGATCGCCGATTCGAGGGCGGCGCCCGCGGCCTCCACGAAGCGGCGATGCTCGGGCCGGTCCCCGACGTTCACCGTGAGCGCGGTGTCCACCACCCAGCCCTCCACCTCGACGCCGATGTCCAGCTTGGCGAGGTCGCCCTCGGCGTATCGCGTCTCGTCGGCGGGAGAGGGGCAGTCGTGGGCGGCCACCGCGTTGCGCGAGGACTGGACCGGGAAGGCCGGGCCGGCGCCGCGGCGGGCAATCTCCTCTTCGACCGCCACGCAGACGTCGCGCACCCGCGCCCCGGCGACGATGAGTCGCGCGCCGGCCGCCCGCGCCTGGGCCGCGACGCGCCCCGCCTGCCGGAGGCATTCGAGCGCGTCCCGGCTGGGGGACGGCGGACGATGGGCCTTCACGCTGAACGCCCGCAGAAACGAAAACGCCCGGGGCGCTGAGGCCCCGGGCGTTTGGCTGGCTGGTGGTTCGAGTCGTTAGATCTTGACGACGTTTGCGGCGCGGGGGCCCTTGGGGCTGTCGACAACCTCGAAACGCACCCGGTCGCCCTCGTTGAGAGTGCGGAAGCCCTCGGCCCGGATCTCCGAGTGATGGACGAAGACGTCCGGACCGCCCTCACGGGAGAGGAAGCCGAAACCCTTCGACTCGTTGAACCACTTCACCGTACCTTCGATCATGAACGTGCAGGCCTCCTTAGCCTTGCCTAGCGCCACGTCACCTGCGCGCCCACGACGAGAGGCCAACCACCGTGGCCGGCCTCCTCCGAACGCCAGAGCAGAGGCAACTAGTGCAGCATCGACACTATCAGAGCGCGCAGAAAGCTGTCAAGGGGTCTGCGTTCAATCTGCCTTCAACCTGTCCGCCTCCAATCCACAGGGAGCGAACCATTTACGCGTCCGCCTTCCATCGTTTCCTTGATGCAGGGGATGGCGGTCAATCGTTGCCCTTGATCGATGCAATCGGTGACAAGCAGACTTCCACTTCGGCGAGGTCCGCCTCGGTCACCGCGCGGACGACTTCCTGCGACGGCTTGTAGCAGGCAGGAGACTCGTCGATCGGGACCCGGCCGCCGGCGTTGACGAGGACGCCCAGCTCCCGCATCCGGCGGTCCGCCTCGGCCTGGGTGATCTCGCGCCGCGCCGAGGATCGGCTCTTGCGCCGGCCGGCCCCGTGGTTGACCGAGTAGAGGCAGCGCGCCGCGCCCGGCCGTGGGCGCAGGACGTACGAGGCGTCGCCCATGGACCCGGGAATCAGCACGGGATGGCCGGTCCGCTCCCACCGCGTCCCCGCCAGCAGCGGATGGCCGGCGGCCAGCGCGCGCGTGGCTCCCTTGCGGTGCACCCAGACCGGCCGGTCGAACAGGTCGGGATGCGTCTCCTCCTGGACGAGGTTGTGGCTGATCTCGTAGACCAGCTCCGCGGCGCCGCCGAAGGTCTCGGCGAAGGCCGCGCCCACCACGCGGCCGATGATCAGCCGGTTGGCGATGGCGTAGTTGCCCCCGGCTGCGACCGCGTTCTTGTAGCCGCGCCAATGACGCGAGCCGGGCGCGAAGTAACCGAGGTCCATCTGCCCCCTGGACAGCCCGTGCTCCTCGCGCGCCTTGTCGAAGAAGTCGGTGGCGAGGCCGTGGCCGAAGCCGCGCGAGCCGGTGTGGAACATGATCCAGAGCCGTTCTCCGTCGTGTTGCAGCTCGATGAAGTGGTTTCCGCCGCCCAGGCTGCCGAGCTGCTCCTGGCCGCGCCAGGCGCGGGAGTCCCTCGCCACGTCCCAGTCGTCGTCGACCGGGATGCGGTCGCGCTCGGCGCTGCCCCGCCGCGCCCCCAGCGCCTCCGCGCCCCCCCGGATGACCTCCTGGAATCTCTCTCTCGAGACGCGCTCGCCCTTCGAGCCCGCCCCCAGGCCGACCCGGGACATGACGCGCCGCGAGAACTCGCGCACCTTCTCGTGCGTCGCCTCCGGCCGCGGGACGTCGGATCGCAGGGCCGCGATGCCGCAGCCGATGTCGTAGCCCACCGGGCCCATGGCCAGCGTGCCGCTGGTCGCAATCACGCAGCCGACCGGGACGCCGTAGCCGTGGTGCGCGTCGGGCGTGACCGCCACGTCGAGGACGCCCGGGAAGCGGCGCGCATTGGCGATCTGCGCGCCCAGGCTCTCCTCCATCTCGGCGAAGAGCGCCTCGGTCATGAAGATGCGGACCTCGCCGTGGTCGGTGCGCCAGCGGTAGAATCCGCCCGCGTCGCGCCGCGCCGCGCTCTTCCACGACACGGCTCCAGTCTACCCGCAGGAACGAAGTGGTAGGCTCGAACCGATGCCGTCGATGAGGGGCGGCCGGCCCGCCGTGGCCTCCATCCTCGCTCTCATCCTCGCCACGGCCGGCCAGGGCCAGGAGGCGAGCGCCCGGCGCGCCCGCGACCTCGGCCTTCCTTTCGAGTTCGGAACGCCGGGGCGCCTCAACGCCGTCACCGACGTCCCCGGGGTGGAGGTGGGCCACGTCACGCTCCTCGAAGGCGACGCCGTCCGCACCGGCGTCACGGCCGTGCTGCCCCGCGGCCGCGGGAAGCCCGGCCTCGGTCCCTGCTTTGCCGGGGCCTTCAGCCTCAACGGCAACGGGGAGATGACCGGGATCGCATGGGTGGAGGAGTCCGGGCTGCTCGAGGGGCCGGTGGTCATCACCAACACGAACTCCGTCGGCGTCGCCCGCGACGCCGTGATCGACTATGCCCGCAAGCGCCTGCCCGGGGCCGAGGACTGGCCCGGCGCGACCTGGTCCCTGCCGGTGGTGGCCGAGACCTGGGACGGTTACTTGAACGACATCTACGGCATGCACGTGCGCTCCGAGCACGTCTTCCAGGCGATCGACGCCGCGCGGGGCGGACCGGTGGCGGAGGGCAACGTGGGTGGCGGCACGGGCATGATCTGCTACGAGTTCAAGGGCGGCATCGGCACCGCCTCGCGGGCCTTGGCCGCCGCCGACGGCGGCTACACGCTGGGCGTGCTCGTCCAGGCCAACTTCGGCCGCCGCCACCAGCTGCTCGTGGGCGGCCTGCCCGTGGGCCGCGAGCTGACCGGCGATCTCGTCTACACGCGGCGAGGAACGCCCGACCCGACGGAGGCGGGGTCGATCATCATCGTGGTCGCGACGGACGCCCCGCTCCTGCCGCACCAGCTCAAGCGCCTGGCCCGGCGGGCGGCCCTCGGCGTGGCCCGCACCGGCAGCGTGTCGGGCAACGGCTCGGGCGACCTCTTTCTTGCCTTCTCGACCGCGAATCCGCGGCTGGGTGACGTCAAGGGCACCATCCCGCTCTCGATGCTCCCCAACGACCGCATGGGTCCTCTCTTCGAGGCGACGGTGGGCGCCACCGAGGAAGCGATCATGAACGCGCTCGTGGCCGCGCGCACCATGAGCGGCCGCGCCGGCCACCGGGTCGTCGCCCTCCCGCAGGACCGCGTGCGCGACATCCTCCGCCGGCATCTCCGCCTGGCGCCGGAGCCGGCGCCGAACTAGCCGAATGCGGCGACCCGTTCGTCTCCTCGGCCCGGCCGTCTTCTTGCTGCTGTCCGCTTCCTGCAACTGGATCCAGGAGGGACGCTGGCAGGTCTACCAGGACGACGGGACGAAGGCGCTCGAGCAGCGCCGTTACGGCGAGGCCGAGAAGCAGTGGAAGAAGTCGCTTGCCATCGCCGAGCGCTTCGGGGCCCAGGACCCGCGGCTCGGCACCAGCCTGAACAGCCTGGGCCGGCTCTACGCCGCGCAGGGGCGCTACCGCGAGGCCGAGCCGCTCTATGCCAAGGCGCTGGCGGTGTGGCAGAGCACGTGGGGGCCCGAGCACCCCGCGGTGGCCAAGGCGCTCGACAACCTGGCCGCGCTGCGCTATGCCCAAGGCCGTTACGCAGAGGCCGAGCCGCTCTACAAGCGGTCGCTCGACATCAAGACCAAGGTCCTCGGCCCCGATCACCCGGAGCGGGCCACGACCGAGCACAACCTCGGCACGGTCTACCGCGCCGAGGGCCGCTTGACGGACGCCGAGCCGCTCTACAAGCAGGCGCTGGCGCTGCGGGAGAAGGCGCTCGGCCCCGGCCATCCCGACGTAGCCACGAGCCTCTACGACCTCGGCAACCTCTACCGTGCCGAGGGGCGGCCGGCCGAGGCCGAGGCGCTCTACCGCAAGGCCCTCTCGATCTGGGAGAAGAGCGTCGGCGGCCAGCACCCCGACCTCGCGGCCGGGCTGGAGGCGCTGGCCGACCTCCACCGCCAGCAGGGGCGGACCGCGGAGGCGGAATCGCTCTACGAGCGCTCGCTCTCCATGAGGCGGGAGGTGCTCGGCCCCCGCCATCCCGACGTCGCCCGCAGCCTCAACGGCCTCGCGCTCCTCTACAAGTCGCAGGGACGCTACGCGGAGGCGGAGCCGCTGGCCCGACAGGCGCTCGACATCTGGGAGCAGGCCTTCGGCCCCGATCATCCCGACGTCGCCACCGCGCTCAACAACCTCGCCCTCCTGCTCTTCGCCCAGGGCCGGCCGGCGGAGGCGGAGCCGCTCTACCGCCGGGCCCTGGCGATCCAGGAGAAGGTCCTCGGCGGCCAGCATCCCGACGTGGCCCGCACCCTCGACAACTACGCCGCGCTGCTGCGCAAGCAGGGTCGCGACGGCGAGGCGCGGAGCTTCGAGGCCCGGGCGCGCGACATCCGTGCCCGCCACGCCTGGGCCCAGCCGGGCCCTTGACCGGCGAGCGCTTCGAGGAGGGGCGGGCCGCGAAGCGGGCTGAGGGCTAGCTCCAGCCGAGGCCGCCCCCGCCCGACCGCGTGGCGAGTTCGCGCGCGAAGTCCTCGACGTCGGCCCGGACGGCGGCCGCCGGCTCGGCGTCGAGGCCGCACAGGTGGACGCCGGTCACCGGGCCGCGCTCGCCGCCGGTCCGCACCACCTCGACCTCGCGCGCCCGCGTCATCTCCCGCGCGTAGTCCTCGAGGGCCACTTCTCCCGAGTCGTCGACGACGTAGCCGTCGTGAAAGGCCAGCTCGCGGCATCCGGAGACCGGACGGGTGCGGGACATCCAGGGCGACCTCTAGAGGATTGTCGGCCGGATCTCTCCGGCGCCAGTGTCCGGCCGGCGGAGCGGAGCATTTCCTTCAACGTCTCGCCGAGGATTCACTGCGAGGCGAGACGCTGGATTACGAGAAGTGCGGAGCGGAGCGTGCCGCATTCGGATGTGTCCGGCCGGCGGAGCGGAGCATTTCCTTCAACGTCTCGCCGAGGATTCACTGCGAGGCGAGACGCTGGATTACGAGAAGTGCGGAGCGGAGCGTGCCGCATTCGGATTACGATCCGAGCAGCCGGTCCGGCGCGGCCGCGTCCAGGAAGCGCAGGTTCAGGCGCGGGATGTGGTCGCGGCCGATATAGATGTTGCAGATCTCCGCCCGGACGGTGAAGTCGCCGTCCACCTCCTCCACCCGCACCACGTCGCCCTTGACGACCGGCAGCGAGGTCAGCACCCGCGCCCCGCCCCGGCCGATGTTCTCGGCGATGGTCTGCTCCTCCAGCTCCGCGCCGCCCGGGTTCGCCCACCGCAGGCGCACGTTGACGAACACATCGATGCGCTGCCACTTCCGGCGCTCCTCCTTGGTTGCCGGAGGAGGGTCGGTCGGGAGCAGATAGAGGCCGCCGGGATTGGCTTCGTAGTCCTTGGGCGGGCTCTTGCCGAGGAACATCACGCCGACCCGGAACTCGGTGCCGGCCAGCGCCGTGTGCCGGACGAGCCCGTAGACGCGGTAGAAGGCCTCCGAGAGGTCGTAGCGACGGAAGTGCTTGGGCAGGGGCAGGGCGAGGGACAGCACCTGGCCGCGGGTGACGGACCGTTTCATCCGCATCGCGGCCCCGCCGAAGGAGGTATTCTCCATGGCCGCCATCTCCTCCCACGGCTGATTCTTCGCGTCATGGCCCTGGACGCGAACCGGGAGCCGCAGGCTCATGCGGGTCTCGCGCCGGCGCTCCTTCGGCGGAACTTTTTCGGGCGGCATGCTCGGCCTCGAAGAGGCGGTAGCGTAGCACGGCGCTCGCGTTTGGGGCGCCTTCGGCCGGGCGCGGCAAGTCCGCGCGGGAGCGGGGACTGGAAGGACCCCGGTGGTCGGGATCTGGGTCGGGGAGACGGGAGAGGTGGTCGACGTGGCGATCGTGGGCTGGCAATTCAGCGCCGCTACCCTGCGCGGCGTTCCGGTCTCGGTTCGACTGACGTTCCAGCGCCTCTTCCGGCGCTGAGGACCGATCAGCCGGCTATTCGTACTCGGTGGGGTCTCGCGCGCCCACGCGGGCGCAGGCGCTCGCTACTTCCGCTTGGCGTACCAGTCGGCGTCCATCTGGGTGTACTGAGCCCACTTCTCGGGCAGCTCCTCCTGGGGGAAGATCGCCTGGACCGGGCAGACCGGCACGCAGGCGCCGCAGTCGATGCAGGTGTCGGGGTCGATGTAGAGCTTGGTCTCGGCCTCGAACTCGGGCTCGGCCTTCTTCGGATGGATGCAATCGACCGGGCAGATCTCCACACAAGCAGTGTCCTTCGTGTTGATGCAGGGCTCTGCGATCACGTAGGTCATCGGACGGATCCTCCTTGGCGATCCGACCCCGAGAGGGCCCGGGGCGAACCGGAATCGTACTCCAAAATCCACTGGCTTTGGGAAGCGTCTACTGCGTCAGCTCGCGGAAGAGGGCGAGCAGGCGCGCGTCGTTGCCGCTGACGGCGAGGCCGGCCTTGACCTCGGCCAGGGCCGTCTCGCGGTCCCCGCGCCCGAGCGCCGAGCGGGCGTTGCGCAGGCGCGTCTCCACCACCGTCGCCGCCTCCGCTTCCTGCGCGATCATCTTCGCTTCGGCGTTGCCGGGATCGCGCTGGAGCACCGCCCGCGCTTCGGCGAGGGCCGCCGCGTAGCGTCCCTTCTCCAGCAGCTCGTTCGCGCGGCCGATGCGGCCCTCCGCCGCCGCGGGCGCCTGTTCGTTGACGGCGGCGGTCGGGTGCGGCGACGGCCGGGCGGTCGCCGGCGGCCGGCCCGGCAGGGAGGGGGGCGCCAGCGATGTCCGGGCCGGCGCCGGCGGGGTCGGCGCCGGCGGGGGGATGGGAGATCCCGCCCGGTCGGTCGAGGCGGCCACGGACACGGACACCGGCGGCCGCTCTGGCGCGCGTGACCGTCGCGCCAGGAGGAGACCGCCCAACGCCAGCAGCGCCATCACTGCGACCGCCGTCACGGCCAGCCCGACCCGGTTGCTCGGCGGGGCCTCGACGGCCACTGCGGCGGCCTCCGTGGCCGCTCGGCCGGAGGCGGCGGGCGTCGAGGGGGGAACGGACGTGGACGGCTCGGCGGGCGGCCGCAGGGGTCCGCGCGCGAGCAGGCCGCGATCGGAAGCCGAGGTCCAGTCCGCCTCTCCCCCGAGGTCCTCGAGCGCGCGAGCCAGCTCGTCCTGCATGCCGCGGGCATCCTGGTACCGGGCCTGGGGGTCACGGGCCAGGGCCCGGGTCACCACCGCCCGCAGCCGGCCCCACTTCTCTCCCCGCGGAAGGAGAGAGAGGTCGGCGTCCTCGTGCGCGATCTTGTAGACGAGGGCGACGACCGAGTCGCCCTGGTACGCCTTCTCGCCCGTGACCAGCTCGTAGAGGATGAGGCCGGCCGAGAAGAGGTCGCTCCTCCCGTCGAGGCTGTCGCCGCGCACCTGCTCGGGCGACATGTAGTTGGGCGTTCCGACGATACCGGTGGCGGCCGTGGCTCCCGCCCGCCAGGCCACGCCGAAGTCCATGATCTTGGCCGGCCGGCCGCGGGGCAGGAACAGGTTCGAGGGCTTGACGTCGCGGTGCACGATCCCGTGCTCGTGGGCGTGGCCGAGCCCGGCCAGCAACTGGAGGACGATCGGCAGCGTGACCTTGGGGTCGGGCCGGAGCCCGGCCTCGATGGCCTGCTGCAGGTCCACCCCCTCCAGCAGCTCCATCGCGATGAAGGGAGCGCCTTCATGCTCGGCCGCCTCGTAGATGGTCACGATGTTCGGATGCTGGAGGCGGGCCGCGGCCCGCGCCTCGCGCAGGAACCGCGCGCCGTGCTCCGCGCCGCCCACGCCGCGCATCAGCTTGAGGGCCACGTCGCGGTCCAGCGAGTCGTCCCGGCCGCGGTAGACGACACCCATCGCGCCCTGTCCGACGAGGCCCATCACGCGGTAGCGGCCGATGCGCTCGGGGACCGTCATGGGCCAGCGATGATACTCCCGCGCCCCGACCCGGCCGTTCGACGCTTGACGCCGTGGCCCCGCGTCCTTAGCCTCGCGCCGTGGCCATCCGCGAAGGCAAGTGGCGCTGCCCCTACTGCGCGGTCGTGAACCGCGGCGCGCAGATGGCCTGCATCGGCTGCGGCGCCACGCGGGACGCGGACGTCCGCTTCTTCCTGGAGGACGATGCGGCCGAGGTGACCGACGAGGCGCTCGTCGCCCGCGGCCGGACGGGCGCGGACTGGTTGTGCACCTTCTGCGGCGCCTCCAACCCGCCGCCGCTCGACCACTGCCGCAACTGCGGGGCAGAGAAGGGGGCCGCCCCCTCGCGGGCGGTACGAGACGCTCCACCGGCGCCACTGTTTCCGCCGGCCCGCCCGCCCACCGCCCCTGCCCCGCCGGGTCGTCTGCGCCCGTGGGCCGTCGCCCTGCTGCTGGTGGCGGTCGCCTTCGTGGCCGCGGCGGCCTACCTCGGCCTCCGGCGGACGGAGGAGACGCTCACGGTGGCCGGGTTCGAGTGGGAGCGGCGCATCGCGGTGGAGGCGTGGCGCACGGTTCGCGAGCAGGCCTGGGAGGGCCGGGTGCCTTCCGCGGCGCGCATCGTGTCGCGGCGGCAGGAGGTACACCACACGGAGCGCGACCAGGTGGGCACCCGGCGCGTCAAGGCGGGGCACCGGGACCTCGGCAACGGCTTCTTCGAGGACGTGTACAGCGACGAGCCGGTGTACCGGGAGCGTCCGGTGTACCGGACGCGAGTCGCCTACGACGTGCAGCGATGGGTACGCGACCGGACGGTGCGAGCCTCCGGCCGGGCCCAGGCCGCGCGCGGGCACGAACCGGCGCTGCGTCCCGGCGAGCGCGAGGCGTCACGGGCCGAGAAGCTGGTGGTGGTGCTGCAGGGGAAGAAGACCTACCGCATGGAGTTGCCGGAGGCGAGGTGGAACGCGCTGCAGCCCGGCCAATCCGTGAGCGCCGTCATCCGCGGCGGATGGTCGGTGCTGGAGCTGCATCCGTAGCTTCATGCGCGCGGTCATCCAGCGGGTGGCGGAGGCGGCGGTCCGGGTCGATGGGGAGGTCGTGGGCCAGGTCGGGCCGGGCCTCCTCGTTCTCCTGGGCGTGGGGCAGGGCGACGAGGAGTCCGATGCCGACTACCTGGCCGAAAAGGTCCTCCACCTCCGCATCTTCCCCGACGAGGCGGGCCAGATGAACCTCTCCGTCCTCGACACGCGCGGGGAGCTGCTCGCGGTGTCGCAGTTCACGCTCTACGGGGACACAAGGCGCGGCCGGCGGCCGGGCTACTCGTCGGCGGCCGCGCCGGCGGAGGCCAACCGGCTCTATCGCCGATTCGTCGAGCGCCTGAAGGAATCCGGCCTGCGGGTCGAGGAAGGCGTGTTCCGGGCCATGATGGACGTGAGCCTCGTCAACCGCGGCCCGGTGACGCTGCTGCTGGACAGCCGGAGGGCGTTCTAGACCGTCGCGGGCTGCGGCTGCTTGCCGCCGGCGACCTTCTTCGTCACCCACATCACGACACAGGCGACGAGCCATCCCACGAGGGACGCCAGGATCATCCCGATGCCCACGTGACCGAGGATGTGCCACCGGGTCCGGGTGGCGCCTCCGAACTCAGGCGCGGTGAAGACGTTGGGGTGGCCGCTGAAGCGGGCGATCAGGATGCCCGCGATGGCGATGGTGTTGGCAAGCACGTTCTGGATGAAGAGCAGGGGCAGCAGGTGCTTGTACGTGCCGAAGCCGGAGGTGTGGACGCGGATCCCGTAATAGAAGATGGCGGCCAGGCCCACCACCGTCATGCTCAGGAACTTCACAACGTCGTTGGACGTCCCGGCAAGCGAGAGGAACAGCCGGGCCAGGCCCACCACCAGGATCAGCCCCAGCACCACTCGCTGGAAGCGGATGTATTCGGAAAGGCTCTTGCCGAAGACCATCATGGGAGGCTCCTTTGAGATTGGCAATCATTGCGCCCGGCCGGTGGGGCGTGTCAAGGGGTCGCGCGCCGAGTTGCCGCCGGCCCCGGCGCGGGCCTAGAGTGGGAAGGTGGACCAATAGGAGTCGACCATGGCGACACCCGTCATCAACAACTTCATGCGCCAGCAGGGGTTTCCCGACGAGCCGGCCGCGGCCTGCAACATGCGCTTCGCCGGCCTCTACTTCCAACCGAGGATCGTCTTCCCGCTCGTGCTCCTGGGTGTCCTGCTGCAATCGCCGTGGGTCTTCCTCGGCCTCTCGGTCGTGATCTGGTGGAACGTCCTCTTCCCCCGCTTCAACCCCTTCGAGCGGGCCTACAACCGCGCGATCGCCGGTCCCCGCGGGCGCACGCCGCTCGGCCCGGCCCCCGGGCCGCGCCGCTTCGCCCAGGGCATGGCCGCCGCCTTCATGCTGGGAGCGGGCCTCAGCCTGCTGGCCGGGCTCCGCGGGGCGGCGTGGGTCTTCGAGGCGTTCCTGGTCGTCGCCTTCTCCGCGCTGCTGTTCGGCAAGTTCTGCCTCGGAGCCTACGTGTTCCACGTGCTGAGGGGCGAGGCGCGCTTCGCGAACTCAACCCTGCCGTGGTCGCGGCCGCGATGAGCCTGAAGATCCTCTGCGCCGGCGGCTCGAAGGAAGACAAGGAAGCCGCGGAGAACGCCGTCCGGGACGGCATCGGCTCGCGCCCGGCCCGGGAGAGCTGGACGGTGTCGCTCGTCAAGCTCGGGCGGCAGTGGTCGGTGACGCTCGACGGCCCCGACAAGGGCTCGCCCCGCTCGACGTTCATGGTCCCCGAAGGGCGCCTGCGCGAGGCGATCTCCGAATCGCTCGGCCAAAGCGCGGGTGCCCCTGCCGCGGGCCCCGCCTCGCCGGCGCCCGTGACCGGGAGCCCGGTCCGCTCTTCCGTCTCCGGCGGCCAGCGGCGCAACTCCCACCAGTGCCAGAAGTGCGGGAAGGGTTTCCTGGTGTCCTACGAGATGGAGCCCGGGGAGTCGGAAGAGACCGTCCCCGCCGCCTGCCCCCACTGCTGGCAGATCGAGCAGGTGAAGGTCGGCATGAGCGCCGCCGTCAACAACGACTACCGCGTCGACAAGGCGTAGTCGTTCGTCACCCCGGCCTCGTTACCTGCCGACCATCTTCTCTGGCTTCACCCACTGGTCGAACTGCTCGGCGGTGACGAGGCCGAGCTCGACCGCGGTCTGCTTGAGCGTCTTGCCGGTCTGGTGGGCGGTCTTGGCGATCCTGGCCGCGTTGTCGTAGCCGATGTGCGGGTTGAGGGCGGTCACGAGCATGAGCGAGTTCCCGAGGTGCTGGCGGATGCGCTCGCGGTCCGGCTCGATCCCCTCCACGCAGTGCCGGCGGAAGCTGCGGCAGCCGTCGGCGAGCAGGCGCGCGCTCATCATGAAGTTGTGGATCACGAGCGGCTTGAACACGTTCAGCTCGAAGTTGCCCGAGGCTCCGCCGATGCCCACCGCGACGTCGTTGCCCATGACCTGGGCGCAGAGCATGGTCATCGCCTCGCACTGCGTCGGGTTGACCTTGCCCGGCATGATCGAGCTGCCCGGCTCGTTCTCGGGGATCGTGATCTCGCCGATGCCGCAGCGCGGCCCCGAGGCCAGCCAGCGCACGTCGTTGGCGATCTTGGTGAGGGCGGCGGCCAGGCCCTTCAGGGCGCCGTGGGCGTGGACGAGGGCGTCGTTGGCGGCCAGCGCCTCGAACTTGTTGGGGGCGGTCACGAAGGGAAGGCCGGAGAGCTCGGCGATCTTCGCCGCCACTCTCTCGGCGTAGCCGGCGGGGGCGTTGAGCCCGGTGCCGACCGCGGTGCCGCCCAGGGCCAGCTCGCTCAGGTGGGGGAGGGCCGCCTCCAGGTGGGCGAGGGCCTGGTCGAGCTGCGCGACGTAACCGGAGAACTCCTGCCCGAGGGTCAGCGGGGTCGCGTCCTGCAGGTGCGTCCGGCCGATCTTGACGATGCCCTCGAAGGCGGCCGATTTCTTCCGGAAGGCATCCCCCAGCTCGGCGGCCCGCGGGATCACCTCCCGCCGGAGCGCCTCCGCCGCGGCCACGCTCATGGCGGCCGGGAAGACGTCGTTGCTGGACTGGCTGCGGTTGACGTCGTCGTTGGGGTGGACGAGGCGCTTCTCGCCGCGCTCGCCGCCGAGGATCTCGCTGGCCCGGTTGGCCAGGACCTCGTTCATGTTCATGTTGGTCTGGGTGCCGCTCCCGGTCTGCCAGACGACGAGCGGGAACTCGTCGTCGTGCCGGCCGGCCAGCACCTCGTCCGCCGCGGCCACGATCGCCCGGCCCTTCTTCTCGTCGAGGACCTTCAGGTCCATGTTCACGAGGGCGGCCGCCTTCTTGACGAGGGCCAGGGCGCGCACGAGGCCGCGGGGCATGCGCTCCCCCGAGATCTCGAAGTGCTGCAGCGAGCGCTGGGTCTGGGCGCCCCACAGCCGGTCGGCGGGCACGTCGACGGGGCCGAAGGTGTCTTTCTCCACGCGGGTCTTCATCGAAGCTCCCATTCTAATCGACTCGCGGCGTGCGGGTTATCATGCGGTATGGGCCTGCGCGCCGCGGCCGCGCTCCTCCTCGGGCTCGCCGCTCCCGTCGCGGGCCAGCCGGCCCGGGCCGTCGCCGCGCGGTCGGGCTCCCCGGAGGCGCTGCTGTCCGAGATCGATCGTCTGGGCGCCCCGGCGGTGGTGAGCGAGCTCTACGAGGACGATCGCCGGTGGGAGGCCGTGCGCGGCGGGATCGCCTCGGGCGCGAAGGCCTGGCTGGAGGTGGCGCGCCGGCTCAAGCGCGACGCGGAGACGAGCGGGCCCGGCCAGGATCTCACGGAGGCGGTCGCTTCCGCGCTCGAGCGGGCGCCGGCGAGCGTGCTATCCGTCCTCGACGGCGAGTCGTTCGACGCCGACGACGTCTGCTCGCTCAACACGATCGAGGACTCGCTCGGCAACGACTTCCATGCCGCGCTGCGCACGGTGGAGCGCCGCGAGCGGGCGGTGGCGGCGGTGGCCGATCCCGCCCTTGCCGGCCGCAAGAAGGACTGCCTCGGGTTCCTGCGCGAGCTGAAGCGCGAGGTCGTCCGCAACCGCGCGTCGTGGTTTGGAGATCGTTAAGCACCCCCCGCGCGCATGCGCGCTCCCCCCATGTCGCTTCGCGCCGGAGTGAATCCGGCGCTCCGCTGCTACGAGCTACCTGCTGTTCCTCGCTTGACCACCACGGCCGGGACGTTCTGCTCCCGCACGAGCGTGTTGAAGGCCGGTACGTCCGCGTCGATCACCTGGCGCAGCCGCGCGAGCTGGGCGTCGATCCTGCCGGTGAGGTCCTCGTAGACGACGTAGGACTGGTCGGTGGGAGCGGCGTCCGCTCCGGCCACGACCCCGGCCAGGGCGGCCAGCTTGTTGTTGAGGCGGATGGGGAAGTTGAGCGGGTCCTGGCTGCTCTGGTTCTTCGTCTGGTACAGCTCCTCCTCGACCGCGGTCAGCTTCTTGCCGAGCGACTCGGCCGCGTCGGCGATGGCCTTGTTGGCCTTGGCCCGCTCCGCGACTCCCTTGACCTGTTCCCGCATCTCGCGGATGCGGGTGATGGCGTCGTGGGTCTCGGTGAGCTTGTCGCGGATCTTCGCCAGCAGGTCGTACTGCTTGCGGAAATCCTCGTCGCTCGTCGCGAGGCGGGGATCCTTGCGCACCTCCAGGGGCCGGGTCAGGCTCCGGCCGCCCGCGGTCAGCCGGACCTGGTAGGCGCCGGGCGCCACCACGGGGCCGCGCGTGAGGCCGCCCCAGAGGATCATGCCCTTGAAGCGGCTCGCGTCCTCCGTCCGGAGATCCCACGCGAAGCGGTTGAGGCCAGCCTTGACGGGAATCGTCCGCGGCGGAGGGGGCGGTCCGAAGCCCTCTTCCTCCGCGGCGCCCGCCCCGGCGCCTTCGGAGCGTTCCTTGTCCTCCTTGCTGGAGAGCTTCTTCAGGACCGTGCCCGACCCGTCGAGCAGCTCGAGGGTGACCTCCTCGCTCGGCTTCGGCGCCGACTTCAGCACGTAATAGAGGATGGCGCCGTTGGGCGGGTTCTGGCCCGCGAGCGGCCCTGGACGCGTCCCGCCCCCGAAGAAGCGGTAGGCGGGGGCCGGCTTGAAGAGGTAGACGTCGGCGGCGGCCACCTCGCGGCTCATCTGACGGAGCGGTGAGAGGTCGTCGAGGATCCAGAAGGCCCGGCCCTGCGTCGACACGACGAGGTCGTTGTCCTTCACCACCAGGTCGGTGACGGGCACCACGGGCAGCCTGCCGGCCACCCTGTCCTCGTCGGGCCTCGGCGAGGGAGTGGGCTCGGCCGCCGGCGCCGGCGGCTTCTGGCCCTCCGGCCGGCTCGGCGCGGGCGACGGCGGGCCGGCCGGCGCCCGCTGGGCTTCGGCGCGGGCGGCGGCCGCGGCGGGCGTCACCGAGCCGGGCCCGGCCATCTGCAGCGGCTGCCAGCGCCCACCGTCGTCGAAGGAGACGTAGACGCCCCGCTCGGTTCCCGCAAAGAGCAGGCCCTGCCGCGCCGGGTCCTCCCGCACCGCTCGCACGAACGTAGTGGCCGGGATGCCGTCCACGATCCTGGTCCAGGTCTTCCCGTAGTCGCGGGTCACGTAGATGAAGGGCCGGTCGTCGTCGAGCTTGTAGCGGTTGGCGGCCAGGTACATCGTGCCCGCGTCGTGCGGCGAGGGATCGACCTGGCTCACCATGCTCCACTCCGGCAGGTCCTTCGGCGTGACGTCCGTCCAGTGGCCGCCCGCGTCGCGGGAGACGTAGACCAGCCCGTCATCGGAGCCGGTCCACAGCACGCCCTTCTCTCTCGGCGACTCGGCCATCGCGAAGATCGTGCCGTAGTACTCGACGCTGGTGTTGTCCTTGGTGATCGGCCCCCCGGAGGGCCCGAGCTTGCTGGGGTCGTTGCGAGTAAGGTCGGGGCTGATGGCGGTCCAGCCCTGGCCGCCGCTCGTCGTCTTGAAGAGCACGTTGCCGCCCGCGTAGACGGTCTTGGGGTCGTGGGGCGAGATCACGATGGGGAAGGTCCACTGGAAGCGGTACTTCATCCCCTCGGCGCCCCAGCCCATCGGGTTGTCGGGATAGACGTTGACGTTGCGGGACTGGCCCGTGCGGTGGTCGTAGCGGTCGATGACGCCGTCGTAGCAGCCGGCGTAGGAGACCATCGGGTCCGACGCGTCGACCGCGATCGTCCCGCTCTCGCATCCCGCGACCGGGTACCAGTGGGTGCGGTCGATGCCGTTGTCGCCGGTGCGGCTGGCCATGGCCACCGTCGTGTTGTCCTGCTGGGCCCCGAACACGTAATAGGGGAACCGGGTGTCGGCGACGACGTGGTAGAACTGCGCGGTCGGCTGGTTGCCCTCGGTCGACCAGGTCGCTCCCCCGTCGTACGACACGTTGGCCCCGCCGTCGTTGCTCTCGATCATGCGCCGGGGGTCGTCGGGCGCGATCCACAGGTCGTGGTTGTCGCCGTGCGGCACCGGGATAGCGGTGAAGGTCTTTCCGCCGTCGAGCGAGCGGTAGAAGCCGGTGTTGAGGACGTACACCGACTCCGCGTTCTTCGGGTCGGCGTAGATGTGCGTGTAGTACCAGGCGCGCTGGCGCAGCCGACGCTCCTCGTTGGTCCGGCGCCACGTCTTGCCCGCGTCGTCGGAGCGGAAGACCCCGCCGTCCTCCGCCTCGATGATCGCCCACACGCGGCTGGGGTTGGCCGGAGAGACCGTCACCCCGATGCGTCCCCACACGCCCTTCCGGGGCAGGCTCTCGTCGGCGAGCTTCGTCCACGTGTCACCGCCGTCGGTCGACTTGTAGAGCGCGCTGCCCGGCCCGCCGCTCTCGAGGGTCCAGGGCCTGCGCACCGCCTGCCAGAGACCCGCATAGAGCACGCGGGGGTTCGTGGGGTCCATGGCCAGGTCGACCGCCCCCGTCTTGTCGTCGACGTAGAGGACCCTCTCCCAGCGTCCGCCCCCGTCTTTCGAACGGAACACGCCCCGCTCGGTGCTGGGGCCGAACGGGTGGCCGAGCGCGGCCACGAAGACGAGGTCGGGGTTGGCGGGGTGGACGCGGACCTGGCCGATCGACCGCGTGTCGCGCAGGCCGACGTTCTTCCAGGTCGTTCCGGCGTCGGTGGAGCGATAGACGCCGTCGCCCTCGGAGAGGTTGCCGCGGATGCAGGACTCGCCCATCCCCACGTACACGACGTTCGGATCCGATTCGGCGACCGCGACCGCGCCCACCGAGCCGGTGCCGAGCTGGCCGTCGGAGACGTTGAGCCAGCGGATGCCGCCGTCGGTCGTCTTCCAGACGCCGCCGCCGGTGCCGCCGAAGTAATAGACGTGGGGCTGCGAGGCCACCCCCGCCACCGCGACCACGCGGCCCCCGCGGTGGGGGCCGATGTTGCGCCACTCCAGGCCCTGGAGCAGCGCGCGGTCGACGGTGTCGCCCGCCGCGGCCGGAACGGCGTTCCCCTTCTTCTCGGGAGCGGCGCCGACGACACAGAGGATGGCGGCCAGCAGCGCGGGCGGACGGAGGGCGGTCCTCGTCTTCATGGATCTCTCCTCGGCCTGGAATGGGCGCAGGGCGGGGATCTTATCACCCCCTCACGTACCCTCCCCTCTCCCCTGCGGGAAGCGGGACAACTATTCGAGGGCGGCGCGGAGGGCGGCGGCCATCTCCGCGGTGGTCGCGGTGCCGCCGAGGTCCGGCGTGCGGACGCGCCCGCCGCCCAGGACCCGGTCGATGGCGGCCAGCACGCGGTCGTGCGCCTCCCGCTCGCCGAGGTGATCGAGCATCAGCGCGCCCGCCCATACCGCTCCCACCGGGTTGGCGATGCCCCGGCCCGCGATGTCGGGCGCCGAGCCATGGATGGGCTCGAACATCGACGGGAAGCGATGCTCCGGGTTGAGGTTCGCGCCGGGGGCCAGGCCCAGGCTCCCGGTGAGCGCGGCCCCGAGGTCGGTGAGGATGTCGCCGAAGAGGTTCGACGCCACGACGACATCCAGCGTCTCCGGGTGGGTGACCATCCGGGCGGCCAGCGCGTCGACGTGATAACGCTGCAACGTGACCTGCGGGTAGCTCGCCGCCACAGCGGCCACCACCTCGTCCCACAGCACCATCGAATGGCGGAGCGCGTTCGACTTGGTGGCGCTGGCCAGGAGCCGGCGCGGCCGGCGCGCGGCGGACTCGAAGCCGAAGCGGACGACCCGCTCGATCCCCCGGCGGGTGAAGAGGGCCGTCTCGGTGGCCAGCTCGTGATCCGTGCCCGCGTGCAGCCGGCCGCCGGCCCCCGAGTACTCGCCCTCGGAGTTCTCCCTCACGCACAGCATGTCGAGGTCGGCCGGCCCGCGGCCGGCGAGCGGGCCCCGCACCCCGGGCAGGAGCCGCATCGGCCGGAGGTTGACGTACTGCTCGAAGCGCTGGCGGATGGGCAGGATCAGCTCCCACACCGCCACGTGGTCGGGCACCCCGGGCCAGCCCACCGCGCCGAAGTAGATGGCGTCGAAGTCGCGCAGGCGATCGAGGCCGTCCGGCTCCATCATCCGGCCGGTGCGGCGGTAGTGCTCGCAGCCCCAGGGCAGCTCCTCCGTCTCCAGCCGGATCCCGGCCGGGCGCGTGGCCGCTTCGAGGACGGCCAGTCCGGCGGGGATCACCTCGCGGCCGATCCCGTCCCCCGCGATGACCGCGATGCGATGGCGGTGGTCCGCGCTCACATCCCCGGCGGCGTGAAGCGGCCGTCGACGGCCGTCCAGCCGCCGTCCACGAACAGGACCGCCCCCGTGATGTAGCTGGCCGCGTCGGAGACGAGGAACACGGTCGGGCCGGCGATCTCCTCCGGCCGCGCCCAGCGGCCGAGGATGCTCTTGGCCGCGTAGGCGTCGTACCACTGCTTGTCGGCCTTGACTTGGGCGGTGAGCGGTGTGTCCACCACCCCGGGCGCCACCGCGTTCACCCGCACTCCGTGGGGCCCGAACTCCGCGGCCGCGGCGCGCGCCATCTGCACGATCCCCGCCTTGGTGGCCGCGTACACGCTCTGGCCGGGCTCCACGACCACTCCGCGAATCGACGAGAAGAGCACGATGGCGCCCGAGCGCTGGGCGGTCATGATCCGCCCTGCGGCGCGGAGCAGGTTGAAGTTGCCCTTGAGGTTCAACGACAGCACGCGGTCGACTTCCTCTTCCGAGTAGGCCAGCACCGGCTTGCGCACGTTGATGCTCGGCGTGCAGACGGCGATGTCGAGCCGCCCGTGGCGCGCCCGCAGCGCGTCCAGGGCGGCGTCGACGGCCGCTCTGTCGCGCAGGTCGAGGCAGCCGGACTCGGCCGCGCCACCCGCGACGCCGATCCGCTCCGCGACCGCGCGGGCCCGCGGCTCGTCGGCGTCGAAGCAGGCGACCCGCGCGCCCTGACCGGCGCAGGCCTCCGCCACCGCTTCGCCGATGCCCGACCCGGCGCCGATGACGGCCGCCACCCGGCCGTCGAGGCGGAAGGCCGCCTGGTCCCGCATGCCGGGGATCATATCTCCTGGGCAGGAAGGTCCAGCGAGAAGATCGCTCTGCCGCTCAGGTCGTGGAGCCGGACCGTCAGGACGCGGGTCCTGCCGTCGAGGTTCAGCGTGCCGAAGAATTGCAGGCCGGCGCTCGGCGGGCGGTTCGGCTTCATGCCCGCCGGGATGCCGACGAAGCGCGCTTGGGGGCCGAAGGTGGGATCCAGCTCATTGGGCCCGAACGTACCGGCGTGCAGCGGGCCGGCCACGAACTCCCAGAACGGGTCGAACTCGGTGAAGCGGGCCCGCGCGGGATCGTAGTGATGGGCGGCCGCGTAGTGGACGTCGGCGGTGAGCCACACCACGTTGCGCACGCGGTGATCGCGCAGGTGGCGGAGCACGCCCGCGATCTCCAGCTCGCGGCCGAGG